>k87-1359751_pt1 | contig 10265 bp, 10 predicted proteins | sample MGYA00084031_6733416 | MGnify analysis MGYA00084031
ACAGATTATAATGTAAAGTTGACAGATTTTATAGTAAAGTTGAGAGATTTTTTTTAAAAGATGACAAATTATCTGTATAAGTTGACAGATTCTTATTTATTTAGTAAAAACAACCGTTCCTGCTCATACTAATGATAGGTGATGAGTATGAAATATCCTTTATTAGTAATCATAACGAATATCATGCTTCTTTTTACTTCGCTTTTTTCAACAAATTTTTTTATTTATGCAACGAAATCCTTATCAAAATATCCGTACCATCGCTTTGATGTTTTGATTAAAGAAGAAGCGAAACCTACTGATCGTTTAAGCGTAAGTTGGCAAGGGAAATCATTGCCAGGGAGAAAAATTACGATGTTTGGCTGGAATCATGTGAAGAAAAAGTGGGTCGAGCTTGCAGATACAATTTCTGGAAAGAATGAGGTAACCATTCAAGCAGCGGTTAGTGCACGTGATTATCTTCACCATCAAAGGCTAAGTATTCTTGTTCAGGATCAGATCATCATTCCGACAAAGAAGTATGATTATTCCTTTGTTTGGATGTCTGATACACAATATTATGCACAAAATTATCCATCTGTGTTCAAATCCGTTACAGAATGGATTGCGCAAAATAAAGAAGAAATGAAGATAGAGTATGTCTTTCATACAGGGGATATTGTTCATAAAGGGAATGATGAAAAACAATGGCAGCGAGCGAGTACGTATTTAAATACGTTGGATGTCGCAAAAATTCCATACGGAGTATTACCTGGGAATCATGATGTCGGAAGTGATTTTAAAAAATATAAGGAGTATTTTGGTCAGGAACGATTTCAAAGAAAGCGATATTACGGTGAGGCTTATGAAAACAATCGTGGTCACTATGACCTCGTTTCTGTGAATGGAAAAGAGTATCTATTCTTATATATGGGCTGGAAAGTGAAAAAGGAAGATATCATATGGTTGAATAACGTATTACGACGTTATGCTGATCGGACCGCAATTTTAGCCTTTCATGAATATCTTGAAAAAGACGGGGAGAGAAGCCGAAAAGGGAATGAGCTTTTTGAAAAGGTCGTTGTGCCTAATCGAAATGTCGTCGCTGTTTTATCAGGTCATTATCATGGAAGTGAAATGCTAGTTGATGAGGTAGATGATAATCTCGACGGTATCACCGATCGGAAGGTGTACCAGCTATTAGCAGATTATCAGAAAGCGCCACAAGGTGGGGGTGGGTTTATACGCCTCCTTCATATTGATGAGGAAACAAATTCGATTGATGTACAGACATACTCACCATATTTGGATCAATATTTTTATTACAGTCCTAATGAATATCCAAATAAGGACCAATTTACAATGGATATTGATGTAACAAAGTCAGAGAAAATGATTGCTTCATCTTACTTTGACGTGAAGCTGTATCGGAAAATTGGGAAGGATAACGTTGTAAATAAAAAATGAAAGGAGAGGCTGTAACATTTGAGACAGCCTCTCTCCTGCTAGTTTGAGATGAATGCTTGATATCCTTTTCCTTTTAGCTCGTTTACAAGCTTTTCTGCATTTTCCTTTTCAGAAAAGGCGCCTACTTGAACCTTGTATAGCTTTTGGGTGTCAGTATGCTGAGCCCCTTTCCCTTCTACTAGCTTATAGAAAGTTACAATCGCATTGACTATTCCAGTTGCACAAGCATGTCGATAGGCTTGCTCCTTAAGCAATTGTGCTTCGACCTTATTTGTCATAAATCCACATTCACATAAAATTGCTGTCATTTTTGTCTCTTTTAAAACATGGAAGCTTGCTGTTTTTACACCGCGATCTTTACGTTTTGTCTCTTTAATTAGCTCAGCTTGGACGATTTTAGCAAGTGCGAATGCCGTTTTTGGTTTGCTTGAGTGTACATATGTTTCAATCCCAGAGGCTGATGTCCATTCCTTCCCATTCCCATGGGCGTTTGCATGGATGGAAACAAATAAATCAACATTGGCTTGATTCGCCTTTTTTGTCCGTTCATAAAGCGGTACATCTTGCTTATCTGAATGGGAAAAAAGAGTTGTCACTCCAGAATAACGATGTAAAAGCTTCTTCATTTCATTGGCAACTGCACGATTAAATTCATATTCCCTCATCCCATCAACGGTACGTTTTCCAGGTGTTTCATAGCCGTGTCCTGCATCAATCATTATTTTCATTTCATTCACTCCTTTCATTTTTCATCTTTTATATAGGGAGTTATTTAATGAAAGTAGCGGAGAAATATAAAAAAACGCATGTGATCATTCATTGACCACATGCGCTTCATCACCTATTTATTTACTCCTAATGTTTCCTTCGCCATTTCCATGTATTCCTCTAATCCTGAGGTGAGCGCAAATTCTGCAATCGCAACTGGATAGGCTGCATTAAGCTCGATGATATGCTCCTTCATCCTTGGCCAGTATATTCCTCCAGCCTCTTTGTAATAATGCAGAACCTTTTCAAGAGCGTTTTCTCCAAATGCGCGATATTCAAAGACAAAGTCATTTGCAACATCTGTCACTTTTGCTTCGGTCCAATCGATTAAACCAGTAACGTTTGCATGTTTATCAATTAATGTATGACCTGCATGAACATCACCGTGAATTAGACCTGTTTCCTTTGGCCATATTTCATCATTTTTTACCCATGCTTGCCAGCGATCCCATAGCGATTGACTGACGCCAAATGTAGACTTCACCTTTTCCATCCGTTCGATCATAGAAGTTCTTGCTTCTTCTGCTGTTTGAATAAGAAGACCAGCCTCTCGTGCTTTTCCTTTTGGCATCGTGTGCAATGCTGCTAATACATTTGCGAGTGTTTTGTGATATTGCTCTGGGACATTTTCATGATCGATTTCCCAAACATAATTTTGAATGCTTGGATCAATTGTCCCTGCAGGTATGCCTGATAATTTTTTATATGCAATAATATCCTTTTCGTATATTGACCAATTTGGTGTTTCAAATGGGACATCATCTTGGACAAGATCGAGAACCTTCTTCTCTATTATTGTCCGCTGCATGACATCCACACGTCTCGGAAGTCTTAATACCCATTCGTCACCATGATGATCTTTTGCATAGGCAACGAGAAAATCTAATCCAGATTCGTTAAAGACAATTGACTCCGCTACGACATTTAATTGATATTTTCTTGCAATTTCAATAACCTGATCCTTGTTCATGCAATCACTTCCTTTTAAGATTATCTTTCCTTTTTAAATGACTGCTGTCTTTTGTCTAAAGGCTATGGATTGGTATCGTGAAGTGTCTATATATGGGCATAAAAAAGAGGATAGATTTGTCCTATCCCTTCGTCATTTTTATCTATAATAAGGTTTCTGATGATAGTTAGACCAATCCAAGTTCTCTGAAGGAAAACAGAGTCAAAACGTATTTAGTTACCGTTTTTTAAAGGTTGGTTAACAATCATCAGGATCCCTCCGTTCATTATAAGTGCTTTAATGGTAACATAAATAAAAGAGATCGTGGGTAATTTTTGTAATTTATTTTGAATAAAGCAATTTATATTTTGGAAACCGATAGACAAATGCTAAAATATAAAATGAGTCTTCTTACTAGAAAAATACAGGAATACAATGATAAGGGGAAAAATGAGACCTTATTAAAAAAGGAGGATAAACCGTGCCTACAGTTCGGACAAAGGATTTAATTGATAAATTTAAATTTGAAGTTATCAGTGGAGAAGAAGGAATTAATCGGCCAATTGTAACGAGTGATATTTCACGACCTGGTATAGAAATGGCGGGTTTTTTTACATATTATCCAAAAGAACGAGTACAATTGCTAGGGAAAACTGAGCTTTCCTTCTTTTTACAATTAACACCACAAGAAAGAAAACACCGTATGGACGAGCTTTGTACAGATATTACTCCTGCAATTATTCTTACGAGAGAAATGGAAGCGCCTGAAGAATTAGTTGATGCATCGAATCGCAAAGGTGTCCCAGTATTGCGTTCGCCTATGAAGACAACTAGATTATCTAGTCATTTAACTAATTTCCTTGAAGGGAAGCTAGCTCCAACGACAGCTGTTCATGGTGTATTAGTTGATATTTATGGAGTTGGCGTGCTTATTATCGGGAAAAGCGGTGTCGGTAAGAGTGAAACTGCGTTAGAGCTTGTAAAACGTGGACATCGACTTGTTGCGGATGATTGTGTTGAAATAAGACAAGAAGATCAAGATACATTAATCGGAAGTGCTCCAGAGCTAATTGAGCATTTATTAGAGATTCGTGGCTTAGGGATCATTAATGTCATGACATTATTTGGTGCAGGTGCTGTTCGGAGCTTTAAACGAATTACACTTGTCATAAATCTTGAGCTATGGGATCAAAATAAACAGTATGATCGACTCGGCTTAGAAGAAGAGAAAATGAGAATTATTGATACAGATGTTACGAAATTAACAGTTCCTGTTCGTCCGGGAAGAAACCTATCAGTCATTATTGAGGTTGCAGCAATGAATCATCGATTAAAACGAATGGGTGTCAATGCAGCTGAGCAGTTTACAAATAAACTAGCTGGCGTTATTGAGGATGGAGATCGCGAAGAGGAGTAAAAGAATAGGGCCGAGCTATTTCGGCTCTATTCATTATGAAAGATAAAATACATAATGAGCATGAAATCTTGGTTGAAGTCTATATAGATGGAAGGCCATTTGGGCTATGACACAGACTAGTAAACGATAGGGAGATGATGAAATGGAAGAAAGCATAAAACCATTGAACCCGATATTTCTTGATTTAGGTCCGATTCAAATTCATTGGTATGGGGTAATAATTGGTGTTGGTGCGTTGCTTGGATTGTGGCTTGCTGTTCGTGAAGGAACGCGACGAGGCTTACATAAAGATACGTTTGTTGATCTTGTTTTATTTGCGATCCCGGCTGCTATTATCGGGGCAAGACTCTATTATGTTATTTTTCAGTGGGATTATTATTATCATAATCCGGGAGACATTATTAAGATTTGGAATGGCGGACTTGCGATACATGGTGGATTAATCGCAGCCTTTATTACAGGGGCGATTTATGCACGGGTGAAAAAATTGTCATTCTGGAAGCTAGCAGATATTGCAGCTCCATCGATTATTCTCGGACAGGCAATTGGCCGCTGGGGGAACTTCATGAATCAAGAGGCTCATGGTGATGCGGTAACGAGAGAGTTTTTAGAAGGCTTACATTTACCTGATTTTATTGTTAATCAAATGTATATTAATGGGGAATACTACCATCCAACCTTTTTATATGAATCAATATGGAACTTTGTTGGATTTATCCTTTTAATTTTATTAAGAAGAGCGAACTTTAGACGTGGGGAGTTATTCTTAACCTATATCATCTGGTATTCTGTCGGCCGCTTCTTTATTGAAGGGATGCGTACAGATAGTTTAATGCTGACAGATTCACTTCGAATTGCTCAAGTCATTTCGATTGTACTAATCTTAATAGCTGTTGGGATCATGATTTTCCGACGTGTAAAAGGCTATTCAAAGGAACGGTACTTAGATGTAAGTCAATAAGAAAAATATTTATCTATTAGTAATTTTACAGCAAGAGGAGAGGTTGCCTGTGAAGAATAGCTTTAAAAATGGCCTTCAATCTGGTATCCAGACAACCTGGACGTTAAGTAAAGTGATTTTTCCAATTACATTGTTTGTGAGTGTTCTACAGCATACACCTGTGTTGCCATGGTTAGCAAAGCTCATTACACCGATTATGGGGATCTTCGGCTTATCAGGTGAGGCAGCCATTCCCCTTGTCATTGGGAACTTTCTAAATCTTTATGCAGGGATTGGTGCAATTTTATCACTTGATTTAACAGTAAAGGAAGTATTTATTTTAGCGTTAATGCTATCCTTTTCTCATAATTTATTAATTGAGTCGTCAGTTGCTGCAAAGGTTGGTATGAAACTTTGGATTATCCTCATTGTTAGACTTGGACTTGCCTTTAGCTCGGCTATCGTTGTAAACCTTGTCTGGCATGGTGGGAACGAACTTGCTCAATACGGATTTACTTCGAAGCAAAACGTTACACCAGATAATTGGCTTGAAATAATTGGCTTTAGCTTACAAAAGGCTTGTCTAGGTGTTCTCCAGCTTGCCCTTATTGTCATCCCATTAATGCTTGTTATTCAATTTTTAAAAGACTTAGGACTTTTAAAGACATTTACAAGGTGGATGGCTCCTGTCACGAAAATGCTCGGAATGAAAGAAAATACGTCAATGACATTGGTAGCAGGTCTTACAATAGGCTTAGCCTTCGGAGCAGGGGTCATGATTCAAGCTGTTAAGGAGGATAATGTTAGATATAAGGATTTAACACTAGCGTTCATCTTCCTAGTTTCATGTCATGCAGTTGTAGAAGATACACTGATATTCATCCCACTCGGCATCCCTGTTCTTCCGTTGTTAATCATTCGATTAGCCGTTGCAATTGTTTTAACGATGATAATTGCTGCTATTTGGCGGAAGGTTGAGGAAGTATCGCTTAGAAAGGAAGCAACTTATGAAAATTAATACACTTTTATTCGATTTAGATGGAACGTTAATTAATACAAACGAATTAATCATTGAATCTTTTCTCCACACTCTTAACAAATATTATCCGGACAAATATAAGCGTGAGGATGTTTTTCCGTTTATTGGTCCAACTCTTTACGAAACATTTGAGAGCATTAACCCTGAGAAGATGGAAGAAATGGTTGAAGTTTATCGTAAGTTTAATCATGAACAGCATGATAAGCTTGTCACCGAATTTGAAACGGTTTTTGAAACGATTCAAACTCTGAAGGAAAAAGGATTTAAGCTAGGAATTGTCACAACAAAAATCCGAACAACTGTCAATATGGGATTAAAGCTTACGAAATTAGATCAATTTTTTGATGTTGTTGTCACGTTAGATGATGTTGAGCATGCAAAGCCAAATCCTGAGCCGATATTCAAGGCGCTTGAACAGCTTGATGCGAAGCCTGAGGAAGCAATAATGGTCGGGGACAACCACCATGATATTGGCGCAGGTAAAAATGCTGGCACAAAAACAGCTGGTGTTGCCTGGAGCATAAAAGGAAGAGACTATATTGAAAGCTTCCAACCTGATTACGTATTAGATAAAATGAGTGATTTACTCGCTATCGTTGGAGTGGAATAATGTCACGGAGAACGACAAGGTTTCCTGTTGAAGGTGCTAATTCATTATGGCATGTATATAAAACTGTGCCATTTTGGAAGGTTGTTCGTAATTTTATTGTGATTCAGCTTGCCAGGTACACCCCATTTTTATCGTTGAAAAATTGGATGTATCGGACATTTTTACGGATGAAGGTTGGAGAGCAAGCATCGTTTGCATTAATGGTTATGCTTGATGTCATGTTTCCTGAAAAGATATCAGTTGGGAAGAATACAGTAATCGGCTATAATACAACAATTCTTGCTCATGAGTATTTAATTAAGGAGTACCGATTAGGAGAGGTCCATATTGGGAATGAAGTGATGATCGGTGCAAACTCTACGATTCTACCAGGGGTCCATATTGGGGATGGGGCGATTGTCTCTGCTGGAACACTCGTACATAAAGACGTCCCAGCTGGCTCGTTCGTAGGGGGAAACCCAATGAAATTAATCTATACAAAAGAAGAGCGTGAAAAACGAGAAATCGGACAAGAGGCTGTTCCGAATAGGGGATAATCCTATCGTGACAGCCTTTTTTACCGTTTGCCAAGAGTTTTGTCGATAGAGTATTTAAGAAACAGTAAACAGCTTATAGCTAAAAGAGACAGAATATTCCCTAAATAATTATGGAGAAAAATGACTTTTTGCTTGAAATAGATTCTTCACTTTGGTAATATATTAGCATATTAGCGAAGTAAAGGATTTCGGAAAATACTAAGTATTCAATGACGGGGGTACCGGAGCATGTTTATGTTTGAGAAACCACTTGGAATGGTTGATACATTACCAAAATTATACGAGGTCAAAAAGAGAACGCGTCAAGCGATGACGAAGATCATTGAGCAGTGGGGCTTTCAATTTATTGAAACACCAACATTGGAATATTACGAAACAGTTGGTGTTCAATCTGCTATTTTGGATCAACAGCTTTTTAAATTACTTGATCAACAAGGACATACATTGGTGCTAAGACCGGATATGACAGCACCAATTGCCCGTGTAGCAGCTTCTAAGCTTTACAATAATCTTTATCCATTAAGACTTGCATACTCTGCAAACGTTTATCGTGCCCAACAACGTGAAGGGGGGCGACCAGCCGAATTTGAACAGGTTGGTGTTGAATTAATTGGTGACGGAACGACGAGTGCCGATGCAGAAGTGATTTCCTTAATGGTTTCAACATTAAAGGAAGCAGGTTTAGAGCATTTCAAAATCGCAATCGGACATATAGGCTATGCAAATGCTTTATTTAAGGAAGTGCTTGGAAACCAAGAGCGTGCAGATGTACTACGCCGTTTCTTATATGAAAAAAATTATGTCGGCTATCGTGAGCATGTAAAGGGATTACCATTATCCTCTATTGATAAAGAGCGTCTGCTTGCATTATTAACATTGCGCGGTGGAATCGATAAAGTGGAAGCTGCTAAAGAGCTTGTCTCATCAGAGGAAGCAACACTCTCATTAGAGGAAATCAACAAGCTATGGACAAATTTAGAAGCCTTTGGTGTAACAGACTATTTAAAGCTTGATTTAAATATTGTCAGTCATATGAGCTACTATACGGGAATTTTATTTGAGGTTTATGCAGAAAATGTTGGCTTCTTAATTGGTAGTGGCGGACGCTATGATCATTTGTTTGAAAAATTCAATCGCGCCGCACCAGCTACAGGCTTCGGTCTTCATATTGATCGACTTATCGAGGCATTAAACATCGAGGAAACGCCGCAATTGCAATGCGTCATTTACAGTCAGGAACGTCGTATGGAGGCGATTTCCTATACAAATGAGCTACGTGAAGGCAACAAGCGCGTTGTGATGCAGGAGATCACAGGTATTAAGGATGTCGACGCTTTTACTAAACAGTTTGAAGAGGTTGCATATTTTATCGGTTCACGAAAGGAGGAGCTGTAAATGGCGAATGTATTAACAATTGCGATGCCAAAAGGGAGAATTTTTGAAGAAGCAGCCGATATGCTCCGCAAAGCTGGCTATCAGCTCCCACCTGAATTTGATGAATCAAGAAAGCTGATTTTAGATGTACCAAAAGAAAACATCCGGTTTATTTTAGCGAAGCCGATGGATGTAGTCACTTATGTAGAACATGGGGTTGCAGATGTCGGCATTGCGGGAAAAGATGTAATGCTAGAAGAAGATGGTGATGTCTACGAGGTACTAGATTTGAAAATTAGCGAATGCTATTTAGCTGTCGCAGGTCTTCCTGATGGGAAAATTTCAGATGTTGCCCCGAAAATTGCAACGAAATATCCGAAGGTTGCATCAAGCTATTTTCGTGAACAAGGGGAGCAGGTTGAAATCATTAAGTTAAATGGTTCGATTGAGCTTGCCCCGTTAATTGGCTTAGCAGACCGTATTGTCGATATCGTTTCAACAGGACAAACGCTAAAAGAGAATGGACTTGTTGAATTAGAACGTATTTGCCATATCACTTCACGGTTAATCGTAAATCCAGTTAGCTATCGGATGAAGGATGAGCCAATTGATAAATTAGTAGAACGTCTATCAAAAGTAATTGGAGGCTTGTGAGATGAAAATCACTCGAATTACCGATAAAAAAGTATCTTTAAGAAGGACGATCGATACTGGAACTGAGCAGCAGCGAAAGGACGTCCAAGACATCATCGCTACCGTTCGCAACGATGGCGACAAAGCGCTTTTTGCTTACACTAAAAAATTTGATCAAGTATTACTTTCAAGCTTGCTTGTTACAGATGAGGAATTTACTGAAGCTTATAGAGAGCTAGATAAAGAGCTTGTTGACATCATCCGTGAGGCAGCGGCAAATATTCGCTCCTTCCATGAAAAACAAAAACGTGAATCATGGTTTAGCTATGATGATGATGGTACGATGCTAGGACAAAAAATGACGCCATTGGATGCAGTTGGCGTATACGTACCAGGCGGAACAGCAGCATACCCCTCCTCTGTTTTAATGAACGTTATCCCGGCGCAAGTAGCTGGAGTTAAAAGAATCGTTATCACATCTCCTCCAAACGGAAAAGGGACATTGCCAGCTGGAGTATTGGTTGCTGCGAAAGAGCTTGGAGTAGCAGAAATC
>k87-217295_pt1 | contig 10262 bp, 8 predicted proteins | sample MGYA00084031_6733416 | MGnify analysis MGYA00084031
GAATGCGATTCGAAAGCTGGTTATGCATGCGCTATTTGGCGATACCTTGAACACATCCGTAAGTCATCACCGGATTTCGACTGTTCGTTCACAGAAAAAACGCAAGCCCGAAGGCCTGCGTTTCTAGGACAACTCTTCTTCTTTTTGTTCCTCTTCCTGCTGGATCCGGCGAAGATCCTCGACACGCTTCGGATCCTCCTGAAAGTAGCGGACCAGATACTCAAAGCACGAGATTGACTCCCAGCTCAGATGGTGTTCGATTCCTTCCACATCTTTATAAATATGTTCTTCGTCTACGCCGATCAAACGCATGAACTCCTCCAGGAGACTGTGGCGATCGACAAGCCGTTTTCCGATTTTCTTACCCTTTGGCGTAAGAATCAGACCGCGATATTTCTCATAGACGAGGTACTTGTCTTTATCAAGCTTTTGAACCATTTTCGTGACAGAAGAGGGATGCACCTCCAACGCTTCCGCGATATCGGAGACACGAGCATATCCTTTTTCCTCGATTAAGCTGTAAATACGTTCCAAATAGTCTTCCATGCTGGGAGTTGGCATATGTATCCCTCGTTTCCAAACGGTATTTCGGCATGGCAAAAAAAGCACGTAGATTTATCATACCGTGGATTGAGGATGAGTTGCAAGGAAAAACTCTATTTTAGCTGTTTTTCCGCACTCTTTAGATTTACGGTCTGCACGAGTTGACCGCCCAAGGTCTCCAATCGCTCCTGAAGACGCGGATCTTTCAGTTTTCCATCGGCATCAAAAGCGCTGTATGCATTCGGAACACTAGGACTTGCCGGCAGTGCCCAGGCGTGCAAATTTCTCATAATCAAATGCAGCGTGTTTACCGTGTTAGTCGCCCCCATGCTGCCCCCGGCTACACCCAGGACAGCGACCGGTTTATCCCGCAGATAACGTCCTTCCAAGAAATCGAGCGCATTCTTTAACGCTCCACTGATGGTGCCGTGATACTCGGGAGAAGCGATAATCAACCCGTCCGCTTCCGTTACCTTGCGAACGAAGCGATGGACAGTTTCCGGATAGGTGGAGAAATCATCTCTCACATCATAAATGGGCATCGGCCATTCCGCCAGATGGATCAGCTCCGTATCAGCCCCAGCTTTTTGTGCTGCGGCAAGTACGATCGCCACTGCTTTTTTTGTGGTAGAATCGGGATTCATGCTTCCAGAAATGCCGAGAATTTTCATTATTTTTCACCTCATACCCTATTATAGCTGATTACTGTTAGTATATCCCGTTTATCACACTTAGTAAATAGTTATGTTTATTAAATTGCTTGATGTTCTGAACAAGCCCCCTTTCCACATACACTTGTACCAAGGTTGGGAAAAGGATGATGCTCATGGACAGAGGTTCCTGGCGAATCGCCGTTCTATTTGCAGCTGCTGCACTTGGCGGGACATACTTGGGAGGGGCTGACGGCCTGCGTTTTTTTGCATATTTCGGCTCATGGGGCATACTGGGAATCTTATTGGTCAGTGGGGGCTTGGGGTGGCTCAGCTACCGAATCCTGACTCTCAGTCATCATCTCGGTTTTCGTTCGCTTCATGATTTGCTCTGTTACTGGTTCGGCGAAAAGGCAGCACCTGGCTTGTCTGTGCTGCTGCATTTGCTCCTGCTGGCCTGGGCAGGTACTTCGCTTGGAGAAATGGCACTACTTTTAAACAACGGCAACACCGCCTGGGCTTTTGCACTCGTCCCTGTCCTTGTGGCCGTGTTTCTGTTGGGAAAAGGCTGGCCGGTATTCATTCGCGGCGTAACTATTTTTCTTGGGATCGGACTTCTCATGATCGCATCCGCCTACATCGAGCAGAGGCATATCGATGTTCCATCCCTTGGCTATCAATTAAACCTCCAGTGGTTGGTTCATTCCCTCTATTATTTTTCGCTTCACTTCATTTCGATCTTGGTCATTTGCCTTCCATTGGCTTCACGGGCATCCCGTGCACACTTCATTTCACACGGCGTTGTCCTCGGCAGTCTTCTCTTTTTCTTCACCACATTGCTGATGCAGGGGATCTTGCTTGGCTACTGGCATGATATCCACTCCTCTTCGCTGCCGCTCCAGACCGTGCTTGCATCTATCTGGCCAGGCGGACAATGGATCCATGCCCTTGCAGTTCTCGGCTACTCCGGAATCGTGCTGGCAATCACCGTTTACGCCCTCGCTTCACCTGTAGCCTTGCGTTACGACATCAGCCTGACCGCCTTGTTCGTTGTCATGATGATCGCCGTTTCCATCTTCGCTTTCCTTGGAGTCGCCTGGCCAAGCGTCGGATATGTGATTGCAAGCGCCCTCACCTACTCCGGACTTTTCCTGGTCGTTTGGCTATGCTGGAAAATGAGCAAAACGTAAAGCCCTGGATCAGACTGCATCCAGGGCTTCATCTTTTAATGGAAAAATGGGGACAGATGATAAGGCCGGCAAGATAACCTCCACCATCGTACCTTGCATCGGCTCGCTGTGTATCTTGATGCTGCCGCCATGCTCCTCGATAATCTTGTATGATACCATCAAGCCAAGTCCCGTTCCGTTCTCCTTCGTGGTGAAAAAGGGTTCCCCCAGCTTTGGTATCCGTGCAGACTCGATGCCATAACCCGTATCGCGGATTCGTACCTTGACCGTCCCATCTGACAGCGATTTCGCTTCCACATGCAGGTCGCCTCCCTCTGGCATCGATTCAATCGCGTTTTTGCAGAGGTTGATCAATACCTGCTTTAGCTGATTATCTTCGCAGGAGATCAAGGGAAGTTCCTTGTCAAAATGTGTGTGAATCTGGATGTCGTTGAGAATCGCCTGACTATCCAACAGAGAGAGCACGTTTCTGATAATGTCTCTGATGTCTCGCGCCTGATATTGGACAGCCTGCGGCTTGGCCAGCATCAAAAGCTCGCTGACGATGCCATTGATCCGGTCCATCTCCGCAAGCATGATTTCCCCGTAGCGCTTGTCCTCCGCAGTAGACTGCATCAACTGGATAAAGCCTCGTAAAGCGGTCAACGGATTGCGTATCTCGTGAGCGATGCCAGCCGCCAGTTTGCCGATGACCGAAAGCTTGTCCGACTGGCGAAGCAGCTCTTCAGCCCGCTTGTTTTCCGATATATCCCGCGTTACCATCAATGCGCCCAACAGCCGGCCAGACTCGTCGACAATCGGCTTCGTTCTCGTCTCCAGATGAACCCAGTGCCCCAGCTTGTGTTTGAAACGATATTCAAGGGTAATCATCTCGTTCTGTGTCTGTATATTTCGAAAGGCTTTCCTGACCATTTCCAAGTCGTCAGGATGTACAAGCTCAAACCGTCTGTACAACTCCTTGTACCTCTCGTTCGGGTATCCCAGGACAGCTTCATGTGAAGGCGAAGCGTACGCGACTGTACCGTCCGGCTGATAAATGCAAATCATATCCGTCATATTTTCCGTGATCAGACGATACTTCGCTTCCTTTTGCCTCAAACGCTGCTCTACTTTCTTTTGCTCGGTAATGTCTCGGGCGCTCCCTGCAATGCCGATCACCTGCCCGTTATCCGAATAAATCGGACTCATCGACAGCGATATGTGAAGAAGCCGTCCGTCCTTGTGGTAGCGGACTGTCTCAAGTCCGATGATTCTCTTTCCAGCGAGCACCTGCCGGTGATAGTAATCGACTTCTTCTTTCAAATATTCCGGGACAAATGGCATCGGTGCTCCGATCAATTCTTCTTCCGTGTATCCAAAAATCATTTCCGAAGCCTCATTTACGCGAAAAACATTTCCGTGAACGTCCAGCATGGAGATAGCGTCTGGCGTTTGCCTCATAAAGGATTCAAGCAAATCCTTTGAGGCCAGGTCGTCCCAATGCATGCTGACTCCTTCTTTGTCTCCGCCCTCTGCAGTCCGATCCTTTGATTTCATCTGGACGTCCTGTTCTGATTGACGGATGGAACGAACGCACGATCTGATGAAAAAATATGTGCCTACAACAAAACCTGTCCAAAGCACAGCCAATCCCCAATATTGAATGCCTTCCGTATGATGGACAAGCCATGCAGCAGTTAGCGCCAGCCAAGCAAGAGATGCGAACCCATACACGACATCGAGTTGGATACCAGTTCGTTTCATCCATACCTCCATGACTTAGATCTCGTAAATGATAGCTTGTAGGTCGAGATGATGAGGTTGTAAGGCATTCCATTCTGCACGATTTATTCTTTTGTCAAAGTATTCGTAAAAATTATACTCCCTTGCAGCGCTTCTTACCATTCTTTACTAATCGACAGATCATGACATTCTTAGACAAAAAAACCTTCTGCAGGGGGCAGAAGGCTGCTGCTTGTTTCCCATATGCTTTTTTCAACGGGAGTCTGGCAATGGATAAGGACCCGACCCCGGATCTGTCATCGTTGTAATCGCATCGACCACGGTACGGACCGCGTCTGTCAGTTTCTCGCCATCGCTCTTTTTTTCAGGAACGTTTTTCCCGCTCTGTGAAGCTGCAACACGTACGATCTGCACCGCATTTGGGATGTTAGCTTGAGCGATTCGACCCAACCGGCTCAGCACCTCTTGCGGAGCGGCAGAGGAAAAGCCGGCTCCTTTTGCGTCCAGCAGATCTGCTGCCAGATTGCGCTTGCCATTTGAGGTGTACACCGCCAGTTCACCGTCTTGCTGCCTCACATTGCCGAGATACAAAAATGCCGCTATTTTGGTTCTCTCTGCATCCGTCAGAGACCGCACATAATCGTCGAGCCCCCGCCCTCCGTCAGAGGCGGCGCCAAGGCTGACAAAACGCACTTCGGTATCTCGCTGTTGCGCAGTCAGCAGGCGTGCCGTTTCCAGCAGCACAGCGATTCCTGAAGCATCATTTTCCTCCCGCGCGGCGAAGGAAGCGTCGTGATGGGCAGCCACCAGCACAATCTGTCCGGTGTTCCCGTTATTGGGTTTCAACTCCGCAGTGAGATTGTAGGACGTTTTCTTGATGATCGAAGCGCCCGACACCTTCAAGGTGGCTGTCAGTTTCTCCCCTTTTTGCAGCAGCTGTCCGAGCTGCTCTCCCTCGGCTGGTGAGACGGCCAGTACGGGTACATGCATATCAAGCGGTCCCCCGAGAGATGGCCTTGGTGCATTTGCTCCCTGCGTCAAAATGATCCCTTTGGCCCCCGCCGCCGCTGCGTGACGCACTTTTTCCGCCTCTGACATTCCCCCCGGACGTACGAAGACGATCTTGCCCTCGATATCGGCTCTCGCGAAATCCTGTTGTGTCCCTGTACCGACGTCGAGAACTGCTCCCGTCGCCTCTCCTGCCGGCCCGAACAAAACGCTTCTGGGGGCCCATGTCTTCCCGCGGATCTCGGGGACCTGCAAGGAGATCTGTTTGGGTTCCGTATAAACGTAATAGGAGAAAGGCAGCAGCTTTGTCTGATAACCGAAAATGCGGAGCCACTCTTCTATGTAAACTACGGCGCGAAACTCCGATTCTGTTGCTGGAATTCGCGGGGCTGTCGACAGTTTTTCCACGTGTTCGAGGAGGCGATCCGTGTCCGCTTGCCCTCCGGCTTCCGCACCCGCCGGACCTGGGAAGAACATCAACGATCCCCATGCGATGAAGACAGTGATCAACCATTTCATTTCGGCTCTCATCCCATTCCCCTTTCCAAATGGCCTCTTTTTATTATGGGCGGCAATTCAGGAAAACGTCTAGTCAGAATAGTCCGTCAAATAAAGATACGTGGCGCCATCTGACGACAGCAAGCAACCGAAGTGTGACAAGTTTCCCCTCCATTCATTTTGAAATTGACCCTCGACCCAGTATTTGTTAAGGTTGTCTCATACATCACTCGACGCTGATTTCAGGAAAAGGCGGCGGGGGCTGTACGTTTGCAACTGGCAGGTTCAAACGAAAAAAGACATAATATTTGCGTAACTGAAGAAGGAGGATTCACCATGCTTTACGTGGATGGCAAATGGGTCGGCACAGACGAGCTGACTGTTCACCCGGAAGACCGCGGCTACAATTTTGGTGACGGTGTTTACGAAGTGGTTCGCATTTACAAAGGGAACATGTATCAATGGGAAGGTCATTTGACCAGGCTGTTCCGCAGCGCTCGCGAGATCATGCTCGACCTGCCGTGGACGGCAGAAGAACTGTCGGCGATTGCGCATGAGCTGCTTGCGAAAAACAACATTACATCCGCAGACGATGCCACCCTGTACCTGCAGGTGACCCGCGGTGTGTCTCCACGTGTACACGATATACCAAAAGGCATTCGCCCTGTGATCATGGGCTTTGTCCGCCGCAAGGAACGCCCGCTGGCCGATATGAAAAAGGGACTGAGCGCTCAGCTGGTCGAGGATATTCGCTGGCTCCGCTGCGACATCAAAACGTTGAACCTGCTTGGCGCTGTCATGGTCAAGCAGTACGCCAAAGACGCCGGCGCCCAGGAGTCGATCCTGCACCGCAGCGGCATCGTCACTGAGTGCAGCGCAGCCAACGTGTTTGTCGTAAAAGACAACGAGCTGTACACGCATCCCGCCAACCACCTGATTCTGAACGGCATTACCCGGCTGGACGTCATCGCCCTCGCGAAAGCAAACGGCATTATCGTTCATGAGGAGCCGTTTACTGTCGACTTCCTGAAGCAGGCGGATGAAGTCTTTGCGACAGGGACAACTGTCGAGGTTATGCCCATTATCTCTGTCGACGGCCAGGCTGTAGGCGGCGGAAAGATCGGACCCGTCGTGGAAAAGCTGCAACAGCTGTTTGAAGAACATATTTACGCAAACGCATTGGTCTAATCCGAAAAAATGGCTCTCACAGGAGTTTCGCTCCTAGAGAGCCTTCTTTGTTTATCCACTTACCTTTCGCATATTGAACTATCGGCGGAGGTTCCATTCGTCGGTCGAGTAGCGCGAAGCGGCCAGCTCTTCGGCGAGCGCCCTCTCCTCTGGAGTCAATTCGCCTTTTACGAGCTCTACCTTCAAGCCTGTGGCAAAGCCGTCGCGAAATGCCTCCATCGCTTCCTGAAGCGATACCGGTCTATTGCTCACCTCGTTGATCGTCACCGCTTTTTTCCGGAAGCTCTCCATCATGCGTTCCTTTAGCCTGTCTGAGGAGAAGTGAAGCAAGGAGAACAGCAGCTCGACATCCATATCCAGCAAAATGGAGCCGTGCTGAAGGATGACGCCCTTTTGCCTGGTCTGCGCACTGCCTGCCACCTTTTTCCCTTCCACCACCAATTCGTACCAGGAGGGGGAATCAAAGCAGGCGGACGATCCCGGCGAGCTGTACTTTTCTTTTTCTTCTTCGCTTGCCAGTGAAACCATTTCCGCATCCAGGCCGAGGTTTTGAAAACCGTGTAGCAGTCCCAGACTGATCACCTTGTACGCCTCGGTGACACTGGAAGGCATCTCGGGGTGGCTTTCCGACACGACAACACTGTAAGTCAGCTCCTGGTCGTGCAGGACAGCCCTTCCTCCCGTAGCACGCCTCACAAAACCGATGCCCTTTTCTTGAACAAGCTCCAAATTGATTTCCTTTGCCGCTTTTTGAAAATACCCAATCGACAAGGTTGCCGGGTTCCATGTGTAAAACCGGACGGTTGGAGGAACCTTGCCCTCGCTGTGAAGCTGCAGGATTGCTTCATCTACTGCCATATTCATTGCCGGGGACATCCCCTCGGTCACGATAAATCGCCATTTTTCCATGCTGCGCATGTCCTCCTCTCACCCTCTCCATTGTACTTCTCCCGATGATGAAACGGCAACAATGCGGCATGCAAAAAGGCCGCCGAAACATTCGGCAGCCTCGTCTGCGTTCTTATTCCGGCTGGTAGCGGAGTACCGGCTTGCGTGCAGCAGTGGCTTCATCCAGACGCTTCACGATTGTCGTATGAGGAGCCTCCTGCACGAGTTCCGGTGTTTCTTCGCACTCGCGAGCGATCTGCAGCATTACGTCAATAAACTCATCGAGTGTTTCTTTGGATTCAGTCTCTGTCGGTTCGATCATCAGGCACTCGTCTACGATCAGCGGGAAGTAGACAGTCGGCGGATGGAACCCGAAATCAAGCAAGCGTTTTGCAATATCCAGCGTCCGCACGCCCAGCTTCTTCTGGCGAACGCCGGACAGGACAAACTCATGCTTGCAAACACGGTCATAGGGAAGCTCGTAGGCTTCTGCAAGCTTGCGCATCATGTAGTTTGCGTTCAGCACCGCATTTTGCGAAACCTGCAACAGACCTTCTGGTCCCATGGAGCGAATATAGGCATACGCGCGAACGAGAATGCCGAAGTTGCCATGGTACCCTTTTACGCGGCCGATCGATTGCGGACGGTCGTTGTCCCAGAAGAAGGTGCCGTCTGCCTTTTTGCCTACGATTGGAGCTGGCATGAACGGTTCCAGAATCTTTTTCACACCGACAGGGCCGGCACCGGGACCGCCGCCGCCATGAGGGCCGGTAAAGGTCTTGTGCAAATTGAGGTGAACGACGTCAAAGCCCATGTCGCCGGGACGAGCGATGCCCAGGATGGCGTTGGCGTTGGCGCCGTCGTAGTAGAGAAGGCCGCCAGCTTCGTGTACAATCTTTGCCATCTCGACGATGTCCTCTTCAAACAATCCAAGCGTGTTCGGATTGGTCAGCATCAATGCCGCCGTGTCCGGTCCTACTGCCTGGCGCAAAGCTTCGATGTCTACCAGCCCGCGGTCGTCGGACGGAATCGTAACTGTCTCCAAGCCCGCTACAGCAGCGGAAGCCGGATTCGTTCCGTGTGCGGAGTTCGGTACGATTACCTTGGTCCGCCCTTTTTCGCCGCGGCTTTCATGGTAAGCGCGGATCATCAATAGTCCCGTCCATTCGCCTGCTGCCCCTGCTGCCGGCTGCAAAGTGACGGCATCCATGCCCGTGATCTCCGCCAGCTCGTTTTGCAGGTTATACATCAGTTCCAGCGCGCCTTGCACAGATTCTTCCGGCTGGTACGGATGGGTTTGGGCAAAGCCCGCGTAACGGGCAACGTCTTCATTGATTTTCGGATTGTATTTCATGGTGCAGGAGCCGAGCGGATAAAAGCCGTTGTCAATCCCGTGATTTCTGCGGGACAGCTCCGTGTAGTGACGAACTAGCTGCAGTTCGGACACTTCCGGCAGTTCTGCTGGGGTTTCGCGAATCAAGTGCTTCGGCAGCAAATCGGTTACCTCTACCTCCGGCACATCAAGCGCCGGGAGATTGTACCCTACGCGACCAGGCTTGCTCAATTCAAAGATCAACGCTTTTTCTTTGTCGTTATGCACGGGTGATCGCCTCCAATTCCTGCGCGAGATCGTCGATTTCTGCTTTTGTTCGGAGTTCCGTTACGGCAAGCAGCATATGGCCGGAAAGCTCGGGATAATCGATTCCAAGGTCGTAGCCGCCGATAATCCCTTTTTTCAGCAGCTTCTTGTTTACTTCCGCTACCGGTTTATTCAATTTCACTACAAATTCATTGAAGGTAGGTGCGCTGCCTACGATCTCAAGTCCTTTTGCTGCCAATGCTTGCTTGGCGTAATGAGCTTTCTGCAGGTTGAGCATGGCGATTTCCTGTACGCCCTGCTTTCCGTACGCGCTCATCGCGATAGAGGCCGCGAGAGCCAGGAGAGCCTGGTTGGAACAGATGTTGGATGTCGCTTTTTCGCGGCGAATGTGCTGCTCGCGCGCTTGCAGGGTCAAAACGAATCCGCGCTTGCCGTTTTCGTCTTTCGTCTGTCCGACGATCCGGCCGGGCATTTTGCGCATCAGCTTGGAGGTGGTGGCCAAATACCCGCAGTGCGGTCCACCGAATGAAGCGAAAATTCCGAATGGCTGCATATCACCAACAACGATGTCTGCGCCCAAACGTCCCGGCGCTTCCAGCACGCCGAGCGAGAGCGGATTGGAGGAAACGATCAGAAGCGCTCCTTTTCCATGTGCAATCGGCTCAATGGAGGACAGGTCTTCTACTTGACCGAAAAAGTTCGGGTATTGAACGATGACAGCTGCCGTCTGGTCGTCAACAAGCGCGTCCAGTGCTGCCGTGTCGGTTCCATTGTCCTTCAGGTCTGCTTCCACGACCTCTACGCCTTGGCCGTACGCGTATGTTTTCAGCACGCTCCGCGCTTCCGGATGGACGGAACGGGAAACCACGACCTTGCTCTTGTTCGTGTGGCCTGCCGCCATCATTGCTGCCTCTGCCAAAGAAGTAGCGCCGTCGTACATCGAGGAGTTGGCCACTTCCATGCCCGTCATTTCGC
>k87-685779_pt1 | contig 10260 bp, 8 predicted proteins | sample MGYA00084031_6733416 | MGnify analysis MGYA00084031
CCCGATGGTCCAGGAGAGGGGAGATCCCAGCGGCACCGATGGCGGTGTCCACCAGACCGATCCGCCACGGCCGCCCCATGGTGTCGGAGATGATGACCGCGACGTCGACGCCGTACCGGTGACGCAGCTGCTGTCTGAGGCGTCGGGCCGAGGCATCGGGGTCGACCGGCAGCAGCACCAGCCAGCCTCGATCCACATTGGAGGTGTCGATCCCCGCGGAGGCGAGGACCAAGCCGTGCCGGGTCCGCACAATGCGGGTGGTGCCGCGTCGCGCCACCTCCGCGACCGCTTCAGCGCTGATCGCTTCCTGCCGCGCCGCCTCGGCGGCCACCGGATCGTCTGGGACGCGAAGCAGCCGGCCCTCGGCCTTGCTCACCACCTTGCTGGTCACCACCAGCACATCACCGTCGGCCAGCCAGGGGGCTGCGGTACCGATCAGGGCGGCGAGATCGTCACCGGGGCGTACCTCGGGGAGGCCGGTGACCGGCAGGACCTCCAGCCGTCCGGACAAGGCGGGCCCGAAGGAGTCGGTGCCGGGACCGGGGTGGTCCCTTCTGGGCTGGTCGCTGGTCATGACGCTAGGCCGGCGAGGGCGACGGCGTCGGCCACCATCCGCGCGGTCTCGGCCTCATCGGTCATCCACAGCGGACGCGCCAGAACGGTCACCCCCGGCACCTCGGTCTCCGCGTCCACGCTGTCCACCAACCAGCCGTCGAGCAACCCGCCAGCGGAACGCGCGCCATACATCTGACCGACTCCCTCCGCTGACACCTTGACATCAAGGGCGGCCAGGCACCGGTCGGCCATTCCTCGCACGGGAGCGTCACCGATGATCGGGGAGAAGCCGATCACAGGGGCGTTACCGCCGCGTACCGCCTCCGCGATCCCGCTGATGGCCAAAATCGGTCCGATGCTGACCACCGGGTTGCTGGGGGCGATCAGGATAAGGTCGGCCTCCGCGATGGCGTCGAGGACTCCGGCGGCGGGCTTGGCTTGATCGGCGCCGACAAAGACGAACCGTTCAGCGGGCAATGACGCGCGGTGGCGTACCCACCATTCCTGGAAGTGCATCGCCTGACCGCCGGTGACCACGTGGGTCTCCACGCGATCGTCGGTCATCGGGAGCAGCCGGATCCCGGGCTTCCACCGCTGACAGAGCGCCTCTGTCACCGCCGACAGTGGATAACCGGCCGCGAGCATGCGGGTACGAATCAGGTGGGTGGCGATGTCACGGTCGCCTAACCCGAACCAGGTCGGCTCGGCACCGTAGCGCGCCAGCTCTTCTTTGACCACCCAACTTTCATCCCGACGTCCCCAACCGCGTTCGGGATCGGCCCCGCCGCCCAAGGTGTACATGACACTGTCAAGATCGGGGCAGATTCGCAGGCCGTGGATGACCAAGTCATCACCGGTATTGACAATCGCGGTCACCTGGTGATGATTTTCGGCCCAGGCGCGTACTCCGAGGAGGAAGCGAGCCCCGCCGATGCCTCCGGCGAGTACGACGATACGCATTCCGCCATTCTTACCGATGAGTTTTTGCGCGACGCGCGGGACCGCTGTACCCGCATGTAATAGCCGGATGAGTCTAGGCTCGGCAGGGACAGAACCGGCTGTAACTGACACACCGCTACCCAAGGGGGAGCTGTGACCACCCAGACGACGGCCGAGGAGCAGACGGCCAGTCAGCACACCAAACCACTCCGGTCATTCATCGCCATCGTGGCGCTTGCGGTTACGGGCATCATGCTGTTGCTGGCGTTGGCCGACTGGCTGCTGCCGCCGGCCGACGCGTTGTCCTTTACCGATCGCTCGTACCTGAGCTTTTCTCAATTTGTGAGCGTCCCGATCATCGCGTTGCCGGTGATCGCGGTCCTGGTAGCGACGCATGTGTCCCCCGTGCTTCCACAGGGTCGGGCCATCGCCCTCATTGCGCTGGTGGAGTACGGCGTGGCGGCGCTGTGCGGTCTGATCAGCGGGATCATGCGCCTGACCTTCACGCTTGACGAAGGGGACCCGGTCCCTAGTGGGAATCCGTCCAGCGTGTTCACCCAAGCTCCCAACCCGCAGCTGACCCGGATCGCCATCGAGGATCTGCTGCTCAACCTCAGCAAGCTTGCCCTGTTGGTGGCCGCAGCGCTGGTCACGGCGCGGGTCTTCCTGAAGCTGGCATCGGCTGCTCGCCCAGCTGCCCAGATGGGTGGGTACGGCCAGAGTCAGTTCGCCGGTTTCGGACAACCGACCTTCGGGCAGGAGGCTCAGCAGGCCGCGTTCGGCCAACCACAGGTTCAGGGAGCGACCGCCGTCGCCGCTCAGGCGGCCTACGGGCAGCAGTACGGCCAGCAGCAGGCGTACGGACAGGCGCCTCAGCAGCAAGCGGGCCAACAGCAAGGGGCTCAGCAGTACGGCCAGCCCGTCTACGGTCAGCAGCAGACCACCTCACCTGCCGGCTACCCCGCGCCGGGAACGCAGCAGGGTGCGGGTACGCCCGGTGCGACCGCGCCGACCTCCGGCGCCCCGGCTGTCGCGCCTACCTCTGGATCACCTGCCGCTCCCACCGCCGGTGCCCCAGGGGCGGGATACACCTACACCCCGGGCACCCTCCCCGGTCAGGGCGTGACGAGCACCCCGACCGCCGGGGCCTCTTCGTGGGCGCCCACACCGCAGTATCCCGGTCAGCAAGCCCAGCAGAGCCAGCAAGCGCAGGCGGGGCAAGCCACTCAACCCGTCGCGGGTCAGCAGGCCCCGAGCTGGTCGCCGACGCAGCCTGTCGGATCGGCGCACCAGTCAGGCTCCTCACAGCCGGGTTCGGGACAGACCACGTCGTCGCCGAGTACGGCCGCTTGGCCTCCGGCGCCGGGACAGGAGCAGCGGTCAAGCAGCGTCGATGAGGCGCAACGTACTCAACTGATCCGACCCGAGGTACGGCAGCCCGCCGAGCAGCGGGATTCCTCGAATGAGGAGACCCAACGGCAGTGGAGCGGCGGCAGCGCCTGACCCGACATCTCGCCACACCGAGCCGGGGCCGGCGCCACGGTACGCGGTGAACGGCCTGACAAATCAAGAACGATGACTCGAGAGTGACGACCGACGCATCCGGGGCGGCTGTCCGTGGATGGCCGCCCCGGGCCATGACGGCGCACTACGCTCGTGTCATGCCGTCTGGGACCACAGCTTCCGCCCTGCGCCGTGCTCTGCGTCGCGCCAGTGACGGGCGTTCACTGACCGTGGACGAGGCCGTCACCCTCCTGAGCGCTCGGGGCGCTGCACTGGATGAACTCCTCTCTATCGCGGGGCGGGTTCGAGACGCGGGACTGGCGGACACCGGGCGGCCAGGGGTGATCACGTACTCCCGGAAGGTGTTCATCCCGCTGACCCGGCTGTGCCGGGATCGCTGCCACTACTGCACCTTCGCCACCGTCCCTGGGCGCCTGCCCGCGCCGTACCTGGAACGCGATGAGGTGCTTCAGATCGCTCGTCAAGGCGCGGCTGTGGGGTGCAAGGAAGCGCTGTTTACCCTGGGGGACCGCCCTGAGGCGCGCTGGTCGGTGGCCCGGCAGTGGCTGGAGGAGCGGGGTTATGAGTCCACGTTGGACTATCTGCGGGCCTGTGCGATCGCTGTGCTGGAGGAGACAGGCCTGCTGCCGCACCTCAACCCTGGGGTTCTCAGCTGGGAGGAGCTGAGCCGGCTGCGGCCGGTGGCTCCGAGCATGGGGATGATGCTGGAGACCACGGCGGAGCGGCTGTGGTCACAGCCGGGAGGTCCGCACTACGGGTCCCCGGACAAAGAACCCCGGTTACGGCTTCGGGTGATCGCGGACGCGGGACGGGTGGCGGTCCCGTTCACCACCGGCATCCTCATTGGAATCGGTGAGACACCCACCGAACGGGTCGAGTCGCTGTTCGCGCTGCGGCGGCTGGCCAGGGAGTACGGCCATATCCAAGAGGTCATCGTCCAGAACTTCCGCGCCAAGCCCGACACGGCGATGCGGAATGTGCCCGATGTGGACATCGTCGAACTGGCGGCTACGGTGGCGGTGGCCCGGCTCATCCTGGGGCCGGGGATCCGGTTGCAGGCTCCCCCCAACCTCATCGGTGACCAGTACGAGCTGCTGATCCGGGCTGGGATCGACGACTGGGGCGGGGTCTCCCCGGTCACTGCTGATCATGTCAACCCCGAACGTCCGTGGCCGGCGATCGAGGAGTTGGCGCGCCACACCCAGCAGGCCGGCTTCCGGCTTGCGGAGCGGCTCACTATCTACCCCGAATACCTGCGGGGTGACCGAGAACGGTGGCTTGATCCACGCTTGGCCGGCCATGTTGACGCCCTCGCCGACCCGGTCACCGGGCTGGCCATTGAGGGGGTACGCCCGTCAGGGCGGCCCTGGCAGGAGCCGGATGACCTCTATACCCGTGGCGGCCGGACGGACCTGAACGTCACCATCGACACCGCGGGTCGCACCGCCGACCGTCGAACGGACTTCGACGTGGTCTACGGCGACTGGGAGCTGGTCCGCGAGGCGGCGGAGCGTACCGCGGCCGCGGGAGCGCGCGTACCGTACCGATTGGACAGTGAGGTCCGGGCTGGGTTGCGGATCGCGGCCGAGAATCCCGCCGCGCTGCTGGCGGAGCGGCACGAGCCAGCCGCGTTGGCGCTGTTCACCGCTGACGGCCCCGCCCTGGACGCGCTCACCCAGCTCGCCGATGAGCTGCGCCGTGATGTCGTTGGTGACGAGGTGACCTATGTGGTCAACCGGAACATCAATTTCACCAACGTCTGCTACGTAGGCTGTCGGTTCTGTGCGTTCGCGCAACGGGAACGGGACGCGGACGCCTACCGGCTGTCGGTGGAGGAGGTCGCGGACCGGGCCCAGGAAGCGTGGGAGGCGGGCGCGACCGAGGTCTGCATGCAGGGCGGTATCGATCCTGCGTTGTCGGGTACCGCGTACGCCGATCTCGTCCGCGCCGTCAAAGCGCGGGTGCCGCAGATCCATGTGCACGCTTTCAGCCCGATGGAGGTGGTGACCGCCGCGAACCGGGCTGGGATGTCGATCCAGGCTTGGCTGGAGATGGTCGCCGATGCCGGGCTGGACACCATACCGGGGACCGCGGCGGAGATTCTCGATGACGAAGTCCGCTGGGTGCTCACCAAGGGCAAGCTGCCGGCCTCGACGTGGATTGAGGTGGTGACGACCGCGCACCGGCTCGGGATCCGCAGCTCCTCCACCATGATGTACGGGCATGTTGATCATCCCGGTCACTGGCTTAAACACCTGCGTACGTTGGCGCGGATTCAGGACACCACCGGAGGATTCACTGAATTTGTGGCGCTGCCGTTTGTGCATCACAACGCGCCGCTATATCTAGCCGGGGTGGCGCGTCCGGGGCCGACCTGGCGGGACAACCGGGCGGTTCACGCGATGGCGCGGCTGCTGCTGCACGGCAGGATCGACAACATTCAGTGTTCGTGGGTGAAGCTCGGTGATGAAGGCACGGCCGAGCTGCTCCGGGGCGGCGCCAACGACCTGGGTGGGACGCTGATGGAGGAGACCATCAGTCGGATGGCGGGCTCTCGGCACGGCTCAGCCCGGAGTGTGGAGCAACTGATCCGGATCGCCGAGTTGGCGGGGCGGCCTGCACGGCAGCGAACTACCACCTATCAACGTCTGTGACAGAACGTGGCTGCTAGAGTCACTCGACGTTATGGTCGTTTCGTGGGGAAATGTCCATCGGTTTCGTCGGCGATGTGACCGCGGAGGTGGGGCGGACCGGACGGGTTGATGGGCGTCCCGTGATCGGGGCTATTTAGCAGGTTCGGCTTGACGACGCACGCATTACACGCGTGTAATTTCAACGGGGGTCGTGTCAGACACCGGACAATACGGACGTTTGTGCACTGATGAAACGCGGTACTCAAGACGCGTGCGCGTCGATCAAGCCTTCCGCGTGGGGGGTGCGCACCGGCGTTCGACCGGTGCCAGAGAAGGAGGCGTGCTGATGGATAACCAGCGGCTCCTGGCCAACCTGTTGGGGAATATGCCCGAATGGCAGGAGCGGGCGCTGTGTGCGCAGACCGATCCGGAGGCCTTCTTTCCGGAAAAGGGGGGATCGACGAGGGAGGCAAAGCGGATCTGCCTGCGCTGTGAAGTGCGCGCCGAGTGCCTGGAGTACGCGTTGATGCACGACGAGCGGTTCGGGATCTGGGGTGGGCTGTCAGAGCGCGAGCGCCGTAAGCTCAAGCGCCGCGCCGGTTGACGCCCAAGGCCTGTGGCACTTCACCGTGAGCGTTGAACCCATGACCCGTGACGTAAAAAGTAGAAATCGTTAAATTCGTTAAATCGCCGGACCGGGGTCCGGCGATTTTAGATCTCTGGATCGACCTCCTCCGGATCCAGGCCGAGCAGATTGGCCAACTGCTCAACCACCACATCATGGATGAGCTCGGCGAGGTCCTCACGACTGACCGCTCGAAACTCCAGAGGGCGCCGATAGAGCACGATGCGGGGAGCCACCCCTCGCTGGCCTGGACGCCCGGGGAGCAGCCGCGCCAGCGGCACCTCGCCGTCCTCCAGGACATCGGAGTCATAGACGTTGAGTTCCGGTGGAACATCCTCGACCGCGAACTCAATCCCAGCCAGCTCTCGGGCCCAACGACTCTCCAGGCCCTCGACCGCGTCCAGGACAAGGTCATCAAACATCTCCGCCCGAGACCGGGACAGGGGCACCGTGGCAGGCACCAGCCGGCCACGCAGCCCACGACCTCGACGGTCGCGCCGAGGCCTGCCGCGGGGGCGGTCACGGGAGGGACGTGGTGACGGGTTCACGTGGCCAGATTAGCGCTGAGACGCCGTTCAGTAGAGGACCCCGACCGGGAGGCTGTGCTTGTTATGGGAACATCACAGTCTGCGCACAACTATTTGTCCGGAATCGTCAGAGAAGCTCTCGGCGTCGTTTCTGAATAACGGCGTGTCGCACGGTACCCAGATGAGCGTGACGGCGCAGAGCGATACCGTGATCTGCTGTGAGGTCACAACGGCGCTGCTCCCGTAACGGTTGCCCCAACCCGGCCGTCGCCACATTGACCTACGTGTACGCGGAGTCCACAGCGGTGGTCGGCCCATTGGCGGCGTTCGCGGAACCGCACTCCTACGATCTGTGCGAGCAGCACGCGCGTCGGCTCACGGCGCCACGAGGATGGGAACTGGTCAGGCATGAGGGCGAGTTCGTCGCGCCCACGCCCACCACGGATGATCTGGTTGCTCTCGCCGACGCGGTCCGGGAGGCCGCCCGACCACTGAGTACCAACACCGCGCGGGAATCAACAGCACAGCACGTAGGGCGTCGTGGGCATCTACGGGTGATCCCCCCACCCGGTGCCTGATACCGGGCCGGCCGTGATTACACGTTCGCTGTCCTGGGAACCACGGCAGGAATCGCCGACAGGCGATCATCGATGAATGTCGTACGGCGGAGGGAGTGGAAACGAGGCATATGGATATCCGTCCAGGGGACGGACTCTGCGTTCCGGGCTTGGCCGTGGAATGGCCGTGCCCGTGAATGTCACTTTGGCCCAGTAGGCTGCGACCCATCCGCTGGAGGGCCGCGGCACCGGCCCAACCCAGTGCCAGTCCGAGCCTCTAAGGAGCACTTCGTGGTGTCCGAGTCCGCCACTTCCCCAGTCGGTCGCGGTGACGCGCTGGCCGGCATCGTCAAGGCCTACGACGTCCGCGGTACCGTACCCGACCAGCTCAATGAGGACATCGCCCGCGCTATCGGAGCCGCCTTCGTCCGGGTGCTGGCCGCCGAGGGGAAGGTCCCGCGGGTCGTGGTCGCCCACGACATGCGGGCATCCTCGCCTGGTCTGGCCGCGGCGTTCGCCGCCGGAGTGACCGGTGAGGGCGTCGATGTCATCGACGCCGGGCTGGCCTCCACCGACCTGCTGTACTTCGCTTCGGGGCACCTGGACGTCCCCGGCGCCATGTTCACCGCCAGCCACAACCCCGCCCAGTACAACGGCATCAAACTGTGTCGCGCTGGGGCCCGTCCCATCGGGCAGGACAGTGGGCTAGCCGACATCCGCGACCTCGCGGGCGACATTTTGGCCGGCCGAGCCTCAAGTAGTGGGCAGAAGACAGGCAGCGTGGAGCCACAGGACCTGCTGACCGCGTACGCCTCTCATCTGCGGACCCTGGTGGATCTGACGGGAATCCGTCCGCTGAAGGTGGTGGTCGACGCCGGTAACGGCATGGCTGGCTACACGGTCCCCGCGGTGTTGGGAGACGCGAAGTTGTCGGCGTTGCCGCTGGAGATCGTGCCGCTGTATTTCGAGCTGGACGGCACCTTCCCCAACCATGAGGCCAACCCGCTGGTGCCGGACAATCTGGTCGACCTTCAGGCGGCGGTTCGCGCCAACGGCGCCGACATCGGCCTCGCCTTCGACGGCGACGCCGACCGGTGTTTCGTGGTCGATGAGCGTGGTGAGCCGGTGCCACCCAGCGCGATCACTGCGATGGTGGCGGTGCGGGAACTGGCCAAGCACCCGGGCGCCACGATCATTCACAACTGCATCACCTCACGCGCGGTGCCTGAGATCGTCGCCGAGCACGGCGGCACGCCGGTGCGGACCCGGGTCGGACATTCATTCATCAAGGCTGAGATGGCCCGTACCGACGCAGTATTCGGCGGCGAGCATTCCGCGCACTACTACTTCCGGGACTTTTGGTTCGCCGACACCGGCATGCTGGCTGCGATGCACGTGCTGGCCGCGCTCGGCAGCCAACCCCGGCCCTTGTCGGCCATCGTGGCGGAGTACACCCGCTACGTGGCCTCCGGGGAGATCAACTCCACGGTTACCGATCAGCGCGGGCGGCTGGCCGCGGTGGAGGAGAAGTACGCCGGGGCCGAAGGCGCCACGATCGATCACTTGGATGGTCTGACCGTGCAGTTCACCGACGGGAGCTGGTTCAATCTGCGCCCCTCCAACACCGAACCGCTGCTGCGGCTCAATGTGGAGGCGCCCAACGCTGACCGTATGGCGCAGCTGCGGGACGAGGTCCTGAGTGTGGTGCGTGCCTGATGGACCCCAAGCTGCTGGAGATTCTGGCTTGCCCGGATACCCACCACGCGCCGCTACGGTATGACGAGACGGCGCAGACCCTCACCTGCACCCAGTGCCATCGGGTCTTCCCCATCCGGGACGGCATCCCGGTGCTCCTGCTGGATGAGGCCCGACCTGGTGAGCCGACACACGCGGAGGACAGCCGGTGACGACTGTGAATGGTGACGCCGGAGTCAGCGGACACCGCTGGGTTAATGAAGCGTTACTGGACGATCCTCAAGGATTGGAAGAAGCCGATCCCGGCATGATGCTGCGTGCCCTGGCCTCGGCCGGTGCCCAGGTCAGGGAGTCCATGGCTTTGACCGCGGAGGCGGACCTCAGCTCGCTGTCGGAGGAAGGCCGCCCTCGTGCGGTTGTGATCGCCGGAGTGGGAACCGCCGCGCGGACCGGGGATGTGCTCGCCACCGTCGCCGGTCCTCGGTGCCCGGTTCCGGTGTTGTCACACCGGAGCGCCGGCGTACCCGGATGGGTCGGGGCGGGTGACGTGGTGATCGCGGTGTCGGCCTCAGGCCGTAGCCCGGAGGCGCTGGCCGCGGCCGCCGCCGCGGCACGGCGGGGCGCTCGGCTGGTGGCGGTGGGCGCCCCTAACAGTGAACTGGCCGCTTTGGCGGAGCGGGCCCGGGCGGTGTTCGTGCCGGTACCGCGGCGGGCACCGGCGCGGGCCAGCCTGTGGGCGTTAACGGTTCCCGTGCTGCTGGCCGCCCGCGCTTTGGGAATGATCCGACTGGCTGAGGCGGATTTGGTGGAGACCGCGGCGCGGCTGGACCGAGAGGCTGAACGGTGCCGCCCGTCCGCCGAGTCGTTCGTCAACCCAGCCAAGTCACTGGCGTTGAATCTGGCTAACTCCATCCCCGTGATCTGGGGCAGCTCTCCGCTGGCCGCCGTCGCCGCGCGCAGGTTCGCCGACACCTTGTCGACCAACTCCCGCTACCCCGCGGTGGCGGGATCGCTCGGTGAGGCGGGGCGCGGTCGGGTCGGTCTGCTCGATGGGGTGTACGGCGGGCTGGCCGAGTCTGAGCGCGACATCTTCGCCGATCCCGAGGAAGGGCAGAACGAGATCACCCGGCTGCGGTTGATCATTCTGCGGGACGACGGCATGGACGACGAGGAGGCCCGCCTCAGCGGGGGAGAGCCAGCGGCGG
>k87-412741_pt1 | contig 10259 bp, 12 predicted proteins | sample MGYA00084031_6733416 | MGnify analysis MGYA00084031
CCTCGCGGGTTCAGTCCTTCGCGGCGGACTCCGACGCCGAGGCCGAGTCCTTGGCGGACGGAGACGCCGGCTTTTCGGCGGACTCGGAGGCCGAGGGGGACGGGGAGGCATCCGGCGCCGTCTCCCCGTTGGCCTTCGTCACCGCGGCCACCGCTTCCTTGGCGGCCTTCTCGGCGGACTTGGTCAGGTCGTCGGCGTCCGGGGTCTTGTCACCGGCCAGACCGGCGCCGTTGTAGTCGAGGGTGACGACCACGTTCTCCACCCGGGCCACGACCGTCTGCTGCTTGAAGGCGCCTTCCTTCTTCTTCAGGTCGTAGCGCACCACCGTGGCCTCGTTGCCCGTCCCGGCCACCGGTTCCGTCTTCGTGTTCTTCGCGTTCGGCACGGACTGCGCGTCCCGCACCTGCTTCTGGTAGTACTCCTGCGCCTGCTTCTCACCGGTGCCGCGCACGACATCGGACTCGAAGCGCAGCAGGGAGACGGTGAGCCAGCGGAACTGAGAGCCCTTCACACCGTTGTTGTCCAGGCTGTTCCAGGAGCAGCCGGCGCGCTTGGAGACGTCGCTGGAGGAGAGCTCCTTGGCCGACTTCACGCCCTTGGGCACCAGTTCGCGCAGTGTCTTGTCCGACAGGACCTTGCACGCCTCCGGCAGCTTGGCGTACGCGGCCTCGGGCACCGTCGGCGAGGCGCTCGTGCTCGGGGAGTCCGACGCCTTGCCGGCCGCGGTCTTCCGCGCGCCGTCGCTCTCGGCGGAGCCGGAGTCGGAGGAGGAGCAGGCGGTCAGGAACATCATGGGCACGGCGGCCGCGCAGACGAGGAAGCGGTTCAGACGCCTCGCTCGCGGGTGGCCTCCCCGCGGCCTGAACGGCGCGGAAGGTATCCCCGGGGCACGCTCTTCTCGCTGGGCTGCTCGCTGCATGGTTCCTTCACTCATGACGCTCGTGGTTCCTGCGGTCGGATCGGGTCCGAGGGGCCACGGTACGCGGTGCGACAGATGCGCGGTCTTCCTTCCCGCGCTTTGCACCCCGGCGCCGGGCGCCGGGCAGACTGGGTCAGTCGCTCAGCGAATCGGCCAGCTGATCCGCCAGTTTCCTTGCTCTGTCCTGCATTTCCTCGCTGTCCGGAACCACGCCGACACGCGTCGGCTGCTCCGTGTACTCGATGGTCACAATGACGTTGGACGTGCGGAACGCCACAGTCACCGTGCGCTGCTGGGACGTCGAGCCGGAGGTGGTGAGCGAGTCGTCGAGGAAGGCCTCGTCGCCCAGATCGCTCAGGGCGCGGGGCCGGAGATCGGCCGTCGCGACATCGGTGGGGACCGAGGCCGAGGACGAAGGGGAGCTGCTGGAGCCGGAGTTGGCGCCGGAGCTCTGGATCGAGGTCGGCTCGGGCAGATTCGCGGCCGCCTGCTTGGCGGCGAAGACGGACTCCGCCTGGCTGTCGTCGCTGACGGTGTTGTCGTAGGAGACGACCCGTTCGAAGTCGACGTGGAGATGGTCGGTGGCGTGTGCGGACTCCACCTTCCAGCGGCAGCCGGTCCTGCGGTCGGTGTCATAGGTGAGCGTGGCCCGGCCCGCGTAGGCCCTCTCCCGCTGGTTCGGGTCCGTGATCTGCGCAAGACCGGGCAGCAGCGCCTCCAGGGTCCCGCGGGGGACCGCGCCGCAGGCCTCGGGGAGCGTGCGGTACTTGCCCGGCTGGGCCGCCGGGGCCGTCGTGTCGGCACCGGCGGGGTTGGCGTGGTCCGTCCGGTCGCCCGACGAGCCGCTGGTGCAGCCGGTCAGCAGCGCCGCGACAAGCGCGGCGGTGCCGAGTACATACGCCTTCCGCAGCACGGTCGGGCTCCTCTCGCGGATGTCGGTGGTGGGGGCCCCGCCGGTTATTCGCTTGCCGGGCGGAGACGCGTCAGGAACACAATGTCTATCGCACGTGCTGCCGAAAGCGCCGGTTCGTTGTCCTGTTTCACCGGGCTTGGCGCTGGTATTTCGTTTTCATCGTTTTAATTTCTTTTCGGGGGAATCTGATTGATATGTCGTACGTAGAGGTGCCGGGAGAGAAGGTCCCGATCCGTATGTGGACCGACCCCGCGACGGTCGAGGGCGCCGCGATGCAGCAGCTCCGGAACGTCGCGACCCTCCCCTGGATCAAGGGGCTCGCCGTCATGCCGGACGTCCACTACGGCAAGGGCGCGACGGTCGGCTCCGTCATCGCCATGCAGGGCGCGGTGTGCCCGGCGGCGGTGGGCGTGGACATCGGCTGCGGGATGTCGGCGGTGAAGACCTCCCTGACGGCCAACGACCTCCCCGGTGACCTGTCCCGCCTCCGCTCGAGGATCGAGCAGGCGATCCCGGTGGGCCGGGCGATGCACGAGGAGCCCGTCGACCCCAGCCGGCTCCACGGGCTGGCGACGGCCGGGTGGGACGACCTCTGGCGGCGGTTCTCCGGGGTGGCCGAGGCGGTGAGGTTCCGCGAGGAACGGGCCGCGAAGCAGATGGGCACGCTCGGCAGCGGCAACCACTTCGTGGAGGTCTGCGTGGACACCTCCGGCGCGGTGTGGCTCATGCTGCACTCCGGCTCCCGCAACATCGGCAAGGAACTCGCCGAGCACCACATCGGCGTCGCCCAGAAGCTCCCCCACAACCAGGGCCTGGTCGACCGCGACCTCGCCGTCTTCGTGGCGGACACCCCGCAGATGGCGGCGTACCGCAACGACCTGTTCTGGGCCCAGGAGTACGCCAGGTACAACCGCACGATCATGATGGCGCTCCTGAAGGACGTGATCCGCAAGGAGTTCAAGAAGGCGAAGCCGGTCTTCGAGCCGGAGATCTCCTGCCACCACAACTACGTGGCGGAGGAGCGCTACGAGGGCATGGACCTGCTCGTGACCCGCAAGGGCGCGATCCGCGCGGGAGCCGGCGAGTACGGGATCATCCCCGGTTCGATGGGCACGGGCTCGTACATCGTGCGGGGCCTGGGCAACGAGAAGTCCTTCAACTCCGCCTCGCACGGCGCGGGCCGGCGGATGAGCCGCAACGCCGCCAAGCGCCGCTTCTCCACCAAGGACCTGGAGGAGCAGACGCGGGGAGTGGAGTGCCGCAAGGACGCCGGGGTCGTGGACGAGATCCCGGGCGCCTACAAGCCGATCGAGCAGGTCATCGAGCAGCAGCGGGACCTCGTCGAGGTCGTGGCCAAGCTCAAGCAGGTCGTCTGTGTGAAGGGCTGACGCATCCCCCGGCACCTTTGGCCGCCACCGTCGCCGCAGGCCCCGGTGGCGGCTGTTCCCTGTCCGGCGGGCCGTCTCCTGGCCGGCCGGCTGCTTTCCGCCCGGCCCGCCCGGCCCGTTCGCCCGGCCGTGCGGGTCACTTGGCGTTGCGCACCGCGTAGATCATCACGAACGCCACGATGTGGATGCCGAAGAGGAAGTAGCCGAGGTAGTACCAGACGTACCGTTCGCGCTTCTTCTCCAGGGCCAGGCGTGCCTGCTCCGCCTGGTGCTCGGGACGGGGCGTCATCGCTGCTCCCGGTGGACCTTGGTGTTGGACGCCTGGGCGCGGGGGCGGACGACGAGAAGGTCGACATTGACATGGCTGGGGCGGGTGACCGCCCAGGTGATGGCGTCGGCCACGTCGTCGGCCGTCAGGGGGTCGGGCACGCCCTCGTAGACCTTGGCGGCCTTCTCCCGGTCGCCGCCGAAGCGGTTGAGGGCGAACTCCTCCGTCTTGACCATGCCGGGGGCGATCTCGACGACACGGACCGGCTTGCCGACGATCTCCAGGCGGAGGGTCTCGGCGAGGACGTGGACGCCGTGCTTGGCGGCGACATACCCGGCGCCGCCCTCGTAGGTGGCGAGACCGGCCGTGGAGGACACGATCACCACCGTGCCGTCGCCGCTCGCCTCCAGCTTGGGCAGCAGGGCCTGGGTGAGGTGGAGGGTGCCGAGGACGTTCGTCTCGTACATCGCGCGCCAGTCGTCCGGGTTGCCGGTGGCGACCGGGTCGGCGCCCAGCGCACCGCCCGCGTTGTTGACCAGGACGCCGATGGCGGGGAAGGCCGTGGCGAACTCGTCCACGGCCGCGCGGTCGGTGACGTCCAGCCGGTAGGCGATGGCGGAGTGGCCGGCCGCGTTGATCTCCTCGGCGATCGCCTCGATGCGGTCCTTGCGGCGGGCGGTCAGGACGACACGGTAACCGGCGGCGGCGAGCCGGCGGGCCGTGGCGGCGCCGATGCCGCTGCTCGCACCGGTCACGACGGCGATGCGGGAGGCGGAGGGCGGTGCGGCGGTGGCCATGGGCTGGTCCTCGGGACGACGGTCGGTGCGGTTGGCTGTGCCCAGCGTAGGGGACCCTCAGCCGCCGTTCCTCGGCGCCCACATGATCACGGCCATTCCGGCCAGGCAGATCAGCGCGCCGGTCACGTCCCAGCGGTCGGGACGGTAGCCGTCGGCGACCATGCCCCACAGGATCGAGCCGGCGACGAAGATTCCGCCGTATGCGGCGAGAACACGGCCGAAATGGGCGTCGGGCTGGAAGGTGGCGACAAAGCCGTACGCCCCGAGCGCGAGAACGCCGCCGAGGGCCCACAGCCAGCCGCGCTGCTCGCGCACGCCCTGCCAGACCAGCCAGGCACCGCCGATCTCGAAGAGCGCGGCGAGGACGAAGAGGGCGGCGGAACGGAGGATCGTCATACGAGCAGCCTCGCACGGAGCTTTCGGCGCTTTCGCCAGGAGGGGCCGGAGGCCGCCGGGGCGTGGGCCGCCGCGCGGGGACGGGGGCGGGGAAGGACGGAATAGCCCCGGGAGGCGGTCTGTTCCCCGGCTATAGTTGAATACTCAACAATCTGGAGGGTGAGCGACCATGCAATTCGGGATCTTCAGCGTCGGCGATGTCACGCCGGACCCCACCACGGGCCGTACGCCGACCGAGCGTGAGCGGATCAAGGCCATGGTCGCCATCGCCCTGAAGGCCGAGGAGGTCGGGCTGGACGTCTTCGCGACCGGCGAGCACCACAACCCGCCGTTCGTGCCGTCGTCGCCGACCACCATGCTCGGCTACATAGCCGCCCGGACCGAGCGGCTGATCCTGTCCACCGCCACCACCCTCATCACCACCAACGACCCGGTGAAGATCGCCGAGGACTACGCGATGCTCCAGCATCTGGCCGACGGGCGGGTGGACCTGATGCTGGGGAGGGGGAACACCGCACCCGTCTACCCCTGGTTCGGGAAGGACATCCGGCAGGGCATCAACCTCGCCATCGAGAACTACGCCCTGCTGCACCGGCTGTGGCGCGAGGACGTCGTGGACTGGGAGGGAAGGTTCCGCACGCCGTTGCGGGGCTTCACCTCCACGCCCCGCCCGCTGGACGGCGTCCCGCCGTTCGTCTGGCACGGCTCCATCCGCTCCCCGGAGATCGCCGAGCAGGCCGCGTACTACGGCGACGGGTTCTTCCACAACAACATCTTCTGGCCCCCCGACCACACCCGGCGGATGGTCGAGCTGTACCGGACCCGGTACGCCCACTACGGGCACGGCACGCCCGAGCAGGCGATCGTCGGCCTCGGCGGCCATGTGTTCATGCGGAAGAACTCGCAGGACGCGGTGCGCGAGTTCCGGCCGTACTTCGATGTCGCGCCGGTGTACGGACACGGGCCCTCCCTGGAGGAGTTCACCGCTCGGACGCCGCTGACCGTCGGCTCCCCGCAGCAGGTCATCGAGAAGACGCTGACCTTCCGCGACTACGCGGGCGACTACCAGCGCCAGCTGTTTCTGATCGACCACGCGGGGCTGCCGCTGAAGACCGTCCTCGAACAGATCGACATGCTCGGCGAGGAGGTCGTGCCGGTGCTGCGCGAGGAGTTCGCCAGGAGGCGTCCGGCCGGGGTGCCCGACGCGCCGACCCATGCGTCCCTGCGCGCCGCCGGGGCGAACGCCGAGGAAAAGGCAGGAGGAGAGGCCGAGAGGAAGGCCGGGGAGAAGACCGGGGAGAGGGCCGGGGAAACGGCCGGAAGGAAGGAGTGAGCGAGGGATGCGACTCGTCGTCGTCTCGGCGGGACTGAGCGTCCCGTCCTCCACCCGGCTGCTGGCCGACCGGCTGGCGGCCGCGACCGCCGGTCGCGCCCCGGCGGAGGTGGACACACGGGTGATCGAGCTGCGCGAGCTCGCCGTCGAGATCGCGCACGGTCTCACGAGCGGCTTTCCCGGTCCGGCCCTGGAGTCCGCGCTGGACGCGGTGACGGAGGCGGACGGGCTGATCGTCGTCACCCCGGTGTTCTCGGCGTCGTACAGCGGGCTGTTCAAGTCCTTCTTCGACGTCCTCGGCGCCCGGGACCAGGAGGCCCTGACCGGCACACCGGTGCTGATCGCCGCGACCGGCGGCACCGCCCGGCACTCCCTGGTCCTCGACCACGCCCTGCGTCCGCTCTTCGCCCATCTGAGGGCCGTGGTCGTGCCGACCGGTGTCTACGCCGCCTCGGAGGACTGGGGCGCCGAGGGGCTGCCCGAGCGGATCGAGCGGGCGGCGGGGGAGCTGGCGGCGCTGATGACGGGGATGTCCACGGGGCGTGAGACGCCGCGGACCGAGCCCGGGGAGTCCGAGAGGGCCGGGGAGTCCGAGGGGACTGGGAAGCCCGAGAAGAACGGCGGCTTCACGGTGGTGCCGTTCGAGGAGCAACTGGCCGCGCCGCACAGGTGACAGGAGGCCGGCGCCCGTGTGCGCCGGGGACTCATCCGTCGGTGGAGGCGCGCTCCTGGACGGAGGGCGTTCCGCCCGTGCCCGTGCGTCTGCGGGACACCGTCAGCAGCCAGATCAGGTTCCCGGCCGCCGCCCCGGCCACCACGGTGGCGACGATCACCCCCGCCGTGGTGAGGCCGGCCCGGAACAGACGCGGCCGCGGGTCGAGGCTGTGCAGGCCGAAACCGCTCAGCAGATAGACGCCGACGGCGGCGGCCACGAGGCTGACGACGAGCAGCGCGACGGTCGGCCCGAGGCCGCCCCCGGTCTCCGCACCGCTCGCGCCGCTCCCGCCGATGCCGCTGTTCCCGTTGTTCTCGCTGCTCCTGTCGCTCTCGTCGTTCCGGCTGTTCTCGCCGGACGAGGCACCGGACTGCGGACGGTGTGCTTCCTGCATGGGGTTCCCCGTGGACGGTCGGATGGCGAGCCGGACCCCCACGGTACGGAGAGCCGCCCCCGGAAGCGAAGCAGACGTCAGGTACCGGGCGTGTCCGCCCGCCAGGTCATCGTGACCGTCAGATGCGCCTCGGCCTGCGACTTGGCGACGACCGCCCCGAGTTCGGCGTTGAACCGCACACCGAACTCCAGGCTGACCTCACTGGGCCGGCTGGGCATGTCCCGCAGCCGTTCCAGTGCGGACGCGGCCGCGTTCCGGATGCGGTCCACCCCCTCCTCGAACGACGCGGTGGCGTCCGCCACGGCGTCGCCCAGCCGGGAGACCTCCACCACACCCGGCTCGTCCTCCGCCACCTCCACGACCACACCGCCGTCGCCGTCCTGCGACGGGAAACGCAGCAACCGGGTCATGTCCGCCCCCTTCTGACGGTCTGTCACATCCCGCGCCGGCCGCCCGCCGGATGACCTGCGGCCGTCTTCCACTCGCGAGCCGTTGCAGCCACCATGGAAGCGCACCCCGAGTCGCCAGACCACCACGTCAGGGGGAACCACGGTATGGCGGAGTCTGTGAAGGACTTCTGTTCCGACCTCGTCGATCTGTCCGGAATCTCTCTGACGGAGCTGCGCAGCAGTAACGATCCTGCGTTACGCCGGGCGCTGAGCCGGGCGGAGCTCAGGGCGAGCCTGGCTTTCGGAACGCTCGACGAGTCCAACAGCGAGGAGATGAATTTCCTGCGCGGTCGCCGGCCGTGGCGGCGGCCGTGAGCGCACCGCCGTTGGACGTCCACCGGGTGTCCCTGACGTCGCTCAGGACCATTGCGGCGGGCAACGCGACCGAAACCGAACTGCACCTGCTGTGTTCCGCTCAGCGCAGCCAGCTTCTGCTGGTGCTGCGCGCGCTGCTGGGCCACATGAACGAGGCGGCTCTGTCCGCCCGGTGCCCCGGTGGCGCGGCGGCGGCCGAGGCGGCCTGGCAACTGCTGTGCGCCGCCGAGCAGGAGGCCCCCGAGGCGGTCGAGGCGGTGCTTGCCGATCCCACCGTCATGGCGTGGGCCCTGCGTCTGCTCAGACGCCTGGGGGGAACGGCCGACGCGGCGCCCTCGCTGCCGCTGTGGGCGGACCTCGGCCAGTTCCAGACACTGGCCGCGGCAGCGGCACTGCGCGCCCGGATCCCCGCCGAACTGCGCGTGCCCGCCTACCGCGGCACGGTCTGGGTCCCCAGCCTGGGAGTGGCGGGCCCGGTGGCGCGGCGGCGATGGAGTCTGGCGGAGTTCCGGGTGGAACGGGGCGGCTTCGTCGTACGGGGGGAGCACGCGGAGGTACGGCTGCCCTGGCCCGCGCCGGTGCCGGCACCGGGGTGGCGGCCGCTGCGGCCGGTGCGCGGGGCCGCGTCCCGCGGGAGCGGATCGGGGCCGTGGCTGGACACGGTGACGCCCTACCGGGACTTCACGCAGTACCCGAAGTCCCCCGGCGCCCTGGGTGAACGCCGGTTGCGGGCGTGGGAGGACCGCCTGGCCGAGGCCCATGCGCTGCTGGAGCGGGAGTCCGCCGTGGACGCCGCCCTGGTGAGGACGATGGTGCGGGTGCTGGTGCCGCGCCCGTTCCAGTCGGCCAGGGGCGGTCTCGTGGCGAGCGCGTCCTCGGTCGACGCCTTCGGCGCGATCACGATGTCCCTGCCGTACGACGCCACGCAGACGGCCGCGGTCCTCGTCCACGAGGCCCGGCACCAGCAGTTGAACGCGCTGCTCAGCCTGGTGCGGCTGATCCGGGCGGCGGACGACCGGACCGACGGGACACGGCCGCGGCTCCACTACGCGCCGTGGCGCAGCGACCCCCGGCCGGTGCTCGGGCTGCTCCACGGCACGTTCGCCTTCTCGGGCGTCGCGCGGTTCTGGCGGACGCACCGGCGTCATGTGACGGGGACCGAGGCGCAGCGCGCCGACTTCGAGTTCGCCGTGCTCAGGGAGCAGCTGCGGGAGGCCGTGGCGTCCCTGGCGGCCGAGGACGACCTGACCGAGGCCGGCCGGCTGTTCGTCGACGAGCTCGCGGCGCAGATCCGGGACTGGCAGGGGGAGGAGGTGCCGGCCCTTCCGGCTCGCCTGGGCCGTCACTACTGCCTTCTGCGGCGTGCCGTGTGGCGGGCGCGGCACCTGACGATCGACGAGGCGGCGGCGGAGCGGCTCGCCGAGGCATGGGCGGCCGGGGAACCGGCTCCGGACTCCCTCCCGGACCCGGTCCTGCGCCCGCGTCCGGACCGGATCCGCCTCGACACGTTCGGGCCGCTGGCCCGGTACCGCCTGTCCGCACCGCATCTGTTCGAGCGCGGACGACGGCAGGCGGAGCGCGGCGGGGACCCGGCACGCCGCGCCGAGTACGCCGTCATCGCGGGGGACACCGCGCAGGCCGTGCGGCACTACGGCGAGTGGATCCGGCGGGAGCCGCAGAACGCCGAGGCATGGGTCGGTGCCGCGCTGGCCTGGCAGGAGCACGACTCGCGCGCCGGTGCGAGCCTGCTGCTGGACCGGCCGGACGTGGTGGCCGGGGTCTGCCGGGCCGTCGCCTCGGCCCGGGGCGAGGCCCCCGACCCCTTCCTCCTGGCCGCGTGGCTCGGCGGAGCGGACACGGCCGGCGTCCGCTCCGCCCGCACCACGTCGAGCGGCGTCTGAGCGCTCCCTACAGGGAGATCAGGTCGATGTCGGCGTTGGCCCGCAGGTGCTTCTCGGCGTCCAGCGTGGCCGGGTGGGAAGAGCCGAGGACGCTCCGGTAACGCTTGAGCGCCTCCGCGTACTTCGCGTCGCTCTCCTCCGTCCGGCCCAGCGCCTTCAGGTCATAGCTCAGGTTGAGCTGGACGGCCAGGTTCGCGGGGTGGTCCTCGCGCAGCTGCGCCGACTCCTCGGCCACGGCCGCGTCGATGGTGTACGCGTCCTCGGGGCGGCCGAGCGCGAAGTAGTCACTGGCCAGGTTCATCCGGGCGAGCAGCGTGCGAGGGTGCCCCTGTCCGAGCGAGCGGGTCAGGCCCTCCACCGCTTCCTCGTCCAGCCTCTGCGCCTCCTCGGGCTGCCCGAGCAGCCTGAGGACCACCGCGAGGTTCATGGCGACCGCGTAGCTGTGCGGGTGCTCCCGGCCGTAGCTGTCGC
>k87-1492878_pt1 | contig 10254 bp, 9 predicted proteins | sample MGYA00084031_6733416 | MGnify analysis MGYA00084031
CCCTGGCCCCTCAATCCGTTCACTCCACTTTCTTTACAACCTGCGTAAAGAAGCGCTCCACATAGCTTGCATCTGCCAAAGGATCTCGTACGATTTGGTTCCACTTTTCCTTCTCCTGCAGATCGGCAAAGGAAACTCCGTACCATTTTTCAACGGCCGCTCGGGAAAGGGCATAGGCCTCAGGAAAAAGCTGAAAGGTCTTGGGAATGTCGGAAAGCGGAAGATGGTAGTTCAAGTTGCCCAGATTGCCCGCGTCCCCCATATATTTATGTTTATAGGGCAGGACATTTTCAAAATCATGGGTCAGGGGGTTCCGCTGCTCCATTCTGTACTGCTCTTCCTTTGCTTCTGCTTCAGGCTTCAGGTAGCCTTCCACCATTGTCAGCGAAATGGCCCCTACGAGGAAAAGCATCACAATCCATATGTTTTTGCTTTTCATTTCACTCTTTCACCTCGCATTTCTCCGCCAGATTGGCTGCCTTCCAAAACATCAGAGGCACGATCATCAGGAGGATGGGAGGCGCGTAATCCGCGACGAGAAGCCCAAACTGATACGGCCCGTCGATACTGATCGGGCGGCCAAACCAGAGGTGGCTGCCAAATTTGATCGCCGTCGTATACAGGATCATGATTGCTGCATACAGCCCCCATACAATCCATGCCGCTTTCTTCGTTTTTTCCAATCTGGCAACGTTCATGACAGCGACATTTGATGCGAAATCAGGGGTGCAATATCGATTCCCTCTTGTTGATGGAGAACAAACTCCTTGTCGCCAACGATCATCGTTGCTGTGCCTGACAGGACAAAGAAAAATTGGTGGGACTTTTCATGATAATGCTTCACTTCGGAAGTATTTGCCGGCATCCGTTCGTGGATAACGCTTAGATCCTGGCCTTTCACCAAATGCCAGCCATCGCAATTGTCGCCCCAAATATAGTGTTCGGCACTGTGTTTGCTTATTTTCATTTAAGCAGCTCCCCCTCATCCGCTTTTCTTGTTAACGTGATTTAACAACGTACCCTTTCTTATATAGAAAAATGCTTCTTGGCGCAGCGGTACGATTCGCTGTTTGCGGCCAAGAAGCATTTATTCTGCATTTTTCCGTATGACCGGCCTGGATTACGGCATCCTAGCCCGAATGGTTATTGATTCTCTGCCGAATAGTATTGCTTCAGGCTGGAGCGGATTCCGGCGGTATCCTTCATCAGCGTTTTTGCACTGAAGAAAATGCTGCCCTGCACTTGCGGGAAGGCTTTGTTGAACTGGAGCTGCTGGATGATGGCGTTGCTCGACGCCCAATCTGTCGTGTTGGTGCCGACCTTGTACGCGCCTTGCCCGATGTAGAGCTTGACCGGCGTACCGTTCGTCTCCATAGACCACCATTGAACCAGCTTGTCATAGGCTGCCGGCTTGTAGCCGATGCTCCAATAGAGCTGCGGAGCCACGTAATCAAGCCAGCCGCTGCGAATCCATGTACGGACGTCGGCATACAGGTTGTCGTAGGAGCTTTGACCGTTTGTATCCGAGCCGGTTGGATCATCTTTTGCATTGCGCCAAATGCCAAACGGACTGATTCCGAACTCCACCTGCGGCTTCACGCTTTTGATCGACGCATACAGGTCTCTGACAAAAGCGTTGACGTTATCGCGGCGCCAATCTCCTTTGGTGGCAAAGCGCCCCTGGTTGTAGGCGGCAAAGGTGGCGGCGTCCTTGAAATCTTCTTTTCCGTACGGATAGAAATAATCGTCCAGATGCACGCCGTCAATATTATAGTTGTTTACGACCTCCATAATGGTGTCGATGATATGCTGCCGAACCTCCGGCATGCCCGGGTTGTAAATCAGCAAGTTGTTGTGAGCGACGACCCAGTTCGGATGGAGCCTGGCTGGATGCTGTGGCGCAAGGGTTTCCTTTGCTACCGTAGTGCTGGCCCGAAACGGGTTGAACCAGGCGTGGAACTTCATGCCGCGCTTGTGCGTTTCTTCGATCATGAACGCGAGCGGATCGTAGCCGGGGTCTTTCCCCTGTGTGCCAGTCAGCCACTTGGACCATGGAACGAGCTTGGACGGGTAGATCGCGTCTGACTCCGGTCTTACCTGGACGATAATGGCGTTCATACCGGTCGCCTTCAGCTCGTCCAGCATGCGGATGTACTCCGCTTTTTGCTGCTCTACAGGGAGGCCGGCTTTTGACGGCCAATCGATGTTGAACACCGTGCTTACCCATGCTGCACGCATTTCTTGCTGCTGACCTATTGTGTTGATTGGTGCGGTGTTTGTTCCGTTCGCCGAAGCGCCAGAACCAGCATTGATCGCAGGAGCTGGAGCTACTACAGAACCATTGCTCACGATGTCAGGCGGTGCTGCAGACAGACCCAGCTGTACATTGCCCGCTGCAGACGCGGCGATGGAAGCGCCTGCCGCCGTTTGCGGCTGAGCTGCTGCAACGACTGGCGTAAGCCCTAACAGCAGTACGAACAAACCCATGAGAAAGCCTTGTTTCTTCAATTTCTAATCCTCCTAACAGCCAAAAAAATTCCCCGATATGTACTATACGAGCTTGTCTGTTTTATCTATCAATCTAGTAGACGCACCAAGGAAGATTTTGTTGCTTGAAATGGCTGAAAAAAATGGATAGAAAACGCGAAGGGTGTCAACATGGAACCAAACATGCTACTTATTTCCCAATTTTCATCAGATTCAGGAAAAAATTGATGATTTTCGCTGGAAGAAACCCGTATACTTCATGGTAATGCGGGCTGCAGGCTCCTATCATGAACTTCCGATTTTTTTTCGCAAGTCGTCACAAAGAGGTGATTTCCTTGATCGAAATGCAGCGAAAAACAAACCGCCTGTTTACCAATGAACTTCCGAAATGGGCCCTCATCGTACATAAGGTGATGATTTCCCTTCTCTTTCTTATTGCCGTCCCCCTCTGCGTACTCAGCCTGATCGCCTTGTTTACCGAGGACGACCTGTCTATTTTTCTGTTCTTGGGCATTATCGGCGGGGGGGTTTTCTGGTTCGGGCGTTTTTGCTACAAAAATTTGCTTCAATATACGCAGCAGCGGTTGATCGTGGAGCTGCGGGAGGACGGGTACTTTACGTCTTTTTCCAACCAAAAAACGAACGAGAAGCAGACCATCTTTCTCCCGTTTGCCGGGATGGAGTACGTTTTGCTGGGGATGGATTATCAGTATGCGGTGAAGGCAACCCCCCGCTCTACTGGCCCCGGCGGCAAAGTTGTTTTTTACCGGGTCGTCAAACTCATGATAAGCGGCATCAGTTCAGATAGGAAGCATGAAGTGGTCAGCTTTCCCATCGGTGATCAGCCTACGCTTGACGAATGGGTGAACGTGTTTCAAGCCAATCAAGTCCCGGTCCTTGTTACAGATAAAGCATTGAGCGCTGTTCCTTATACAAAAGAAGGGATCGATGCGGTACCGAAAGCTCCATACCAGGGTACCCTCCCGTTTCGGATCGGCTCGGAAGCAAAAGAGCTCGACAACGTGTTCCTGACAGAAGAGCAGCAGAAACAGCAGGCGGAGAAAAAGAAAAAAAACCGGAAGAGAATGCGCGGCTTTCTCATCGGCTTGGGGATTTTGCAAATGTTGATGGTCCGTTATTGGTTTATCGATTGGCGCGTTGTAGACGAATCTGTCTTTAGCGATAAAGCGGATGATACCCTGGTCTTGTTTCTCACTTTGATCGGATTGCTTGTGATCAGGTTCTTCACGCAGTCGAGCCGGTGGTTCGACCCGTTAGTTGACATGCTGGTGCTCTTTGGCGGTTTGACTGTCGGCCTTCTCTGGACTCTCGTCAGTGTGTCAGTGCCGGATGGTTTTTCGTTCGCTGTCTACTCGCATTGGCTTTTGAACTGCTTTCTCTACGCGCCGTTTGCCATTTTCATGATCGTTCGGCAGCTCTTGCGCGATCGAAAAGAAAAAAAGCAGCAGCGCGAGCAAGCTGTGTAATGCACAAAGGAAAAAAAGGCTTGTTTGACGTGATCATGCAAGGTATGCCTGCACAAGCAAAGAAAGCTTGCAGAATCACAAAATGCCTTCGGAATTACAGAATGCCTGCAGAATCACAGAATACTCGCCTCTTTTATGGGCAGCCGGTAGCTTTTTACCAAGGTCGGACCGCTTTGAATATCCTTTTCGGGAGCGCGCTCAAAACCGAGGCGTTCATACAGGCTGATGGCAGATGCCATGATGTCTGTCGTGTGCAGATGCAGAGCGGATGCACCCAGCTTGCGCGAACGCCTGACGCTCTCCTTGATCAATTCAGTGGCTACCCCTTTTCCTCTCGCTTTTGGCAGAACCGATAAATAGCGAATAATCGGGGTGTCGATCTGCAGCTCCGGCAAGCCATATGCCTCTTTGGCTGACATGTACAACTGCACGGCGCCAACGATCTCTCCATCGTATTCGGCTACGATGCGCGCGAGCGGACGGTCATCTGCCGCCGACTCGCGCAGCTCTTCCCGATACTCCTCCCATCTTCCTTCCGGCAACAGGTGCTCATACTCTTCATACGCTTCCACCAAGAGCTTCTGAATTGCTTCCCGGTCCCCGGGAGCGGCGACGCGAACACGAATTTGACTTGAACCGCCCATCTGTCACACCCACCCTTCCTCTTTTCGTCCATGCTTTGCCTGAGACCCGCGAAAAAGGAGTCTTCGCTTGGAAGCTGTCGCAATTATAACCATAAATTCATATAGGTTATACAGGAATTATGATTGTAACTATACATGCGCCATTTTTCGGCGTCAATGCGCATTCTAATAAAGTTATTCCATCATAAAATAGAAAGAATTTATAACGAGGCTGACTCAAGCAAATACTTGGGGGAGAGAGTCTCACACTATTTTTCCTGCCAGGAGGTTTACGTAATGGGGGGCCTGCACGTTTATTTGCGCGATCGTGCCGAGCGAACGCCTGATGCGGAGGCAGTCGTTTCCGGCGACAAACGTTTTACTTATCAAGCTTTTTTTGAGCGTGTAAACCAGCTTTCGATGTATTTGCAATCGATTGGAGTGCAAAAAGGAGACCGTGTCGGAATCCTGTGCAAAAACAATCACCCCTTCCCGACGATTCTGTTCGCCGTCTTGCAGGCAGGAGCGGTGGCGATGCCGATCAACTGGCGACTTACCGCCTACGAAATGGAAGGAATCATTCAGACAGGAGCTCCCAAGGTTTTATTTTACGACGAGGAATTTGCCCATTCTCTGTCTCATGTCAAAGGAATGATCGAGTTTGCGATCGCTGTCGAGGCAGGCGGCGAGCTGACCGATGCTTTCGCTTCTATTTTTGAAAATTCTCCTCCTCCCGAGCCCCCTGCCGTTCCCGTTTCGGATGAAGATCTCGCTTTGATTCTGTTCACCTCGGGAACGACCGGGATTTCCAAGGGCTGCATGATTTCCCACGGATGCTACGACGCTTATTTGCGGTGCATTGATCCCGATCTGCGTTCCGGCTTCCGCTTTCTGGCCGTTCATCCGCTCTTTCACATGAGCAGTACGTCCATGATCCTGTTCAACGTCTACCTGGGAAATACGATGGTGTTTCTCGACGACGACGCTCCGGTTTCGATCCTGAAGACAATCGAAAAGGAAAAGATCAACGCGATGTTTGCCTTTCCTTCCGTATACACCTATCTGCTGGAGGAGATCAGGCAAAATACGTGGGACCTCTCCTCTCTTGTCCACGTGGCATCGGGAGGCACGCGTGTTCCTGCCTCGCTCATCCGGAGCTATGCCGAACTGGGGATCCCGATGGGGCAAGGATACGGAAGCACGGAGGCATCCTTCGTCAGTCACTGGAATTTGCAAATGGGGCTGGATACGGCAGAATCCGTGGGCAAGCTCTTTCCCGGCGTCCAGCTGAAGATCGTCCATCCCGACACAGGCGAAGAGCTGCCACCGGGACAAACAGGAGAACTGATGGTGAAAAGCCCCTATATTTTCAAGGGCTATCTCAACAATCCGGAAGCTACACAAAAGGTTTTAATCGACGGCTGGGTACGTATGGGCGATGCCGGCAGACTCGACGAAAACGGGTTTTTGTACATCTCCGGACGGTACAAGGAGATGATTCTCTACGGGGGAGACAATGTATACCCGGCTGAAATCGAAGAAGTGATTCACCAGATCGAGGGCGTGATGGAAGTGGCCGTCATCGGAGTCCCGCATGAGACGATGGGCGAGGCGCCCCGGGCGTACGTAATCAAAAGCGGAAACAGTCCGCTGACGGAGTCGGACATCGTTCGCGCTTGCAAGGAAAAGCTGGCGGAATACAAAATCCCCGAGGTGGTGTTTGTCGCTGACCTCCCTAAAAACGGACTGGGAAAAGTCATGAAGCATGTGTTGCGGGAGCAAGCCCTGTCCGAAATGCCAGTACGTTCCACCTGACGAAAAAACCGTCCCAGACTTTAGAGTGGGACGGTTTTTCACTATGGCAAGCAAACCATATTCGGACGTGTGCCTCTCCCGGCCCGCATTGCAGCGCTCCATGGCGGCAGTCGGGCCAAATGGAGCGGTCTCTTCCGGCCTTGCCTGTATATTAATCAGGTAGCGGAAAATGGACATAAAACGTACTGCCTTCTTTGCTTGTCTCCACATCAATTCGCGCCTGATGCCGGTTTGCGATGCTGTAGCAAACAGCCAGCCCCAAGCCGGTGCCTTCCGCCTTTGTCGTAAAGAACGGAGTCCAGATTTTGTCCAAAAGGTCTTCCGGGATTCCAGGTCCTTGATCCGCGACTTCCAAAACAGCTTCTCTGCCCTGCACATATGTCTTGATGGTCAAGGTGCCGCCACGCTCCATCGCTTCGAGCCCGTTCAATGCCAGATTGAGGAAAAGCTGGCGAATTTCTTTGCCATCCAAATAAAGCTCGGGACAATCCTCCAGCATCGTCTGCATGTTTTTTCCGCTCAGAGCCGCTTCCGCCTGAACGAGCGGCAGCAGCGGTTCAATCGTATGGAACAAATGCTGCTTTTTCAGATCGCTTGTCTTGTTTTTGGCGAGAGTAAGAAATTCGGTAATGATCGTATTGGCACGATCCAGCTCGGTAATCATAATATCGACGTATTGGAGCGACCCTTTCTCCTGATTTCCTTTTTCCAACTGCAAAAATCCCCGGACAGTCGTCATCGGATTGCGGATCTCGTGGGCAATCCCGGCTGCCATCTCGCCGATCAGATGCAAGCGATCCAGGCGAGCGATCTCTTTTTCCAAATAGACTCTCTCGGTAATATCGGTGACCACGCTAAGGATGCACCGTTCACCCTGAATTTTGATCGTCTCGGTAGACAACAATCCTTCCCGGATGTCACCCGTTCTTGTCATGTACGTAATTTTTTCGTTTCGGATCGCGTCCTCCAGATCGATGGCCCGCTCCCGTTTGCGCAAGTCCCCCGCCAAAACGAGCCGGTCTTCAGAGACATTCTTTACTTCCTGATAATCATAGCCGGTGTAAGCCAGCCAGCTCTTGTTGACATCGATATATCTGCGGTCCTCGCATGACCGGATCGCGATCAGACAGGGGCTCGACTGGAAAATCTTCTGAAACAGCTCCTGCGAGAGCACCAGCTCCTGTGTCCGTTCGCTCACCAGTGCCTCCAGGTGCTGGTAATGCTGTTTCCGCTCAATCTCCAGCTGCTTTCTCTCCGTAATATCCCGAATCGAACAAACGTAGACGTGCTTCTGCTGAATCGTCGCCTTCCTGATCTGCACATCAACCGGAAAGACACTTTTATCCTTCCTGCCGGCAACAGTTTCCACGATATTGTCTACCGGAATCTCATCGGCCCCTCCGAGAGCGGATAGCAAAAGGCCGATCGGCTTTCCGACAACCTCCTCCACCCGATAGCCAAACATGCTCTCGATGATCGGGTTTGCAGATAAAACAATCCTCTCCTGATCAAAGGTAAGAATGGTGTCGGCAGACGTTTCGACGATCGTCCGGGAAAGCGCTTCGCTTTTTTGCAGCTCCAGCATGGTGTGCTGGTGGCTCTTGTTCGCTTCCTGCAGCTCCAGCGTGCGAATGCGGAGCATTTCCCGCTGGTACTCGATCTGCTTCTGCTTCCGGTACAATTGGATAAATCCTTCTACCTTCATGCGCAAAGTGTCCGGGTGAAACGGCTTGAAAATGTAGTCAATCGCTCCTGCTTCGTATCCTTGGACGACGTGCTCGGTCGCCTTGCTGATCGCCGTGATGAACAAGATGGGAATATGCCTCGACAGCTCCCGCTGCTTGATCAGCTTCGCTGTCTCAAAGCCGTTTATCCCCGGCATCTGCACATCGAGAAGGATGCAGGCAAAGTCCTCCTTCAGTACCCAGCGAAGCGCCTCTTCTCCGGACTGGACAGAGATGAGATGATACCTGGGAGAATCAAGCACGGCCTCCAGCGACAGCAAGTTCTCTCTCCGATCATCCACGAGCAGGATATTCACCTTGTCTTCCGGCTCCCCCGCTCCCTCACTTTGCTTGACAAGCATGCTTGCAAAAGGGTCATGGCAATTTGCGATAAAGCTTTTCCGTTCCGAAAACTTCCTCGTAGCAGTTCGCATGGGTTGTAAATACAACTCCTTCCTTATCCCCAAGACCGAGAAAACCATTGGCGCAAAGGCTTTCATAAAATAACTTGTGAACGTGGTTCTGAAGAGTCTCATTGAAATAGATCATGACATTGCGGCAAATAATGACGTGGAACTCATTGAAGGAACGGTCCGTAACCAAATTGTGCTGGGCAAATACCATGTTATCCATCAAAAAGGGCTTAAACTGGACGGAACCATTGATCACGTTGTAGTATTCGGAAAAAGCCCGCTTCCCCCCGGCACGCATATAGTTTTTTGTGTACTGCTGCATTTTTTGTATCGGAAAGATGCCTTTTTTCGCTTTTTGCAGCACCTTTTCATTGATGTCGGTTCCATACAGCCTCGTTTTCGGCAACAGTCCTTCTTCATGCAGCAGAATGGCCATCGAAAAAACCTCTTGTCCGGTAGAGCAGCCAGCATGCCATATTCGAATAAACGGAAGTCTCCGCAGCTCAGGCACAATTTTTTGCCGAAATGCGAGAAAAAAGAGCGGATCGCGAAACATCTCCGTGACGTTAATCGAAAAGTCCGATAACAGCTTATCCATCATCTTCGGGTCATGCAGCACCTTTTCTTGCAGGGCTGAGATCGTGGGGACTTGTTCGATCCGTATCCGGTGCCAAATCCGGCGCCGGATCGATGAGTAGTTGTAATTTCGGAAATCGTATCCATACTGACGGTATATTCCCTCCAGCAGCAGGTTGATCTCGATCTTCTCCAATTCTTCAAATTCGTCTGGTTTCAGATCCGGATGACTTTCGCCAAGAATGGATACTCACTCCTTTCCTTCCATTGGACTGTACAGCCATACTCGCATAAGCGAGATCAGCTGTTCCATTTCAACTGGCTTGCTGATGTAGTCGGAAGCCCCTGCTTCGATGCATCTTTCCCTGTCGTGCTTCATCGCCTTGGCTGTCAGGGCGATGATCGGGAGCTTCTCCATCGAAGGCATTCTGCGGATCGCTTCGATAGCTTCATACCCGTCCATTTCCGGCATCATGATATCCATCAGCACGATGTCGACGTCGGGATTGTCCTCCAGAGCCTGGATGCCTTCCCTTCCATTTTCCGCATAGATGACCGTCATTTTGCGCTCTTCCAAAGCGGCGGTCAACGCAAATATATTTCGCATGTCATCGTCGACCACCAGTGCCTTTTTCCCGATCAGCCCTTCGCCATCAACACTGACAGGCGGCTGATCCTCCGCCGCGGTCATCCCCGCCGCGACTGGCGGCAGGGAATAGGGGTCGGAGCCGGTACTGATTTGCTCCTCAATCGGCAGATACAGGGTAAACGTGCTTCCCATCCCTTCGACGCTCTCCACCTGGATGAAGCCGCCCAACAGCTTGGCCATCTCCCGGCTGATCGAAAGTCCCAACCCCGTCCCTCCATACTTGCGGCTGGTGGTACCGTCAGCTTGTTGAAACGCTTCAAAAATAATTTCCTGTTTTTCCGCAGGTATGCCGATTCCTGTGTCTTGTACCGCGATGGAGACGTACGCAATGTCGTCGATTTCCTCCCGCGATAGCTTGAGGCGAATCTCGCCTTGAGACGTAAATTTAAACGCATTGGACAGCAGGTTGGTGATGATTTGCTGCAGGCGCTGCTCATCGGCCCATAGTTTGTCTGGCACATCGTCAGCAATCTCTACGGA
>k87-787944_pt1 | contig 10248 bp, 10 predicted proteins | sample MGYA00084031_6733416 | MGnify analysis MGYA00084031
CGTCGGTGATCCCGGAGGCCGCGAAGAACACGTCGTCCGACTTGACCAGGTCGTCCGTGGTGAGCACCGCGTCCAGATCGAGACCCGCGTCCAGCGCGCGCCGCCGCTCCTGCTCGTCACGCGGCCACAGCTTGCCCAGGATCACCCCGCCCATGCACTTGAGCGCGCACGCGGCGATGATGCCCTCCGGGGTGCCGCCGATGCCGAGCATCAGGTCGACGCCGGTGCCCGCGCGGGCCGCCATGATGGCGCCCGCGACGTCGCCGTCCGTGATGAACTTGATCCGCGCCCCCGTCTCCCTGATCTCCTTGACGATGCGCTCGTGCCGGGGACGGTCGAGGATGACCACCGTGACGTCCGAAGGCGCTGCGCCCTTCGCCCGCGCCACGGCCGCGATGTTGTCCGCCACCGGCGCCTCGATGTCCACCGCCGAGGCGGCCTCGGGGCCGGTCACCAGCTTCTCCATGTAGAAGACCGCCGACGGGTCGTACATCGACCCGCGCTCACTCACCGCGATCACCGAGATCGCGTTGTTCATCCCCATCGCGGTCAACCGGGTGCCGTCGATCGGGTCGACGGCCACGTCGCACTCGGGGCCGCTGCCGTCGCCGACACGCTCCCCGTTGTAGAGCATGGGGGCGTTGTCCTTCTCGCCCTCCCCGATGACCACGACACCGTTCATGGACACCGTGCTGATGAGCTGACGCATGGCGCGGACGGCGGCGGCGTCCGCGCCGTTCTTGTCGCCGCGCCCCACCCAGCGGGCGGCCGCCATCGCGGCGGCCTCGGTGACGCGGACGAGTTCCAGGGCGAGGTTGCGGTCGGGGGCTTGATCGCCAGTGGCGAGTGGCGTCGGGACGGACGTCTGATCGGACATGACGATGAGCTCCTTTGCCCAGTCGACCTGATGGACCGGGACCAGCTCGCGGCCGAAAGCCGGTGCCTTCCGGACACCTCGGACGGCCGCGCCGCAATCCCGCTGCTCACGATCGTAGTTATGCCCGTTCCGGCGGCACGGGCGGGGATAATCTGCCCCCATGAGCAGCGACGGTCCCGGACGCCAGGCGACGGCCACCGCCGGCCGCGTCTCCGAGCGCGGCGCCGCCACCCGCGGCGCGATCCTCGAAGCCGCGAAAGAGGTCTTCGTGGAACGAGGCTTCGCCGAGGCCGGGGTCACCGAGGTCGTCGCGCGGGCGAACGCCAGCGTCGGCAGCCTCTACCACCACTTCTCCGGCAAGGCCGACCTCTACCTCACGCTGTTCGAGGAGTTCCAGGACCGGCAGACCCGGCGTACCAGAGCGGCGGTGCAGGAGGCCCGCACCGGCGGCGAGACCGACCCGATGCGGTTATTCATCGCCGGCGCCCGCGCCTACCTCGAGGGCTGTCTGGAGGAACGCGAGCTCGCCGCCCTGTTCCTGCGCGGCGACGGCCCTCCCGGCTTCGAGGTCGTGATGCGCGACCGGCTGCGCCAGTGGACCAAGCGCAACGCCGCCCTGCTCCAGGACGACGAAGGGCCGCTGGCCGTCGTCATCACCGGCGCCATGGCCGCGGCCGCCACCGAGATCACGTCCAGCGAGGACGAGACCGTCGCGCGCAGGCTCGTCGGAGAGGTCCTGGAGATCGTGGGCCGTATCCGCTGACCGTCCGCCCGCTCGCCCGCTGTCCGGACCGGCCGCCGGACCCGGTAGTCTCCCCACCGTGCAGCGTTTCACCGAGGGGTTCCGCGGCTATGCCATCGCGCTGGCGGTGTGCCTGGCGATCGCCGGGCTCATCCTGCTCGGCGCTCCCAAGGGGGATCGTGAGCACATCCCCGCGGTCGACTACACCATCGACGCGGCCAACGCCAGGAACACCGCGTCCTACCAGGTCTGGGTGCCCTCGGCCGTTCCGGAAGGCTGGGTGCCCACCAGCTCCCGGCTCGTCACGCGGCAGGGAACCGTCACCTGGCGGCTCGGTTTCGCCACCGCCTCGCGCTCCCACGCGATGCTGGCGCAGAGCGACGAGAAGCCGCTGGCCGATTTCGTCGACCGGATGGCCAACACCGAGCGGGTCGAAGGCACGCAGCAGATCGACGGCGTCGCCTGGGAACGCCGCTACCGGCCCGACAAGAATCAGCGCACGCTCGTGCGCGTCCTGGACGACTCCGTCGTCATGGTGACCGGCCAGGCCGACTGGACCGAGCTCGCCCAGCTGGCCGCCACCCTGCGGCCGCAGCCGTCCCCCTCCGCCACGCCGACCTCGTAGCGGTACGGCGCAGGCCCGCGGCGGCGCGAGGCGTGAGCGGGCGGCCGGACACGGCGGTGAGCGGCGGAAAGGTCAGAAGGGGGCGTCGAGCGGGCCGGGGCCGGGCTCGGAGCGCCGCGCCATCGCCGCCGACAGCTTGGCACGCGCTCCCTGAAGCCACTCCTCGCACACCGCGGCCAGCTTCTCGCCGCGCTCCCACAGCTCGATCGATTGCTCCAGCGTGAGCCCGCCGGCCTCCAGCCGCCGCACCACCTCGGCCAGCTCCTCGCGGGCCTGCTCATACGAGGGCGCCTTCTCCTCAGCCACGCCTCAACCCTAACCGGGCGCCGTCCGCCCCTCGGACGGTTCCACCGGAAGCGGCGCCCGAGGTTTCTCCGCGGGTCCGGATGGACAGAGGGGGCGTATGACGAAGCAGGACGTGAGGCGGCGGAGCGGGTGGACCGTGCACCAGCTCCTGGCCGCGGTCATCGGCGGTCTCTACCTGCTGGCCGGCATCGCCGGGTTCTTCGTCACCGGCTTCGACGACTTCGCCCGGCACGGCCACGAGAGCCTGCTGGGATTCGGGGTCAACCCGCTGCACAACATCGTGCACATCCTGATCGGCGTGCTCGGGCTGGGCATGGCCGCGTCCCTCTCCCTGGCCAGGGGATTCGGCTGGGTGCTCATGATCGTCTACACGCCGGCGCTGCTGTACGGGTCGTGGGCGGTGAGCCACCCGGAGCGGAACTTCCTGAACATCAACGTCGCCGACAATTGGCTGCACTTCGTGAGCGTGCTCGCGGGCCTGGCGCTCATCGTGCTGCCATCCCGCAGGGAGACCCGCAAGGGCGTGGCGACGCCCGAATTCTGATACCGAGGAGGCGCGGTGCCGCGAAGGGAGCCGTCGGTGGCGGCGTCGGGACAGTGGACGGACGACGACGGTGTACGGCTGCCGGCGGGTGAGGCGCACGCCTGGTGGCCGGGGACGAATCAGACGCTGTGCGGGCTCGCGCTGAGCCGTTCCCGCCTGCTCCGCTTCCCCCACGTGTCCTGGACGGACGCGTTTCCCGAGTCGGGCGGCGCCGCCGACGAGGTACGGAGGGTGTGTCCCCGCTGCCGGGCGGCGGCCGGGAAGCGGCGCCCCGGGCGCGAGTGGAGCAGAACCTCACCCCGTCCCTGAACCGGCTCTCCGGCCGTCCGCCGCAGCCCGCATCGACCACGGCGGGCGGGACGAGCACCAAGGTCACGAAGACGAACGGCCCGCACCCGGCGGACCTCTTCGCGGGTGTCGTCCGTCCGCTCCGCCGCGCCGCGGCAGGACGAGTGCGGCCTTCGCCCGGCGGGTGGACATCACCGGGTCGAACGGCCAGCACGGGCAGGAGCGGCCGACGCGGCCGGTCGGCGCGGAGACGATCCACGCCGTCGAGCCCGCCACGGCGAGGATCCCGCGCTTCCGGTGCCCGCTTCGAACGCGCCGCGGCGACGGCCGGGTAGCCGGCGGCGGGCGCTGTCCCCGCCTCGTACGCGATCACCTGCGCGGCGTCCGGCGGCGGGGCCGTTCCCGCTGAGAGGAGCCCCGGGGTTCACCGGCCTCGGCGGGAGCGTCAGGCGCCGAGGCCTCTGCGGCCCCGGAAGGCGAGCCGGGTTCGGAGGTCTTCGTGCTCCCGGCGCGTGCGCCGGGTCCGGCGGTCCTCGCGCCCTTGGCGGGGGTGCCGGGTTCGGAGGTCTCCGTGGCCTGGTCGGGGGCGGCGACCCGGACCGTCACCCGGCCGTCGGCGAGACGAACGGTCAGGACGTCGTCCGGTGCGAGGGACGCCGCCTGCCGTACGACCTCGCCGGTGGGGCGCTGCACGATGGCATAGCCGCGTTCCAGCGTGGCGGCGGGGGAGAGGGCGATCAGGCGGGCGCGCAGATGCTGCAGGGAGTCCTCGGCGCGGTCGAGCGAGCCACCCAGGCTGCGGCGGGCGCGCTCCCGAAGCTGGTCGACCTGTTCGGCGCGGCGCTCGATCTCCCGCACCGGATCGGCGAGCGAGGGCCGCGAGCGGATCGACGCCAGCCACGCCAGTTCGCGATCCAGCCAACCGCTGAGCGTGCGCCGTCCCCGGTCGCGAAGCTGGCGGATGAGCGTGAGCTGTTCGCCCACGTCGGGGACGACCTTCTTCGCCGCGTCCGTGGGCGTGGACGCGCGCACGTCGGCGACCAGATCGAGCAGCGGCGTGTCCTGCTCGTGCCCGATCGCGCTCACCACCGGTGTACGGCAGGCGGCGACCGCGCGCACCAGCGACTCGTCGGAGAACGGCAGCAGGTCCTCCAGCGACCCGCCGCCCCGGGCGATCACGATGACGTCGACCGCCGGGTCCGCGTCCAGCTTGCGCAGCGCCTCGGTGACCTGCGCCACCGCGTACGGCCCCTGGACGGCCACCTCCTCCACCGCGAACCGTACGGCGGGCCAGCGGCGCCGGGCGTTCTCCAGCACGTCGCGCTCGGCCGCGGAGCCGCGTCCGCAGATGAGTCCCACCGTGCCGGGCAGGAAGGGAAGCCGCCGCTTGCGGTCGGCGGCGAAGAGCCCTTCCGCGGCGAGAGTCTGACGTAGCCGTTCCAGCCGGGCGAGCAGCTCGCCCACACCGACCGGGCGGATCTCCAGCGCGGTGAACGCGAACGACCCCTTGTTCAGCCAGAAGTCCGGCTTGAGGTGCATGACCACGCGGGCGCCGTCCACCGGGCGCGGCGTGCCCGCCTCGTAGACGCCACGCGCGCAGACGACCCGCGCGGACACGTTGGCCACCGGATCGCGCAACGTCATGAACACCGTGCCGCCGCGCGCGGTCAGTTCGGTGATCTGGCCCTCGACCCAGACGGTGCCGAGCCGGCCGATCCAGCCGCCCACCATCTGCAGCACGGTCCTGATCGGAAGCGGCTGCTCGGGCGAGGTCTTCTCCGCCATCTCCGGAAGCCTAGCCAAGCGGGCCGTCGGCGGGTCCCCCCTCCCGCCGGGCCCGGTCTGCGTCGTGCCTGCCCGCCTACTCCGCCGAGGTGATCTTGGCCAGGCGGTTCTCGTACATCTTGACGATGTTGGCGCGGTTCGTGGTCGCCTTCTCGTACGCGATGAGCGCCCGGATGTCGTCGGCGGACTTGTTGCGCAGCCGCGCCCGCAGCGAGGCCAGGCTCAGCTCGGCGTAGCCCGGGATGGGCTCGGCGAGGGCCGGGGCGTCGCTGACGGCGGGCCCGGCCTGCGTCGCGCTCTCCGTCTCGGCCTCCGCCTCGGTCTTCGGAGCGGACCCGGCCTCCGTTCCGGACTCGGCGGCGGGCGTGGCGGCGGTGGCCTTGGCCGATTCGCCCTCCTCCTTCGCCGCGGGCTCTGCGGGCTCGGCGACGGGTTCGGCGGGCTCGGCGGCGGGCTCTGCGGGCTCGGCGACGGGTTCGGCGGGCTTGGCGACGGGCTCTGCGGGCTTGGCGGCGGGCTCCGCAGCCTTAGCCGGTCCGGTGGCGGGCTCGGCGGTCGCCGCCGCGGCCTTGTCCCCGCCCTTCTCCTCCGGGGAGGGACGCGGCGCGAAGATGACCGGCTCCCGCCGGGCCGTACGGGACTCGCCCTCGGGGGTCTTACCGGACTCCTTGGCGGTCTCCCGGGTGTTCTCGGCGAGCTGCTCATCCACGCTCGGCTGCTTGGCCTGCTCCTCCTGGCCGCTCAGGCGCTTACGCAGCCGGTCGCTGAAGTTCAGGGCATGGCCGACGCCGCTCAGCGCGGACTGCAGCATCTGGAACGGCAGGCCTTTTGCTTTCTCGCGGTCGGAGAATGTGTCGCGGACTGATCTGGCCAGATTACGAACGACGTCGGTGAGGGACATGCCGACTCCTTGAGGACTATGGATCGACGGCCGATCCGGTGCGGGCCGGCCGAGAGGGTACGGGCGACGCCCATACGGTGCTCCACGTAGCATATGAACATGGCGACAGAAACCCCCGCGTCTCGACGCGTACTTGTGGCAAAGCCGCGCGGATACTGTGCGGGGGTCGACCGCGCCGTGCAGACCGTCGAGAAGGCCCTCGAGCTGTATGGCGCGCCGATCTACGTGCGTAAGCAGATCGTGCACAACACCCACGTGGTGAACACGCTCCGGGAGAAGGGAGCGATCTTCGTCGAGGAGACCGAGGAGGTGCCCGAGGGCGCCATCGTCGTGTTCTCCGCCCACGGCGTCGCGCCCGCCGTCCACGAGGAGGCCGCCCGCCGCAACCTGCGCACGATCGACGCCACCTGCCCGCTGGTCACCAAGGTGCACAACGAGGCCAAGCGCTTCGCGGCCAAGGACTACGACATCCTGCTCATCGGCCATGAAGGGCACGAGGAGGTCGAGGGAACCTCCGGTGAGGCCCCGGAGCACATCCAGCTCGTCGACGGCGTCGACGGCGTGGACAAGGTCCGGGTGCGCGACCCTCGGCGCGTCGTCTGGCTCTCCCAGACCACGCTCTCGGTGGACGAGACGACCGAGACCGTCGACAAGCTCCGCGAGCGCTTCCCCGAGCTGATCGACCCGCCGAGCGACGACATCTGCTACGCGACGCAGAACCGCCAGATGGCGGTGAAGGAGATCGCGCGCGAGGCCCAGCTGGTCATCGTGGTCGGCTCGGCCAACTCGTCGAACTCCAAGCGGCTGGTCGAGGTCGCCCTCGACGCCGGTGCGGACGCCGCCTACCTGGTGGACAACGCCACGTTCATCCGCGACGAGTGGCTGGAGGGCGTCACCACCGTGGGGGTGACGAGCGGCGCGTCGGTGCCCGAGGAGCTGGTCGTCCAGGTGCTGGATCACCTGGCCCGGCGCGGGTACGACGATGTTCACGAGGTCGAGACGGTCGAGGAGAACGTCCGCTTCGCCCTGCCCCACGAGCTGCGTCGTGATCTGCGCGGGGCGGCCGCGACGTCCTCCTGACCTTCGGCGTCCCGGCCGTCGGGACCACGCCGCTCCCCGCCAGCAGCGTTCAATCGGTCCTTCGGTCGCGCGGCCTGCCGTACACGCGGGGCTCGAAGTAGCCCTCCGGCTCCGGCGCATAGCCCCCCTCGCCCTGCCGCGGACGAGGAACCCCCCCGGTCCTGCCGCCGGAGCGGGAGGCGCGCACCTCCTCGCGCAGGGCGCGGACATTGGAGACCAGCCCGCGACGCCACGTCACCGCCAGCACCAGCGCCGAGCCGACGAACAGCCACGGCGCGCCCGCCGACATCGCCTGGAACATCCCGATCCCCAGCGCCTGCGCCATCGACGGCGCCCCGATCGCCGCCACCACCTCGACGAGCAGCGTCGCGCAGAAGTAGACCAACGGCGGCGCGACCACCAGTGAGAGCATCTCCCGCCGGTTGATCAGCAGCGCGGCCGTCAGACACCCGGCGATGAAGGACATCCCGGATAACGCCGTCGAGCCCGCGATGCCCGCCAGGCCGTGGCCCACGAGCGTGGCCGCGAAGACGGCGGCGATCGCACCGCGGGCGGTCAGCCTGATCCGGGCGCGCGGTGCCTGCCGAGTGCTCATGGTCGCCCCCTTCACCTGTCCCCTGTCGATCGATGTATCGATGCGCGACCCGGCGGGGCAGGTCGCGTGTCAACTTACCGTTCGGACGCCGCCCGAGGGACGAGGTCGGGCCCCCTGACCGTGCCCGCGTCCTCCACCAGCTCGGGAGCGGTGAGCGTGCGCGGCAGGTCCTCCACCGGGTGCGGCTGTTCCGGAGCGCCGTCCACCACCCCGAGGTCGTGCAACCGGCGGGCGGTGACCATGACGCGGTTCTCCAGCGAGCCGACCGTCCTGTTGTAGGCGTCCACCGCGCGGGTCAGCGCCCGGCCCAGGGCGTCGACGTTGCGGCCCATCGTGCCCAGCCGCTCGTACAGCTCCTTGCCCAGATCGAACACCGCCCGCGCGTTCTCGCTCAACGCGGCCTGCTGCCAGGCGTAGTGGGCGGTGCGCAGCATGGTGATCAACGTGGTCGGCGTGGCGATGTGGACCCGCTTGCTCATGGCGTACTCCAGCAGGTTCGGGTCGCGTTCCAACGCGGGCGCGAGGAACGCCTCGCCGGGGATGAACAGCACCATGAACTCCGGGGCGGGACTGAACGCCTGCCAGTAGGACTTGGACGCGAGCCGGTCCACGTGCTCACGCAGGTGCTTGGCGTGCGCGTCCAGGCGGGCGTTCGCCACGTCGGGGTCGTCCGTCTGCGCCGCCTCCAGGTAGGCCGCGAGCGACACCTTGGAGTCCACGATGATGTTCTTGCCGCCGGCCAGCCGTACCACCATGTCCGGGCGGACCGCGCCGTCGGCCGTGGCGGCGGTCGCCTGCTCGTCGAAGTCGCAGAACCGTGCCATGCCCGCGAGCTCGGCGACCCTGCGCAGCTGCAACTCACCCCAGCGTCCCCGCGCCTCCGGCCGCTGCAACGCGCGGACCAGGGCGTTCGTCTGCGCCCGCAGCTCTTCGGAGCTGCGCCGTACGAACTCGATCTGCTTGGCCAGCTCGGCATGCGCGGCGCGGCGGCCCATCTCGGTGTCGCGGAGCTGGGCCTCCACCTTGGCCAGCGTCTCCTTGAGCGGGCCGAGCATCAGCTCGACCGCCTGCTTGCGCTGTTCCAGCTCGCCCGCGGCCTGCGCGCGGGAGACCGCCAGACGGCTCTCCGCCAGCTCCAGGAAACGCAGGTTGTTCGCGTCGAGCGCGCGCGTGGACAGCGCCTGGAAGCGTTCGCCGAGCTGTTCCTCCACGAAAGCCGCCTTCTCCTCGGCGACGCGGGCGCGCGCCTCGGCCTCGGCCAGCCGCGTGGCGGCCTGCGCCGTCGCCTGCGCCGACCGCATCCGGCCGAGCAGGTAGCCGATCGCCGCTCCCGCCGCCAGTCCGACGAGCAGTGCCATGAGATCCACATCGGCATGATTCCAGCCCGTGCGCTGCCGCGGCGGGCGGACACGCCCGATCCGTGGCCCGTCCGGTACGGCCCGGCCGCCGTGTCCGGCGTTCCCGGGACGCCCGGGCGTCGCCGGACACCCGGCTGGGAGCACGATGAGCGACCCGCGGCCCGGCTCACCGGCGTACCGCACCCCGGCTCGGGGAGCACGATGAGCGACCACCGCGCCCGGCCCCGTAAACTCGGCCTACGTGAGCCTGAGCATCGGGATCGTCGGTCTGCCCAACGTGGGCAAGTCCACGCTTTTCAACGCGCTGACCAAGACGGGCAACGCCCTAGCCGCCAACTACCCCTTCGCCACGATCGACCCCAACGTGGGGGTGGTCGGGGTGCCCGACGCGCGGCTGGCGAAGCTGGCGGAGATCTTCTCGTCCGCGAAGATCGTCCCCGCCAAGGTGGAGTTCGTGGACATCGCGGGTCTGGTGCGCGGCGCGTCCGAGGGGCAGGGACGCGGCAACCAGTTCCTCGCCAACATCCGAGAGACCGACGCGATCTGCCAGGTCATCCGGGTCTTCCGCGACCCTGATGTGAGCCACGTCGACGGCGAGGTGTCGCCCGAGCGCGACATCGAGACCATCAACACCGAGCTGATCCTCGCCGACCTGCAGACCCTGGAGAAGGCGCTGCCGCGGCTGACCAAGGAGGCCAAGGCCAACAAGGACCGCAAGGCGACGCTCGAGGCCGTCGAAGCCGCGGCCAAGGTCCTCGACTCCGGCACCACCCTCTACGCCGGAGCGCAGGCCGCCGGCATCGACCTCGCCGACCTGCGCGAGCTCCACCTGCTCACCGCCAAGCCCTTACTGTACGTGTTCAACCTCGACGCCGACGAGCTGGTGGACACCGACCTGCGCGAGCGGCTGTCCGCGCTGGTCGCGCCCGCCGAGGCCGTCTTCCTCGACGCGAAGATCGAATCCGAGCTGGTGGAGCTGGACGACGAGGAGGCGCTGGAGTTGCTGCAGTCGGTCGGGCAGGAGGAGTCCGGCCTGTCGCAGCTCGCCCGGATCGGCTTCGACACCCTCGGCCTGCAGACCTACCTCACCGCCGGGCCCAAGGAGGCCAGGGCCTGGACCATCCGCAAGGGAGCCACCGCCCCCGAG
>k87-103771_pt1 | contig 10247 bp, 9 predicted proteins | sample MGYA00084031_6733416 | MGnify analysis MGYA00084031
AGAGGGGCGTGTCGCCGTACGTGATGACGACGGTTCCCTGGAAGTCCTCGAGCCGCTCGCGCGCCTGCAGCACGGCGTGCGCCGTGCCCAGCTGCTCCGCCTGATACGCGTACTCCACCGCATCGCCGAGCTGTGCCCGCACCTTGTCGGCCTGGTGCCCGACCACCACGATCACCCTGGACACGCCCGCCCGCCGCAGCGCCTCAATCGGGTACGTGAGCATCGGGCGGCCCCCCAGAGGGTGGAGCACCTTGACAAGCCGAGAGCGCATGCGCGTGCCCATCCCGGCCGCTAATACAATTCCTGCCACCAAGCTCAACGAAAGGACCCCTTCGTCTTTCATCGCGTTCATGCGCCGCCCGCCGAAAAGGCGCAAAGCCCGCGAGCGGCGTAGGGTAACACACCACGATCATACCAGATCGGCGCGGCAATTCAAACCTTCCGAACGAGCCCCGATCACCAAAAGGGGGTCATGCCCTTTTCCAGGCCGCCGGAAACGGAGGCGCCATAAACACGAGAGCCGCCCTGCCGGGCGGCTCTGGCTGGGGCGCCAGGATTCGAACCTGGACAACGAGATCCAAAATCTCGGGTCCTACCGTTAGACGACGCCCCACTGAACTACGCTCGCTTAGTATACCACGTCCCCGCCCGCTCGTCAAACCGGCGCGCCGTCAGCGCTTATGAGGGGCCTCACAGTGCCGCTCCCCCGCCGCCACCCACGCGCCGGGCCGTATCCGCACCACCCGCCGCTCCTCGTCCACTTCTTCCAGGACCGCGAGGGCCACGTACTCGGGCACGAGCTTGCGCGCGGGAACCGCGGTCGCCACCAGAACCCCCACCCCGCACACCTGCGCGCCGAACTCTTCGACCAGGTCCATCAGGCCCTTGGCCGAGCCGCCCGCCTTCATAAAGTCGTCCACGATGAGGACGCGCATCCCTGCGCGCAAAGCCCGCCGGGAAAGGGACATGGTCTCGATGCGCTTGGCCGAACCCGAAACGTAGTTCATGGTCACGACGGTGCCCTCGGTGACGCGGCTTGTCCGCCGGACGATGGCCAAAGGCACATCGAGGGCGCGCGCCGTCATCAAGGCGATGGGAATCCCGCGGGTCTCCAACGTGACCACCGCCTCGGGCGCCGCCCCTTGGAACCGGGTCGCGAAAATCTCGCCCACCCGGCTCATCAGCGCGGGCGCTGAGACCAGGTCCGACATGTATAAGAAGCCGCCGGGCAAGATCCGCCCCGGATCGGCCAGTTCCCGGCAAATCTCCTCGACGACGGCCAGCGCCTGTCGCCCGGCCAGGACGGGGACGTAACGAACGCCTCCCGCCGCACCCGTAATGGTCTCGATCCGCCCCAACCCTTCCCTTTCGAAGACGTCGCGAATGATGGCCAAATCCTCGCTGATGGTCGATTTCGCCGCGGCGAAGCGCTCGACAAACTCGGACAGCGACACAACCCGATTGGGCCTGTCTGCGAGGATCTTGGTAAGCGCCGCCAGGCGCTCGCTGCGCCTCACGCGCCCCACCCCAATCTCACTGGGAATCGCCACCCGTTCGCTCTTGCCGCTGCAGCGCCGCCTCCACCAGGGCCAGATCTTCCGGTTTGTCCACGTCGATGCCCACCTCAGGGTAAGGCGATTCGATGCCGACGCCGCGAAATCCGATGATGCGGGCGACACGCTCTTCAATCTCGGCAAGCGTAAGCCGGTTCGTCAAGAACTTGACGATAAAGATGAAGCCCAACATCCGGCTGAGCTGCCACGGCTTCTTCCTCATGGCCACCGCTTGGGCGATCACCCGCTCGCAGGAAGGGATCACCTCGGGTTCGAGCAGCGCCATGTTCCCGCCGGTGAACACGCCGTCCTTAAGCCGCACGTAGGTCCGTTTTACCCCGGGGTAAGCCCTTTCATTGGTCTCTTTCCGGATGATCGGGTAGTAGATGTCGGCCTGCGTTTGCCGGCAGCGCTCGATAAAGTCGTCAACCGCTTGGGAATGGATCAAGGGGATGTCGGACGTGACGACGAGCACCGGCTCCTTCGACGCCAGGTGGTCGACCCCGATGCGCAAATTCTCCACCATTGTGCGTCCTCGTTCGACCACCTCGACGCCGTCCATGCCCCCGGCTGCGCGCAGCTCCGCGGCAGGGCCGACGACGACAATCCGGCCCACCGCCTCGGCGGCCTGCAGCGCGTCGAGGACGTAATGGATCATGGGCCTGCCCAAGATGGGAATCAGGGCTTCGTGCTGCGCCTGGCTGACGCCGCCCAGCTTCCCCTGGTTGTCGGCGCCCGCCAGGACCACTGCCGCCACCTTCATCAAAACGCCCCATCTCCGTCGCCTGCCGCCGGCGCCCCGCTCCGGCTGCGGCGCCCGGCGAAGCTGTGTTCCCCTTCGCCTCTTTCTTGGCCGTCCCACGACGGCCCCCACCATACCCAGGCCGCCGCGGGCCGAATCGCTGCGGCCAGGGCCTGCGCCTCCCGCGCGCCCGCCGCCAGCATCGCCACCGTCGGACCGCTTCCCGAAACCAGCGCGGCGACTGCTCCCGACCGGCGAGCCGCCTGTAAAAGGTTTCCCAGCCGCTCCGCCAAATAGAGGGCGGGCGGTTCGAGATCGTTCTCGAGGAACGGCCCGATCTTGCGCGGGTCGCCCGAGAGCAACGCTTCGGTGAAACCGGGCGCCTGGCGATCCAAGGGGGCTTGCAGCTCGCCCCGGCGCCACTTGTGGGGAAAGCGCCGGTCTAACGTTGCATACACTTCCTTGGTGCTCAGGCCGGCGCCGCCGGGATGCGCAAGGACCCACCAAAGCCGGCCCGCCGGAAGGGGGGTCACCCATTCGCCCCGGCCCCGGCAAAAGAGCGTCCCGCCCACAAGACACGCGGCCACATCGGAGCCCAGACCGGCCGCGATCTCCAGCAGCGCGCCCTGCGTCAAGCCCAGGCGGAGCGCGTTGTTCACCCCTCGGAGGACTGCCGCCGCGTCGGCGCTTCCTCCGCCCAGCCCGGCCGCAACCGGAATCCGCTTCGCGATGAAGACCTCGATCTCCCCGCCGCCCAGGCCGCACCGCGCGATCTGCGGCAGGAGCGCCTCCAACGCCCGTCCCGCCAGGTTCTCCCTCCCTTGCGGGAGCGCGGGATCGTCGGTGCGGACGACGAGGCGGGGCGGGGGAAGGGCGCCCTTTTCGCCGCCCGCTCGTTCAAGACCCCGCCAGGCGATCCGGACATCGTCACAGAGCGCGACGGTCTGCACGACCGTCGCCACCGGATGGAAACCGTCGGGCCGGGGAGCGCCCACGTAAAGGCATAGATTCACCTTCGCGAAAGCCCGCTCGATCAAGACTCCCGCGCCGGGCGGGACCGACGTCCCGACTCCGTCACTCAAAGCCCGTTCCCTCTTTCACCGGCAGGATGCTCAAGCGGCGCTCCAGGGCAAAAGCCCCAGCACGAAGTCGCGCACCGCCCGCCACATGCGCACGAAGAACCCGGCCCGCTCCACATCGACGCCGGCCAGAAGCGGCGCTCGCACCACATCGACGCCGTCGATGCTCACGACGTACTCGCCCACCTGCTCGCCGGCGGCCAAGGGTGCCGTCACCCCGGCAAACCGCTCAATCCGTCCGGTCACCTCGGCGTTCGCGCCCCGGGGCACCAGCACGCGCGCCGGTTCGGCCAGGACCACGTCGATGCGCTCGGGGGTTCCGTCTTGGATGCGCATCTGGCCCACCACCCCTTCCGCGGCCACCACCGGCACGAACCGGTTGAAGCCGTGGTCGAGCAGGGCGCGGGTCCTCTCTTCCCGCGCACTTTGACTTTCAGTCCCCAAGACGACGGAGATCAGCCGGACATCGCCCCGTTGAGCGGTGGCCACCAGCGACCAGCCCGCGGCGTTGGTGTGCCCCGTCTTCAGCCCGTCCAGTCCGTCGTAGGTGCCCACCAGCCGGTTCGTGTTGTACAAGATGAACAGCGGCTGATCCCGAAACTTCTCCATCGGGGTGGACGTCCACTCGAGTACTTCAGGATGCTCCGTCACCAGCGCGCGCGCTGCGACGGCAATGTCGCGCGCCGTGATGTAAGAGGGCTCCTCTCCCGGCTCGGGCGGGAGTCCGTCCGAGTTGTGAAAGACGGAGTTGGTCATCCCCAGCGCGCGCGCCCGCGCGTTCATCTCGGCGACGAACGCCTCTTCGGTGCCGGAGAGGAATTCCGCCACGGCGACGCTCGCATCGTTGGCCGAAGCGATGGCGATCGCCTTGAGCATCTGCCGCAGCGGGTGCACCTCGCCCTCGGCCAGGTACACCTGGGATCCGCCGGTCTGAGCGGCCCGACGGCTTGTCCGCACTGGATCGTCCAGGCTCACCTTCCCTGCCTTGACGGCATCCATGACCACCAGCATGGTCATGATCTTGGTGAGGCTGGCCGGCTGCAGCGGCGTATCCGCATTCTTTTCAAACAGGACCTGCCCCGTGCGGGCGTCCATCAAGAACGCCGCCCGGGCGTCGATGTCAAAGGCGCTTTGACCGTGCGCCGGCCAGGCCGCGGCCAGGCACGCGATGAGAGGTAATACTAAGAACAGGCGCCTGCGTCCGGCTGCCAGCGATTGGAACAGGCTCACCGCTGCTGCCCCCTTTCCGCAAACCCCTGGGCATGTCCATTCGCGCGGGCCTGCGGAGGCACGTCGTCTTCCAAAGGCGCGGTCTTGGGCGGCGCGGCCGCACCGGCCGACGTCCCTTTGGGCTTGCTGTCCCGCTCACGGCCGTAGCCATGCCACGTGAGCAGTTTTACGATCTCCCCTTTTAACTCCGGTCGCGGCACGATCCGGTCGATAAAGCCGTTGGCGAAGACGGTCTCCGCCTTCTGCAGCTTGGGCGGAATTGCCTTGCGGATGGTCTCCTCAATCACTCGCTGCCCGGCGAACCCGATGGTCGCGCCGGGCTCCGCTAAATTGATATCGCCCAGCGACGCGAAGCTGCCGAAGACCCCGGCGGTCGTCGAGTCGGTCAGCACGGAAATGTAGAGCAGCCCTTTGCGGCTGAAACGTTCGACGGCCGCCACCGTCTTTTGCATCTGCATTAACGACAAAATCCCTTCCTGCATGCGAGCGCCGCCCGAAGCCGAGACGGCCACCACCGGCAAGCGGCGCTCGGCGGCCCGCTCAAAGGCGCGCGCGACCCGTTCACCCACGACGGAGCCCATACTGCCCCCCATGAACATGAAGTCCATGACAATGAGCACGGCCGGGATGCCGCCGATCGGTCCGCAGCCGGTGATTATGGCGTCCAGGTTCCCCGTCTTGGCGCGATCGCGAGCCAGCTTCTCCTCGTACTGGGGAAAGTTGAGCGGATTGGTCGTCACCAGGGTCGCGTCGTACTCTTCAAAAGCCTCCAGGTCGTCCACCAGCTGCGCCAGGCGGATGCGCCCACCGATGCGAAAGTGAAAGCCGCACTTGTCGCAAACGTAGAGGTTGCGCTCCAGGTCCTTGTTGTACAGCAGCTCGCGGCACTGGGGGCACTTCGTCCACAGCCCGTCGGGCACTTCCCGCTTCGGCTCGGTCTTGTCGCTTTCCGCCCGCACGGTGACATATCTGGCTTTGCCCCGGAAAATCTCGCGAAACTTAGACATGAAATCACCAATGCGTCCTAGACTCCTGCCGCCCGCACACGCGCTGAACGTTCGGCAGGGTACCCCTCGATTATACTACGTGAGCCTCGAACATTCGATTCCAGATTCCACGCTTTTCTCCTTTGCCCTACGGGAAAGGTCACGGGATCCGTCCGCAGCCTCGCGCGCGGCGAAGGGCGCCGTCCCCAGCGGCAAGGGCCGGCGCCGTCTCAGCCGCCTTTCACTCTTTTTTCACCGCGACCTACGAAGTCGCCTGCATCACTTTGCGCGGGACGCACACCTTCTTACCGGCGGGCAGCGCGCCTTCGACCTGCGCGAGCCACGGGTTCACCGCGACGATGGCCCCCGTCTCGGAACGGTAGCGCGCCGCGAGCCGCCACAGCGTCTCGCCCTCTTCGACGACGACAAAGGTGTACGTGGGGGGATCCTCCTCCTGCGGCGGCACCTCCACCGCCTCCACGACCGCGTCCACCTCGACGTCGCGGCTGACGGCGGCATGGGTGGTAAGGTGGACGCGCACATCGAGGCTCTCCCGGCTGATGGGGTCCACCTCGACCCGGTCGACTTGCACGTGGACTCGCCGCTCCAGCCCGGGCTCCGCCCCCTCCACCGGAACCTCCACATCGAGCGTGAGCGCCCCCGGCCATTTCACGCTGTAGACGCCGCTGTCGCCGCGCTCTTTCCCTACGTAGATGCTCTCCACGTCGACACGCACTTCGACCGCCACTTTGTCGCCGAGGACGTGGACGTCGTCGACCACCGCCTTCGCCCAGGCCGTCAGCACCCGTTCCACTCCCGGACTCCCCTCGGGAATCTCGAGGGTCGCATCGGCGGTCTGGGTCGCGGTCCCTTCGCCGACACACTCGTGCAGGTTGATCCGCTCGTGGCGCAGCGCCACCTCTTTGTCGCCGGCGCTCACCTTGGTGACGATGGGCACCTCGCGCACCAAAACGACGGCGACGCTCAGCGCGACCGGTGTGCGCACCACCAGGCGCCGGCCGGCCTCGTCCTCGAGCAAGCTCACCCGGGTTGCGCCCGCAGCGGCGTGCACCTCGGCCTTGGCGCCCCGGCGCGCCCCTTCCACCGGGATCTCGGCTTCAAACGCGGCGCCCCGCCGCCACGTGCCCCCTTCGGGCTCACCGGCGCCCTGAAGGAGGATGTCATAGGAAACGTACCCTTTCACCCGGACAACCCCGTCGTCGACAAAGACGTCGGCGACGTCGGCCGCAGCCTGCACGTCGACCACACTGGGCGGGCTCGCGCGCTCGGGCAGCGCCAGCTCCCCTTCGGCCTCCGTCGCCCCTTCGCCTCTTCCCAGCTGGTTCTTGACGCGCACGGGACGCACGTCCACCTCGACGCCGCTCACCCCTTCGACTCCGGTCGCGACGTCCAAGACGACCCGCTCTTGCGTGTACGCTTCAAAGCGCAGCGAAAGGTCGACGTCGATCGTGCGCTCGTCGGAGCGCACTTCGTATGAGCTCTCCTCGACGCTCACGCGGTGTTTGACCGCCTGACCCTCGGCCACGCCGGGCAGTTCGAGGACGTAGGCGAAAGGAAGCTCATCCTTCCACTCGACGCGGGCCAGCCGCTCTTCGACCACCACCTCGGGCTCGTCCCGCTCGTCGTCGAACGCCTCGTCATCGCCGAACGCCTCGTCATCGCCGGCCGGATCGGCGTACCGGCTTACCTGCCGCTCTTCGTAGTACGTGTACAGCAGGTCGATGTCGAAGTCGCCTTCGAAGATGACGCGATCCTCTTTCACCTCCACCTCCTTTACGCGCGGCCGCGCGGTAAGCCGCAGAGCGCGCGCAATCGGACGCGCTCCCGACGGCAACGTCAGGCTCCCTTCGACAACGCTGTCAGCTGCATTTTCGAGCAGACGCCGCTCGAAAGTTATTCGCTCGTATCGCAGTGCCAAACTCACTTGCCCAACTCCTCCCTGCCGGTCGTCCGCGCCACCCGGGCGGCCATGGTCCAGTGTCACGCGGTACCATGTATATGCCCGCCTGCGGCCCATCATGTTGACGGGGCCAGCGGCGGCGCCGCCTTAAGACGCTCCGCGGCGGCGTCCAAAAAGCGCCGCTCCTCTCCGCCCAGCGGGTGCAAGTAGAGGCCGCCCAGCCGGAAGCGAAAGACCAGGCGCAGGAAGCGGTGGAGTGAGTCGACGCTCGCCAAGTAGGCGCGCCATCCCCCCGGGTGGGCCGAGGCGTCGAGGGCGAGGAACCCCGACGGAAGGGGCCGTGGGCGCAGCCTGAGGCGGTACCCTTCCGTCACGGCCCGGCGGTAGGGCAGGCGCTCCCAATGGCCGCGGCCCAAGGTGCGGCAGGCGTCGAGGGGCACGCCGAGCCAAAGCTTCCAGGACGGAATCTCACGGACGGCCCGCGCGACCCACGCCTCAATGGGGGAGAACGGGTCTTTTTGCGCGGCAAGAAGCGGGCCGATCCGCTCCCACTCGTGGGTGGCGAGCACGATGCCGTCGCACTGGCGGGCCAAGGCGCTGGGATCCAATCCCGCCATCCAAGCGCGCCACCCTGCGGGCAAGGGGGGGATCGACACGACGAGGGGCGGCCGCAGCGCCCGTCTGAGGCGGGCTAAAGCGGCGACGAGGCGACCCCCGGCTCCCCAAGGGATCGATCCCAACTCCAGCAGGAGGCCGGTCCCGTCGGCGCGCCGCGCCGGGTCCTCCAGCTCGGCGAGGAAGCGGGAAAAGGTGCGCCGGCGCGTGAGCAGCTCCGCCAAAGGGCGTTCGCCCCCCGTGAGGGTGACGAAATAGTCGCGCCCCAAGGCGCGCGCCAGCCGCTCCAGTGTTCCCTGCTCCTCCGGCTTTCGGGGTGCGTCGCTCCCATTCCAGGGCCTAGGGGGCGAAGCGATGCCGGAGAAAGCGCGGCGGCAGCCGGCCAGCGCCCGCCCCACAAGGTCCGGGTGAACGCCGTCGCCGGCCCCCAGCAGCACGTACGTCTCCCAGACGCGCAGCGTGCGTCCCGGGCGCAGGCGCGCCCGCCGCGGCAGCCCGTTCATCCAGCGCAGCGCGCTCACGCTGACACCGTAAAGGCGAGCGATGTCGGCCAAGCGCTCGCTTTGCCGCACCACGTGCACCCGGTACCGGCGCGGGATCTCCTCGGCCAAGGCGGCCAGCACCCGCGGCCCCGCGATCCCGTCGACGCGCAGCCGATGATCCCGCTGGAACGCGGCGACGGCGTCCTCCGTCATGTACCCGTAGCGGCCGTCCACGGGCCCCACCTCATACCCTAGGGCCCGCAGCCGTTCTTGCAAGCGCCTCACCGCCTCGCCGCAGGAGCCGCGCCGCAGTGTGACCTGGTGAGAGAGCGGGCCAAGGAGGTTCGCCCACACATGCATCAATCTCCCCGTTGAACACCGATCCGCGCGCCTGTCGCCTGACAAGCGCTCCTTGCCAAACCCTATGCGCCGGCCCGGTGTCAAAAGCCCGCCCAAAAAGAAAAAGCGGCTCAAGGCATCCATCCCTTCCTTGAACCGCTGCAGCTAGGATTTTCCTAATCCTGCCATGACCGCCTTACAGGTTGACGACTCCCACCCGATTGTCATCGATGATAAGCTCTACGGTCTCGGTGAGCACGTCTGCGTAGGTGTACGACATCCGCTTGACCGCGCTGTCCTCATCCAACTTGATGACAAAGACCTTGGGGTAGGTCTTCTCGATCACGCCCGTCGCCTCGATGACCTTGCGGCGGCCCCGATTCGCCCTCAATTTCACAGATTTGCCGACACAAGACTCAATGTCCTGGCGAATCTGTTCGAGGGCGTTCCGCTTCACGGCCACAAGCATCACCTTTCTCCAAGCGCTTTGATGGCCCTAGTATACCACACGGCCGCCGTCCTGTCAATTTTATCTCGCTAGTATACCAGAGGGCCAGAAACTATGTCAAGAACAATTTGGGCAAAAAAAGAGCTCCTCACGCCTATTTGGTGTATTTGTCGGCCACCTTGGAGGCACCATAGGAGTCTGGTTTGATGCGAGCGTCGAACCCGGAGCCGACGACCATGCCCACCACTTCCCGGATGAGTTCGCGCGTCTCGCCGTTCTCGCCCACGTCGAGGTGGATCTCCACGTCCAAATCGGCGTACCCGTTCTCGGCAAACCGTTCCGCCAACATGCTGGCAATCCCCAGCGAACGGGAGGCCTCGTAGAAGATCCGCTGCCTCAGCGAACGGGCCACCCGCTCCTTTTCGCGGCAGTAGTAGTAGCGCGCCCCGCGCCCGTGGCGATGGACGATCACCGCGGTCACGAAGGAGGTCTCGCTGCCGAACTGGGAGTCGGTGCCGATGATGACGCGATAGCGGCACTCCGGCACCTCTTGGACGAACCGGATGATGTCATCGAACATCTCGTCGAAGCTGATGGGGCCTTTGCTCGGACTGATAAACTGCATCGAATACCACCCAGTTCGGGTCTGCTCCGCCCCTGGACGCCACACCGCCTGCCCGCCAGAAAAATGACGTGACTTTCCTTATTAATATACTTATTATAGCATGTCACTCCGCCGCAAGGGCGCGGCTCACGTTGGCAAACTCTGCTAGCGACAGGGTTTCGCCCCGCCGCTGGGGATCGATGCCGGCCCGGGCCAAGGCGCGGCGCACGCGCTCGGGATCGGGCTCC
>k87-1002515_pt1 | contig 10233 bp, 11 predicted proteins | sample MGYA00084031_6733416 | MGnify analysis MGYA00084031
CAATTGGCGATACCGTATTGAATATTGTAAAGCCAATTGTCGGGGTGCTAACAGAGATAGCGAAAGGCATTGGGTCTTTTGCGAAAGAACATCCATTTATCACGAAGGTAGCGGTGTCTTTTCTGATGCTTCTTTCTGTCTTGGGTCTGCTTGCTGGCCCGTTGATGTTCTTGGCTACAATTTGGCTACCATTGACGCAAGGGTTCGCAGCAATGATTGGGGTTATGAGCGGTTTTGGACTCGCTTCCTTGACTGCGCTGTGGCCGATTCTTTTGGTTACCGCTGCTGTCATCGCGCTGATTGCCGCAGGTTGGTGGCTGTATGATAACTGGGGGACGGTCAGCGCCTATTTGGCTTCGACTTGGCAATGGATCAGCAGTGTCGGTTTTGCGATTTGGGAAGGATTATCTGCTTACTTCAGAACGCTATTTGAATTCTGGAGAGGATTATTTACAGCTTTCGTCCAGTTCATAACCGGGGATTGGTCAGGTGCCTGGGATACGATCAAAACGACGTTCTTCAACACATTTACTACGATAGACGGCTGGTTTGACGGCTGGATCAGCAAATTGTTTGGGAGTGGTCAGAGTATCATTACCACACTTGTAGACGGTATATTGTCGGTTGGAGGTACTGTTACTAGTGCTCTCGTCGCAGTGTTTGGAGGAGCAGATCAATACCTTCCTCACTCTGATGCGGAGCTGGGACCGTTCTCGCGTTTGACTGAAAGCGGTATGGCAATCCCCGAGACTATGGCGATAGGTGTGGAGGCAGGCAATGATTCTTTGATTCAGGCTTTGGAAGGAAGCTTCAGTCAAGTTCCAAGTTACACACCTTCTTTGACTAACAGCAGTGCGATTGCCCAGGATGGAGTAAGTCAACCTGGTAAAAATCAGACCTATGTTGATTTCCGTCCAACAATCCAGGTTTCATTGAAAACCGACAACTTAAACAATAGAGACGATTTGAATCAGCTCGCTGAGAGATTGGCCGAAACCATTGCTAATCGATTGAACCATGTTTTATCAGGAACCGGTACGGTCGCCCTTGAGTAAGATTTTGAAAAATGGTTATCATAATCAATCGCGATCCAAAATGGCTTGTAATGAAGGTCATTCAATAGAAACATGTAGAGTGTTATTGGTTAGAAGGTAAAATTTTACCTACCATAGAATATCTTCTGCTAAGGAGGGTATTGATATGGGTATTTTTGGCGGAAAAAAAGAACCGAACAATGAGTCTCGTATCTTGGTCATAACCTCGGATAAATTAAATCGGGACTATGAGCCACTAGGGACAGTAATTGTAACGTCCCCAAAAGTTACAAACGATTTTAATTTTATTCTGGATTTAATTGGGGAGAAGGCCAAAGAGCAAGGAGCAGATGCCGTCATTTGTTTTCGGTATAGTTTAAATGGGGCTTTGCACACTGGCTACGGCACCGCAGTAAAATACAAGTAAATACCAAAAGACGCTCTTCATGCGAGGGGCGTCTTTTTCATTGGAGGTAGGTGAGATGAAAACCAAGCATCTTGAGTTTTGGCTCACTTGGAACAACAACACGGAAAAGCTTCGGCTGCCCGTCATTCCGGCGACTATATCGGTAAAGACCGGACACGGTTTTACAGATATCGACCTTGTAGCTATTGGAGAAGCCACGATCATTGGTGAGCCAAAATTGGAGGAGTATTCATTCTCGACAATCTGGCCTGATCAATACGATCCGGGATTTTGTGACTACGACGGCTTCCCCTCGCCAGAAGAGTTCGTGTCGACCATCAAGCGCTGGAAGAACACCGGATACCCGATTCGTTTTACGGTGACCGGGAGCGACATCAATGTCCCTGTCACCATCCGAGATTTCAGTTACGAGTGGAATGGCTTTGATATTGAATTCAGCTTAACGCTGAAAGAGTATCGGTTCGTTACGCTGGAGAGCCGCTCCGTGAATATCCCTTTCCAAACGACAGGGAAAGGCAAACGCCCGGATACGAAAAAAGCCAAAGTTTCCTCTACAAAAAAAACGAGTGATGAGAAGCAAACTCTCGTTGAAAAATATCTCTCAAGATCGAAGTCAAAGGGAAAGGAGTAGATCCGGATGCTGCCCAGGTACCATTATGAAATCCGATTTCAAAAGCCTGGCCAACAGGCGGTTCGACTCCCTTTTACGGAAGCAACTTGGTCTGGAAGCCGTCAGGAGGCAAAAAGAACGCTCGCGGTCAAAACAAATAACGGACGAGACCGGTTTTGGCCAGACGCAGCTATCGAAGAAGGCGACCTAATGGAATTGATATCGTACGTATCAGGTTCGCCACGCACTCTGTTTACGGGTATGGTTGTTGATTTGGGGATCACGTCCAAGGGCGATCTGAATCCGGTTGCCTATGACTTCGGTTTCTACTTGTTAAACAACGATGTCGTTGTCGTGACCACAGGAGAACCAGCCGATCAGCTTCTCCTTCGTATTTTTGAGCAGCGCGGGATACCGGTGGGAGGGATCGGCAAGATGCCTCCGGTCGAAAAGCAAACGATTCGCGGAAAAAGCGTATGGGATGCGGTAACGGACATTTTGAATCAGGTGTACCGTTCATCGGGAATCCGCTACTGGTGCTGGATTGATCAGGGAAAAGCATTTGTGGGTACACAGCGCGGCCAAACCAAGCAATGGACATTGCAGCAAGGCAGCAACCTGCTAAGCGCAGAACGGAAACGATCGATAGCAGAAATGAGAACGGTCGTGAGAGTCATCGGAAGTGACAGTGAATACGTTTCTGTTCTTCACGATGAAGTAGACTCCGCCAAAGCCAAGCGGTATGGTCACCTCGTAAAAGTAATCGAATTACAAGACGAAGATCGCGACAACAAAATCTCGATAGCCAAACAAGAGCTGGAGAATCTGAGCCGCGTGAAGGAGCAGGCTTCCGTGACAGCGCTCGGGATCGATGATGTTATCGCGGGTACGCGGATCGAGATATACGAGGAGCTGACCAAGCTTTCCGGGATCTTCACTGTTTTTGGCGACAGCCATACGATCCGGCCTGGCTATCATGAAATGAAATTGGATTTGCAGATGGAGGTGAGCGGCAGGTGAATGGATTCCAAAAGCTGGCGTATGCCTTATCGAATCTTGGTCAAGACCAAGGAAGCAAAACATTCAAAACAGCTCCGAAAGAGATCAGGATCGAACTGGCTACGGTATTAACACCTCCACCCGATTTGAAAATCTTGATTGACGGCATGTCTGTTCCACTCGGGAAGGAATTCCTCACGGTGGCGGAACATTTGACACGCCACAAACGCATTGTGACCATCAGCCATCAAGAGATGGCCAAGCGAGACCTGGGAGATGCGAAACGGGAGGACTTTTTGGATACGGACGATCTGGCTGCCCCTTTCACATCGTACAAGCACAGCTATGTAGAGATGCAGTTTGAGGACGTTCTGAAGCCGGATGATAAGGTCCTCGTTCTTTCCGTCAATTCAGCTTACTACATTATGGACCGGGTGGTGGGGTTATGAGTATATTCCCGGAAATGACCCGGGTAGAAAACCCGGGAACAGAAGGAAAAAAGCCGATTGTCCCTGTATTGCGAACATATGCGTTTGACTTTGATGCAGGAGATTTTGTGCTCCGTCCAGGAGGGAAGCCTTCCATTATTGAGGGGGAGGCCGCGTTGATACAAAACGTAAAAAAAGCGCTCATGACTGACCGCTACACCTTCCCGATCTACTCATCGGACTACGGCAATGAGCTAAAAACGCTAATCCGCGGCGATGGCACAAGGGAATGGAAGCAGGCGGAAGCCAAACGGTTGGTCCGGGAGGCAGTTGAGTATCTGTTTGGGGTAGAGCGGTGCGAGAAGTTTTCATTCCGGTGGAGCGGCAATACGTTACAAATCTTTTTTTTATTGATTGTGGAAGACGGAACGGTGGAGATGGTGATCGATGTCTGAAACAGTAAAAGCAGTAAAGGGAATCGAGTCGGAATCTTTTGAAGAAATCTTGTATCGCTTGCTGCAAGCAGCCCCGGATGATCTGGATAAAAGCGAAGGATCGATCATTTACGATGCACTGGCCCCCATTGCCCTTGAATTGTTCATTCAACAGGAAAAGTTCCGGGAGATATTGGAACAAGCCTTTGCCGTAACTGCCAAAGGAGAGTATCTGGACCAGATTGCGGAAGATCATGGTCTAAAGCGGGCGCCGGGAGAATCGGACGAATCTTTGCGTGAGCGGATCCTTCAGCAGAAGAGAAACCCGGAGCGTGGCGGAGCGGAAGCTGATTATGTTCGGTGGGCCCTCAAAGTGACGGGTACGACTTACGCCAAGGCAATAGACATGGCAAGAGGTATTGGCACAGTGGACGTCGTCGTGGGCGGCACAATCCCCGATCTGGTGGAGCGAGTGCAGGAAGAGATCAATCGGCGCAAGCCAAGCGGAGTGGATGCAGTTGTACGCCGCGTTCGCATGCAAACGGTACCGATCATTGTTCAGGCGATTGGGATTGAAGCCGAGAAAGCGAAACAAGCGATTTTGGATTATACCCGAACAATCGGCGTAGGCGGAACACTTTACGCAGCCAGAATTTTGTCGGCAGTTATCAACGCAGGAGCAGCGGACGCATCCATGGTCACGCCGACCGAAAACGTGATTCTTTTCCCTGATGCTCAAATAGATCCGGTGGTGACGATCGAATGAGCACACCAGGTGACAAATTAATGGTCTATTTGCCCGGATACTACGGAAAGAGTCGTCATATCCGGGCAATCATGGATGCAGCGGGAAAAGAGCTTCCGGACGTTGACGGCGAACTGTGGAAGGCGTTTTTTGTCCATCTGCAATCAGATGCGTCACGTGAGTTATGGAGAAAAGAATTAGACGCCAAAGACGATGAAGAGTTGCTTGCCAAGCTGCGGTCAAACGGAACGATGAGCGTCGAGACACTCAAGACGCAAGGCTTCGGCTTGCAGGAATCGTATAGGCTGATGCCGGAGGCGGGGGTAGAACTGTCGGAATCGGGAGTGCTTGCAGACGGTTGGGAGTTTTCTCCGTTGTCGTCTGTTATCTATACGACACCGGAAACACTGGCTATTGCCCGTGGTCTTGTCGCACTGATGGGTCTGGCCGGATTTCGTTACCTGTTTTCCGTTTCATTGTCCCATCACGTAGAGTATCAACGTGGAACTTCTCGGGCAGGCATGAACCTGTACACCGCCGTTACGATGCCAGACAGGACCGACGATGACTTGAGCGGCAATGAAAAGCAGTCGAGTCATCACGTCGAACAGTACGCCCTCCATACTGCCGGGTGCGACCGGAAAAGCTGGTGGTCGCCAAATATCACGTTTCTTGAACAGGCGACCTATTTGACTCAAACATTACGGATACAAAAAAGCAATGTATCGATAACGACTTAGGGGGTGTTTCCCATAGCTACGAAAACAAGCGATGTAAAAGGGATGAAAACGTTCCAGGCCTTTAACCTGGTCAGAAACGGTCAAGTCTTTATAGCGGTAGGAAGAACTTCGCCTTGGGACAGCCATTCGCCCGAGATTGTTCCAGATGTGCAGTACGGTCAAACGATCTCCGAAATTGTGGCTCTCAAACGAGCCGACCAGGTGAGATTCGTCTTGCCCGACGACACAAACGGGACAATCGAACAGGTTGGGCAGAAATGGCGAATCATCGACGAGGAGGAAGCGCGGGCCACCGATTGCCGGTGGGTTTATATTCAGGCGTGGCTTCGATACGACGAGTTTCCGCTTTGCACATACCGTCAAACAGGGGTGTATGCAGGGACACTCCTCGCTCAAGGATTGCCGGTAAACAAACAGGTTGCAACCATGGATGAAATCGTTGACTTGGGCTTTTTGTTAACGGTTACCAATCAATCGCCTGTTGAGCGAGAAGCGACAAACCGGGAAAGCATCGAGTACATTCTGGAGCTGTAAAGGAGGTTTATCATGAAACAGGTTTATAATCGCTTTGATCCTTCGAAACGATGGAAGTCTATCGATTTTGTCGGTGGCAGACGGATTCAAACCGCCGAACTGAATGAACTGCAGGCTATGTCGCTGTTCAGGGACAAGCAGATTGGCGATGTGATTTTTGGTGCCGGCCATATTATCGACGGCGGTCAACTTTATATTAGTGCAGACAAAACACTTTTGCGCATCTCTCCCGCCCGCGTGTATTTGGACGGCATCATCCATGATCTGCCGGAAACAACGCTGACCATCAGCGGGGCGGGAGAGGAGAGCATCGGCCTTCGAGTCGAAACACGAAGCCTCACTTACGAAGATGACCCAACCCTGTACGATCCAGCGGTTGGGTTTTCCAATTACGGAATGCCCGGTGGACAGCGAACTATCATTGAACCGGCGTGGACACTAAACGATGAAGCGGCGACGCCGATGTTTCGACTGGTGGACGGGGAGTTGGTGACAGCGAAACTTCCGCCGGAGTTAGAAGGCTTTACACCGGTCTTTGCACGCCGTACCTATGATACGAACGGTTCCTTTTTGGTATCCGGCATGGATGGTTATATCGAGCCGAAGGATGCTGAAAATGTGACGCTGGTGGTCGATGCCGGACGGGCATATGTTCTCGGCTATCAGATTGACAAGCTCGTTCCGATTCGAGTATCCATACCGAAGGCGTTGGATACGAGAATGGTGGTCAATGAAACGAAGACGTACCTCGCTGGAACAAGCTATTATCCGCTTAATACCAAGCCGGTGAAGGCTATTCGCCAGGTGACTGCGACAGTTGAGCGAACCGATACGATCACACGCGGCAACGTGGCGGGCACTTCCGATATGTTGCCGAAAACGCCTGTCGTCGACATCGTTTCCGTGAGGGCGGGAAGCACCGAGTACAAGAAGAGCGTTGACTTTCAACTCTCCGGAGATACAGTGGACTGGTCCCTGGCTGGCGCCGAACCAGCCGGAGGCACCTCCTACACGGTTACGTATCGGTATACGAAAGTAATGGTCGAAGGAACCGATGTGGAATTGGAGAACGACGGCATCAAATGGCTAAGCGGAGACAAACCGGTCGTAGGGACGACATTCCAGACGACGTATGAGTTTTACTTGGCTCGCAAGGACGTTTACTATCTAACATTTGAGGGCGAAGTGAAGGTAATTCACGGTCAGTCAGACATCTCTCCTTATCCGCCATCGTCGCCCCCTGATGTCCTGGAGCTGGGAGAAATATATCTGCCTCCCAACTCCAATGCGGTCGTAGTGACCAACCGGAAGCCGAAACGGTTAACCATGTTGGAGCTCCGATCGTTATTGGATCGTCTGGAGCGGGCGGAGTACAACCAAGCCATCGCCGACTTGGACAGACAAGCCCAGATTTCCGACCCCACTCTCCTGAAAAAAGGAATTTTCACTGATAACTTTACAAACTTTGAACGGGCGGATGTGACGCACCCCCTTTTTGATGCCATGTTGAATCCGAGGGAGAAGGTGGTGCAGTTGCCGCTTGAGCAGACGTTTGTTGAACTGCAAGTCGAGCAGCAGGCATCTACGGTTCGATTCCATGAAAGGCTGGTGACACTGCCTTACAAGGAGGAAGTGCTGATCGATCAGACGTATGCGACCGAGGCCATGAACGTGAACCCTTACCAGGTGTTTGGAAATTTGGCGACGATCCGTCTGACCCCCTCTCACGATACATGGGTCGAAGAATCTATCGTAACCAAGAAGGTGTGGGGATGGTGGGCCGACTGGCGGACTACCGGAACGACACGAACGGAAACAAAAATGATTTTGGACGAGAACGTGCCATACATCAGGCAGCGAGAGATTACGGTATCTGGCGAGGGCTTTGAGCCGTTCAGCGACAATATCAAAGGGACATTTGACGGAATCCCGGTCCACTTGGTTCCGTTGAACGGAACATTGGCAGGGACGTTGCCAAATACTATCCGGGCGGACAAGAATGGCCGGTTCACATGCAAGTTCATGATTCCTCCTAATGTCCGTACGGGAACACGTGAAGTCTATCTATGGAACGAGGTGTAGAACATGTTTACCAAGCAAAACGAAGCAAAGGCATCCTATGTCGGAATAGGCCGCAAACAGGTCATTGAACAGACATTTTGGCAGATACCATCCTGGCGTTTGACGGACCCGCTGGCGCAGACGTTTATCCTGACGGAGGAGCGATATATCACTGCTGTGGACCTGTTTTTGGCAACAAAGGATCCGGCAGCCGATCTGACGGTGCAGCTGCGAACAGTCGTAAACGGTTATCCGTCCATGACTGTTCTGACATCCGTCGCGTTGAATCCCGATCAGGTGAACATCTCCAACAACGGCACCACGGCAACGAAGGTAACCTTCCCCGACCCCGTCCTGCTGCAAGCTAACACGGAATATGCCATCGTCCTGCTGACCCCTTCCTCGCAGTACAGAGCTTTTGTCGCCCGAATGGGAGCAAAAGACCTCATAACACAGAAACCAGTAGCACGTCAGCCATATGATGTTGGATTGCTGTTTTCCTCGTCCAATGGTTCGGCGTGGACAGCCCACCAGGATATGGATTTGAAATTTCGGCTGTATGGCGCGAAGTTTACCAGTGACGGCATTTTGCGGTTCCGTCCGATGGAAGTATCCCAGGCTACTCAGCTCGTGCTTGCCAGCAGCCAGCTCGTTCCGCAAAAGGCTGAACTGCAATGGCAATACTCAACTGATGAGATGTCGTGGTACGCGCTGGACGAGATCGATGTCACCAAGCTTGGGCAACCGACTGACATGATTCACGTCCGGGCTCTATTGAAATCAAAGGGCTCTTCTCCAGTCGTTCAACAGAATGTCGGCGCTATCGCTCTTGGATACAAGCCGGAAGGAATGTATGTAAGCCGGGAGATTACTACGAGTGCACCGTTTACGAGAATTACCGTTTATGTCGAACTGAGTACGCCAAGCGGTACGAGTCAGACAGTCGAATATTCCCTGGATGCCGGCAAAACATGGACGAGTATGGGCAGCGCAGTTGCACAGACACCGATTGACGCCGATTTTACGCAATTGAAGTTTGAAAAAACGGTTGCCTCTTCCACCAAGCTTCGCGTACGGATCAAACAAGGCTCGACCGTGCCGGTCGTGACGCCCAAAGCGCGAAATCTGATGGTTCATACATCATAAGGAGGATGTGTACATGCCGGTAACCAATGGACGAATTTCTCTTGACCCAGCCGCTCCCGATAGCCTGATGTCGGGGGCTGGCAAAATCAACAGAAACTTTGACTTAATCGATTCGGAATTTGCCAATGTCCAAGCAAATATTTTCAGCTTGAATACACGAGCTGTGCACGATGAACGCAATATCGTCGACCTGGCCATCGAGCTGGAGACCCTCAAGGGAGCCACTCTGAACAATGTGAATGCGAATATATACATCGAAACTTTTCGTGAAATCAGCGATATCAGGCTGTGGAGCGGGGTGTTTGATTCAACGGCAAAAAGAGTGGTGCTGAAATAGTCAGGAAAGGAGAGTAAGGGATATGCCGACTTTAGCAGTAGGCTTCTTGCAAGCGGAGTATACAGAGAGTTCGCATAATTATGCGAATGGAACCCTTAGGCAATACTTTGACGCAGCAACTACAGTTCCTCTGTTGTATGACAATGCAAGTTTGAATGATAGTGCATGCAAATATTTTATTTCCCCCGTCGAATTTCAGCTTGGAAATGTAAAGTATAAGGACTTTCATTGGGATTACGATTCTATTAACTTCTTGGAGAATGTCCACAACATTACTTCTGAAACTGTCTGGAAATCTACGTATACCGGCTGGGCGAATGGCCAAGTAATTGATTTGCAAGGTGACGGTTCGAGAGCTGTGGTAGTAAACGGGGGCTACTCCTCAAGAAGCACAAGAAATATTGGAACCGCCGTCAGTGACGGCGGTACCGGCATTTCGGTGCCTAAACGCACAAACGGATACTACGATTATGTACCTCGGGCGATTATTTTTACAGAGCCCCATAGCGGCGATTCGTACAGTAAGCTTGCCGTGCGGGCAAACACCCGGAGAATCGTCATTTATCTCTATTCGCAAGCGTATTCTGGCAGTACCTTTTGGCATGAAAAAGTCTATGATATCAACCTTGACGCAAAGGCGTTTGATATTTATACCAATTGTTCCGTTACCACAACTCCTTTAACCGCATTTGCTGTACCTTCTTTGGCAGAATCGACCTCGGCGGGAGGGGTTGCTAC
>k87-69974_pt1 | contig 10226 bp, 9 predicted proteins | sample MGYA00084031_6733416 | MGnify analysis MGYA00084031
CCCGGCGGCAGGTCGCGTCAGACGTCGAGGCGCTCCACGTACTTGGCGTTGGCTTCGATGAACTCCCGCCTCGGCTCGACCTTGTCTCCCATGAGGATAGAGAAGATCTCGTCCGCGGCGACGGCGTCTTCGATGGTCACCCGGAGGATGGTCCGGGCCTCGGGGTTCATCGTCGTCTCCCAGAGCTGCTCGGCGTTCATCTCGCCGAGGCCCTTGTAGCGCTGCACTTCCACGCCCTGGCGGCCGATCTCGTCGAGCAGCCGCTCCAGCTCCTCGTCGCTCCAGCAGTAGTGTTCCTGCTTACCCTTGCGGACCAGGTAGAGAGGCGGAAGGGCGATGTACACCCGCCCCTCTTCGATGAGCGCTCTCATGTAGCGGAAGAAAAACGTCAGCAAGAGCGTGCGGATGTGAGCGCCGTCGGAGTCGGCGTCGGTCATGATGATCACTTTGCCGTACCGGGCCTTGCTGATGTCAAAGTCCTCGCCGACCCCGGTGCCCAGCGCGGAGATCATGTCCCGGATCACGGTGTTGGAAAGCATCTTGTCGAGCCGGGCCCGCTCGGTGTTGAGGATCTTGCCCCGCAGCGGCATGATGGCCTGGAAGCGCCGGTCTCGCCCCTGCTTTGCCGTGCCGCCGGCCGAGTCGCCCTCTACCAGGTAAAGCTCGCAGAGCTCCGGGTCGGTGAGCGTGCAGTCGGCCAGCTTGCCCGGGAGCGAGCTGATCTCCAGCGCGTTCTTCCGCCGGGTGAGCTCCCGGGCTTTGCGGGCCGCCTCCCGGGCCCGGGCGGCCTGGATGGCCTTTTCGACGATCTTGCGGGCCTCCGCGGGGTGTTCCTCGAGGTAGGTGGCCAGCCCCTCGCTCACCACCGACTCGACGATGCCCCGCACCTCGCTGTTGCCCAGCTTGGTCTTGGTCTGCCCTTCAAACTGGGGATCGATAAGGCGGACGCTGAGCACGGCCGTCAAGCCCTCGCGGACGTCGTCGCCGGTCAGGCCCTCCTCGTTGCTCTTGAGCAGGTTGGCCTTGCGGGCGTAGTCGTTGATGGTGCGGGTGAGGGCGCTGCGAAAGCCGCTGAGGTGCGTGCCGCCCTCTTGGGTGTTGATGTTGTTGGCAAAGGTGTAGACGGTCTCCGAGTAGCCCTCGTTGTACTGCATCGCGAGCTCGACGATGGTGGTGCCGACGGTGCCCTGGATGTAGATGACGTCCGGGTGCAGCGGGTCCTTAAGTTTGTTGATGTGCTCGACGAAGCTCACGATGCCGCCGTCGTACTGGAAGCGGGTCTCTTTGCCGGTGCGCTCGTCGCGGAAAATGATCAGGACGCCGCGGTTGAGGTACGCCAGCTCGCGAAGGCGGGCGCTCACCGTCTCGGCGTTGAACTCCAGCGTCTCAAAGATCTCGGCATCCGGCATAAACGTCGTGGTGGTCCCCGTATCCTCCGGGTCGGTCTCGCCGACGACCTCAAGGTCGTGCTCGGGCACGCCGCGCCGGTACCGCTGGCGGTAGATCTTGCCCCCGCGGCGCACCTCCACCTCGCACCATTCGGAAAGGGCGTTGACGACCGAGACTCCCACGCCGTGCAAGCCGCCCGACACCTTGTAGCCGCCGCCCTCGCCGAACTTCCCGCCGGCGTGGAGTACGGTCATCACCGTCTCCACAGCGGGCCGGCCCGTCTTGGGGTGAATGCTGACAGGGATGCCGCGGCCGTTGTCCGACACCCGCACTGCCCCGCTGGCGAGGATCGTCACCTCGATGGTGTCGCCGAACCCGTTTTGAAGCTCGTCGATGCTGTTGTCGACCACTTCGAAGATGAGGTGGTGCAGCCCCCGCTCGTCGGTGCTGCCGATGTACATGCCCGGGCGGCGCCGGACGGGATCGAGGCCCTCCAGCACTTGGATCTGTTCGGCCTCGTAGACTGCATCCTTGCGATCCTCGGCCATGCGAAACCTCCGTACCGGCCTACGGGAGAGTGTGATCGCGCGATCACGGCTCACGTCGGCGCAAAATTCGGCATAAAATCAGGGTGACACGATGTGCGGGCCACCCCAACATCTCTATAATATTCTTTTCTAGCTGGCACTGTCAAACCCGCGCCGGGGCGCAACCGCGCCTAAAATCAGACTTTTTCCGGAACGACCGTTCCGGCGCGGATCCGGTACACCGCCGCCTGCTCCAGGATCTCCCGGGTAAAGCTCTCCAGGCCGGTGGTGGTGATAAAGGTGTTGATCCGGCCCGTGACGGTTTCGAGAAAGCGCGCTTTCCGCTCGTCGTCCAGCTCGGACATGACGTCGTCCAGCAGCAGGACCGGGTATTCCCCGGCCTCTTCCCGGACGAACTCCAGCTCGGCCAGCTTGGTGGCGAGGACGGCGGTCCGCTGCTGGCCTTGGGAGCCGAAGTAGCGCAGGTCGATCTCGCCCACCATGAAGGCGATGTCGTCCCGCTGCGGGCCGACCAGCGTGGTGGCTCGCACCACCTCTTCCCGGCGCACGGCCGCCAGCGCCTCCCGGAACCGCTGGGCCACCGCCTCCGGGTCCTCCCACTCGCTCCCGGGCGCCTCGCCGGGCCTAGCGAAGAACGGGCGGTAGACCAGGTCCAGCTCTTCCCTGCCGCCGCTGATGCGCCGCTGCATCTCCCGGCTCCAGCCGGCGAGGCGGCGCACCGCCCGCGCCCGCTTGGCGATGATGCGGGATCCGTCGGCGATCAGCTGCTCGTCCCACTCAACGAGGGCGTCCCGCCCCGCGCTGCCGATGTTCACAGCCTTGAGAAGGTTGTTGCGCTGGCGCAGCACCCGGTGGTAGCGAGCAAAATGGTGCCGGTACGCCGGGCTCACCTGGGCCAGCTCGATGTCGAGAAACCGCCGCCGCAGCGCCGGCGCCCCCTTGACCAGCTGCAGGTCATCGGGGGAAAAGATCACGGCGTTCATCGTGCCCAGGAGGTCGGAGTGGCGGCGCAGCGGCTGGCCTCCCACCCGGATCTCCTTCGCCCCCTCCCGCGGGAGGAGAATCTCGATGCGGCAGCCGGCCGCTTCTCCCTCGGCCTCCGCCCGCACCCTGGCGAACGGAGCGCCCCACTGGATCAGGTCCTGGTCATTGGTGGTCCGGTACGAGCGTCCCAGCGCCGCGAGGTAAATCCCCTCGAGGAGGTTGCTCTTCCCTTGCGCGTTCTCCCCGACGAAGAGGTTGAGGCTCGCGGTAAACTCCAGAGAGAGCTCTTGGTAGTTGCGGAAATGCTGGAGCTGGATCCGCTGCAAAAGCACCTCACGAAGGCTCCTGATCGGCGCCTCTCACCCGGTAGACGCCCCGGCCGGCCAGGCGCACCACGTCGCCCGACCGCAGCGTGCGGCCCCGGCGGGTCTCGATCTCCCCGTTGACCCTCACCGCGCCCTGCTGGATCAGGGCCTTGCCTTCACCGCCCGTGCTCACCGCTCGCGTCAGCTTGAGAAACTGGTTCAGCTCGATCTCGGTGCCCTGGATCACCACGTCCTGCGGGGCTTCCCGAGTTTTGGCGTTCACGTTTTACCCCACCCTCACTGGCATCACGATGTAGAGATAGTTTTCGTCTCCGACGGGCGCGATGCTTCCCTGCCTCAGACCGTGTCCAAGGCCCACTTCCACTTCGTCGCTGTCCATCGCGCGCAGCGCCTCCGCCAAATACCGGGACTGGTACGCCGCCTCTTGGTCGTCTCCTTCTTTCACCACCGCGAGCTCTTCCAGGGCATGCCCCACCTCGGCCTCCCGCGAGGTCAGCGACAGGTTGTTGCCGCTCACCGAAAGCCGGACCACCGGCGTGCTGCGCCGGGCGATGAGCGATACCCGCTCCACCGCCGCCAGGAGCTCGGCGCGATCCACCCGGAGGCGGGTCGGCTGCTGCCCGGGAAAGACCCGGCGGTAGTCGGGAAACTGCCCTTCGATCACCCGGGAGATCATCTGCACGCCCGGGGCGCGGAACACCGCCTGGCTGTGGGAGACGACGAACTCGACCTCCGAGTCTTCATCCGCGTCGAGGATCCGCATGAGCTCGACCAGGGCCCGCACGGGAACGATCCCCGACCGGGGCTGCACGGCGCCCTGGCTGAGCTTTCCCTTGTGGAACGCCAACCGGTTGGAGTCGGTGGCCACCAGCCGCAATTCGTCCCCGTCCACCTCGATGAGAACCCCGGTGAGAAACGGCCGGGACTCGTCGGCCGCCGCGGCGAACGCGGTGTGCCGGATCATGCGCCGGAGGGCGCCTTGGGGGATCCGCCACATCTCCTCGTCGTCCACTTCGGGCAGCGCCGGGAACTCGTCCTCGGGCATGGTGTGCACGGAAAAGCGGGAGCGGCCGGAAGCGAGCTCCGCCACCCCGTTCTCGGCGGTCCGGTAGGTCACTTCACTGCCGGCGAACTTCCGGACAATCTGGCCCAGCACCTTGCCGCTGAGGACGGCCGCCCCTTCCCGCTCGACCCGGGCCGGCACGGAGCACTCGATGCTCATCTCGAGATCCGTCGCGATGAGCTGCAGGCCATCCTGGTGGGCCCGGATGTAGATCCCCTCGAGGATGGGCATGTTGTCCTTGGTGGATACCGCCCGTTCGACTGTCGTGATCCCCCGCGCGAAATCGTCCCGCTGGCAGACAAAATCCACAGGCCTATCCTCCCGCGGGCGTCATGCCTGTGTCCACATGACGACCCATAATATCCCATAGAGATCGATCTTTTTCTAGATGTCCGCCGTCGTCGTAGTAGGCCGTGTGCACGCTGTGGAAACCTCGCTGAAGCCCCGTGCCGCACGCCGCTTCGGGTGTGGGCTTTCCCGTGGACGGCCGGCGCGCGGCTCTCCACATCATCCACGCCCGGCGGAGAGCCGCCCGCCTGACCGCCGGTTCATCGACATCCCGTCCACACCTCTCCACGGGGAGGCCCACACCTTGTCCACAGCGGACCCGGCCCGCATCCCCACGCTCGTCCCCATCATCCTGCCTGGATCTTTTGCGTCAGCTCCCGCAAGGTCTGCGACAGCGAAGGGTTGTTCGCAGCTTCCTGCTTGATCTTCTCGCACGCGTGGATGACCGTGGAGTGATCCCGGCCTCCGAAGGCCTCCCCGATCTCCGGAAGCGACGAGTCGGTGAGCTCGCGCGTGAGGTACATGGCGATCTGCCGGGGAAAGGCCAGGGCCCGGGTGCGCTTCTTCGCTTTCATGTCGGCCACGTTCACGCCGAAGTGCGAGGCGACCACCGACTGGATCAGGTCGACGGTGATCACGCGGTTCTTCGACGCCGAAACGATGTCCTTGAGCGCCTCTTCAGCCACTTCCGGCGTGAGCGGCAGGTTTTGCAGCGACGCGTAGGCCACCACCCGGATGAGCGCCCCTTCCAGCTCCCGGATGTTGGACTGGATGACGTTGGCGATATAAAGATAGGTGTCGTTCGGCAGCGTGATCCCCTCGTCTGCCGCCTTCTTGCGCAAGATGGCCACCCGCGTTTCCAGGTCGGGAGGCTGGATGTCGGTGGTGAGTCCCCACTCAAAGCGCGAGCGGAGCCGCTCTTCCAGGGTAGGGATCTCCTTGGGCGGCCGGTCGCTGGAGATGACGATCTGCTTCTCCGCTTCGTACAGCGCGTTGAAGGTGTGGAAAAACTCTTCCTGGGTCTGTTCCTTGCCCGCGACAAACTGGATGTCGTCGATCAAGAGCACGTCGACGTTGCGGTACTTCTGGCGGAATTCGGCCATCGAGCGCTTGGCCAGCGCGTTGATCAGCTCGTTCGTAAACGTCTCCGAAGACACGTAGACCACGAGCATGCGGCGGTGATGCTCGCGGACGTAGTGGGCAATGGCCTGCATCAAGTGAGTTTTTCCCAGCCCCACGCCGCCGTAAAGGAAGAGGGGGTTGTACGCACCGGCCGGATCCTCGGCGACGGCCAGGGCCGCGGCCTGCGCGAACCGGTTGCTCGGGCCGACGACAAACGAATCAAAGGTATAGCGCGGGTTCAGCGTGCCCCCCGACACACGCGCCGGTGCGCGCGAGCGCAGCAATCCGGGCGCCGGGCGAGAAGGCGAAGCGTCGCCGCCGGCGCCGGTGCTGGACGGAGGAGGCGACGCGACGGCGCTCCCGTTGTCGGAAGCGGTGATCAGCTCGATGTCGACGATGCCCGGAACCAGCTCCCGGCACATGGTCCTGAGATCGTCGAGGTGCCGTGCCTCTACCCAGTCCCTCTCCCAGTTGGTGAGGAAGCGGAGCGTGAGGGTTCCGGATTCCAACTTCACAGGCTCGGCATTCTCCAGCAGCATGTCCAAGGTGGTGCTGCCGAAATCACGCCGCGCCCGTTCGACGACGTGCTTCCACAGGTCTTGCAGTTGCAGTTGCATGATCGACCATTCGCCCCCCTGCCGCCCCTGCAGGGAAAGCGCCTCCTCTTTGCCGGACTTTGTCTCGGGCGAGGACCGTGTCTTGATTCCACGTCCTCGTCTCCTCACCCTCCCCCCGGAAGGGTGGGGTATTCACACAATCCACACGTTTTCCACAGGCTCTGACCTGGGCGAGATGGGTCAAAGCACCCGTCCATGGGCATCCTGGGACCGCGGCTTTTCCACAGCCCGCCGCGCGAGGAAAAGGCCAGCTAAGAAGGGTTTTTCGCCGGAGCGTGCCTGCGCGGCGCGGCTGTTTTCCCCGCGATCCGACACCGGTAAGCCCCGAGCCGCCGGGACGATCACCCCCTTCGTCCCGCTGTGCGGGTTGTGGAAATCTGTGATCCACCTGCCGGCGGTTATCCACAGGCCGTCCACAGGGGATCCCCAGACCTGTCCACAAAGCCCTGAAGAACAAAATTGCCGAAACGTCGATGGCATCGACGTTTTCGGCGGCTCCCATTGTACCAGAAGCTGGCGGGGCGCGCAAGGAAGGAACAACCGTTTGGCACGCCGGGCTTGCGCCTGAGGAGGGCCTTGCCGGGCGGGCGCGTCCGAGAGCGCCGCCGGAGGCCGTGAGGGCTTTCCGAGGCGTGAAGGGGAATTACTTGACCGGTTTGAAAGGGCAACGATATAATGAGAATAGTGTCCTTGCGGAGGTGTGCTCGGGAATGAAACGGACGTATCAGCCGAAGAAGCTGTACCGGAAACGCACCCATGGGTTTCGCGTACGCATGAGCACCAAAGGGGGCCGTCGCGTCCTCAAGAGGCGGCGCGCCAAGGGCCGCAAGCGTCTCACCGCGTGAGGGCGAGGCCTCGGGGCGTGACCTGTCGGGGCCTGCTCTTTTTCGGCCGCAGGCCAGTGGAACATGTCATCGGCGCGCAAGGTGATTCTCAAGAGGCCGGACGAATTTCAACGCTGCTACCGGCAGGGCCAAGCGTACAAGAACCGGGTGGCCGTCCTTCATGCCTATCACCGCGGCGACAGCGAGCCGGCGAGGGTGGGTTTCGCAGTCAGCAAGAAGGTGGGCAAAGCGGTGGAGCGAAATCGCGTCAAACGGTGGCTGCGGGCCATCGTGCTGCCCATCGCCTCGCAGCTTCCTCCCGGATACGATTTCGTGTTTTCGGCGCGCACCCGGGCAAAGTTTGAAGGGTATTGGCCTCTCAGGCACGGCGTGTACCAACTCCTTGAGCAGGGCGAGTTCTTACCGAAAGAAGCGGACCTGAGTTGATGGGAAGACGGTTTGCGAGTTCATCGATCCATTCCAGCTCCCCCCTCCTTTGGCCGCGCCGCCTGCTGGCCGGCGCGATCCGGGTATACCAGAAGGCGATTTCGCCTCTGTTTCCAAGGAGATGCCGCTTTTATCCCTCGTGCTCCGAGTACACGCGCCAGGCCCTGCTGCGCTACGGGCTGCTGAAAGGGGGGTACATGGGTGTGCGCCGCCTCCTGCGCTGCCACCCATGGCACCCCGGCGGCTACGACCCGGTCCGGTAGGAAATGGAGGCGGGCTGATTGGGCTTCTTTGACTCGTTTTTCGGATGGCTGCCGGCGGGAATCCAGGCGGTCTTGGTGTGGCTGGCCCAGACCACCGGAAACGCCGGCGTCGCGATCATCCTTCTCACCGTGCTGGTTCGGCTTCTCCTCTTTCCCCTGACGCGCAAGCAGACCCAGTCGATGCTGGCCATGAAGGAACTCCAGCCCAAGCTCCTCGAAATCCAGAAGAAATACAAGGATAAACCGGAGGAGTACAACCGGAGAGTCCTCGAGCTGTACCGGGAGAAAGGGGTCAACCCGTTCGGCGGCTGCCTTCCGGTGCTGATCCAGCTGCCCGTTTTGTATGCGCTGTTCACCGTGCTGCGGACGTACACGTTTGAAGGCGTGGGCGCGGGATTCCTCATCTGGACGCTGACCGATCCCGATCCCACGTACCTCCTGCCGATCCTGTCCGGCGTGACGACCTATTTCATGTCCGCGATGACGTCGACGGGCGATCCGTCGCAAAAGATGATGCTGTACATCATGCCGGTGTTCCTCGCGTGGATTTCCATCCAGTTCCCGTCGGGCCTGGTCTTGTACTGGGTGGTGAACAATATCTTCTCCATCGCCCAGCAGTACGTGTTGAGCAAGACCATGGCGCCCGCTGTTGAAGGGGGGGCCAAAGCCAAGTGAATTCCGTGGAAAAGACGGGCAAGACCGTAGACGAGGCCATCGCCCTGGCGCTGGAAGCGCTGGGGGCGGAGAGAGAAGACGTCGACATCGAAGTGCTGGATATCGGCTCCAAGGGATTTCTGGGTCTTGTGGGCGCCCGGCCGGCCCGGGTCCGGGTCACCCTGAGGAACTCGCTGGACGAAAAGATCGAAGCGGCGAAGGCTTTCCTGGCCGGGCTGCTGGAGCGCATGGGCGTGCAGGCCGAGATCTCCGTGGAGGAAGGCGAGGACCGGCTGGTGTACATCCGCCTCACCGGTCGCCGCATGGGCGTGGTCATCGGCCGGCGGGGGCAGACGCTGGATGCCATCCAATACCTGGTCAACGTCGTGGCCAACAAGAAGCCGGGTCCCAGGGCGCGCATCGTCCTGGACGCGGAGGGGTACCGGGAAAAGAGGGCCGAGACCTTGCGGAACCTGGCCGCGCGGCTGGCGAAGAAGGCCAAGACTGAGCGGCGGAAGACGGTTTTGGAGCCCATGAGCGCTCTCGAACGGCGCATCGTCCACCTGGCCCTGGCCGACGACGACGAGGTGGAGACCAGGAGCGAAGGGGAAGAGCCGTACCGCCGGGTCGTGATCGTGCCGAAGCGGCGGTAGGGCGCGTCATCGGCGAGCTGGAACGCAGCTTGAGTCCGGCCTCCTTCCCGTTCCGGGGAGGGGGCCTGTTTGTTCGGGGGTGACGGCGCGTGCGTGCCGGCACGGTGCAGGACACCATCGCCGCCATTGCGACGCCGCCCGGCGAAGGGGCCATCGGGATCGTCCGCATGAGCGGGCCCGGGGCCGTGGCCATCGCGGAGCGGGTTGTCCAGTCGACACGGCGGCTGTCCCAAGTGCCCAGCCACTCGCTGGTCCACGGGAAGGTGGTGGACGAAGGCGGCCGGGTCCTGGACGAGGCCTTGGTGGCGGTGATGCGAGCCCCCCGCACCTACACGGGGGAGGACGTGGTCGAGATCCACTGCCACGGGAGCCCGGTGGTCCTCCAGCAGGTGCTGGCCCGTCTCTTGCAGGAAGGGGCCAGGCCCGCTGAACCCGGGGAGTTCACCAAGAGGGCTTTTCTCAACGGCAAACTGGATTTGGCCCAGGCGGAGGCCGTCATTGACCTGGTGCGGGCGAAGAGTCCCAAAGGGGCGCAGATCGCGGCGATGCAGCTGGAAGGGAGGCTGTCGGCCCGGGTCTCGGCCCAGAGGGAAGAGATCTTGGATCTCCTGGCCCACCTGCAGGCGGTGATCGATTATCCCGAAGAGGGGCTGGTGGACGTCGATCCGGGCGAGATGAAAAGGCGCCTCGAGCGCCTGGTGGATGAGATCGACCAGCTCCTGGCGGGGGCGGACGCGGGCCGGATCTACCGGGACGGCATCCGGCTGGCCATCGTCGGCCGCCCCAACGTGGGCAAGTCGAGCCTGCTCAACGCACTCTTGGGCGAAGAGCGGGCCATCGTCACGCCCATCGCGGGGACCACCCGGGACGTCATCGAAGAGCGGGCCCTCTTGGGCGGGATCCCGTTTACCTTGGCGGACACCGCCGGAGTCCGGGCGACGGACGACCCCGTGGAGGCCATCGGGGTCGAGCGGACGAGGCAGGCCGTGGCCGGCGCAGACCTGGTCTTGATCGTGCTCGACGGCTCGGAGGCGCTGGCGCCGGAGGA
>k87-1119335_pt1 | contig 10225 bp, 8 predicted proteins | sample MGYA00084031_6733416 | MGnify analysis MGYA00084031
CAGGGAAATACCGCACCTTGTCCCACGTCAGTGCAGCATTCATCGTCCTCGGCTCTCTTTTGTTGATGAACATGGACGTTGAGACGCAATTTCCGACGGTCATCGTCAACATGGTCGTCCTCGGACTAGGAGTCGGTTCCCTCATGCCGCTGTTGAACATCGCGGTGCAAAACGCTTTCCCTTACCGGATGATGGGAACTGTGAATGCCACCCAGCAATTCGTCTCCTCCTTGGGCGGTGTCATTGCCTCCCCGATCTTCGGATCGATTCTCAACCGGGGATTCCAGAGCAGCTTGAACGTCACATTGCCCGACGAACTGAAAGATCTCTCTGGTGATTGGGCCCGGTTCGACCCACAAACTATGTTGACGCAACAAGCGCAGCAGGAAATGGCCGATCAGTTCGCCGCCTTCGGAGAAGCAGGACAAGAGATGTTCCAGCAACTGCTCTACGCCGTAAAAGCGTCCCTGACAGCCGGGATCAACCAGTTGTTTGAAGTTGGCCTCGTGTTCGCCGTACTGTGCTTAATCGGCACCTTTTTCCTGCCGGAACGCCCTCTGCAAGGAGATGAATATTACAACGAAAATGGGTAGAGAATGTAGAGTTTCTTCCTAAATTGCTGAAAGCAGCTTTGTCACCTATTTAAATGAAATTCTCGCTGACACAAACCCATTGAAAATCCGGAACCGTCAACCGGCTTCTAACAAAGAAAAGAAACATCTCAGCTATACAGCGGTCACATCTGCTTCGACGGCCCGTTTGAATTCCTGCTTAAGCCCGTTAAAGCTGTCCCTGATTTGCTCTTTCTTTACCTTACGTTCCGAATAATCGATCAACAGATCGAGTAACAGCGGATACCACGAAAGGCCTATGACTTGCTGCGTAAAGGCGTGGGCCGCAATCTCCCGTGTACTCTCCACAGGCTGTTTAAACATGACGGGCCCGACTTTACGCATAACGATTTTCGGAAGTTTGTCGTCCGTTCGGCCGAAACGGGTGTCTTCCAAATGGTGGAACCACTCATGGCACACGTGCAGGGCGATTAAATCTTCCTGCCGTATGTGAAATCCGCTCCTGAGGAAAAAATGGTCCATCTGTTCCAACGACGGGCGATACACGAGTATCGTGGCGGGTTTGCGAATGTACTGGGCTCTGATCAGTTTGTCCCCGTCCTTTTTTGGCTCATCGACAAAGGTCACCCTCGTGTCACTGCGCACAATATGCTCCATCAGCGGCGCCAGATCGCCGTTGTACTCATACTCCTTTCCTGCCTGCCTGCCAAATTCAACTGCCCCTTCAATGTAAGAGACAATTTGGTTCGGGCGGATACTCGGATACAACTCATCTTGTCTCAATTCCGAAAAAGCGAGCACTTCTGTGTCCAACACCGGCCAAACCCGTTCGATGGAAATGCGGTTCAACCTCATCAACGTCCTCGCCCCCATCTCGTCAACTTTACTAAGCCTTATGCCTTGAGCGGCTTGCCCTATTCGACAAATCTAGATTTGTTGCATGAATCCACGCCGTTCGAGAAAACTAACTAAAAATTCGAGAAAACCAATCGACAAATTGAGGTGAACCACCACGATGACGATTGAAAGTTTAAGCGTAGAAGAACTGTCCCGTGAGATGAAACGGAACAAAATGATCGCGATTCAAGAAGTGACGCATCATCGTCCGCGGCAGTGGCTGTTCCAAGGGGAACGTTTGACCCAACTGCGCGAACAATCCCCCGCCAACGCTGATTTTCCCGACGGGGCAGAAATATTTCTCGTCTGCCACGACAGCGATACGTGCCAGCAGTATGCGGAAAGGATAGCGAACAAAGGGTGGACAGTCCGTTATTTGGCTGGAGGGCATCTGGCATGGAACCAATTCTACCATCCAGTAGTTGTCGGCTTCGATGAACAGGTGAAAGTGTGGCAAATCCACCGCCTGTCGCGGGGATGCCTGTCGTATATGGTGACATCAGGCGATGAAGCGATGATCGTCGACCCCTCGTACCACATCGACTACTATTTGGGCTTGGCCCACGCCGAAAGTGTCGACATTTCATGTGTCGTAGACACAACCCTCCACCGCGATCACGTGTCAGGAGCGGCGAGACTTGCAGCTAAGACGGGGAGCCCGTACTATGTGCCGTCAGATGAACGATTTCAGGGCGAGAGCCATCCGTTGGAAGAACAGTCTACCCTGCCCCTCGGAGACACGCCGATCGACGTGATCGTGTTGCCTAACATAAACCGTCAGATGGATCTATCTGTCGGCCTGTTTTACGGAGACCGCTTCTTCTTGAGCGGCGACCACCCTATACGACACGAGGCATTCCGCCGGAGTGTCGAAGCTCATTCCCGCATGCGCGAAGCCTCAGAGGAAACGATCGTTCTTCCCGCCCACACCGAGGATATCGCCCTTGTCAATGAACACGGAATTGTAGGAGTCCTTCTCGGCGAACTGAAAAAAGATGCTCACTCTTTTCCGAAATCTGGAATATCCATAGACGTTCGTAAACCGGAGGCAGTGCAAGATGAAATCGTTAAAATCAATTTAACTCAAGAAAAAATCGACCTCGGAACAGCCAACGAGTTAGAAATGGGAATTTCCCGCTGACGCGCCAGACGGAGCTGACTATTTTTTAATATAGACGCTGTACAAATTGGGACGAAATGCCGATAATATTACATAATCGGTACGAAAGGGTGTTTTGACATGGAACCCATCCACCATCAGCCGATTTACTATCTAAACGCCCAAACGTCCCACCCGCGTAAAATCACGCGTACAGAATGGTCGCAGCAACCCATTGCAGAATCGTTCCACACGTTATTGACGCAGCAAATGATGCAACATTCGGATTGGCGGCGTACAGAACACAGGCGGATGTACGAGATGTACGGCAACAGTTTACATGTAAACACTCACGGACCATTCGAGGAGTTAACAACGCGCCCATACGCGGCAAAAGGTACGAAACCGGTTGACGCTCAGCCGTTGAACGTGCAAGGTGACGCGAGGAAACCGCTTGACTTCGACGGGATTATCCGGCGAGCAAGTGAAGCGTTCGACGTAGACTTCGCGCTCATTAAAAGTGTAATCAAAAACGAGTCCTCCTTTAACCCGAATGCAGTCTCCCACGCAGGAGCACAAGGCCTGATGCAACTCATGCCGACGACCGCCCGTTCCCTTGGTGTTCAAAACCCATTTGACCCGATGGAAAACGTCTTTGCCGGAACTCGCTACTTGCGGCAAATGCTCGACCGTTACAACGGCAATACGGCATTGGCCCTCGCTGCGTACAACGCCGGACCGGGCAACGTCGACCGCTACAACGGGATTCCGCCTTTTGCCGAAACCCGTCACTACGTCGACCGCGTGTTAAAGGACCGTTTAGCATTGGCATAACGAAGTGCGCTTAATGGTGACACCCCCTTGCTTACAACGTAAACCTTTCAGCAAGGGGGTGTCGTCATTTCACAACAGAACGGGCACCAATCACATTCGGTCGTATTAACGGGCGTGAAACGCAACGCCGACACACGGTGCTTACCAGTGAGAACAACCAGTCTATAAAATGAATGTCCAGACGGACCGGCCACCCAGCAAGCCGAGGAAATCCCCGTCAAAAAACAGCAGCCCCCTTAGGGAGCTGCTGCATAGACTAATTGCTCAACCATTTCTTCAGTGAAAATTTCGTGGCTTCCCAGTTCATCGACGCGATAGTCGTCGTGAGTGGAATCCCTTTCGGACAAGACTGTACGCAGTTTTGCGAGTTACCGCATTCCTGCAGACCGCCTTCCCCAATCAGCGCTTCAATGCGCTCTTCTTTGTTCATCTCACCTGTCGGATGGAGATTTTTTAACTCCACTTGTCCGACGATAAACGGCCCCATGAAATTCGATTTGCTGTTCACATTCGGACATGCTTCCAGGCAGACACCGCACGTCATGCACTTGGACAACTCGTACGCCCACTGCCGCTTCGTTTCGGCCATGCGCGGTCCCGGTCCCAAGTCATACGATCCGTCGATCGGTATCCACGCTTTCACCCGTTTCAGGGCGTCAAACATGCGGCTTCGATCGACGATGAGATCCCTCAACACTGGAAATGTGCGCATCGGTTCAATGCGTACCGGCTGTTCTAATTTGTCGATGAGAGCGGTACACGCCTGACGGGGACGTCCGTTGATCACCATGGAGCAGGCGCCGCACACTTCCTCCAGACAGTTCGCTTCCCAAGCGACCGGCGCCACCTTTTCCCCCTGTTTGTTGTAAGGGTTCCGCTGAATCTCCATCAGCGCACTGATGACGTTCATGTTCTCCCTGTACGGAATTTCAAACTCTTCTTTATAAGGTTCACTGTCCCGATCCTTTTGTCGGGTGATAATCAATTGGACCGTTTTACCCATTTGCTTTCGCCCCCTGTTTCGAAACGTCGTAGCGACGTTCTCGAGGTTTGATCAGCGACGTATCTACATCTTCGTACGTAAATTGGGGACCGTCTTCCGTGTGCATCGCAATCGTCGTCTTCAGCCATTCCTCATCGTTGCGCTCAGGAAACTCCGGCTTGTAGTGCGCCCCACGGCTTTCGTTGCGATTGAGAGCGCCGATGGTAATCACGCGGGCCAGGACGAGCATGTTCCACAACTGCCGCGTAAAAGTTGTTACCTGGTTGCTCCAGTTACCGGTATCGCTGATGCCGATACGCTTGTAACGCTCCATCAGTTCTAGTATTTTGTCGTCTGTTTCTTTCAATTTATCATTGTAGCGAACGACCGTCACGTTCTCCGTCATAATTTTGCCGAGCTCTTGATGGAGTTTATACGGGTTTTCGTCACCGTCCATCTTCGTAATGTTGTCGTACACTTCTTGCTGCCGTTTCAATTCCCGGTCAAAAATGCCCGAGTCCATGTCCAATGCGGACTTTTCCAGTCCGTTAATGTACTCGATCGCTTTCGGACCGGCGAGCATACCGCCGTAAATACAGGACAAAAGGGAGTTTGCGCCGAGGCGGTTTGCTCCGTGAATGGAGTAATCACACTCACCGCAGGCAAACAGCCCGGGAATGTTCGTCTTTTGATCGTAATCGACCCAGAGACCGCCCATGGAGTAGTGCACGCCCGGAAAGATCTTCATTGGAACTTTGCGCGGGTCTTCGCCCATGAACTTTTCGTATATTTCCAAGATCCCGCCGAGCTTTACATCCAACTCTTTTGGATCCATGTGAGACAGGTCGAGATAAACCATATTCTCCCCGTTAATCCCGAGTTTCATTTCCACGCACACTTTGAAAATAGCACGCGTCGCGATATCGCGCGGCACGAGGTTACCGTACTCCGGGTACCACTCTTCCAGGAAATACCATGGCTTGCCGTCTTTATACGTCCAGACGCGCCCCCCTTCCCCGCGCGCTGACTCGGACATGAGGCGCAGCTTGTCATCGCCAGGGATCGTGGTGGGATGCACTTGAATAAACTCGCCGTTTGCGTAACGGGCCCCCTGCTGATACACAGCGCTGGCCGCCGTTCCAGTATTTATCATCGAGTTCGTCGTCTTGCCGAAGATGATACTCGGTCCGCCAGTCGCCAGAATGACCGCATCTGCCCGGAACACCTTGAATTCCATGTTCCTCAAGTTTTGGGCTACGGCGCCGCGGCATACGCCTTCATCATCCAGGACGATACCGACAAATTCCCAGTGTTCATATTTGGTCACCCGCCCGGCAACTTCCCATCGCCGCACTTGTTCATCTAACGCGTAGAGGAGCTGCTGGCCGGTAGTGGCGCCGGCGTAAGCCGTGCGGTGGTGTTTCGTTCCGCCGAAGCGGCGGAAGTCCAGCAAACCTTCTGGGGTCCGGTTAAACATGACCCCCATCCGGTCCATCAAATGTATAATCGCGGGAGCCGCTTCACACATCGCCTTAACCGGTGGTTGGTTCGCGAGGAAGTCTCCTCCGTATACGGTGTCGTCAAAGTGTTCCCACGGCGAATCTCCTTCACCTTTTGTATTAACTGCACCGTTAATGCCGCCCTGTGCACAGACAGAGTGGGATCTTTTAACTGGCACAATGGACAGCAAGTCTATATCCGCACCCGCTTCTGCAGCTTTCATTGCAGCAGACAAGCCGGCGAGCCCGCCTCCGACAATGACTATTTTCGCATTCAACTGAAATCCCCCTTACCTTGTAGACAGCAATGTTAAACTCACTGACGCAAATTCCGGGTCAAGAAAACCGAAGATCGCGCGGATGCCGACATACGTCATCAAGACGAAGATGACTCCGCACACATACGTGGCGACGCGCTGCGCCCGCGGACCGACTGTAATGCCCCATGAAACGAGAAACGACCACAATCCGTTGCTAAAGTGGAAGACGGAAGCGATTAAACCGATCACGTACAGTACCATCCAAACAGGGTTAGAAAAAATTTCGTGCATGCGGGTGCCAAAGTGGATCGGCTCTAAGTTGCCGAAAAACACTTGCATGCGCGTTTGCCAAACGTGCCAGATGATGAAAATGAGCGTAATAACTCCTGTGATACGCTGTAACATAAACATGACGTTGCGGAAGGTCCCGTATTGCGAGATGTTGTTTTTCGCTTGGAAGGCAATGTAGAGCCCGTATATCCCGTGGAACAGTATCGGTATGTAAATGAACACGAACTCAATGGCGAGCAAAAACGGAAGGCTTTCCAAAAGTTCCACCTGTTTTAGAAAGGCTTCTTCGCCCATCGTCGAATAATAGTTCGTGATCAAATGTACAACTAAGAAAGCTCCAACGGGAATGACTCCCAGCAGGGAATGAAGCCTGCGGCTCACAAAACTTTTGCTCTCTGCCAACGTTCTGTCCTCCTTCAAGATATGAGAAACGTACGACTGCAACATGTTCATTGTACTCCCAAGATTCTAGAGCGTCAAGGAACGCAAGCAAAAGGTCCACGACACAAAAAGAGTAACGTCTATCCGTTACTCTTTATAGTGGACTTTAGGCTCTATAAAATGCAGCATCAGCTTTCAACGGCTTCTCTACTCGCGTCTAAGGCAAAAGCAGTGTGTACCAACTGTACAGCTTCCTTTGCCTTGTCGAGGGGAATGACGCACGAGATTTTAATTTCTGACGTTGAGACCATTTTAATGGGAATGCCGGCATCCGTTAGCGTTTTAAACATGGTCGCCGCAACGCCTGGATGCGTCACCATTCCGGCTCCGACGGCGGAGACCTTCGCCAGTCCCGATTCGACCAGGGCGCGCTCGTATCCCAGTTCATCCCGGCACTCTTCCAGCACACGAACAGCTTTTTCCGCTTCTGCCTCTTGAACGCTGAAGGAGACGTCCATTGTATCGGCGGCGTGTTCACTTTGTACGATAATGTCCACGTTAATGTTGGCTTGTGCCAATAAACTGAAGAGATCAGCCATTTTGTCAGACTCGTTCGGCAATCCCAACACTTTAATCCGCGCTACATCAAGGTCGTGGGCGACGCCGCGCACTTTCAGTTGCTGTTCCATTTCACACACTTCCTTTACTCGTGTTCCCGGTTCGTCCGTAAAGCTTGACCTTACGACGAGTTCGACTCCGAAATTTTTGGCACACTCTACTGCACGCGGGTGCAACACACCTGCGCCCAGGTTTGCCAGTTCCAACATCTCGTCGAACGAAATTTCATCCAGCTTCTGTGCAGACGGTGCGATGCGAGGGTCCGTCGTAAACACCCCGGCCACATCCGTATAGATTTCGCAGTAGTCCGCTTCCAGCGCCGCTGCCAGTGCAACAGCTGTCGTATCCGATCCACCCCGCCCTAACGTTGTAATTTCCCGACGGGGGGACTGCCCCTGAAACCCAGCTACGACCAACACTTCACCAGCGTCCAAATACGGTCTCAACCTGTCAGTCTGAATGGACGTAATACGAGCTTTTCCGAACACTTCGTCTGTTTCAATGCCGGCCTGCCAACCGGTTAACGATCGTGTCGGAACATCTAATTCTTGCAGGGCGATCGTCAACAAAGAGATCGACACTTGCTCTCCGGTCGTCAGTAACATATCGACTTCGCGCTCTGGCGGGGAAGGAGACAGCTGTTTCGCCATTTCGATGAGTTCGTCGGTCGATTTCCCCATAGCAGAAACAACGACGACACATTGGTGCCCTTCGTTGCGCGTTCCTTTGACACGTTCGGCGACTTTGCGTATGCGTTCGATGCTCCCTACGGATGTACCTCCAAACTTTTGCACGACAATCCCCATAATAAACAAATAAACTCCTTTCCCGCACACCGGAAATGTTTGTAGTCCGTTCACTTAATTTTTTTGGTGACATCTTATCACAGGTCGCCTGGATCGACAACTATTTTGTCTCATCTTGTAACGCTTCTTTAATCGTCCTCGCGAGTTTGTCTCCAATCCCAATTTCCCTAAAATCGTCGATACTCGCCTCGCGTATCCGTTTCAACGAACCAAAGCGTTTCAACAACTTCCTCTTCCGCTTTTCTCCAACTCCCGGAATGGCATCCAGTTTCGACTGCACAAGACTTTTCGTTCGAGTCCGGCGGTGAAAGGAGATGGCGAAGCGGTGCACTTCATCCTGAATGCGTTGCAGCAAATAAAATTCCTGGCTGTCCCGCTCTAAGGGAACAGGTTCCGGTGGGTCGCCAATCATCGGTTGAGCGGTTCGGTGTTTCTCGTCCTTGACCAATCCGCAAACAGGAATGAACAGACCTAATTCGTTTTCCAGCACGTCCAGTGCTGCAGACATCTGGCCTTTCCCGCCGTCGACGACGATGAGGTCTGGCAAGGGGAGGTCTTCTTTTAGCACCCTCGTGTACCGGCGGCGAATCACTTCCCGCATCGATTCGTAATCATCGGGACCTGTCACGCTTTTTATTTTGTATTTGCGGTATTCCTGTTTCTCCGGCTTTCCATCCACAAAGACAACCATCGCCGCAACAGGGTGTTTCCCTTGAATGTTGGAGTTGTCAAACGCTTCTATGCGATGCGGCTTTCCGATTCCCATCGCTTTCCCCAGCCGCTCGACAGCGACGACGGTGCGTTCCTGTTGACGCTCAATGAGCCGGAATTTCTCATCCAATGCGAGCTTGGCGTTCTTGTTGGCCAACTGCACCAGTTGGCGTTTTTTCCCCCGCTGCGGTGTGTGTACCTTCACCTTCAGCCACTCTGACAGCAAATCGTTGTCCACTTCGACCGGCAAGTTAATTTCATGCGGCAAAGCCGTCTCTTCATAGTAAAACTGGGTGACGAACGTTAAAAAATCTTCTTTCTCCTCTCCGTGGTACGGGAACATAGACACATCCCTTTCAATGAGCTTACCCCGGCGCAAGAAGAACACTTGCACACACATCCAACCTTTGTCTACCGCATAACCGAACACGTCCCGATCTTTGTCGTCCAGAAAACTCATCCGCTGCTCTTCTTCTAGACCGTCGATGCTTCGAATCAAGTCGCGCAATTCTTGTGCCCGTTCAAAATTCAATTCCTCTGCCGCCTGCTTCATTTTGTGTTCCAGTTCTTTGCGGACTTCTTTGTGACCGCCGTTTAAGAAACGCACAATCTTTTTGATCATGGAGCCGTACTCGTTCGGATCCACCGGACGTACACACGGCGCCAAGCATTGACCCATATGGTAGTACAAGCACACCCGGTTGGGGAGTGTACGGCACTTGCGCAACGGGTACAGCTTATCCAACAGTTTTTTTGTATGGTTGGCCACACCCGCATTCGGATACGGTCCAAAATATTTCCCGCCGTCTTTCACTACCTTGCGCGTCACTTCCAAACGGGGGTGGGTTTCGTTCGTAATTTTGATGTACGGGTAAGACTTGTCGTCTTTCAACATGACGTTGTAGCGAGGGCGGTGTTTTTTGATTAGATTACATTCCAATACGAGCGCTTCCGTCGCGCTCTCTGTGACGATGTATTCAAAGTCGGCAATTTTTTGTACGAGACGCTCCGTCTTCGTGTCGTGGGCTCCAACGAAGTAGGAGCGGACGCGATGACGCAAATTTTTCGCCTTGCCGACGTAAAGGATGTCGCCGTCTTCGCTTTTCATCAGGTAACAACCTGGCTGATCGGGCAAGAGTGACAGCTTTTCTGCCATGCGTGCTTCCATCACTGTTCCCTCCTTTCTATATCCTACCACATTAATCAAAGATGAGAGTCCGGCACGTTTTGTGTTAAGGTAATAGTGTGTAAGGAGATGTGAAATCGATCTTAAAA
>k87-774304_pt1 | contig 10224 bp, 9 predicted proteins | sample MGYA00084031_6733416 | MGnify analysis MGYA00084031
CACCCGCTGGCGAACCTTCTCCAGATATCCGTCGCTGTCCATCAGAATTTCCCCCCGCACGATCCAGGGAATGATGCTGCGGTTCTCGACTCCGGCGATCCATTCGTCCAGCAGGGCGGCCGAAATCGTGCGGATTTGCACCCGCTTGCCTTCCGCCCGGACGTGCCGGACGCTCCGCTCCTGCCCGTCGGTCCGCTCCGCAACCGCGAGCAACAGCATGTCCAGACCATCGATCAGCGGGTTGTACCGGTAAGGATTGTCGATCAGCATGACGCCGATCAAACCCGGAGTGCCCTGCAGCCATCCCAGCCATCGCGCCGTTTCCATCGGTGAACCGGATCCCCCATTGTTTCTGGCATGTTCGCGAGACATCGTATATAATGAAACTCTGTGATAGATGTTCGACAGTCATCCGGCATTTCCTGCCTCGCGGCGCAAGTCAACCCGCAACGGATGGGAGAGAGTCCGATGTTCTTCAAGACCGCGAAAATCAACGAATTCCGCACCTGGGGCCTGCTGCTCACGCTGATCGGCATGGGGCTGATGGTCGCGGGCACGGCGGGCATCGTGTTTTGGGGCGTGCAGCCGGGCAAAATCATCGCGGGCATTTTCCTCGTGCTGGGGATGATCTCGCTCATGCTCAGCATGGGCGTCTATTTCTGGGCCGGCATGCTGTCGACGAGCGCCGTCATGCTGATCTGTCCGGAATGCGGCCGCCAGACGAAAATGCTCGGCGAGACCGACCGTTGCATGTTCTGCCGGACGATCCTGACGAAGGACCCGAACAAGGCGACGGTGTTCCCCGACGGGGAAGGGGACGCCGAAGACGGCGCGGTCCCGGCGGTCGCGCAATCCCCGGACGGCCGGGACAGCGGGCCAAAATCGGAATGAACGGAAAAAACCCGCGGCGCGCGCGGATTCGCATCCGCCGCATGCCGCGGGTATTTTTGCGCGCTTCGGCGCCATTACGGCCGCGCCTCCAGCGTATCGTGCAGCACCTGCCAAATCTCCGGCTTCGCGAAACCGCGCTGCCAGGTGGCGACGCCGGCGAGCCCGTATTTTCTCGCCAGCTCCGCGCGGGCCCGGATCGAGGTCTCGTCCTCGATCCAAATCCGGTGCCGCCCTTCCTCCGTCTCGTACTCCACGTAGTTCTGTCCGGCGTCCTCGTCGTAGACCGGCCGGAGGCCCCGCTCGCGGATCAGCTTCTCGACCGCTTCCATGCCGAGCGCCCGCGAGCTGACCTCGACCGATCCGTCGTCCTTCTTCTTCTCCGTCCACACCCGCGTGTACAGCGGGATGCCGAGCACAAGCTTCGACGGCGGCACGCCGTCCTCCTCGAGAATGCGCCTGACGGACCGCTCCACCCAGGGCAGCGACGCGACCGAACCGGCCACCGGGCTCGACGCCCAGTGTTCGTCATACGTCATGACGATCATGTAATCGACGACCTCGCCGAGCGCCTTCCGGTCCAGGAACAGCGACCACATTTCGCTGTTCGATTTCGGCGTCACGTCGATCGAGACGACGAGCCCCTGCTCGTGCGCGAGCGGCACGAACTCGCGGACGAACTGGACGAGATTCTCCTTGTCCTTCGTATACACGTTCTCGAAGTCGATGTTGATGCCCTGCAGGTTGTACGTCTCCGCATAGACGAGCAGCTGACGGATCATGTGGAGCCTGGACTCGTAGGTGGACAACGCCTCGGTCGTCCGGTCCGGATCGAAGCCGTTGTTCACGAGCGCCCACACCTGATAGCCGCGCTTGTGCGCCCAGGCGACGTAGGACGGGTCGGCCTTCGACCGGATCGTGCCCTTGCCGTCCAGGAGCTCGAACCAGGTCGGGCTGATGACGTTGACGCCCGGCATCGGTCCGATCTTCGCCGGATCGGGCGGCACCTGGTAGACCGCCTCCCACGTCAGGTTGATCTTCCGGCCGTCCGCCGGCCAGGGCAGGAACGGGCTTTCCCGCTCGGGTTCGGGGACCAGCTCGACCTCCGCGAGCCTGAAATCCGACTCCCGGGCGTATCCGACATGCCCGGAGCCGGTCTGCACGCGGTACCAGCCGTTCTCCTCATCCCAGATGCGCACCTCTTCTCCCGGTTCGATCGTCTCGATGACCGGCGCCTTGATCGTCGGCTCCGATCGGACCGCCGCGCCTTCTTCGGCCGTCGCCTCGGCCCGGCGCACGGCTTGTCCGGGCTTGAGCAGCGTTACGATGCCGGTCTCCTCCGCCACCTCGGCGACGAGTCCGTAGAGCGCCGCGACCGGAGCGAGCGGCAGGTACACGACATCCCCGTCGGTCTCGGCGGCGACGGTCAACTCGAACGGTTCACCGTTCATTTCCGCCGTCAGCGCCTCCGTCCGAAGCCGCACCACCCTGTCAAGCGTCGTCAAAATGACGGAATCGCTGTCCGCCTCATACCGGATCGGCACGTCCTCGCCGAGCACGGCGCGGATCATGTCCAATGTCAACAGCACGTTCGCTTCGCGGACGCGCGCTTCGCCGTCCAGCTGCCGCCCCAGGTAAAACACCGGATGCGCCGCACCGTAGTCCGGCACGATCGTATCCCGGTTCGGCAGATTCCGCTGCCACCAGGCTGCCGCGGCGCCTGCCGCGGCCGACAGCAGAAGCAGCAACGCAAGCAGCTTCAGAAACGGCGCCGTCCGGCCGGTTCGCCGCCGGCGGGGCGGATACGGCGGATGCATTCTCGAAAGTTCCAATTCCGGTTTCCCCTCTCTCCCGGTTGCCCGTCGGGCAAAAAAGAAATACGTACAGCGGGCCGAAACGCTCAGGCTCCGGTCCCTGTACGTACATAGACGCAGACGCCCGCCCTTTGGGTTCGGTCAAGCGCCCGCATGTCCCGGTCAATGTTCAATGCTTGCTGCTACTGTCTTTCCTGCCGGCCTTGTCCTGGTCCTGATTCCCGGCCGCGCATTCGGGACAGATGCCGTAAACTTCCATCCGGTGCCCTTCGACGATGAATCCCGTCTCCTTCGCGGCCGCCTTCTCGACCTCGAGGAGAGGCGGGTATTCAAAATCGGTGATCCGTCCGCACGATTTGCAGATGCAGTGATAATGGTCCGACAGATCGGCATCGAACCGGCTGGAATCGTCGCCATAGGTCAGCTCGCGGACAAGTCCGGCATCGACGAACAACCGGAGATTGTTGTATATCGTCGCAACGCTCATGCTCGGAAAATCCGGCGACAATGCGCGATAGATTTCGTCAGCCGTCGGATGCGTCTTCGAATTCATCAGATACGACAGAATTGCGTGGCGCTGCGGCGTCATGCGTACTCCGGTACTTTTCAGTTGTTCCAGCGCATCGCTGACGCTCGTTGCCATTGGTGTTCACGCCTTTCAACCGTGTTACTTTCATTGTAAGGTTTCAATTTTCAATTTGTCAATTCCGGTGGAGCGGACAATCCCTGCCAGACGCGGGCGGACGCTATTCCAGCGAGGCGGCGTGCACCCCGTCGAGTCCGCGAAGGTCGTCGAGCAGCTCGGTTTCGTTTTTCTTTTTCATGCGGACGTGGAGATAGACGGCGATCTGGCCCGGACCGAGCTCCCCCGCCTCGTCTTCGTCGCCTTCGCCCCGGAACCGCATCCTGCGCAGCTCTCCCCCGCGGCCTTCGACCGCCTCCCTGATTTTCTGCATGAGTCCCGGACGGTCCTCGACGTGCAGCACGATGAGATGTTCGGACTTGCGGCGGAAAAGTTTCTTTTCAAGGATGTTCAGCGCCCACAGCACGAACAGGACGAGCAGGGTGGAGACGGCCGCCGCAAAATAGAAGCCCGCGCCGACGCCGAGCCCGATCGCCGCCGTCACCCAGATCGACGCGGCCGTCGTCAGGCCGGTCACGCCGCGTCCCGTTTGCAGGATCGTGCCCGCGCCGAGAAAGCCGACGCCCGTGATGACCGCGGCCGCCAGACGCGCCGGGTCGACGCGGACGTTCATCTCGTAGACGAATGCCGAGAAGCCGTAGATGGACAGCAGCATCATCAAGCATGAGCCGAGGCATACCATGATATGCGTGCGCAGGCCGGCCGCGTGCCGCGACCGCTCCCGCTCCAGCCCGACCAGGCTGCCGAGCACGGCGGCCGTCAGCAGGCGGACGAGAATCTGCGTCTCGCTGATGTTCCAGGGATTGTCGGTGACCGGGGCGAACAGGTCCATATCTCCTCTCTCCCTCGGATCGGGTTGCGGCCGGCTTGCGGCCTCCAGTCAAGCGAACCGCCCCGCTCCGCACAGTTCCGCACGGAAGGGGCGGCTCGAAGTTCCACGGGTATTTCAGGACTTCAACGCTTCCACGAGCAGTTTGTTCACGAGCGCCGGATTCGCCTTGCCCTTCGTCTCCTTCATGACCTGACCGACGAGGAAGCCGAGCGCCTTTTCCTTGCCGGACTTGTAATCCGCGACGGACTGCGGATTGGCCGCGATGACCTTCGCGACGACTTCGCGGATCGCGCCCTCGTCGCTGATCTGGACGAGCCCCTGTTCCTCGACGATCTGCTGCGGGCTCTTGCCGGTCTCGAGCATCGTCCGGAACACCGTCTTGGCGATCTTGCCGCTGATCGTTCCCTTCTCGATCAGGCCGATCATCTCGCCCAGCCCCTGTCCCGTCAGCTTCACGTCATCGGGCTCGAGATTGTTCGCGTTCAGATAGCCGAGGAGTTCGCCCATGATCCAGTTCGCGGCCGCCTTCGCGTCCTTCGTGTACTTCAGGCTGTCCTCGAACAGGTCGGCCAGCTTCTTCGACGACGTGATGACGCCGGCGTCATAGGCGGACAGCCCGTACTCGGACATGTAGCGCGCCTTGCGGGCGTCGGGAAGCTCCGGAATCGAAGCGCGGACGCGCGCCTTCCATTCCTCGTCGATCACGATCCGGACGAGGTCCGGGTCGGGGAAGTAGCGGTAGTCATGCGCCTCCTCCTTGCCGCGCATCGACACCGTCTTGCCCGCCGCCTCGTCCCAGCGCCGCGTCTCCTGCACGACCGTGCCGCCGCTGTCGAGGATGTCGGCCTGGCGCCATTCTTCGTATTCGAGCGCACGCTGCACGCTGCGGAACGAATTCATGTTCTTCAGCTCGGTGCGCACGCCGAACTCCTTCTGCCCCCACGGCCGGAGCGAAATGTTCGCGTCGCAGCGCAGGGAGCCCTCCTCCATCTTCACGTCCGACACTTCGCAATACAGCATGATCGCCCGGAGCTTCTCCATGTAGGCGCGCGCCTCCTCGGGCGAACGGAGGTCCGGCTCCGAGACGATCTCGATGAGCGGCGTACCGACGCGGTTCAGGTCGACCAGCGAGGCCTGTCCGCCCTCGACGTGGGTCAGCTTGCCGGCGTCCTCCTCGAGGTGGACGCGGGTGATGCCGATCCGCTTCGTCTCGCCGTTCACTTCGATGTCAATCCAGCCGTTCCGGCCGATCGGCTGGTCATATTGCGAAATCTGGTACGCCTTCGGCAGGTCGGGATAGAAATAGTTCTTCCGGTCGAACTTCGTCACGTCCGCGATCTCGCAGTTGAGCGCCATCGCGGCCTTCATCGCGAACTCGACCGCCTGCCGGTTCACGACCGGCAGCACGCCCGGATGGCCGAGGCAGATCGGGCACGTGTGCGTGTTCGGCGGATCGCCGAAGGAGACGGAGCATCCGCAGAAAATCTTCGTCTTCGTGCGCAGCTCCACGTGCACTTCCAGGCCGATGACCGTTTCGTATGGTTTTGCGACCGTCACGCTTGCGCACCTCCCACGGCCGCCGGGCGCAGCTTGTGGTGCTCCGTCGCCTGTTCATACGCGTATGCCGCACGCAGCACCGTGATCTCATCGAACGCCCGGCCGATGATCTGCAGGCCGACCGGCAGACCGTCCGCCAGGCCGCACGGCACACTGATCGCCGGCAGGCCGGCCAGGTTGACCGGAATCGTGCAGATGTCGTTCAGATACATCGTGAGCGGATCGTCGATCTTCTCGCCGATCCGGAACGCCGTCGTCGGCGTCGTCGGCCCGATGATGACGTCGAACTTCTCGAAGGCCTGGTCGAAGTCCCGTCTGATCAGCGTGCGAACCTTCTGCGCCTTCAGATAATAAGCGTCGTAGTAGCCGGTGCTGAGCGCGAACGTGCCCAGCATGATGCGGCGCTTCACTTCCGCGCCGAACCCCTGGCTGCGCGATTTCCGGTACAGATCGATCAGGTTGGCCGGATTTTCGGCGCGCACGCCGTACCGGACGCCGTCGAAGCGGGCCAGGTTGGAAGACGCCTCCGACGAGGCGAGCAGATAATAGGCCGCGACCGCATATTCCGTATGCGGCAGCGACACTTCCTCCCAAGTCGCGCCGAGCGACTCGAACACCTTCAGCGTCGCGAGTACCGTCTCCTTCACCTTCGGATCGATGCCTGCGCCGAGATATTCCTTCGCCACGCCGATCCGGAGGCCCTTGACGTCGCCGGTGAGCGCCGCCGTGTAGTCCGGCACCTCGACGTCGGCCGAAGTCGAATCCATCGGGTCATGGCCGGCGATCGCCTGCAACACGTAGACCGCGTCCTCGACGTTCTTCGTGATCGGACCGATCTGGTCGAGCGAGGACGCGAAGGCGACGAGGCCGTAGCGCGAGACGCGCCCGTACGTCGGCTTCAGGCCGACGACGCCGCAATAGGCGGCCGGCTGCCGGATCGATCCGCCCGTGTCCGAGCCGAGCGCGAAATAAACCTGCCGCGATGCCACGGCCGCCGCCGAGCCGCCGCTCGAGCCGCCGGGCACCCGCTCCGGATCCCACGGGTTGCGCGTCACCTTGAACGCCGAGTTCTCGTTCGAGCCGCCCATCGCGAACTCGTCCATGTTCAGCTTGCCGATCGTGACGGACTGCGCCTCGCGGAGCTTGTCCATCACGGTCGCGTTATAGATCGGAATGTAATTGCTCAGGAAGCGGCTCGCGCACGTCGTGAGCAGCCCTTCCGTCACGATGTTGTCCTTGATGCCGGCCGGAAGGCCGAACAGCAGCCCACGTTCGCCGCCTTCCCGAAGCTGCCGGTCCAGCTCGGACGCCCGCGCGCGCGCCCCTTCTTCGTCAATCGTAATGAACGCCTGCACGACGGGCTCGGTCTCCCGGATCCGTGCGAGCGAAGCCTCGACCAGATCGGTGACCGTCAGTTCTCCGCCGGCCAGGCGGTCTTGCAGTTCCCGCAAGCGCAGATCCAATACGGACAACGGTCGTTCCTCCTCTTCCTATTCCAGTACCGCCGGCACGCGGAACTGTCCGTCCTCTTCGTCCGGCGCGTTCAACATCACTTTCTCGATCGGCGTCGACGGCCGCGGCACATCGTCCCGCATCACGTTCGAAATCGGCAGGACGTGGCTCGTCTGCGGGACATCTTCCGTATCCAGTTCGTTCAGCTTCTGCGCGTAAGCCAGAATCGCGCCGAGCTGTTCCGTGTATTTCGCCTTCTCTTCTTCCGTCAGTTCGAGCCGCGCCAGATTCGCCACGTGCTCGACATCCCGGATCGAAATGCTCATCGCTTCTGCCAGAGCCTCCTTCTCGTCCGATCAATTCCTTCCATTATAACGCACGGCCGCCGGCCGCACAATTCATTCATCCTTCACACGCCTCGCCATTGTCCACCGTCCACGACGATCGCCTGCCCGGTCATGTAGCTGTTCGCCGGCGACGCGAGGAAGGCCGCATACCGCGCGAACTCCTCCGGATCGCCCGAACGCCCGAGCGGAATCGACGACTCCGCGCGCCGACGCACTTCCTCCACGGAAACGCCTTCCCGTTCGGCGGACGCGCGGTCCAGGTTCACGATGCGGTCCGTCTCGAAGCGCCCCGGACAGAGCGTGTTGACGAGAATGCCGTCCGGCGCGAGCTCGTTCGCCAGCGTCTTGACCAGACCGTGCAGACCGGCCCGCAGCGTGTTGCTGAGCACGAGCCCGGGAATCGGCTGCTTGATGGCCACCGAAGAGATGTTCACGATCCGCCCGCCTCCCGCGCGCCGCATGTGCGGCACCGTCTCGCGGATCAGCCGGATGACGCTCATCAGGTTGAGCTGGATCGCCGCCTCCCAGTGCTCGTCCGTCATGTCCAGAAACAGGCCCGACGGCGGCCCGCCCGCGTTGCAGATCAGCGCATCGATCCGGCCGAAACGCCGCGCCGCCGCTTCCACAAACGCCCGGATATCGCCGGCCTGCGACACGTCCGCCCGCATCGCGAGCACCTCGCGGCCCGAAGCCTCGCGGATCGCTTCCGCCGTTCGCCGGAGTTCCGCCTCGTCGCGGGCGCAGATCGCGACATCCGCGCCCTCCAGCGCCAGCCGCATCGCGCAGGCGCGGCCGAGCCCGCGGCTTGCCGCGGTTACGATCGCCGCCTTGCCCGCCAGTCCGAGATCCATGTCCGTCGCAAGCCCCCATCCGCCAGAATGGTCCTTGAAAATTATACCTTACGATCATTCGCGAATGAAAGCCCGCGCCCGTTTCCGCCGGCCAAGAAGAAACTCCCACGGCGCCGGAACGCTCGTGGGAGTCCTTCTTCGACCGGAAACGCCGGATTGGGCCGGCGAACGCTCTGCTGCGCGGTCATATCCACGCTTTCAGATTCACCTGGCGGATGAAGTCTTCCCGGCTCTGCACTTCCTTGCCGGTGCTTTCGCGGGTTTCCGTCTCTCCGCCGTTCATGATTTTGCGGAAGAGCTCTTCATTGTGCGTCGCCAGCGCGTAATCGATGAGCATCTCGCGCTCCACGCGCTCGGCTTCCCGCTTCAGGATCACTTCTTCCGCCTCGATGTCGCTCGCCGGAACGAACACGTTCTTGTTCACCTTGGGAAGGCGGACGACGTAGTCGAACGCATTGTCCGCATTCCGGTCATACGCAATGATATATCCGTACTCGCCGATCGGGAGGTTTTGCTCGAAATGATCCGCCACGACTATAACCTTCTGGCCAAGCTTGAACATCGCTCACCGCCCCTCTCGCTGCGCATCACGGCATGCCGCCGCATGAACCGTATTCCGGCCTGCCGCTCCCTATAAATCTATCCTACTCAAAAAGAGACCGGTATGCAAATCCCGGGAAGAAGAACTCCCCCGCATATGTGTATGCGGCAGACTGTCGACAAACCCCTTGTCGGCAGTCTTTTTTATTCGTTTAATTCTTTATCCATTCACCGCGTTAATATGGTATATTATATGTAGTACATACACAGGAGTGATCCGCCCTGCTCCGTAAAACCAGCCTTGATGGCAGAACCCAAATTTCCCTTGTTTCGCTGGAAGAACTGGTCCCCGAAGACCACCTCGTCCGCAAAATCGACCAAGCCATCGACTTCAGTTTCATCTACGACCTTGTCGAAGATCTTTACTGCGAAGATAACGGCCGTCCCAGCATCGATCCGGTTGTCCTCATCAAAATCGTCCTCATCCAGTATCTGTTCGGCATCCGTTCCATGCGCCAAACCATCAAGGAAATCGAAACCAATGTGGCTTACCGATGGTTCATCGGGTACGACTTCAGCCAGCCCATCCCCCACTTCTCCACCTTCGGCAAAAACTACGTGCGCCGCTTCAAGGACACCAATGTGTTCGAGCAGATCTTCATGCGCATCCTGGAAGAAGCGGTCAGGCACGGATTTGTGGATCCCCAAGTGTTGTTCATCGACGCGACCCACGTGAAAGCCAACGCCAACAAGAACAAATATGTCACGAAGGTGATCCAGGAGCAGGTCAAAAGCTACCAAAAGCAGCTGGAGGAGGAGATTAATCAGGACCGCATCGCGCATGGGAAGAAGCCTTTGGAAAAAAAGTCGGAAGTTCCGGTAAAGGAGGTGAGGATCAGCACGACTGATCCGGAGAGCGGACTGTTTGTCAAGGGAGAGAAGGAGCGGGTCTTTGCCTACAGTTTCCATACGGCCTGCGACCGAAACGGGTTTGTGTTGGGTGCCAGGGTCACAGCCGGCAGCGTGCATGACAGCCTGGTGTTTGAGGAACTGCTTGATGAGGTTTGCGCCACGTTTGGCAAGCCGGAAGCGGTGGCGGTGGACGCCGGTTACAAGACTCCTTACATCGCCAAACGGCTGTTGGAGGATGAGATTCGGCCGGTCATGCCTTACACCAGACCGCACACCAAAGAGGGGTTTTTCCGGAAGCACCAGTACGTGTATGACGAGTATTACGACTGCTACATCTGCCCAAACAACGAAATCCTGAGCTACGAAACAACGACCCGGGAAGGGTATC
>k87-1687212_pt1 | contig 10222 bp, 10 predicted proteins | sample MGYA00084031_6733416 | MGnify analysis MGYA00084031
CTACTATTAGAACAGTCGTCAAAGAACGTATGATTGTTGAATGAAGGCTGCGATTTACAATTAATTTTAAGTTTTCGAAGCTGTTACACTTTATTTCTCTAGAATTTTCACGTATTCGATCAAAGATTACAACCTTATTATATAGCGAATAGCAACCAATGGTCAGTAGCGCAGCAATAAACGGTATATTGATTTCAAGTCTTGTAGCGCTAAAAAAAGCAACGACGAAAAATAGCTCATATAACAAAGAAGTAACAATTGCCATAGCGATATAAAGCTTATAGCGGGTAGCGACATATAAACCTATCCCTATTATCGAGATAATTAAGCCGATGACTGCCTTCTCTGCGACTTTCGTTCCTAAAGCAGGAGAAAATGTGCTTACATTCGGTTCAGTTCCGTATACCTCATTAAAGTGCTTCTTTATATCATCAATTTTTTGCTGTTCCAATTTTCCTTGAAAAAGAACAACGCCAATTTCATTTTCTGCTCCCGATAACACTACATCATGACGTTCAATATCAAGATTCAATATCTCCATTTCATGAATCATTTCATTTGCAGTTATCTCTTTCCCTGCCAACACTTCAATTCTCGTTCCAGTCGAAAAATCGATTCCATTATTCATCTTAAAGACTAATAAGATGATAAAGCCAATGAAAACAACTAAAGTAGATAGCATCAGCAAAGGTCTTCGATACTTTAAAGCGTCAATATGTTTAAACTTAGCCAATACCGGTAATTGTCCTTCATGAAACTGTTGCAAACCTTCTTCTTTTTTTACACCGTAAAAATGGTGACGTTCATCAAAAAAACCACTTCTAACTAATACACCCATTACTACCCTCGATAATAAAATAATTATCAAAAAATTTGTTAAAATAATTGTTAATAATACTAGTGAAAAACCTTTTATAGAACCTGTTCCACAAATAAGTAAAACAATCCCAACAAGAAAAACGACTAAATTAGCATTAATAATAGCCATAATAGAGCGTATAGAACCCTCTTTAAATGCTAAACGAATATTTTTACCTAGTTGTAATTCTTCCTTTACTCGCTCAAAAGTAATCTTATTTGCATCCACTGCGATTCCAACACCAAGTATAAGTGCTGCAATTACAGGAATTGTAACATCTACATTCAACCAATCAACTATAAACAAGGTGATTGATAAGGATGTCACATACGTCATAACTGCGATTAATCCTTGGAAACGATAAACAATTAGTAAAAAGAGCGTTACAAGTCCAAGACCAACTATTGCAGCAAATATCGTTTTACTTAACGACTTATCTCCATATTGTGCTCCAACAGAAGTCGAGTATATTTCCTCTAACTTTACGGGAACGGGTGATTCTAACTGTTTCGAAAGACCTGCCATCACCTCTGTTCGATTTGTAACATTTGCTAATAAAACTCGAATTCTATTTCCTTCAAGTTGCATTGAATAATCGTTAATTCCAAGTACCCTCACACGTTTCTCTAATGTATTGACTGTTCCTTTCAATACATCTTTTGTAATCTTTTCACCTTTATTGACAGGCTTGACCTCATACAAAATTTCATAGCCACCTTGTAACTCCAAACCAAACAGATGATTGTCGGTTACTTTTTTTGCTATTAAAGCAATGTCTGAGACAAAAAGTAAAGCAAGTAGAAAAAAAACAATGATGGGCCCACGTTTGACCAATATGTATCCCCCTTACAGTCAAAAAGTAATCACTGTATGTGTATTTTTCTCCCGTTATTCTTTACACAGAAATCTTTCCCCTTTTAAATATACTCAGCAGCTAAAAAAACAGTATTAAATTAAGTCCTTTAATAAATCTTTTGCCTCTTCACTTTCAAACCATTTTCCATTTTTATACGTTTCTACTGTTGCATAATTCATATAATCTCCAACTTTTACGGATAGTACATCATTGACAATTTCGTGAACAGATAATTCCTTTATCTTTCTCCATTTTTTGTTTTTTAAATAGTCCCAGAGCTTAGCCTCAGTGACGTCTTTATATCCGAATAATTTAAACTCCTCAAGCTTGCTTTTTAATGCTGGTTTAATATGATCTCTAAAATCATCCATTGGTTGTTTATCCAATCTATTCTCCTCCTTTTTCATACAAAAATTATATCTAAAAAATTTTGCGATAATTGTTTTTCAGATTCATACCTAGAACTTGTCATGCTTGGCCTAGTCCTTCGCATATAGTAATTGTATCTAATTACATGTTAATTGAGAAGGCAGGGAGAACAAATGACAAAACAGACGTTTCTGAAAGGAACGCTTATACTTATATTAGCTGGATTTATTACGCGAATTCTTGGATTCATTAACCGAATCGTTGTTGCCCGTTTTATAGGTGAGGAAGGTGTCGGTTTATATATGATGGCAGTCCCTTCACTTGTACTAGTTATCACGATTACTCAGTTAGGATTACCTGTTGCAATTTCAAAATTAGTTGCTGAAGCGGCAGCACAAGGAGACAATCGAAGAATAAAAAAAATCCTTGTCGTCTCATTGTCAATAACCGGGACATTAAGCATTTTATTTACCCCTGCTATCTTTTTTGTTGCACCTTATCTAGCCGATACGATATTTACAGATGAACGGATTATTTGGCCATTACTTGCAATAACACCTGTTGTCCCGATTGTAGCGATATCTTCTGTTATAAGGGGCTATTTCCAAGGAAAACAAAATATGCAGCCTGCCGCTATCTCACAAGTACTGGAACAAACGATTCGCATTTCTTTAGTAGCTTTGTTTACAAGCGCCTTTTTGCCATATGGGATTGAATATGCTGCTGCAGGTGCAATGATTTCATCTGTTATTGGTGAACTTGTTTCACTCATCTATTTATTAACGATGTTTAAAGTAAAAAAGAAACTAAAGGTTCGTAGAAATTTTTTCAACTCTTTAAAAAAGGGGAAGTCAACGTTTAATCAATTAATGAGTATTGCCTTACCTACAACAGGAAGTAGATTGATCGGATCAATTTCATGGTTTTTCGAACCAATTGTCGTTGCTAATAGTTTAGCAATTGCAGGTGTTGCAACAGCGGTAGCGACAAAACAATATGGAGGGTTAACAGGCTACGCATTACCGTTGTTAATGCTACCATCTTTTATTACAGTTTCTCTTTCCACCTCACTAGTTCCTGCTATAAGTGAAGCAATGGCACAAAAAAAATTGTTTCTTGTTGAGCACCGTCTACAACAAGCGATAAGACTCTCCCTCGTAACTGGTGGATTAGCAAGTGTTGTTCTATATATTTTTGCAGAACCTTTAATGGTGTTTATGTATGGTAATAGTCAGTCGGCTATTTTTGTTAAAGTTCTTGCTCCTTTTTTTATCTTTCATTATTTTCAAAGTCCCCTTCAAGCAGTATTACAAGGCTTAGACTTAGCTAGAGCGGCAATGATCAACAGTTTAATTGGGTCAGCTGTTAAAACTGCCTTAATTTTCATTTTAGCGACAAGACCGTCATTAGGGATAATCGGAGCAGGATTAGCAATTGCCATCGGTATAATCCTAACTACATTGCTCCATTTTGCAACGGTTATGAAAGTCGTACCATTTACTATTCATGTGCGGGCATATATTAAGAGTGTGATAACAATTGTTCTTTCTGGAATAACAGGTTATTATTTTTATCACTTTCTTATTGATTCTTTAAATGATTCGATTCGTTTAATTATAGCTATTTGCATAACATCACTAGTTTATTGCTTCTTGTTATTACTCTTTAAATTAATCGATAGAGAAGAAATGAATCGAATTCCATTCATTGGTTCATTTTTAGCAAAGCTTATTCCGGTTAAGTAATAAGCTAATAAGACAAGTAGCTTCATTTACGTTAAATTGAAGTACTTGTCTTATTTTTTTACTATGATAATAAACGGTTAAGTTCTTCTTTATTTAATTTCATCTTTAATATCAACAGACAGTTTTCCTTCATGAAATGAGCATAATGATATATTTTGTAAGTCATTATAACCTAATTTCTTCAATTGCTCTTTCAACCAAAATTGATTCAAATTCATCATTTTTAAATTTTCTTGTTGAATATGTCCATCAATGATAAGTGGTAGATGAAGCATTTGCCGTTCATTTTCGTTTTTCACAATAATCGATAATTTCCCATTCGATTCTAAAATTGCAAATTCAACATCAGCGACATTATTTATGTTTTGTTCTCGAAGCTGAGTCAAAAGGTCATCAAAATTATAGCGCTGTGACCTCATAGCATGTTCGTCAACCTTTCCCCGATTAATAATGATTGTCGGCTTACCATCAAGAAGATGACGTACCTTATCACTTTTAAGCGATAAATACGCTAGTGAAATTTGAATAAGAAGAAGGACAGACATTGGAATGATCGTATGAAGTAATGGATCTTTATGATTTTCAATCGATGTAATCCCAATTTCTGCAATCATTAAAAATACGACCAAATCAAATATACTTAACTCACCAACTTCTCTCTTTCCCATTAGTCGAAAAATAAAAACAATCAAAAAGTACAATATGATTGTTCTTGCCACAATGGAAACATACATATCCATCTGATGGCATTCCTCCTTCTATCTTCAAAGCTTTTTTGTTAGTTTAATCGTTACTACAACTTTTATGTACGAAACTTACTTAATACAAAAGGATTTTCCTTTCTCAGCCTCGCACATTCAATATAAAAATACATATTTTTAGCTATTCCTATAATCAAGGTCTGTTAATACATATAGATGTAAAGAAATCTATTCTATTTTTCCCTTACATGAATATTCTGTATTAAGACGAGCTTCAAAAGCTTGATTTCATGTAGATGGGAAGGGGATGTGAAAGTGGAATCAAAAAAATGGGGAAAAGCCATTCTATATGGATTAATCACAATTTTTGTCATCGCATTAGTAACTAGTCTATTCTTTGCAACCTTATTGAAATTTACAAGTTTAACTGAGTCTTCGATAAGTTGGATCCTTCTAACGATTTCCATTTTGGCAGTATTCATCGGTGGTTTTGTTGCTGGAGGCAATGGGAAAGAGAAGGGTTGGTTAGTTGGGGGAATTACAGCCCTTTTATATTCATTAATCATTTTGCTATTTAAATTTTTAGGATATGGACAAATTTTTACTTTAGAAGAATCTTTATACCATGGGGCTTTTTTACTCATAGCAATGCTAGGTGGAGTTTTTGGAGTTAATCTTTCATCCTCTCGAGCAAGTAAATAATGATTTTTACATTTGAACATGTTTTTGTCATTGATTATCAAAAAAAGCCAATCATCTTCTCAATGATTGGCTTTTTGGTTTGTATGTACTATTAGTCCTTTACTACTTCACGGACTGAGCGACGATCAAAAGTTAAACGTGTTCCATCTGATACTTTTAATACGATCTTATCTTCATCGATCGAATCTAAAATACCATGAAGGCCACCAATTGTAACAATTTTATCACCCTTTTGCAGGCTGTTTTGCATCTCACGTACCGCTTTTTGTTGCTTTTGTTGCGGACGAATTAATAAAAAGTAAAAAATGGCAAACATTGCGACTAAAGGTAATACTGTACCTATTAATTCCATTCATTTTCCCCTCCTTTCAGCATAAATTAGAAGTTTTTGGCATTTGGCTTATTAAAACCGTATTTTTCAAAGAATTCATCGCGGAAATCGCCTAGACGATCTTCACGGATAGCTTGCCTTACATTCTTCATTAAGTTTACCAGAAAATATAGATTATGATAAGATGTTAATCTTAATCCGAACGTTTCGTCACATTTTATTAAATGTCGAATATAAGCTCGTGAATAATTTCGACAAGTATAACAATCACAATGCTCATCAAGCGGACCAAAGTCTCTTGCATATTTTGCATTTTTCACTACTAGTCTTCCTTCACTCGTCATTAATGTTCCATTACGAGCTATTCTAGTAGGTAGAACACAATCAAACATATCTATTCCGCGAATTGCACCATCAATAAGCGAATCTGGTGACCCAACTCCCATCAAATATCGAGGTTTATGAGCTGGCATAAGCGGAGTCGTAAACTCAAGCACACGATTCATGACATCCTTTGGTTCTCCTACCGATAAACCACCAACTGCATAGCCAGGAAAATCTAATGAAACTAAATCCTTTGCACTTTGTTTACGTAATTCCTCATATTCTCCACCTTGAATAATACCAAATAACCCTTGTTCATTTGGGCGTTTATGAGCTTTAAGACATCGTTCAGCCCATCTGCTTGTCCGTTCTACTGACTTTTTCATATAATCATATTCAGCTGGATATGGTGGACATTCGTCAAATGCCATCATAATATCTGAACCTAAATCATTTTGAATTTGCATCGCTTTTTCCGGTGATAGAAATAGCTTATCACCATTTAAATGATTTCGGAAATGAACGCCCTCTTCCTCAATGGTTCTCATGTCACTTAAACTAAATACTTGAAATCCACCTGAATCTGTTAATATCGCTCGATCCCAATTCATAAATTTATGAAGGCCACCAGCTTCTTTAACGATTTCATTGCCGGGTCTAAGCCATAAATGATAAGTATTACTTAAAATAATCCCAGCACCCATTTCTTTTAAATCTTCAGGTGACATTGTTTTAACGGTTGCAAGTGTACCTACTGGCATAAAAACAGGTGTTTCGAAGCTACCATGAGGTGTATGAACGATTCCAAGTCTTGCACCAGTTTGTTTACATGTTTTAATTAATTCATAGCGTATCGGTAAAGTTGACACTGTATTCCTCCTTAATAAGCAAGCAAAATCATCTAGCTCTAGCTACGAACACTAATAGTGATTTGATGCTCTTATAGGAACTGTTATCTTAGTTAATAGATTCCCACTACAGGCGTTTTCTTACGCATTTCACTCCAATAACAAAGTGCTAAGAAATCAACAATAAGCTTTAACAGACTCCTATAAAAGGACTTCAAAATTACTTGTCGCAAGCCGTTTTGAACTGACGCTAAGGTCTATTATATAGTTTCAGTTTGGTAAAGTTTAAATGATAAGCATGGCATCTCCAAAGCTAAAAAACCGATATTTTTCCTTTACTGCAATTTCATAGGCATTCATAACATATTCCCTTGTTGCTAACGCACTTACAAGCATGATTAGCGAAGACTTAGGGAGGTGGAAGTTTGTAATCATTCCATCAATTCCTTTGAATTGAAACCCTGGATAAATAAATATATTTGTCCAGCCACTTTCGGATACAAACTTTCCATCATGCTTAGATGCAATTGTTTCTAATGTTCTTGTCGATGTTGTACCAACTGAGATAATGCGACCACCATTTTTGCGGACATTATTTAAAAGCTCAGCGGTTTCTTCTGTTACTTGATAAAATTCAGCGTGCATTTCATGTTCTTCCACATTATCTGCGCTAACAGGCCTGAACGTACCTAATCCAACATGAAGTGTGATAAATGCAAGATGGATTCCTTTGCTTTTTAACTGTTCTAAGATCTCTTCTGTAAAATGCAACCCAGCAGTTGGTGCTGCAGCAGAACCAATTTCACGTGAAAAAACAGTTTGGTATCTTTCACGGTCATCTAATTGCTCTTTTATGTATGGTGGTAAAGGCATTTCACCTAATGAATCCAATACCTCATAAAAAATACCATCATAGTCAAATGTTAATAATCTACCACCATGCTCACTTGTTCCTACACAGGTTGCTGTTAAAATTCCATCACCAAAGGAAATAACAGTTCCTTCCTTCACTCGTTTTGCTGGCTTCACCAATGTTTCCCACGTATCATTCTCTTTTTGTTTTAAAAGAAGAACCTCGATACTCGCACCTGTATCTTGTTTTGTCCCAAATAATCGTGCCGGCATTACTCTTGTATTATTTAAAACAAGGCAATCACCTGGCTGGAAATAATCAACAATCGACTTGAAGGTTTCATGCTTTACTTCCCCAGATTCCTTATTTAATACCATTAAACGAGACGCATCTCTCTCTTTAAGCGGTACCTGTGCAATTAGTTCTTCTGGTAGATCAAAATCAAATAATTCAACTTTCAACGTGCTCACCTTATTTCTTTTCTCTAGATTATTTAAATCTTCCAATAAACGAAAATACAATCGATAATATAATGCTAACAACTATGCAAGTCACAATGGGGAAAAATACTGTTGTATTTCCTTTTTTAAATACTATGTCACCTGGTAGTTTACCAATAAACTGCATAAAAAATCCAATGATTAAAAGGATAGCTCCAATCATCATTAATATCTTTGGAAAATTAGCCATGTTTAGGTGCCTCCATATTAAAATGTTGGTAGACTCTTTCCGTAACAATTCTTCCTCTTGGAGTTCTTTGCAAAAAACCAATTTGCAGGAGATATGGCTCATATACATCTTCAATTGTATGTGATTCTTCTCCTATTGTTGCCGAAATCGTATCAATCCCAACCGGACCGCCACGGAATTTTTCAATAATTCCTAACAATAGCTTATGATCTATGTGATCCAATCCTAATTTATCAACCTGAAGCTTCTCAAGCGCATCGATTGCTAGTCCTGTTGAAATCGTATCAACACCAATCACCTGGGCGAAATCCCTTACTCTTCTAAGTAAGCGGTTCGCAATTCTCGGTGTTCCCCGCGACCTTCTAGCCATTTCAACTGCACCTTGATCCTCAATTCCTATTTCTAATATTTCAGCAGTACGCTGTATAATAAGGGATAATTGAGTTTCATCATAATATTCAAGCCTGCTCAAGACTCCAAATCGGTCACGTAATGGAGCTGTTAGAAGTCCTAATCTTGTTGTTGCACCAATTAACGTAAATGGTGGAAGATCTAATCGAACAGACCTTGCTGTCGAGCCTTTGCCAATTACGATATCAAGGCAAAAATCTTCCATTGCAGGATACAAAACTTCCTCAATTGACCTTTGTAATCGATGTATTTCATCAATAAATAGAACATCTCCTGGTTCTAATGCTGTTAAAATTGCAGCTAAATCCCCTGGTCTTTCAATAGCAGGTCCTGAAGTTGTTCTAATATTAACACCCATTTCATTGGCAACAATTGTGGCTAAGGTTGTTTTCCCAAGACCCGGCGGACCATATAATAACACATGATCCAATGTTTCACCACGCAATTTTGCAGCCTCAATAAATACTTTTAAATTATCCTTTACTTTATCCTGACCAATATATTGAGATAATGTCTGCGGTCTTAAGGACTGCTCTAAGTACGAATCATGTGAATCTGCCTCACTAGATACTAGGCGTTCATCCATAGTTATCACCTTACTTCAATAGCTTTTGCAATGCTTTTTTAACATACATATCAGTTGATAAACTTTCTTGCTTAAGCGAAGGAAGCACTTTATTAATTTCGCGTTCTCCATAGCCTAAAACCTTCAATGCTTCTACAGCTTCATTTAACGCATGATTATTAGTTCGTTCTTTTTCAATTTCTTCATGAGTAAATAAATCAGGAGCGTACAAAGCAGCAATATCACCGAGTTTCCCTTTTAAATCTAAAATTATTTGTCGTGCCGTCTTTTTTCCAACACCAGGGAATTTCACTAAAAACGCATCGTCTTCCTTTTCAATCGCTTCAATGACGTGAGATGGATTACCTGATGCAAGAATTGCCAATGCCCCTTTAGGTCCAATCCCAGTAACGTTTAATAGCTTCATAAACAAAGCCTTTTCTTCTCTCGTTTGAAAACCGTATAACGCAAGGACATCCTCACGTACATGTTGATACGTATAAATCGTAATTTCATCCTGATTGCTTTTTTTATAAATAAAAGGATTTGGCGTATGTATTTGATAACCTAATCCATGATGATCAATAACTATATATTCTGGTGTGATATGTTCGACATATCCTTTAATAAACTCAATCAACACTTTCACCTCTTTAAGCGACTGTATCCAATTGTAACAAAAAACCGTTCAAATCAGAAGAAGTTTTATCTACAAAAAACTTTCATACCGCAATCCATAAGGATAATTTCTAATAATATTCATTATGGCTCGAATAAAATTTCTAGGAATCAATTTTGATTCTTGAAATGAGAAATACGTACAATTGTTCCTATTTATCATATCACAATAAATGAATGTAAGAAATTAAAACTGTTTTGCGAAATAAGAAAAACCGGGCATAGCCCGGTCCTTTTCATGGTTAGAGAATATCCGATAATTTGTACTCTATGCCATGTACCCCTTTATA
>k87-1250514_pt1 | contig 10220 bp, 9 predicted proteins | sample MGYA00084031_6733416 | MGnify analysis MGYA00084031
GGGCCGTCCGCTCCGGCACCCCCCGCGCCACGGGCACCCCCGGCCCGCCCGCGCCGGTCCGCGCCGCCGCCTCGCGCGCGGCCGCGGCGCGGCGCGAGCCGTACCGGCGGTGCACGGCCTGCTTGGTCACTCCCAGCGCCGAGCCCACGGCGTCCCAGGAGAAGCCGAGCGATCTGTCGAAGTCCACGGCGGCGGTCACCAGGGTCTCCACGCTGTCCCGCAGCTCCTGCGCGAGGCGCACCGTCGGGGCGGGGGCACGGCCGTAGACGGTGAACCCGGTGGGGTGCCCGGTGCGGCGGGGACGGTAGACGTTGCCCAGTTGCGCGGTCAGCGTGCGCAGCGCGTCCACCTGGCGGCGGACCCGCTCGATGTCCCGTACCAGCAGATGCAGGCTGGCCCGTGCCTGAGCGTCGGGGGTGGCGTGGTCGGCCATGAACAAGCCTCTCGAACCGGCGTCAAGGGAAAACGGGCCCGGATGAGCCCGTGTTTGTGTCAATCTCCCTTGACCAACGCGGCAGCGCCCGGCGGGTCACGCAGACGGTGCGCGGCGCCAACTCGGCGGAGCGCACGGGGAGCTGTACGCCCCTGGCACGGCCGGCCCGGCCAGGACCGTAGACTCGTGGGCCGTCCCGGACCCCGCCGGAGAGGTGATCCGCCCACGATGAGGCTCGTCTTCGCAGGAACCCCCGAGGTTGCCGTGCCCGCCCTCGACGCGCTGCTGTCGTCTCAGCGGCACGAGGTGGCCGCCGTCGTCACCCGCCCCGACGCACCCGCCGGGCGCGGCAGGCGCGTCACCGCCAGCCCGGTGGCCGAGCGCGCCCGCGAGGCGGGCGTGGAGATCCTGCGGCCCCAGCACCCGCGTGACGCGGACTTCCAGGCGCGGCTGCGCGAGATCGCCCCCGACTGCTGCCCCGTCGTGGCCTACGGCGCGCTGCTGCCGCCCTCCGCCCTGGCCATCCCGCGCCACGGCTGGGTCAACCTGCACTTCTCGCTGCTGCCGGCGTGGCGCGGCGCGGCCCCGGTGCAGCACGCGCTGCTGGCAGGGGACGAGGTCACCGGCGCCACCACCTTCCAGATCGAGGAAGGGCTCGACTCCGGCCCCGTCTACGGCGTGGTCACCGAGGAGATCCGCCCCCAGGACACCAGCGGCGACCTGCTCACCCGGCTGGCGCTGGCCGGCGCCGGGCTGCTGGCGGCCACCATGGACGGCATCGAGGACGGCACTCTCACCCCCCGGCCGCAGCCGGCCGAGGGCGTCAGCCTCGCCCCGAAGCTCACCACCGAGGACGCGCGGATCGACTGGTCGGCACCGGCGCTGCGCGTGGACCGCGTCGTGCGCGCCTGCACGCCCGCGCCCGGCGCGTGGACCCTCTTCCGCGGCGAGCGGCTGAAGGTGCGGCAGGCCGCGCTCGCGCCCGGGCGCGAGGACCTGGCCCCCGGTGAGATCGCCGCGGACAAGAAGACCGTGCACGTGGGCACCGGCTCGCACGCCGTGGAGCTGCTGTGGGTGCAGCCGCAGGGCAGGAAGCCGATGCGCGCGGCGGACTGGGCGCGGGGCGTGCGCCTGGGCGCGTCGGAGCGGCTCGGCGAGTGACGGGCGGCTGGCGGCCGGCCGGGCGCGCCGTCGCCGAGCGCGACGCCTACGCCAACCTGGTCCTGCCGCCGCTGCTGCGCCGTGCCCGGGAGAACGGCGGCTTCGACGCCAGGGACGCCGCGCTGGCCACCGAACTCGTCTACGGCGCGCTGCGCTGGCAGGGCACCTACCGCGAGGTGATCGCGGCCTGCGCCCACCGTGCCGCCGAGGACATCGACCCGCCGGTGCTCGACGTCCTCGCCCTGGGCACGCACCAGCTGCTCGGCACCCGCGTTCCCAGCCACGCCGCCGTCAGCTCGTCCGTGGACCTGGCGCGCGCCGCCCTGGGGGCCGGGCCCGCCAAGTTCGTCAACGCCGTACTGCGCCGCGTGGCCGCCCGGAGCCTGGACGAGTGGCTCGATGAGCTGGCCCCGCCGTTCGACCGCGACCCCGAGCGTCACCTGGCGCTGCGGTATGCGCACCCCCGCTGGGTCGTCGCCGCGCTGTGGGACGCGCTCGGCGGCGGCCGCAAGGACATCGAGGCGCTGCTGGCCGCGGACAACGAGCGGCCCGAGACCGTCCTGGCCGCCCGCCCCGGCCGCCTCACCGCCGGGGAGCTCGCGGCGGCGGCCGGGCCGCGCGCACAGCCGGGCCGCTGGTCGCCGCTGGCGGTGCGGCTCACCGACGGCGGCGACCCCGGCGCGCTGGAGCCCGTGCGCCAGGGCCGGGCCGGGGTGCAGGACGAGGGCAGCCAGCTGGTTGCCCTGGCGCTCGCGGACGCGCCGCTGACTGGCCGGGACGAGCGGTGGCTGGACCTGTGCGCCGGCCCCGGCGGCAAGGCCGCCCTGCTCGGCGGGCTGGCCGCCGGGCGCGGCGCCGCGCTGCTGGCCGCCGAGCGGCGGCCGCACCGCGCCGGGCTCGTCGCCCGCGCGCTGGCCGGCACTCCCGCACCGCACCAGACGGTCGTCGCCGACGGCACCCGCCCGGCGTGGCGCCCCGGCGGCTTCGACCGCGTGCTCGCCGACGTGCCCTGCACCGGGCTGGGCGCGCTGCGGCGCCGCCCCGAGGCGCGCTGGCGGCGCACCCCGGCGGACCTGGAGACGCTCGGCACGCTCCAGCGCGCCCTGCTGCGCCAGGCGCTGGCCGCCGCGCGGCCCGGCGGGGTCGTCGCCTACGTCACCTGCTCGCCGCACCTGGCGGAGACCCGGGCCGTCGTCGCCGACGTGCTCAAGCGGCCGGACGGCGCGCCCGCCGAGTGGCTGGACGCCCGGCCGCTGCTGCCCGGCGTGCCCCGGCTCGGCGAGGGGCCCGACGTGCAGCTGTGGCCGCACCTGCACCGCACTGACGCCATGTACCTGGCGCTGCTGCGCCGCACCGGCTGACCACGGCCGCCCCGGCTGCTGAATACTGGGGCACATGGTCCAGATCAACCCGAGCATGCTGTCCGCCGATTTCGCGCGCCTCGCCGACGAGGCCCGCGCCGTCGAGGGAGCCGACTGGCTTCACATCGACGTCATGGACGGCCACTTCGTACCCAACCTGACGATCGGGCTGCCGGTCGTCGAGGCGCTGCTGAAGGCCACCGGCATACCGCTGGACTGCCACCTGATGATCGAGGATCCCGACCGCTGGGCACCGGCCTACGCCGAGGCGGGTGCGGGATCCGTCACCTTCCACGCCGAGGCCGCCGCGGCGCCGGTGCGGCTGGCCCGCGAGATCCGGTCGCACGGGGCGCGGGCGTCCATGGCGCTGCGCCCCGCGACGCCCATCGAGCCGTTCGAGGACCTGCTGCCCGAGCTGGACATGGTGCTGATCATGACCGTGGAGCCCGGCTTCGGCGGGCAGGCGTTCCTGGACGTCATGCTGCCGAAGATCCGCCGCACCCGTGCTCTGCTGGACCGGCACGGGCTGCCGCTGTGGCTCCAGGTCGACGGCGGGGTCTCCGCCGAGACCATCGAGCGCTGTGCGGAGGCGGGCGCCGACGTGTTCGTGGCCGGGTCCGCGGTGTACGGCGAGGCGGACCCGGCGGCGGCCGTGAGCCGGCTGCGGGAGCTGGCGGAGCGGGGCGCACGCGGTCGCACAGCCGGGTGAACCCCGCGCGCGCCGCCGTCGCCGGGTACCCCCGCCCGCCGGGGCGGCGGCGCGCACGGGGCTTCAACGGCCTTGCGGATCTGCGAGGATGACATCCGAGAACCAGCGGGACCTGAGCCGGGAGACAGTGAGGTGAGAGCGGTGTCGGCCGGAAGAGCAGCCACCCGGATGGGGCCGGCCGAGCTGATGCAGGCGGCGGCCATGGCCCGCCGCTTCTATCTGGAGGGCAAGTCGAAGATCCAGATCGCGGACGAGTTCGGCGTCAGCCGGTTCAAGGTGGCGCGGGTGCTGGAGTCCGCCGTCGAGCAGGAGCTGGTGCGCATCGAGATCCGGATCCCGGCCGAACTCGACGCCGAGCGGTCGGACGCCCTGCGCGCCCGCTACGGGCTGCGGCACGTCGTCGTCGCGCAGGCCCCCGCGGGCACGGCCGACGACACCCCCGACCCCGAGCACCTCGGTGAGGTCGCGGCGGACCTGCTCGGCGAGCTGGTCACCGAGGGCGACGTGCTGGGGCTGGCCTGGGGGCGTTCGACCAACCACATGGCGGCGGCGCTGCGCGAGCTGCCGCCGTGCACCGTCGTCCAGCTCACCGGGGTCTACGACGCGGGAACCGCCGAGCGCGGCTCCGTGGAGGCGGTGCGGCGCGCCGCCGCCGTCTCCGGCGGGCAGGCGCATCCGATCTACGCGCCCATGCTGCTGCCGGACGCGGCCACCGCCGCGGCGCTGCGCCGCCAGCCGGGCATCGCCGCGGCCTTCGACTACTTCGACAAGGTCACCATTGCCGCCGTGTCCATCGGTTCCTGGGAGGCGGGCATCTCCGCGGTCCACGACATGCTGGGGGAGCAGGAGCGGGCGCATTACGACTCGCTGGGCGTCGCCGCCGAGATGTCCGCCCACCTGTTCGCGGCCGACGGCCGGCGCGTCGGCCGGGACCTGGGCGAGCGCTGCATCACGGTGGAGCCCGAGCGGCTGCGCCGCGTGCCGGAGGTCGTGGCGATCGCCGGCGGCCGCCGCAAAGCCGACGCCATCGGTGCCGTGCTCCGCTCCGGCCTGGTGACGAGCCTGGTGACGGACACGGCGGCGGCTGACCGGCTGCTGGCGCAGTCCCCCGGCCGCCGCCCGGCGCTGGAGCGCGCCGACCCGGACCTGGAGGAGCCGGTCCGCCCCGGCGGGGCGCTCGGGGCGTAACGTCCGGGAGCGCGCCGGGCGGCGCCGGGAGCGCCGCGTGTGCCGCGCGCCGGGAGCAGACGGCGCGGGATCGGTGATACTGGACAGAGGAGCCGCAGCTCCCTGCCCGCGCGATCCGCCTGGCGACCCGCAGGCGGGGGAGGAGAGCCCGCATGGAGTTCCTGAACGCTCCGCCGCCCTACGACCTCACCTACGACGACGTCTTCATGGTCCCCCGCCGCTCGGCGGTCGGCTCACGCTACAGCGTGGACCTGCGCACCAGCGACGGCAGCGGCACCACCATCCCGGTCGTGGTGGCCAACATGACCGCCGTGGCCGGGCGGCGCATGGCCGAGACGGTGGCGCGCCGCGGCGGCCTGGTGGTCATCCCGCAGGACATCCCGCTGGACGTGGTGGCCGACGTCATCGCCTGGGTCAAGCAGCGGCACCTGTTCTTCGACACCCCCATCGTGCTGGCGCCGACCCAGACCGTCGCCGACGCGCTGGCGCTGCTGCCCAAGCGGGCGCACGGCGCGGGCGTGGTGGTCTCCGAGGGCCGCCCGGTGGGGATCGTCACGGAGGGTGACCTGTCGGGCGTGGACCGCTTCACGCAGCTGGGCGAGGTCATGTCGCGCGACCTGATGGTCCTCGACGCGGACACCGGCGCCCAGGAGGCGTTCGAGGCGCTGGACGCGGCGCACCGCAGGCTCGCGCCCGCCGTGGACCGCGAGGGCCGCCTGGTCGGCATCCTCACCCGCCGCGGCGCGCTGCGCGCGACCATGTACACCCCGGCCACCGACGCCAGCGGCAGGCTCCGGGTGGCGGCGGCCGTCGGGATCAACGGGGACGTCGCCGCCCGCGCCAAGGGCCTGCTGGAGGCGGGCGTGGACACGCTGGTGGTGGACACCGCGCACGGGCACCAGGAGCTGATGCTCGCGGCGCTGGCGGCGGTCCGCGGCCTGGACCCGGGCGTCCCGGTGGTCGCGGGGAACGTGGTCTCCCGCGAGGGCGTGCGGGACCTGGTCAACGCGGGCGCGGACATCGTCAAGGTCGGCGTCGGGCCGGGCGCCATGTGCACCACGCGCATGATGACCGGCGTGGGACGGCCGCAGTTCTCCGCCGTGCTCGACTGTGCGGACGAGGCCCGGAAGCTCGGCAAGCACGTCTGGGCCGACGGCGGGATCCGGCACCCGCGCGACGTGGCGATGGCGCTGGCCGCGGGCGCGTCCAACGTGATGATCGGTTCCTGGTTCGCGGGCACGCACGAGTCGCCCGGCGACCTGCAGCAGGCCAGCGACGGCCGGCTGTACAAGGAGAGCTTCGGCATGGCCTCCGCGCGCGCGGTGCGCAACCGCACGAGCGACGAGACCGCCTTCGAGCGCGCCCGCAAGGCGCTGTTCGAGGAGGGCATCTCGACCTCCCGGATGTACCTCGACCCGGAACGGCCGGGCGTGGAGGATCTGCTCGACTCGATCGTCGCGGGGGTGCGGTCGGCCTGCACCTATGCCGGGGCGGCCACGCTGGCGGAGTTCGCCGAGAAGGCGCTGGTCGGTGTCCAGAGCGCCGCCGGGTACGCCGAGGGCAAGCCGCTGCACGCCAGCTGGGACTGACCGGCACTGCCCCTGGCCGGGCACTGACTCAGCTTCAGCCCTGCCCGCCCGGCGGTCCCGTGGGTGGTGGAATGGCCGCATGGCCGCCGTGCCATCGAGCACTGGCTGCGGCTGCCGGCGGGGGACGAGCCGGAGACATCGCGGGTGCCGTCCCTCCCGGCGCGTCGCTGCCGGAACGCGGCTGCGGCGTGGGGAGGGGACGCACCTGCTGGTGGCGCGCGGCATCGCCGTGACGGCCGTCGACGAGTCGCCCGGGATGCTCGCCCATGTGCGCGGGGCCCGTACGCTGTGCGCGGCGATCGGGGAACTCGACCTGGCGGGTGAGCGGTTCGACGCCGTCGTGCTGGTCCCGTACCCCATCCCTCACGCCGGCCGACGCGGCGGTCCGGCACGGCATGCTGCGCGCCTGCGTCCGCCATACCACCGACGGGGGAGCGGTGCTGGTGCAGCGTCTCCGCCGGGCCCGGCACGGCCGGTGCCGCGCGAGGAGTTGCTGCCCGGCGGCGGTCTGGCCCGGGTCCTGTCCGCCGAGACGGTGGCGCCCCCGGCACCGTCAGGTACCACGTCGGGTACGGGTATCCGACGCCCGCTGGCCCCAGACCTTCCCCTCCTGCGAGTTCCCGGGGGAGAGACATTCGCGCGGACGCTGGCCGGGGCCGGGCTCGCGGTGGAGTCGGAACTCACTCCGGACGGCTCCTGGCTGCTGCGGCACGGTGAGTGTGACGGCAGGTCAGGCGCGCTGACTGCGCTGAGGGTTGACTGGCGGTAACCCGCGGGTAGCTTCCTCTTCCGGAAACCGGCCCGCTGTCCGGAACGCGGGCCGCCTGACCTCCCGGAGGATGCGCATGCGCACGCGCCGCCGACGGCTCTCCACCGCCGTCACCGCTCTCGCGCTCACCCTCGCCGCCGCGGTCTCCGCCGCGCCGGCCGCCACCGCCGCGCCGGCCGACAAGCCGCAGGTGCTGTCGTCCTGGACGCAGACCAGCGCCAGCAGCTACCAGGCCTGGCTCAACGCGCGTAACAACCAGGCCGCGTGGTCGGACTACGGCTTCGACTGGTCCACGGACTACTGCTCCTGGTCGCCCGATAACCCGTTCGGCTTCCCCTTCGAACTGTCATGTGCCCGACATGACTTCGGGTACCGCAACTACAAGGACCTGGGCACGTTCGAGGCCAACAAGGCGCGGCTGGACAACGCCTTCTACGCGGATCTCCAGCGCGTGTGCGACGGCTACTCCGGCGCGACCGGAGCGGCGTGCGACGCTACGGCGTGGACGTACTACCAGGCCGTGAGCAACCTCGGCAGCTGAGCCGCCGGTGCCCCGCCCCGCCCGGGCGGGGCACCGCCCACGACAGGAGGACCTTCGGTGACCGCTCCCGCCCCCGGCCCCGGCGGCCCGCTCTCCCGGCTGACGCTGGCCGAACTGCGCCAGCGCACCAGCATGAAGTGGCGTACCTACCCCGAGGACGTGCTGCCGCTGTGGGTGGCCGAGATGGACGTCCCGCTGGCTGAGCCGGTCGCCGCCGCCCTGACCGAGGCAGTCGCGCGGGGAGACACCGGGTACCCCGCGGGCACGGCCTACGCCGAGGCGCTGGCCGACTTCGCCGCCCGGCACTGGGGCTGGGAGCCGGACCCGGCGCGCACCGCGCTCGTCCCCGACGTGATGACCGGCATCGCCGAGCTGCTCAGGGCCGTCACGGACCCCGGGGACGCGGTGGTGATCAATCCGCCCGTCTACCCGCCCTACTACACCACCCTGGACCACCTTCACCGCCGCGTCCTGGCCGCACCGCTCGGCGCGGACCACCGCCTGGACCCGCAGGCGCTGGCCGCCGCCTTCCGCCAGGCCACGGCCGGCGGCGGCCGCGCCGCCTACCTGCTGTGCAGCCCGCACAACCCGACCGGCACGGTGCACACCGCTGCCGAGCTGGCCACCGTGGCGCGCCTGGCGCGCGAGCACGGCGTGCGCGTCATCGCCGACGAGATCCACGCGCCGCTCACGCTGCCCGGCGCCGTCCACGTGCCCTACCTGTCCGTCCCGGGCGCGGAGGACGCCGTCACGCTGCTGTCGTCGTCCAAGGCGTGGAACCTCGCCGGGCTGAAAGCCGCCCTGGCGCTGGCGGGCCCCGAGGCCGCCGCGGACCTTGCCCGGATCCCCGCCCAGACCGGCTACAGCGCCAGCCACGTGGCCGTGCTCGCCCACACGGCGGCGCTGCGCCACGGCGGCCCCTGGCTGGCGGACCTGCTCGCTGACCTGGACCACAACCGGTCGCTGCTGGCCACCCTGCTGGCTGATGCCCTGCCGGACGTGCGGTACCGCCCGCCGCAGGGCACCTACCTGGCCTGGCTCGACTGCCGGGCGCTCGGCCTGGGCGACGACCCGGCCGCGGCCTTCCTCGAGACCGGGCGCGTGGCGCTGAGCCCTGGCCCCGGCTTCGGCCCCGGCGGCGCCGGGCACGTCCGCCTCAACCTCGCCGCCTCGCCCGGGACACTCACCGAGGCGGTGCGCCGGATGGCCGCGACCGTCCGGGACGGGAGCGGCAGCGGGGGCAGCAGCGGAGAAGCGGCCGCCCGGCCGGAGCGGCTGTGAGGCCTCCCACACGGCGGCGCGGGCCCGTGCGGGCCGTGGCACACTGGTAGCCGTACCAGTGACGATGCGCACTCCGGGGTCGGTGAAAGTCCGAACCGGCGGTAACAGTCCGCGACCCGGCCGCCGCCAGCGGCCGGTTGACCAGGTGGAACTCCTGGACCGACGGTGAAAGTCCGGATGGGAGGCAGTGCGCGGCGGAACGGGTGCGGCGTGTGCGCGGCCACCCCCTGCGGGCGGCTGCCGGCCCCGCCGGTGCCCGGTGTCCGCCCGTCGTGCGCCCCGGACCGTGCCTGGCAGGCAGGAGGATCCGGTGGCAGGCACCACGCCAGCTCCGCCCGGTGGCGAGACGGCCGCCGCGGCTTACGGGTTCCCGTTCCCGGCGTTTCCCGGGCCGTCCCGCTCCGCAGCGGCCTCAGGGTTCTCCGCGCCCGCCCCGCGCTCTCGCGCGTATGGCACCGCTCGCGCTGGCCCCGCGGCAGGTTCACCGCCGCCCCCGCCATCGCTGCCAAGGAGCCATCAGGTGTTCACCGGAATCATCGAAGAGGTCGGAGAGGTCACCGGCGTCGAGCGGAACCCCCGGTCCGCCCGGCTGCGCGTGCGCGGCCCCCTGGTCACCCAGGACGTCCGGCACGGCGACTCCCTCGCGCTCAACGGCGTCTGCCTGACCGTCACCGCCGCCGCCGGCGGCGAGTTCAGCGCGGACGTGATGTCCGAGACGCTGGACCGCAGCAGCCTCGGCCAGCTCGCCCCGGGCGACCCGGTCAACCTCGAACGGGCCGTCCCCCTCGGCGGCAGGCTCGGCGGCCACCTCGTCCAGGGGCACGTGGACGGCGTCGCCCGCGTGGTCTCCCGCACCCCGGGCGAGGACTGGGAGACGGTCGTCTTCACCCTCCCCGGCGACCTCGCCCGCTACGTCGTCGAGAAGGGCTCCATCGCCGTCGACGGCGTCAGCCTCACCGTCGCCGGCGTCACCGCCGGCACGTTCTCCGTCGGCCTGATCCCCACTACGCTGGCCAGCACCACGCTCGGCCGGCGGCGGCCCGGCGACCTCGTCAACCTGGAGACGGACGTCCTCGGCAAGTACGTCGAGCGGCTGCTGGCCGCCGCCCCGCGCGGCGCCGCGGCCCCGGCGGACGGGGCGGTGACGCGGTGAACGCCCTCGACCAGCTCAACAGCACGGCCTTCACC
>k87-200209_pt1 | contig 10218 bp, 7 predicted proteins | sample MGYA00084031_6733416 | MGnify analysis MGYA00084031
CCGGCACACGCACCCGCGCGTACGAGGAGGACCGCGCACATGAATACCGCGCACACGAGGAATACGAGGCCCCGGTCGCCCGGGGCCTCGTATTCCTCGTGTGCGCGGTATTCATGTGCGCGGTCCTCCTCGTACGCGCGGGTGCGTGTGCCGGGTCCGCGTCCCGCGGCACGGTCCCGGCGGCGCCCCGCCCCGGCCGCGCGGCCGGGGCGGGCCGTGGTGTCGCCGTCACCACGGCAGGCCGGGCGTTTCCGGCCGTCGTCCCGGGTCCCTCACGGGTGCCGGGCGCTTCCTGGTGGAGGCACTTCCTGGTGGAGGCGTAGCCCCGTCCGGGTGCCCGGGCGGGCCGGCGGCGAAAGGACGCCCGGTGTCTCAGGTCGGGCTCTGTGCGCGCTCCGGTGCGTCCTGGACGAGGGCTTCGGTGCGGGCCGTGGACGATGCCGGCTTCTTCATCCAGCGCAGGGCCAGGACACCGAGTCCCAGGTGCAGCAGGGCGGCGGCGATCGCGGCCGCGTGCAGGCCGGTGACGAAGGCCGACTTGGCCGTCTCGACGACGGAGGATGCCAGGTCGGGCAGCTGGAGCGTCTCGGGGAGCGTGGGTGCCAGGCCGGGTCCCTGGAGCCGGAAGATCAGGGCGGCCAGCGAGCCGAGGAGCGCGATGCCCAGGGCGTTGCCGATCTCGTTGCTGGTCTCGGCGATCGCTCCTGCCGAGCCCGCCCGCTCCGGGGGGACGGCGCCGACCGCGGTGTCGGCGACCACGGCGAAGGAGATGCCGTAGCCGACGCCCGCGACCATCGTCGAGGCGATGTACCAGCCGACACCGGCGGTGATCGTGACCGGCAGCAGCAGCACCAGACCCGCGGCGATGGAGAAGTGGCAGATGATCAGCGCGGTCCGCTTGCCGATGCGGTCGACCACCATCGGGGTGACGATGCAGGTGACGGTCAGCACCACGGCTCCCGGCAGCGCCAGAAGCGCGGCCTTGAGCACCGGCAGCGAGAGGACGGACTGAAGGTAGACGCCCGACAGGTAGGCGGTCGCCGACCACGCGGCCAGCGGCAGAAGACCGGTGATGATGGCGACGCTGAAGACGCGGTCCCGGAACAGCGAGAAGTCCATCAGCGGATGCTCCAGACCCCGCTGGCGCAGCGCGAACCACGTCAGCAGCACCGCGCCCACCAGCACCGCGACGACGGGGACGGCCGAGATGCCTTCGGCGGCGGCGTGCTTGAGACCGTAGATCACGCACAGCAGGCCGGCCGCGGAGGTCACGACGCTGAGCGCGTCCACACGCCCCGGCCGTGTCGCGCGCACCTCACGCAGCAGGATCGGCGCGAAGAGCAGGAACAGGGCGATGACGGGAAGGTTGACCAGGAAGACCGATCCCCACCAGAACTGCTCCAGCAGCAGGCCGCCGACGATCGGGCCGATGGCGAACCCCGCGGCGAACCCCGCGGCGAAGATGCCGATGGCCTGCGCGCGCCGGCGCGGGTCTTCGAACAGTTCACTGAGCACGGCCAGGGCCGAGGGCAGGAGGGTCGACCCCGCCACACCCATGAGCGCACGGGCGGCGATGAGGAACTCCGGGGTGGGGGCGAAGGCGGCCGCCGCGGATCCGATGCCGAAGACCGTGGCACCGATCATGAGCAGTTTCAGCCGGCCGTAGCGGTCGCCGATGCTGCCGAACGCGATGAGCAGGGATCCGACGGCGAACCCGTAGATGTCCAGGATCCACAGTGCCTGGTCCGCGGTCGGGGTGAGGGCCTTGCTGATCCGGGGCATCGCCAGGAACAGGATCGACCCGTCCATGGCGACCAGGAGCACGGGCCCGAGGATCACCAGCAGGCCGAGCCAGGCCCGTCGGCCCGGCGGGTTGTTCGTGAGCTGTTCAGACATGCCGCCCACGCTCCGGCACGGCCGGCGCAGCAGCCATCCCCTTGTGATGGGTATACCCAGCAGGTGTACCCACCGGGGCGCTCGGTCGGCCTACCCTCGCAAGGGTGGAGAGCCTCGGAACCTTTCTGAAGAGCCGTCGCGACCGGGTCAAGCCCGCCGAGATCGGGCTGCGCACCTATGGAACCCGCAGAGTTCCGGGCCTGCGGCGCGAGGAACTCGCCCAGCTCGCCGGAGTCAGTGCGGGCTACTACACGCGCCTGGAGCAGGGCCAGGTGGAGACCGCCTCCGAGCAGGTCCTCAACGCCCTCGCCCGTGTGCTGCAACTCGACGAGATCGAACGTGTCCACCTGCACAACCTCGCCCGCCAGCCCTCCAGCCCCGGTCTTTCCGAGCCGCCCCGGGAGGAGCCCCACCCACGGGTCCTGACGCTTCTGGAGTCCCTCGACGAGGCGACCCCGGCGATCGTGCTGGGCCGGCGCGGGGACGTGCTCGCCTGGAACCGCACGGGCCACGCCCTCATCGCAGAACACGTCGACTTCCACGCCCCGCAGGACCCGGAGCGCCGCCCCTCCGTCCCCCGGATGTTCTTCCTCGACCCGCTCACCCGCGACCTGTACCGCAACTGGGACGAGCTCGCCCGCATCCACGTCGCCTACCTCCGGCTCACCGCGGGCCGCTTCCCCACCGACGCGCGCCTGGCGGGACTGATCGGAGAACTCACCATGCGCAGCGACGACTTCGCCACGATGTGGGCGGCCAGGGAAGTCGCCGACTGCACCGTCGGAACCATGCACCTGCAGCACCCGACGGTCGGCGCCACCAGCGTCACCTACCAGGTCTGGCTCCAGCCCGACAGCCCCGACCACCGCCTGGAGGTCTACACCCCCAACGACCCCAGCTCCGCCGACGCCCTGCGCATCCTGACCCATCAGAGCCGCCCGGACACCAGGAAGACACAGCAGCTCGAGAACTGCCACACCCTCGAGCCCATGGATCCCTGACCGCACGGGCGCGGCGGGAATCGGCGGGCCCTTCGACGCGGGGTCAGGCCGGCGTCCCGTCCGCCGCGGGGGCGCCGGCGTCCGCCGCCGGGCCGAGCAGCCGTTCCCCGCGGCACGGGGAGAGGTCCAGCTCGGCGAGGATGCCGGGACGGGCGACGGCCGGCAGGATCAACCGGTAGAGCCGGGAGATCTCCTCGGACAGGTCGCGGTTCTCCGGCAGCACCTCCGTCACCAGCTGCACTCCGGTCCAGGCGCCCACGGCCAGCCGGGCGATCTCCGCGGGGACGGCGTGCGGCAGCAGCTCGCCCCGCTTCCCGGCTTCGACGAGCAGGTCCTCGCCCACATCGATCCAGTCCGGCCAGCGTGTGCCGAACAGGCTGCGTGCCTTGGGATCGACGGACAGCTGGACCGCGGCGCGCAGCATCGGCTCCCGGGGCAGCCGGTGGGCGAGCAGAAGACCGAGGTCGACCCATTCCTGGAGTTTGTGCTTCTGGGGCCGGACGCCCTCGCGGGTCACCGCCCTCGCGAGCACACCGCGCGCCATCGCCTCCTTGGTCGGGAAGTGGAAGTACAGGGCTCCGCGGGTCAGTCCCGTGCGTTCGAGGAGGGCCGCGATGGTGGCGGCCTCGTAGCCGACCTCGACGAACAGACTCGCCATCGCCTCGAGGATGGATTCACGCGTGCGGATCGCACGCTCCTGCCGCGCCACTCGCTCTCCCCGTACGTCGTCGCCCCCGCCGGACCGCGGAGATGCCGCTCTTCTCGCGAGCATGACATTTTCGCAGGCTCGGCACCGTACCAAGTCCCGCCGGAGCGGGGGGCGGAGCCGGGAGGCGGGGGGGACTGCCCGGCTCCGCGTCCCCGGACCGTGGACGTCACTGGTTGACGAAACCGCCGTCCACGGGCACAACGGCCCCTGTCAGAAAGGGGCACCGGTCGCTCAGCAGCCAGGCGGCAGCGGCGGCGACCTCCTCCGGATCGGCCGTACGCCCTTGCGGGGTCATCGAGTTGACCTTCTGTTCCAGGCCGGGATTGCGCCGGAACCAGTCCTCGGTGATCTCGCTGCGCGTGGTGCCCGGGGCCACCGCGTTGACCCGGATGCCCTGCTGGGCGTATTCGTCGGCCGCGGCCCTGGTCAGGCCGATCACCGCATGCTTGGCCGCGATGTACGGGGCGGCGGCGGGTATCGCCACCAGCCCGGCGACACTGCTGTTGTTGACGACGGCGCCGCCGCCGTGCCGCAGCATGGCGGCGATCTCGGGACGCATGCAGTTCCAGACGCCGCGGACGTTGACGTCCATGACGGTGTCGTAGACGTCGTCGGACATGAGGTGCATCGGGGTGCGGTCACCGCCGATGCCGGCGTTGTTGAACGCCCCGTCCAGCCGTCCGTACTCGGACTCGGCGAACCGCACGGCGCGCGCCGCGTCGTCCGCGTCCGTGACGTCGCAGGCCACATGGGCCGCCTCGGCGCCCTTCGCCCGTAACTCCCCGGTGAGTTCCGCCAGACGTTCCACCCGGCGCGCGGCGAGCACCACCGTCGCGCCCTCCTGGCTGAACACCCTGGCCGCGGCGGCCCCTATCCCGCTGCTCGCTCCGGTGATCAGGACGACCTTGCCGGCAAGAAGGTCACTGTTCATGCCGTGTGCCTGCCCCGGGGGCCGCCAGAGCCTTCAGGTCCCTTCCGTACTTCACGACGAGTTCACGTGTGAGACTCGGAATGTCCTCATACCCGTCGACCGCGCCGGACCGGACGGCCGCGCGGAACCGCTCGGAGGGGAGGGGGGAGCCGGCCACGGGCTCCTCGGGCTCCTTGAAGGCGTGCAGGATGGGCAGCGCGGCGTACTGCCGCTGCTGCTCGGGCAGGGCGCGCATCGCCGTCTCGAACCGCGCGTACCAGTCGGCGTGGTCGTCGACCCGCTCGATGCGGTGGCCCGCCGCCGCCAGCCAGTCGACGACGGTGTCCAGGGACACCCCGTCGTCGTTCGGGTTCACCAGGCTGTAGGTCCTGTACCCGGCGGGGGTGCCGCCGCCTCCGCCCAGTCCCGCCACGGCCGCGGCGGTGAAGTCCACGGGCAGTCCGTCGTAGTGGGCCCGTGCCCCGTCGCCGCGGTAGAAGCTGCGCGGGGCGATGCCGGTGGCGAGGACGCTGAAGAGCAGACGGCTGAACATGTCGGGGACGTTCAGCTGTCCGCCGTAGGTGCTGTGGGCGAGGATCATGTTGGAGCGGAAGGTGGTGACCGGCAGTCCGCACAGGTCGTGCGCCTCTCGCAGCAGCACTTCGCCGGCCCACTTGCTGGTCGCGTACCCTCCGGCGTAGCCGCCGTCCACGGGCCGTACCGGCATCGCCGTGCGGATGTCGGAGTCCTCGTCCAGGGCCGGCCGATCCGGGTCGGCGGTGGCGACCGCGACGCTGGACATGAAGGTGAACGGCTTGATCCGGCGGATCAGGGCGAGCCGGATCAGTTCGGCGGTGCCGACGACGTTGGCGTCGAACAGGTGCGGGTAGGGCAGCACGTGGTTCACCAGCGCACCGGCGTGCACGATCAGGTCGACCTCGTCCGCCAGCCGGTTCCAGGTCCCCTCGTCGAGGCCGAGGCGCGGCTCGGCCATGTCGCCGGCCACCACCTCCAGACGGTCCGCGGCCAGTTCCTCGTACCTGCGCACCAGCTCCGGGTCGCCGCTGTCGAAGGCCGCGTCCAGTCGCCGGCGGGCCGCGGCGGCGTCCTTGCCGCGGACCACGGCGATCAGCCGGCCTCCCGCCGGGGCCAGCCGTTCCAGCCACTCCAGGGCGAGGAAACGGCCGAGGTAGCCGCTGGCTCCGGTGAGCAGCACGGTCCGCGGCTCCCCCTCGGTCCGGGGCAGCGCCGGGGCCTCGTCGAGCGTGCGTGCGTCGATGAACCTGTCCAGGGCGAGGTCCTTGGCGTGCACCTCGACGGCCCCCTCGCCGTGCACCGAGGCGAAGGTCGGCCGCTGCGGGGCGTCCCCGCGCCGGGTCTCGATGTAGCCGGCCACGTGCCGGAGGTCGTAGGCGGGGCTGACGAGCACGTCGACCGGGACGCGCACCCCGAAGGTGTCCCGCAGCAGGTCGGAGAACTGCACCGCCGACAGGGAGTCGCCGCCCAGGTCCCGGAACCGGGCCTCCGGCGTCACCTCGGCCGCCGAGCCGGCCAGCAGGGCCCGCGCGGCCCGCTGCACCGTCTCCAGTACGGGCTGGTCGGCGCCCGCGCGGCGGATGTCCGCCAGCTCCTCCGTCTCCCGGGCGGCAGTTTCGGCGTAGAGCTGTTCAAGACGCCTGCCGTAACGTTCCACCAGCTTGGGCCACAGCAGTTTGCGATGGTCCGAGAGCAGGCCGTTCGCCTGGCTGAACGGTTCGGTCTCGATCAGGAAGTCCCGCGGGATCTCGTAGGAGTTGAGCCCGACCTCCTTGGCGAGGGCCTGGAAGGACTGGCTCAGCCGCCGTTTCAGCTCCCGTTCGTCCCCCGCGGTCTCGCGCAGCGCGTCGGGCGTGGGGACGACCACCGCGAGCAGGTACGACCGCTCGCTGTTGCCGTACACGAAGATCTGCCGCACCAGCGGGCTCGCCGCGAAGACCGCCTCCAGCCGGGACGTGGCCACGAACTCGCCCTGGGAGAGCTTCAGTACGTTCTTGCGGCGGTCCACGATCGCGATCCGGTCGGGCTCGAGCTCCGCCACGATGTCGCCGGTCCGGTAGTAGCCGTCCTCGTCGAACAGCTCCGCCGTCAGTTCCGGCTGCTTGTAGTAGCCGGGGACGATGGCGTCGGTCTTGAGCAGGAGTTCGCCGCGCGGATGGGGGGAGTCGGTGCTGAAGTAGCCGAGTTCCGGCACGTCGAGCAGCTTGTAGTCGACCACGGGCGGGCGCAGCAGCACACCGTCGACGGACACGCCTCCCGCCTCGGTGGAGCCGTAGACGTTGTGCAGTTCCAGGCCCAGCAAGGACTCGATGAACGCGGTCAGTTCGGCGGACAGCGGGGCGGAGCTGTTGCTGGCCCAGGTGACCCGGCCGCCGAGGACGTTGTTCCGGATGTCCTGCCGCACCTCCTCCTCGGCCGTCTCCCGGGGGGTGCCGGCGGCGACGCGCCGGTCGACCTCGCTGCGGAAGCGCTGGAAGAGCATCTCGCTCACACGGGGCACCAGCGACAGCTCGGTGGGCCGTGCCAGCGCGATGTCCTCGAAGAACGTCGACAGATCGCTGCTGGCGGTGAAGTAGCTGGTGCCGCCGCGGACCATGGTGGCCTTCAGCGAGGAGTGGCCGGCGACATGGCTCATCGGCATGTAGTGGAAGGTGACCGCGTAGTTCTCGTCGAACAGCTTGGCCCAGGACCCGCCCCACATGGCGCGGGCCAGCCGCTCGGTGTACATGGCGCCCTTGGGCGTGCCGGTGCTGCCGGAGGTGTAGATCAGCATCGCCAACGGGTCCTCGTCGTCGGCGGGCGTGAACAGGGGTGCGGGGGGCAGCGCGGAGCCTCGTTCGACGATGTCCGTCAGGGTGTCCACGACGATGCCGGGGCGGATACCGGCCAACCGCTCGCGCGCCGCGGCCAGCGCCTCCCGGTGGTCGTCGACCTCGGGGTGGTGGTCGAAGACCACCAGCCGCCGCACCGAGTCGCTGCCGCGTATCAGGTCGACCGCCGCCTCCAGGCGTTCGGTGCTGGCGGCCACAGTGAACGGCTCGGTCTCGGCGATGATCGCCCGTAACTGATCGGGCGCCGCGCTGGTCTGCAACGGCACCGTCACGGCCCCGAGATGGATGCACGCGAAGTCGAGCGTCGCATAGTCGCGGCTGGTGAAGCCGAGCAGTGCGACCCGTGCGCCGGCGTGCAGCGGCCGGTCCGGATGGTGGTGCCACTCGCTCGCCACCGCGCGGACGCGGTTCCACAGCTCGCGATAGCTGGTCGTCTCGTAGCGCGGCAGCAGCCGGATCGTGACCCGGCCCGTCTCGTCGCCCGGGACGAACTCCTTCGCGCGTTCACCGATGGCGGGCCGGTCCGCGTGGCGCTCCATGACGGATGCCATCACCTGCGCAAGTCGCATTCTGGGTCTCCGCGTCGCGTGTTTGGCCGAGTTCGGGGATGAGCCAGGCCACGGCGGGCAGCGCGGTGCGTCGGCGGCGACGCACCGCGGCACAGAGAGGCCGTGATACGAGGGAACGCCGCGCCGGGCCGGTTGTTTCACCGGATGCTAGGCACAGGTGTACAGAGCGCTTCGGAAAACAGTCGACGATCTGTCAGGTCCGGGCGGCGGGCCGTCGGCCAAGAGCGCGGCGGCATTTCTCCCGCAGGGCGGCGGAGCAGCGAAAACACCGGCGGCGACGGGCGCACCGTCGGGCGTCGCGGGCCCGGGCAAACGGCCGGACGTGCGGCGACCGCCGGGGTGATCGCGGCATGCGCGATATCGCGCCAGTGTCAGGAGCACCCCGACTGCCCGGTGGGGACGGTGTGGTAGGAGTGGATTCTGCCGAGGAACGCGCACCATCGCGTCCGCCGCCACGGCCGGACGCCCGCACCACCCGCGCCAGTTGTGCGCACCGGACGCTCCGCGTCCCTCAACTCGCTCCGCTTTCCGCCCTTTCCGTCTCCTCCTCTCTTCACCTCCCTCTTCCCTCCTCTCACTGGAGTGCGCATCGTCATGCAGGACCGTGCCGCGAGGACTCGTCGTCACCTGATCCGATCGGCCGCCGAGGTCTTCGACCGGGGTGGTTTCGCCGGATCCTCCATCGGGCAGATATGCGACCGCGCACGTGCCAGTCACGGCGCCTTGCACTTCCACTTCGGGAACAAGCAGGCACTGGGAAGGGCGGTCGAATCGACGGCGGCCGAGATTCTGCTGTGCATCACCGGACGGGTCCCGGACCAGCACCCCCAGCCGCTCCAGCTGCTCGTCGACACCTCGTACACACTCGCCGAGCACGTCGTGTGCGACCCGGTGCTCAGGGCGGGTTTCCGGCTGGCGCACGACGCGTCCTGGCACAGCGGGGTGAGCTTGTGGCAGCACTGGCAGGACTGGGTGCGGGGCCTGCTCGTGCTGGCCCGCCGGCAGGGCAGTCTGGCGCCGGGAGTCGACCTCGAGGACGCGGTCTTCGCCATCACGGCCATGATGGCGGGGCTGGAGAGCCTGGAGCGCGTTCCGGCACGTCCCTGTGGTGTCCCGCGGTCGGTGGCCCCGTTCTGGCGGCTGCTGCTGCCGCAGCTGACCGCGGAGGCGGTGCTCGGCTGGATCGACGCGGAGCGCAGTGCGTCCTCCGTGTCCTCCGCGTCCGCCGAACACCGCCGGAACGCCGGTGACCGGACGGCGGGTCAACGGCCGTACGAGTGCGGCGCCGCGCTGTCCGGCGAGCCGCTGTGCTGCTGTGCCGTACAGGCCCTACAGGGAGACGAGGGGTTCGGCCTCGTAGGCCCGGTGCAGCAGCTCCAGGAAGCCGGGTGCCTCGGGCAGGGGCACCGGGCCGATCCGGCGGACCGCGACACCCGGTGTCCATGAGTTCATGACGGCGGCGCCGGCCAGTTCCGGCAGATCGGCGAGTGTGATCTCACGGGTGTGCTGGGCGACACCGAGCCGGTCCAGCTGTCTGCGGACGACGCCCATGGTGACCCCGTCGAGCATGCCGGCCGACGGCCACACCACACCGGTGCCGTCCCAGAAGGCCAGGTTCCAGATGGACGCCTCGCTCAGCCGGCCGCGGCGGTCGGTGAACGCGACGTCGTCACAGCCCCGTTCGACCGCCTGGCGCAGGAAATAGGTCTTGGCCGGTTCGCCGGTGTGCTTCACCGACGGCAGGAACCGCTCGTGCTCGACGACGTCCAGCGTCAACGGTCCCGCGGGGCCGTGGGCCGGCGGGGAGGCGCGCACGAGGAGTTCCGGTTCCTCGTCGGGGCGGGCCACCGTGAACTCCCCCGACGGCAGGTAGGCGGTGGCCGTCAGCGACACGTCGGCCGCGGTTCCGTCCAGGGCGGCGCGCAGACATGTGAGCACCCGCTCGTCGGGCAGGGCTCGGCCGAACAGCTTCAGGGAGGCATGCCGCAGCCTGGCGAGGTGCAGATCGAGGCCGCGCACCCGGCCGCCCCGTACCTGCATCGCCGTGAAGTGGGCGTAGCCGGCGAAGGCAAGGGGGGCCAGGTCTGCCGCGTCCGCCTCGCGGCAGTTGCGCCTGGTGCTCATGAGTCGGGCTGTCGTTGTCACGCCGTGCCAAACGACCGAGCCCCGAAGCGGACACCCTGGCTCCTCCTGACCGGGCCTGCCGCCGAGGGGACGGCACGGCGGCAGGCCCGCTGCGCTGCCCGGCAGACCCGGTGCCCGGCAG
>k87-231650_pt1 | contig 10218 bp, 10 predicted proteins | sample MGYA00084031_6733416 | MGnify analysis MGYA00084031
CCGCGCGCGAGCTCGAGTGGGCCCGACGGGGTACCGCGTACTTCGCACGGGTGCTGAGCCAGACCAGCGACGCCGAGCTGCGCAGGCCCAGCGCACTGCCCGGCTGGTCCAAAGCCGCGCTGGTCGCCCACGTCGGCTACAACGCGCGGGCGCTCACCAGGCTGTGCGAGTGGGCGCGCACCGGTGTCCGCAACCCGATGTATTCGTCCCCCGAAGCCCGGATGGCGGAGATCCGCCGCGGGGAGAGTTTGCCGCCCCGGGCGCTGCGGCACCTGGCCCACCACGCCGCGATTCACCTCGACGTCGAATGGCGCGATCTCGACGCCGCCGCCTGGGACGCGTCCGTGGTGACCGCGCAGGGTCGCACCGTGCCGGCGCGCGAGACCGTGTGGATGCGCACCCGGGAGGTGTGGGTGCACGCCGCCGACCTGGGCGGCAGCTTCCGCCGGTTCCCGCGCGAAGTTCTCGACGCACTCCTGAAGGACGTGGTTACTGTCTGGGAGCGACGTGACTGCGTGCCCGACTTGCAGGTGCACCTGGTGGACCAGGACCGGACGGTGACGATCGGTGACGGCGGCCCGACGGTCGCCGGATCCACCGCGGATGTGGTGCGGTGGATGACCGGCCGAGGTGCGGTCCGACTCGACACCGACGGCTTCGATCTGTCGGGCCTGCCGCCGTGGCTGTGATCGATCCCTAGGGTGTAGTCGTGCACCCGAAGGAGAACTCGTACCGGGTCGAATCGGTCGACCGCGCGATGCTGCTGCTTGCCCTGGTGCTCGACCGCGGCGAGCTCAGTGCCACCGAGGCCGCGACCAGGCTCGGGGTGGCGCCCTCGACCGCGCACCGGATCCTCACCACGATGCGGGACCGCGGCTTCCTGTCCCAGGACGACCGTCGGCTGTACCACCCGGGTCCGATGCTCGTCCGGGCCAGGAATTTCGGGACCGACCACGCGAGCATGATCGAACTGCTCCGCCCGGTGCTCCACCGGCTGTACGCCAGCGTGGACGAGACCGTTCACCTGATGACCCTGGTCGGTACCGATGTGCGCTTCATCGACGGCATCGAGGGAACACACGGCCTGCGCGTCGGCCTGCGCACCGGAATGTTGGTACCCGCCTACTGTTCCTCCGGGGGCAAAGCGATGCTCGCCGCTCTGCCCGACACCGAGGTTCGTGCACTGCACGCGGGCGGTCTGCGTCCGTGGCCGGCCACCACGATGACGTCGGTCGAGGACCTGCTCGGCGATCTGGCTCGGGTGCGCGCGGCGGACGGCGTCGCGTACAACATCGAGGAGAGCGAGAAAGGCGTCTCGGCGCTCGGAGTGGCCGTCCTGGCACCGGACGACACGCCGCTCGTGGGTATCGCCGTCGCCATCCCGTCGGCCCGGTTCGACGACGTCAAGGACGGCGTCGTTCCGCGACTGTTGAAGGCGCGCGAGGAGGCCGGCGCACTGGTCCGCAACCGCGCAAGCGCACCCCGCGGGCGAGCCGGGAATCGCAACGCCGGATAGCCGGAGCGTCCTTGACACTTGCGACGAGATGCTCCGGAGTCGCTAGCGGGCGTCCGTCTCGATCACGTTCACCTCGTCGGCCAACTTGACCAGCGCATCCCGCACCAGATCCGGACGCTCGTCGACGATGAAGTGGCCGCAGTCGGCGACCCGCTCGAGCGTGTAGTCGTCCGCGCGGGCAGTCTCCGCGGCCGCGAGCGACGGATGGATCGCCGGGTCGTCGACCCCGAAGAGCGCACGGATCGGGATCTTCGCCCGCCGGCGCTCCGGACGCCGGGCCAATGCCGGGAACTCCTTCAGCACGAAGGTCCGGTAGGTGTCCCGCGCCGCTCTGGCCGTCACCGGCTGCCGGTAGGAGTCTGCGAAGATCCGCGCTTCCCCGGCGGGGACCCCGGCCTTCACCAGCATCCGGTGGACCACATCGGTGTGGCGGTGCAACGGCACACCGGCCAGGCCGACCACCGGCTGGTAGGCGAACCGCCAGAGGTGTGGCAACACCGCGGTCGGCCGCTGCCACGGGTGGGCGATGTTCAGCGCGAGCAAACCCGCCACGCGTTGCGGTGCGCGTAACGCGAGCAGGTAACCGATCCACCCGCCCCAGTCGTGTCCGACGACCACAGCCCGGCCGATACCGAGCTCGTCGAGCAGCGCCAGCACATCGCGGGCGACATCGTCCTTCGACCAGCGGTGCGGGGCCAGACCGGACCAGCCGTACCCGGGCAGGTCAGGCGCGATGATGCGCATACCGTCGGGAGGGTCAGTGAGCAGGTCGCGGTAGACGTAGTGATGCTGCGGCCAACCGTGCAGCGCGATCACCGGCGTGCCGGATCCCGCTTCGGTGACGTGGAAACGCACTCCCCTGGCCACCACCGAGCGGCGATGCACTCCCGGGATCTTTGGGACCGACGGCTTCGTGCGACGGGTCCCCGAGCGGCGAAGAAGGCGCGCACCAACCGTGGGCGAGAGCAGCGAAGTCGGCTTCTTCGCCAACGTGAACACCTCCAGGAAGCGATCGCTGAGCACGGCGTCGCCGGCTACCGCGCCGAAGAACGCCGGACCGAGCCGCCCCACCGCCCGGATGGGCAGCGGCACTCCCTCGGCCCGCGGACCAATGATGGAGCTGTCCGCCACGGCCGCAAAGTTCCACGTCGCCTTGATCGGTTTCGCGGCGGCTCGGAAGAACCGGTGTGCCAGGTCGTGCGTTCCCTCACGCAGTGTGGCGGCAAGCGCGGATGCCTGCATGGCGGCGACCGTCATGCCCTGGCCGTAGGTCGGGTTCAGACTGCACACGCTGTCGCCGAGCACGACCAGGCCTTCCGGGAACTCGCGCATCTTGTCGTAGCGCCGCCACCGGCTCGCGGGGAACGTCCTCGCCTCCGGGTCGGTCAGCGGCTTGGCGGAACGCAGCGCATCGAGGACGTGCGGTGGCGCGAAGTCCGCGATGAACTCGAGCATGCCGTCCAGCTCCGCAGGCGGCTTGACGCCTCCCACGCCGAAGATCGACACGTCCCACATGTCGTCCTCGTGCCGGAACAGTGCCATGCCCTTCGGCCGCGTGGGCGTCGCGCTGATCAACACCATCTTCTCGGTCAGCGCGCACGGGTCGATCCACATCTGCAGACTCGAGTAGGCGCCCCTGACCTTGATGGTCGTCTCTTCCGGCCGCGGATAACCCGACTCCTCCAGCCAGGCCGGCGTGCGGGACCCACGACCGAGAGCGTCGACGACGAGGTCGGCTTCGAGCTCCTGCGGTCCTTCGTCCGTGGTGAGCCGCACGCCGGTGACCCGGCCGGCGACGAACCGTAGGCCGTTGACCACACAGCGGTCGTTGATCGTCACATTGGGCAGACGGCGCAGATGCTCGCGTGTGCACAGCTCGAGCATCGGACGACTGGGTACGTAGAACTCCAGGCCAGGCCCCGGCGCCACGCCCTTGAAGTGGTGTCCGAGCGGTTCGAAATGAATCTCGTCCGGGTCGTCACGAGCAACCGGGACGCCACGCGCGACGAGATCTTCCAGCAGTCCGGGAAAGAACCGGCCGAGAATTTGCCCGCCACGTGGCAACAGCGTGTGGCCGTGTCCGCCTTGCGGCACGCCCCGTCGCGGGCGAGCTTCGTCCACCAGCTCGTCGCGGTCCAGCACGGTCACGGCCGCGTAGTGGTCGGCGAGCACGCGGGCGGCGAGCAACCCGCCCATCCCGGCGCCGAGGACGATCGCGTGGTTCCGGCCTGTCATGTCGGGCCTCCTAGCCGCACATAACTTTGTTACACCACGCCTGTATAACATAGTTACGCTAGGGTTGGCCACGATGACGACGAAGGAACGGCTGATCGAGGCGGGCCTGCGGATGCTCGAGGCGGAGGGCCCCGAGGCGCTGAACGCCCGCAAGCTCGCCGCGGCCATCGGCGCCTCCACCATGACCGTGTACACCCACTTCGGCGGCATGGCGGGCCTGTACGACGCGCTGATCCGGCGGGCGTTCCTGCAGTTCGGCGACGCGTTGGCCGAGGTGAAGCCGTCGGACGACCCGGTGGCCGACGTCTTCGTGCTCGGGCTGACCTACCGCGAGTTCGCGCTGGCCAGCCCGCAGCGCTTCCGCTTCATGTTCGGCGTGACCGCGCCGGGAAGCGGGGCCGCGGTGGCGCAGGACCTGACGAACGAAGGCTCGCCGAGCGGCATGCCGGAGATGTCGGCGACGTTCGATCACCTGGTCGAGGCGGTGCGGCGCGCGCTGGAGGCCGGCCGGATCCGCGGCGACGACCCGGTGCCGATCGCCGGTCAGTTCTGGAGCATGATTCACGGATTCGTGTTGCTGGAGATGACCGGGTTCTTCGGCACGCGCGGAGAAGGCGTCCCCGCGGTCCTCGCGCCGTTGGCGTCCAACGTGTTGCTCGGGCTCGGCGACGACCCGGCAAAGTTGGAGAAGTCGGCGCAGAAGGGGTACGACTGGCTGGCGTCGCGCGAGCAGACTCCGACTATCCAGCCCACGATGAGCGTGCGCCGCGGCCGCCGTCCGCGGCGGGAGTGACTTGAGCGATCGAATGAGCGCACCGCGTCATGCATGGTGAGGCCGGCTCACCGGCCGCGGACGGGCTGCACCGGTGGCGGCTTACGCGCCGCCGAGGCGTTTCACCACCAGAGCCGCTCATCCGCCGCAAAGACGCTCCACCGCCGAGAGCCGCTCATCCGCCGCAAAGACGCTCCACGGCGTCGGCCACGCGCTTCGCGCCACCGGCGCGTCGGACCTCGTCACGTAGCTCGGCGACGCGGTCGGCCTTGCCCAGTGCGGTCACGACGGCTGCACGGAGACTGTCCGCGGTCAACGGCTCCTCCGGTTTCGTCCCGGCACCGATCTCGACCAGAGTGGATGCGTTCAAGAACTGGTCGACCGCCTGCGGCAGGACGACGGTGGGCACACCGAACCACAGCGACTCCCCCGCACTGGCCATGCCCGCGTGTGTGATGAACACCGACGCGTGCTCGAGGACGTCCAGCTGCGGTTGGGTGCGCGCCGCCGTGACGCCGCCGGGCAGCGGGCCGAGCGATTCCGGGTCGACCTTCCCGGTGGCCAGCACCACCCGGTAGTCGCCCGACAATCCCTCGATGCATGCCTGATAGATGTCCGGCCGCTCGGTGTAGCTGGTGCCCAGCGCCAGATAGACCAGCGGCCGGTCGTCCCCCGGTTCCGGCTGCCAGCCCGTGCGCCGTGCCGGGTCCGGGCACGGGCCCGCGAACACGTAGCGGTCGGCCACCTTGTCGCGATTCGGTTGCAGGACCCTGGGGATGAGCACGACGCACGAATCGGGCTTGCCGAGGAAGTCGTCGGGGTCGATGGTCATGCCGTTGTCGGCCAGCCACGACCGCAACGTGGCGTAGTAGCGCTGCCCCGTTGGCGAGGCCTTCAGCTGCCGAGTGTGCTCGGCAAGCTCCTCCTCCATGCCCTCCCACGCGACGTACGCCGTCGACAGCTGCACGGCAGGCACTCCCCAGTGGTGGGCAGCAACCCGGCCGGCATGCCCGCCGATGTCGTAGAGCACCGCATCCGGCCGGTCGATGTGCTTCAGCATGGGCTCAAGAGCGGCCACCGCGTCGTCCAGGAAGATCTGCATCGCGGCGCCGGTGTCCTCCGGCCAGTGTTCGTCGGCGTCCGGCATGATCGAGTCGAGTCCGAGAACTTCGGCGCCGGTCGCCGCTACCAGATCGCGCAGCCGCTCCCCCACGACGTAGGTCACCCGGTGGCCGCGTGCGACGAGTTCGGCGATGACCGGGAGTCCCGGATAGACGTGGCTCGGCGCGGTCACACCTGCCATGACGAGATGCATGGGGTTCCTTCTCACAGGTCGAGGGCCCAGTCCTGACCGACAAGATCATGCCCGAACATGTGTCCCGCTTCCTCCCCGACCAGCTGAAAGCCGCGCGACTGGTAGATCTTGCGCGCTGATGTCAACACCGAGACCGTCCACAGCTTCATGCGGCGGTAACCGACCTCCCGGGCGAACTCGATGCAGGTGTCGACAAGTCGGCCGCCGATTCCCCGACCGCGCGCAGCCGGATCGACGATCAGCAACCGCAGCTTCGCCGTTCCTTCTTCCTCGGCAGCGACACACGCGATGGAACCCACGCGTCGACCGTCGACCTCCGCGATCCACGCCGCCTCTCGTTCCGGGTCGTAACTGTTGGCGAAGTCGGCGACGATCCGGGCCACCAGCCCCTCGTAGGAGATGTCCCAGCCGTACTCCTTGGCGTAGAGCTCGCCATTCGCCAGAACGATCCAGCCGAGGTCGCCCGGTTCGCCCAGCCGGCGGATCCTGTCCATATCACTACACTCCGTTACTGAAACGACTGTTTCACTTGTGCCATGCTAAACCCATGACCGATGCGACAGCCACCGATTTCGTCGACGGATCTCCGCGCAAGGCCGAGCTGCTCGAGCGCGCGTATCGGTACGCGCTGGAGCATGGTGTCGCGAACCTGTCGCTGCGCCCGTTGGCTTCCGCGATCGGGTCGAGCCCGCGCGTCCTGCTGTATCTGTTCGGCAGCAAGGACGGTCTCGTGCGAGCGCTGCTGGCCCGGGCGCGAGCGGAAGAGCTGGCACTGCTCGAAGAATTGCGCAGCAACCCAGGATCGGATCTGAAGGACGTCGTCGCGCGGATCTGGGAGTGGCTGGCGGCAGAGGAACGGCGCGGACTGCTGTCGCTGTGGGTCGAGGGCTACGCGCGCTCACTGATCGACCCGGACGGCCCGTGGGCGGGCTTCGCCAAGGCCACGGTCGACGACTGGCTCGCGCTGCTCGCCGAGCACCAGCACGACACCGATCAGGCCTTGGCGCAGCGCACCGAAGCCTTGGCGCTGCTCCGCGGCGCATTGCTGGATCTGCTGGCGACCGGCGACCGCGAGCGCACCACCGCGACCATCCGGGCGTGGATGGCCCAGTAGCCGCTCGCGTCAGCCACCAGACAAGCCTCGGACCGTTCGCTTGAGCGCTCGACGGCGACGGTGGCTCGAGGCGCAGGGCGAGCCGATCGGCAATGACCCACGACCGTGGCGACCTGCATTCACCGAACCCACCTCGAGCAGGGGAGATCCCCGGGCGCGCAGCCCGCTCACACCCCGAAGGCTCGATTCGGTCTTCCATTTGACACCAAGTGCCAATATTCTCGGATGCACGTGACCGACGTCGAGGAGGACGCCATGAGCAACGAGGACGTGCAGACCGTCGCTGTCGAAAACACCGCCGAGGTCGAGGAAGACGTCCTGGTCGAGGACGTGTCGATCGACGGTATGTGCGGTGTCTACTGATCTGGATCCCCGGCGGCCCTATCGGCTCAGCCCGACGGTCTCCCTGCGCCCGGAACCGTTCGGTGCGCTGGTCTACGACTTCGCCACGCGCCGGTTGTCTTTCTTGAAGACACCGACGTTGACGCAGATCGTGCGTGACCTGGACCAGTATCCGGACGTCGACACCGCGATGGCCGCCGCAGGTGTGCCCGCCGGCGAGCACGACCAGTACCTGAAGGCGCTGGACCGGTTGCTCGCGGCGGGCACGATCCACCCGCTGCCCCCGGACGAAGGACCCCCATGAAACTGGTCGACCACTTCCAGCACGGACTCGATGCGCCGATCTGCCTGACGTGGGAGCTGACCTACGCCTGCAACCTGGCGTGCACGCACTGCCTGTCGTCGTCGGGACGACGCGACCCGCGCGAACTGTCCACCGAAGAGTGCAAACGCGTCATCGACGAGCTGCAGCGCATGCAGGTCTTCTACGTCAACATCGGCGGCGGTGAACCGACCGTGCGCTCGGACTTCTGGGAGCTGCTGGAATACGCCATCGACCACCAGGTCGGGGTGAAGTTCTCCACCAACGGCGTGCGCATCAGCCAGGAGCGCGCACGGCAGCTGGCCGCCATGGACTACGTGGACATCCAGGTGTCGCTGGACGGCGCCACGCCCGAGGTCAACGACGCGGTGCGCGGTCCCGGATCGTTCGACACCGCGTGGCGTGCCATGGAGAACCTCGCCGAGGCCGGATTCACCGGCTTCAAGATCAGCGTGGTGATGACCCGGCACAACGTCGACCAGCTCGACCAGTTCAAACGCATCGCCGACCACTTCGATGCCCAGCTGCGCATCACCCGGCTGCGGCCGTCCGGACGTGGCGCGGACGTCTGGGACGAGCTGCACCCGACCCAGGAGCAGCAGCGACAGCTGTACGAGTGGCTGTTGGGCAACGGTGAGAACGTGCTGACCGGCGACTCGTTCTTCCACCTCAACGCGCTGGGCTCGGCCCCGCTTCCCGGGCTGAATTTGTGCGGTGCGGGCCGCGTTGTGTGCTTGATCGACCCGATCGGCGACGTCTACGCCTGCCCGTTCGCCATCCACGACGAGTTCCTGGCCGGCAACGTGCGCGGCCCCGGTGGCTTCACCGAGGTGTGGCGGACATCGGCGTTGTTCGAGCAGTTGCGGCAACCGCAGACCGGTGGCGCGTGCACGTCGTGTTCGGCCTACGACTCCTGCCGGGGCGGGTGCATGGCGGCGAAGTTCTTCACCGGATTGCCGCTCGACGGCCCGGACCCGGAGTGCGTCAAAGGCAACGCCGAGCAGGCGCTCGAGTTGGTCGGCGCAGGTGCCGCACCGAAGCCGGACAAAGACCACTCGCGCCGCACCGCGCCACGCCGACGCTCCGCGGTCCCGGTGTCCATCGGCTGGGGGCCTCCCGACGATCGGATTCCCGATCGTGCGTGTGACACCAGCCCGCTCGCCGGCTTCTCACTACCCGAACCCCGGAGGACCTGATGGCCAGCACCAGACACTGGTTCGAAACCGTCGCCGAGGCCCAGCAGCGGGCCAAGAAGCGGCTACCCAAGTCGGTGTACCTTGCCCTGCTCGCCGGGTCGGAAGCGGGCGTGACGCTGTCGGACAACACCGCCGCGTTCGCCGAGCTCGGGCTGCGGCCGCACATCGCCGACCAGCCCGCCAAGCGCGAGCTGTCGACCACGGTGCTCGGCCAGGAGATCTCGCTGCCGGTGATCTGCTCCCCCACCGGCGTGCAGGCGGTCGACCCGGCGGGCGAGGTCGCCGTTGCCCGCGCGGCCGCCACGTCCGGCACCGCCATCGGGCTGTCCTCGTTCGCGTCGAAGCCGATCGAGGAAGTCGTCGCGGCGAACCCGAAGACGTTCTTCCAGATCTACTGGCAGGGCGACCGCGATGACATGCTGCGGCGGCTGGACCGGGCCAAGAAGGCGGGAGCGGTCGGGCTGATCGTGACATTGGACTGGGTGTTCGCCACCCAGCGCGACTGGGGCAGCCCGCCACTGCCGGAGAAGCTCGACTTCAAGACGATGCTGTCGTTCGCCCCGCAGGTGTCGGTGCGGCCGGGCTGGCTGCTGCGCTATCTGCGGGCTCGCAGGCTGCCGGATCTCACCACGCCGAACCTGGCCGAGCGGGGACAGAAGGGCCCGACGTTCTTCGGCGCCTACGGCGAGTGGATGCAGACCCCGCCGCCCAGCTGGTCCGACCTGCAGTGGCTGCGGGAGCAGTGGGACGGCCCGTTCATGATCAAGGGCGTGCACCGGCCCGACGACGCGCGGCGAGCGATCGACATCGGCGCTACGGCGATCTCGGTGTCCAACCACGGCGGTAACAACCTGGACAGCACGCCCGCGTCGATCCGAGCGCTGCCCGGTGTGGTCAAGGCCGTGGACGGGCAGATCGAGGTCTTGCTGGACGGCGGCATCCGGCGCGGCAGCGACGTGGTCAAGGCACTCGCACTGGGCGCCCGCGCGGTGATGATCGGCAGGGCGTACCTGTGGGGCATGGCGGCCAACGGGGAGCGCGGCGTGCACAACGTGCTGGAAATCCTGCGCCAGGGCATCGACTCCACGCTGTACGGCCTCGGCAAGGCGTCGGTGCACGACCTGACGCCGGACGACGTGCTGATCCCGGACGGGTTCACCCGGGGCATGTAGTGCCGGTGGTTCAGGCGGGCACCAGGCTCACCCTGGATGCCAACGCGCGCCGCTTTCGCGGGGACCGGGTCCTGCTCGGCGGTTCGCCGTTACGCCTGATCCGCCTCAGCTCGACGGGCGCAGGCTACCTGCGGGACTGGCTGGCCGGCCAGCCCGTCGGAGACCGCTCCGGTGAGCGGCGGCTGGCGGAGAGGCTGGTCGCCGCCGGGCTCATGCACCCACGGCCCAGCGGCG
>k87-194820_pt1 | contig 10215 bp, 10 predicted proteins | sample MGYA00084031_6733416 | MGnify analysis MGYA00084031
CAAGCAGGATGCCGCTGCTGCCACTGGCTCCACCGAGGAGCACGCCCATGAGCACGAGCATGATCACGGCGGTACCGATCCCCACGTGTGGCTCGATCCGACCATGCTGAAAGCACAGGCGGAAAAAATCAAGTCAGCTCTGGTTGAAAAGGACAAGGCGCATGCTGATGCCTACGAGAAGAACTACCAGCAGCTGGCCGCCGACCTGGATCAGCTGGACAAAGACTTTGCGGATATGGTAAGCAAATCCTCCAAAAAAGAGTTTATGGTCGCCCACAGCGCCTTTGCCTATCTGGCCAAGCGTTACGGACTGGAGCAGGTAGCAATCTCAGGGATTGATCCAGCCGACGAGCCGTCGCCGTCAGAGATGAAGGAGCTGGTCGAGCATGTGAAGGAACACAACATTTCGTATGTCCTGTTTGAGACCCTGGCGTCGCCGAAGGTAGCCGAGGTCATCGCCAAAGAAGCAGGCGTCCAAACGGGAACGCTTAATCCTCTGGAAGGCTTGACGGAGGAAGAAGCGAAGGCGGGGAAAGACTATCTCTCTATTATGAAAGACAACCTCGAAATGCTGCGTGCGGCATTGAAATAGGAAACAGGAACGGAAGCTGTCCTTGGCGATCCATAGAGCCAAAGGGGCAGCTTCCTTTTTTCTATCTTTTATATCCGGATTTTACTGTTGCGGGGGCCAGACAACTCCACCGCTTTGATCGATATAGCCCCATGCTGTACCCGTTTGCACGTTAGCCAGGCCATGATGAAAGTCGTAAGCAAAATCAAATTGAGCCGGAATGACGATTTCTCCGCGTGCGTTGATAAACCCCCACTTTTCGTTAAGCTTTACTGCGGCAAGCCCCTCGGAAAAGGAACCCACCTCCGCAAATTGCGGGGCAATGGCTGTCTTTCCCGTCTTGTCGACAAATCCCCACCCTTGCCCTGTCTTGACCTCGGCCAATCCTTCGGAAAAAGCATGGGCCAATTCGTACGCGGGGGCTATTTTCATCGTACCCTGTCGATCGATAAATCCCCATTTGCCGTCGAGCTTCACCGCTGCGAATCCCTCTTGAAAAGAATGTGCACTCTGGAAGGTGGGCGGGATGACTGCCTTTCCGCTTTTGTCCAAAAAGCCGTATAGATTCCCTGTTTTTATAAAAGCCAAGCCTTCGGAGTAATCCCCCAGTTCTTGTACATTCGGAAACGGGATCTCGAAAGCCGGTTCTCCAGATCGGTTGATAAAGCGGAAGGAGTCGTGATCATGGACAGCAGCCAGCCCCTCGTGAAAGCTTCCGGCGAATTTAAATTGCGGTGTGATGACGACTTTGCCGGTCCGATCAATATAACCCCATCCTTCTCCGTTCGGGACCCGTACCGCAGCCAGCCCTTCCGAAAAATCCTGTGCATCGGGAAATTGAAAATCGATTCGAACGCTTCCTTGTTTATCGATGTACCCCAGCTTCCGATCGTCATTTTCTACAATGGCGAGACCCTCTGAAAAGGCAAAACCTTGGAGAAATGACGGCTCGATAACGACCTGTCTGCTCCGGTTGATATATCCTGCATGGTCCCTTTGTCTAATGGGGAAAAGCGCGTCGTCTTCGCTTGAGGGCTTGCCCTGTTTGACTTGCCCGGCAGGAGTTGAATGCGGGGGTGCATGATCTGGCATTTCCGTTTGCGGCTTTGGGGGAGAGCATCCAACCAATATGACCAGCAGTAGCATTCCAAGAGTATATAGGCGAAATATACTCACAGCGAAATCTCACCCCATGTATTTTCGAAATTTTACGTTTTGTTTTACGGATGGTTATTGTCGCCAAAACACCTGTTTTATATAACAAACAAAGGGGAGTTCATTTTTACGATAATCACCTTTGTTCGATAATAATCCCTCAATTCTGGTATTTCTCCCTGTATTTACAATTAGTATGACGGTAATTACACCGGTTTGTTTCGCAAAAGAGAGATAAATAATCCTCAAAATTTCCTGATTCACGAAGGATGGGCTTGTAGAGCTGCCAAGCACAAAAAAACCGGAATCGGTTCGGCCCTCCTGATTCCGGTTGTATTCGTTTATTCGTTTGCTTGAGCCATCTGCTTTCCTTCACTCATCCGCAGCCTCAACAGAAACGCTGCAAGGATCGCCAGGACCACTCCGATCATGCCGAACCATGTAACCGATGACAACGACACTTGATCGATAATGATGCCTCCCATTCCTGCACCAGCCGCCATGGACAATTGCATCATGGATTGGTTAAGGCCCAGCATGATTCCCGAATAGTTTGGTTCAATCCGAACCAGATTAAATTGCTGCGTAGGACCGGTAGACCAGGCCGCAAACGACCACAAAACCAGTAAGACAGCAACAAGAAGCCACGAATGGGGCAAGGAAACGGAAACGGATAGCAAGATGAGGGCTGCTGCGTGCAGGAGCATGCCCCCGGTCAGCGTCGGGAACACGCCCCACTTGTCCGTGCTGAACCCGCCGAATTTGGATCCGGCCAAGCTGGCGATTCCGAACGCCAATAAAGCTGCGCTCAGCATGTCCTCCTTCAAGCCGGCGACATCGAGAAGATAAGGCGAGATATAGGTATAGGCGATGGAGTATCCGCCCAACCAGAAGAAGGTAATGGCAAGCCCTAGCGCTACTTTTCCGTTTTTCAAAAAAGCAAGCTGCCTGGACAAGGGAACGGGATCGTCTCCTTTGACTCGAGGCAATACTGTGTAGAGAACAAACATCGCCAGCAAGCCTGCCAGTGCCAGGAAGCCGAACACAGACCGCCATCCGAACGCGGCCGCTGCAACTCGTCCAAGAGGAACCCCGATAATCAACGAAGCAGTAAATCCCATAACCACTGTGGCAAGGGCACTTGCTTGTTTTCCCGGGGCGGCAATTTTAGCGGCAATATCCAAGGCGGTGACAACCACCATTCCCGCGCCTAAAGCCATGATGACACGGGCTGCAACAAAAAGCTCGAACCCAGGCAGGACAAAAGACAAAACATTCCCTAACACGAAGATGCCCATTGCAGAAACCAGCAGCTTTTGCCTTTCCCATTTTGCCGTCAAAGCCATGAGTAGCGGCGTGCAGACAGCATAAACAAATGAAAAGATCGTCACAAGCTGCCCAGTCAAAGTGACGGAGATACCCAGGGTCTCCGAAATCTTATCCAAGATGCCTGAAATGACATACTCGGATGTGCCGACTAAAAAACTGACTAATGCCAAAAAGTAAACCTTCCACGTATTGGACAATGAAATCACAACTCCTTTGTCGATTTTAGATCGATAAATTGAAAAATGTAGATACAAAAGACAAAACTATATGATAATACATATCGCGATATGTCGATTTGACAAACAAAACAAAAACCGAATACATTTTCGGCATTCAGTTATAGAATTAGAGCTCACTATTGAAAAAAGCAGCGAATTCACGTATTTTCTCTTCATTCCTTTTATAGTACGTAAATTTGCCGATCCGTTCTGTTTTTATCAGACCGGCTCGTTGAAGTATGGACAAATACTGGGAAACCGTTGATTGAGTCATCTTCAGCTTCTCTGTGACCTGACTCACGCAAACCCCGATTTTTCTCATATCAATCCCTTCGTGGGGCACAAAATGTTTTTCCGGTTCCTTTAACCATTGCAAAATTTGCAACCTCGACTCGTTAGACAATGCTTTAAACACTTCGATTGGCTCCATAATCATCATTATATCGACGATTTCCGATATGTCAACACGAATCAGTTGACCGTTGATTCTGGCGGCTTCTAATGCCTGCTTGCCGTACTGTGTTTGGCGTTCGCTCTGCGACCCGCCGTCAGAACGTGCGGGTCTTTAAGAGCGGAGAGGATGTTCTGGGAGTTGACGGCGGAAAAGCGGAATGCCGCATTTGACTTCTTGAGATTTTTGCCGAATCGTAGTACGATGTAACGTAGTAAATCAGAATAAATCCGATTTAAAGGAAGAAGGATGGCGTCATGAAAGCGAAACATGAGGATGCCGTAGTCAAGCTGACGTCGGTATTCTTTCAATATGAAGAGAAAGTCGTGCTGGAAAACATAAACTTCTCTCTGGAACGCGGAGACTTCGTCGGCATTGTCGGACCGAACGGCTCGGGCAAATCGACGCTGATGAAGCTGCTGCTCGGACTGCTTCCCGCCACGAAGGGGACGGTGGAGCTGTTTGGGCAGCCTTTGTCCAAGTTCCGGGACTGGAGCAAGATCGGTTACGTGGCCCAGCAGGTCGCTCACGGGGCAGGCGGCTTTCCGGCTACCGTACGGGAGGTAGTTGCTTCCGGTCTGGTGGGAAAGGTCGGTTTGTTCCGCCGCCTGCAAGGCAAGCACCATCAAAAAGTCGAGGAAGTCGTCGAGCGCGTCGGCTTGACGGAAAAGCTGGACCAGCGGATCGGCAACCTGTCCGGCGGGCAGCTGCAGCGAGTCTTCATCGCCCGGGCATTGGTGGCGGAGCCGGAGCTGTTGATCCTCGACGAGCCTACCGTCGGTGTGGATCAGGAGTCAATTGAACAGTTTTACGAGCTGCTACGCTCGCTGAAAGAAGAAAACGGCATGACGATGATGATCGTCAGCCACGATGTAGGCGTGATGACGCAGTGGGTCAACAAGGTAGCCTGCCTGCAGCGGAAGCTCCACTTCCACGGCTCCGCGCACGACTTTGCCCACAATCACGACAAGATTTTACAGCAGATGTACGGTGATTCGATCAAAATGCTCGCTCACCACCATTGAGTAGATTTGGAACGAAAGAAGGAGTAGAACCATGCTGGCTGACTGGTGGCAGTATGACTTTTTGCGGTATACCCTGTTTTCAGGGATACTGATTGGACTGATTTGTCCCATTCTGGGGACCTTTTTGATTGTGCGCCGCCTGTCGATGATGGCGGACGGCCTTTCGCATGTAACGCTCTCAGGTGTAGCGGCAGGCATGCTGATCTCAAAAAAGATTGCGCTGTTTCAGGCTGTTAATCCTCTGTTTTTCGGGATGCTGTTCTCGGTGATCGGCTCTCTGTTTATCGAGCGGCTGCGCAAGGTGTACAAATCGTATCAGGATTTGGCGATTCCGATCATCCTTTCGACCGGACTCGGGCTGTTTACTGTTTTGATCAGCATCGCCAAAGGCTTTAACACCGACCTGTATTCGTACTTGTTCGGTAAAATCGTGACGGTCAGCAAGGAAGATTTGTACGCCCTGATCGGCGTGGCGGCAGTCGTTCTCGGCACCGTTTTCCTCATTTACAAGGAGCTGTTTGCCGTATCGTTTGACGAGGAATTCGCCCGCGTCTCCGGAGTGGCACGCCGCTCGATCAACCTCTGGTTTATGGTTCTGGTGGCGCTGACGATTGCCGCCTCCATGCGGATCGTGGGCGTGCTGTTGATCTCCGCCCTGATTACGCTGCCGGTAGCAGCCAGTCTGCAGATTGCCGGAAGCTTCCGCCAAACGATTTTGTACGCGATCGTCTTCGCCGAAACATCCGTTTTGGCCGGACTCTATTTTGCCTATCTGCTAGATTGGGCATCTGGTGGTACAATTGTATTGGTAGCCGTAAGCATCTTGTTGATCGTGCTCGGTGTGAAGAAAATCAAAGCGGCTCTGCGATAGCATGTGACCAATGCGGGAAGGAGCAAGGATGATGAAGGTAGAAGAAGCGTTGCAGATATTGAAGGAAAAAGGATATAAATACACGGGTAAACGGGAAAAGCTGATCCGCATCTGCGCGGCAGAGAGACGGTACCTGTCAGCCAAGGATATCATGGAACGGATCAAGGACGACTACCCCAATCTCAGCTTTGACACCGTTTATCGCAACATCTCGACATTCGTCGATCTGGGCATTCTGGAGGAGACGGAGCTGGATGGGGAAGGAAAATACAGGCTCGCTTGTTCGGCAGACGGCCACCATCACCACCACGTCATCTGCACCGAATGCGGCAAGACCTCCTCACTCCCCGGTTGCCCGATGAACATCATGTCGTCGATCCCCGAGGACTTCCAGGTCACCGGCCACAAATTCGAAGTATACGGCACCTGCTCCGACTGTGCGTCCGTGCCGTCTCATTCATAAAGATTCCGCAGATTTCCTTTCAGCCTTTGCAGCGATGACAAGTTCATCGAAGCAAAGGCTTTTTTATCTTTTGCTTTTAGGAAGACCGGGCGAAAACAATCGCTGTAGAGATGAAACAGGAGAAAAAGGCGAAGGTCTTTGGGACACCGGCCCAGGAGGAATGGAAAAAGGGGAACACGCTTTTCGCGTCCAACCTCTGAGACGCATCCTCGGGCAGGCTGCTTTTGGACGCGGTTCCCCTTTTGGAATGGAGCCGGACAGTATAAGCTTCCAAGCAAGTGTCCCACCGAACCTGGAGCCTTTTTCTCCTGTTTCATCTCCGCCACCGCAGCCCGGACAACGCCGCCCAAAACCCGAAAGCCTCGTAAAGCTTGCTAAGACTCGCAAAGCTTCAGGCTTACAAAAGAGCTGCGCCAACTCATTTTGCTACCAAGACGTATTTGTTATAATGGGTGAAACATAGATTTGATCACGGATGAGAGAAGGGACACAGGGAATGATCCCCCGCTATATTGCTGACTTTGATTTGCAAACATTGCCGCGGATGAAAACGGAAGTGGCGGTCATCGGCGCTGGCATCGCCGGGCTGTATACGGCCCTGCAAGCCAGTGAACAAAATGAAGTGGTATTGATCAGCAAAAAGAAACTCGACGACAGCAATACGCGCTGGGCGCAGGGCGGGATTGCCGCGGTCACGGCCAAGTCCGATTCGCCTGCGCTGCACCGTCAAGACACCTTGATTGCAGGTGCGGGCCTGTGCTCGTACGAAGCGGTGGAAGTCCTCGTCCACGAAGGGCCTGAACGCTTAAAAGAACTGATCGCCTACGGCACAGAGTTTGACAAGGACGCCGAGGGTCGGTACGAGCTGACCAAAGAAGGGGCGCACAGCAAGCGTCGTATTTTGCATGCCCACGGGGACGCAACGGGAGCGGAAATCGTCCGCGCCTTGTCCGCACGCGTTCGGGAGAAGTCCAACATCACCGTACTGGAAGACCACTTTGCGATTGATGTTGTGACACAGGACGGCGAATGCGTCGGAGTGATCGCCATGAAGCCGGACGGTGAACGCTTTTTCCTGGAAGCAAAGGCCACGGTGCTGGCGACCGGGGGAGCGGGTCAGCTCTACCGCTACACGACCAACCCGGAGATCGCGACAGCGGACGGAATCGCGATCGCGTATCGGGCCGGAGCGCGGATCAAGGATGTGGAGTTTATCCAGTTTCACCCGACAGCGCTGTATTATCCGGGTGCGCCGCGCTTTCTCATCTCGGAAGCAGTACGCGGGGAAGGGGCGATTCTCCGCAATACGAGCGGGGAGCGCTTCATGGAAAAGTACCATCCGCAAAAGGAATTGGCGCCGCGCGACGTCGTAGCCCGGGCGATCGTTTCCGAGATGGAGCGCACGCATTCGGCTTATGTTTATCTGGATATCACGCATGAGTCGGAGGAGCTGATCAAGCATCGCTTCCCAAACATTTACCAGTTCTGCCTCCAATACGGGCTCGACATGGTAACCGACTGGATTCCGGTCGCGCCTGCCTGCCACTATATCATGGGCGGAGTTCAGACCGATCTGAACGGAGAGACCTCTACCAAGCGCCTGTTTGCCTGCGGCGAGGTATCCTGCACGGGTGTGCACGGAGCGAACCGCCTGGCGAGCAACTCGCTGTCGGAAGCGGTTGTGTTTGGCCACCGGATTGTTCATCGCATCCGGGAGCTTCCGCCGTTGCCCGAAATACGTCCGTTGCAGGCAAAGGCAGAAAAACGGGGGAATCGGACCGTCAACACGAGAGAGCAGCGGGTCAAGCTGCAAAAGCTGATGCTGCGCCACGTCGGCGTAAAGCGGCAGGAAAAGGGACTACAAAAGGCGTTGGAAGAGCTGGAGCGCATGCAGCGGTTTTACGCCTGCGAGCACCATGAAATCGAGGCATTCGAATTCCTCAACCTGCTCGGTACGGCCGTGCTGACGACACGCGCGGCATTGCGGCGGGAGGAAAGCCGGGGCGGACACTATCGCAATGATTTCCCGAACAAAGACGATTTGATTTGGCGCAAGCACATCATCCAGTCGATGGATGAGGGTGTACGTGAGGAGAGTGACCAGTACGATGTGGAATAAGCGGGAATTGCAACGCAAAATTGAAGAGTGGCTGCAAGAGGACATCGGCTTCGGAGACGTGACGACAATGAGCACGATTCCCGGGACGGAGACAGGGACGGGCATTCTGTACGCCAAGGAAGCAGGGATTATTGCCGGATTGTCCGTGGCGGAGCAGGTGTTTGCGACCGTAGATCCAGCCTTGTCCTTTACAAGCCGCGTCCAGGAAGGGGCGCGTGTCGAGAAAGGAGAGCAAATCGCAGACGTCAGCGGTTCGGTTCGCTCGATCTTGAGCGGTGAGCGTCTGGCGCTCAATCTGCTTCAGCGCATGTCTGGCATCGCGACGCTGACCAGGCAGTATGCCGACGCAGTCGCAGGAACGAAGGCGCGGGTGGTGGATACGCGAAAAACCACCCCGGGCCTGAGAATGCTGGAAAAATACGCAGTCCGCGTCGGGGGCGGACACAACCACCGCTACGGACTGTACGATGCCGTGATGGTCAAGGATAACCACATCAAGGGAGCGGGCGGAATTGCTCAGGCAGTCGCGGCGGCCCGTGCCGCCATTCCGCATACGATGAAAATCGAAGTGGAGGCGGAGTCGCTGGGGCAGGTGCAGGAGGCACTGGCTGCCGGAGCCGATATCATCATGCTGGACAACATGCCAAACGAGACGATGCGTGAAGCCGTCGCCATGATCGGCGGCCGGGCTGTCGTGGAAGCCTCCGGCGGCGTCACGCTGGAGACGATCGGGGGCATTGCCCAAACTGGGGTGGACGTCATCTCGGTCGGAGCGCTGACGCACTCGGTAAAAGCGCTCGATATCAGTCTCGATTTAAACACCCGGAAACGGTAGGAGAAGCCTTATGCTACTGGTGATGGACATCGGAAATTCCAACATCGTGATGGGACTGTATGAGGGAGAAACGCTGCGTCATCATTGGCGCGTGGCTACGGACCGCAACAAAACAGAAGACGAATACGGCATGCTCGTCCGCAGCCTGTGTGACAGTGTCGGCCTGACGTTGGACAGCGTGGACGGTGTCATTATTTCCTCAGTCGTGCCGCCGATCAACGTGATGATGGAGCGGATGTGCGAGAAGTACTTGCGCCATAAGCCTTTGATCGTGGGACCCGGAATCAAGACCGGCCTCAACATCAAGTACGAGTATCCGCGCGAGGTCGGGACAGACCGCATCGTGAATGCGGTGGCCGCGATTCACGAGTACGGAACCCCGCTGATCGTCGTCGATTTTGGCACGGCCACCACCTTTTGCTATGTGGACGAGCGCGGACAGTACTGGGGCGGTGCCATAGCCCCGGGGATCGGCTCTTCCACGGAGGCGCTGGTAAGCCGCGCTGCCAAGCTGCCCCGCATCGAGATCGCGAAGCCTTCGTCCGTGGTGGGGCGAAATACGATATCAGCGATGCAGGCCGGGATTTACTACGGCTTTGTCGGTCAGGTGGAGGGCATTGTCCGCCGGATCAAGGCCGAGTACGGCACACAGCCGACTGTGGTCGCGACAGGGGGCTTGGCTCCTTTGATTGCAAACGAAGCAGAGTGCATCGATGTTGTTGATGGCGACTTGACGCTGAAGGGCCTTCGTTTGATTTACGAACGGAATCAGTGAGATGTTAGCTTGTTCATAAAAAGAGAGCAGTTCTCTTGCAGGGAAATCGGCAGGAGGGTTGCTCTCTTTTATAATGGGAGCCTTTAAGATTCATCGAGTCCTACTGCTTTTCTTGTTTTCGCCTCGACTGAAGAGACAGGCGCTCGATACCCTTTCTTTGTCTGCCGGGGGTAATCTTCAACAAAATGAGAAGATATGTTGGGAGAAATACTTCTATAGTTTACCTCTATGTGTATCATATGGTAAAATATAGAAATATCAAAAAGATATCTCTTTATCAAGAGTGACTTAACGTACTGAATAGTAATCACTTTGTGAGTAGGGGGAGTGTTTTTCTATGAGGCTGCAAGAGACGGTGCAACGGTCGTTGCGGTCAGAGATAGAAACGCATCAGAAGCAAAAC
>k87-651789_pt1 | contig 10215 bp, 8 predicted proteins | sample MGYA00084031_6733416 | MGnify analysis MGYA00084031
CCGGCGCTGTTGGCGGTGAGCTTCGCCGCGCTGCCGATGGTGGTGCTGATGAACCTCCTGCTGGCCGCGCTGCGCTGCGTGCGGCCGATCGGCACGTACGTGGCGATCCAATCGCTGTGGCTGCCGATCGGGCGTCCGCTGTTGGTCGGTGGTGCCGCCCTCCTCGGGGGCGGGGTCGTGCTGGGCATGACGGGATGGTTGCTGCCCGCGGGGGTCGCGCTCCTGGCCTGCGCAGTCCTGGTCAGTCGCTCGCTGGCGATCGGGCGCGGCGCCCGCCTGCACCCCGCGCGCGGCGATTGGCCGTGGTTCTGGAGCTTCGCGCTGCCTCGCGCCGCCTCAGCGGCGATCGACGCGGGCAGCATGTGGATTGGTGTGCTCATGACCGCGGCGTTGGCCAGCCAGGCGGAGGCGGGGATTTTCGGCGCGGTCGGGCGGTATGTGCTCGCTGGCCAGTTGGCGTTGCAAGGACTGCGAGTCGCCATCTCCCCGCAGCTATCGCGGCTGCTCGCTACCGGCCGGCGGGCGGAGGCGGCGCAGGTGCACCGCCAGATGACCACGTGGGCGATGGTCTTGTCGCTGCCGGTCTATGTGCTGCTCGCCGTCTTCAGTCTCGGTTTCCTGCAACTGTTCGGGCCGGAGTTCACCGCTGGATCCGCCGCGATGACGGTGCTCGCCATCGCCATGGTGGTGAACATCTCAGTGGGTAACGTGCAGTCGCTGTTGCTGATGGCGGGGCGCAGCGGGCTGCACCTGATGGCCACTCTCGCCAACGTCGTGGCGAATCTGACATTGGGCATTGCGCTCATTCCCGCACATGGGGCGATCGGTGCGGCGATCGCCTGGAGCACGGGAATCGTCGTGGAGAACGTGTTGGCGGCGATCGCGGCGTGGCGAGTGGTGGGTCATCCACTGTTGACAGTGGGGATGCTCCGCACCGCTGGGGCGGTCATCGGTGGTGTCGGGGCGCTGAGCACACTTGCAGTAATCATCGCGGGACGCGGCGTTATCGGTCTCGGTGTGGCACTGGTCACTGTGGCCTTAGCAAGCGTCAGCTATCTGACGATTCCGAGTGGTCGGCGCCAAGTGTGGGACATTCTGAAGAAGATCCGCGACGGCAGACAGGATGGCGGTCGTCTGCATTCTGGTACGTCTGGCGGTTGATGGACGCGCTGTTGTGGTGAACGATTCCGGCGGAGACACGCACTGCCGATCGTGGCCAAGAGGGCAAGCGCGTGCGCGGCATGGGCATGAAGGGTGAGGTGATGGGGTCGTGCCATTGCTCCGCGACCGAGTGAAGCAGGCCTTGCCCGCACCGGTGACGGCGCTGGTGAAGCAGTCACTGGTGCGGTACGGCATCCGTACCGCTGACCGGCGTCCGCTGCCGGATTTCCTCATCATCGGTACGAAGCGTGGTGGCACGACTTCGCTGTGGAATTACCTCCTCCAGCACCCCTTGGTGCCGCGGCTTTTCCCGGCGTGGAACACCAAGTCCACCCACTATTTCGAGGAGAACTGGGCGCGTGGCCTCGCCTGGTATCGCTCGCATTTCCCCACGGAGCGGCAGCGGGCGGAGTTGGAGAAGCGGCACGGCGGGCCGGTGCGGGTCGGGGAAGCCTCCCCGTTGTACATGTTCGATCCCCGGGTGCCGCAGCGGGTGTACGAGTTGATGCCCCACGTGCGCCTCATCGTGCTGCTGCGCGATCCCGTGGAGCGCGCGTACTCCCACTGGAAGGAGCGGCGTACGGAGGGTAAGGAGCCTTTGGAGTTCGCCGAGGCCCTCGCGCGGGAAGAGGAGCGCATCAAGGGCGAGTGGGATCGCATGATGGCGGACCCCTACTACTTCAGCGAGCCGTACGACTGGTACACCTACCGTGCCCGTGGCCGCTACATCGAGCACCTGGAGCCCTGGCTGGAGCGCTTCGACCGGTCGCAGTTCCTCTTCCTGGCCAGTGAGGACCTCTACCGCGACCCGCGGGCGACCTACGCTCGGGTGCTCGAATTCCTCGAGTTGCCGCCATACGACTTGCCGGAGTTCAAGGTTTACAACGACCGTCGGTCTGCTCCGATGGACCCGGAGATTCGTGCCGAGTTGACCGAGTACTTCCGTCCGTACAGCGAGGCGTTGCAGCGTCGCCTCGGCATGACGTTCGACTGGGCAGGGTTGTCTCGGTGACTGTGGACCCGTTCTCTGCCGATCCCCGAGATCGACAGGATGGGCTGGGCTGGGTCACCCGCGCGGTCTTCCCGGATCGCCGCGTCCGGCTGACCGTCAGCCCGGGCGGCCGGGGTGCGGTCCCTGGGCGGGTGGTGGCCCGATACGCGGTCGTGCCGACCGTCGACCGCGCGCGCTTCCTGCTGCCGCTGGGACGCCGGCGAGTCACGGCCGCGTCGGTCCTCGCGTACAACGCTCTCCGTCCGCCGCGGGTGCGCGCGGCGCGGGCCGTCCTCGGCGTGGCGGCTCATGTCGGGCTGGTGGAGTGGGCGCCGTTCCCCGTGTTGACGGTCTCCATTCCCGAGGACGCTGACCCCACGGATCTGGTGCTCACCGCGCACCTGTCGGCCAAGCTGGGGCGTCCGCTGGCGGGCGCGTTCGGCGTACGGCCGCCGGACCCCAACCACAAGCCCACGCTCCAGCTCTTCGACAGCGACGGTCGTCCCGCCGGCTACGCGAAGATCGGCTGGAACGAGGCGACTCGGGCCCTCGTGCGTACCGAGGCGACCGCGTTGCGGGCGCTGCCCCGCGATTCGATCCCGGGGTACCCTCTCGCGCCTCGCGTGCTGCTGCACGAGGAGTGGGGTGATCGGACGATCACCGTGGTCGAGCCGCTGCCGCTGGGGGTTCGGGGTGTGGATCCGGCCGCGCCGCCGCGGATCGCCGAGATGCTGGCGGTGGCTCGGCGGGGCGGTTCCCCGACGCCGCCGCGTCCGCTGGCGGATTCGCCGTTCTTGAAGCGACTACGGGCGGAGGCGGAGCGCGCGATCCCGGCCGTGGGGCGGCGCGCGGTCGACGCGGTCCGCCGCTTCGCCGAGCGGCACGGCGCGACGCTGGTGGAGTTCGGCGACTGGCACGGGGACTGGGTACCGTGGAATCTCGGCACGTACGACGGCCGCCTCGTGGCGTGGGACTGGGAGCACAGCGGTCCCGACCGACCCGTGGGGATGGATCTCGCGCATCAGGGCTTCCAGTGCGCGTTGCTCGTGGAAGGACGAAGCCTGCGCGCGGCGGTGCGCGCCGCGGATGGGCTCGTGCAGCGGTACGGCCCGGCGATGGGGCTGGACCCACAGCGTGGCCAACTGGTGGTGGACGCCTATCTGCTGGAGATGTGGTTGCGCACCTGGCGGTTGGCCGAGGGGGGTGCCGGGTGGAATCCCACGCTCCACCCTGGGCTGCTTGAGGTGATTGAAGCTCGTCTTAATCGTTAGCGGCTATTGTCCAGATTGACCCCCATCTCCGAACTTTCATATCAGTAGTCGCCTGATTACGGATTGGTGATTATCGGGCGGTGTTTACTGTCGGTGATTTGACGATTTAGGTCACGAGAGTTGACGCGGCAATCAGTTCACCAGGGATTATGGGCTGGCGTGCTGGGACGCGGGGGAAGTGAAAACCCGATGGGAGGGGGTTACGTGACCGGACTCGCGGGTGTTGCCGGGAGTAAGGGATCGATCCTCTTCGTCGGCTCGAGTGGTGGTCATCTCGCGCAGCTGCTGGCTCTTGAGCCGTGGTACCGCCCGTTGCGCCGCTGCTGGGTCACGTTCAACACGCCGGATGCAGCATCCCTGCTCCGGGGTGAGGATGTCATCTGGGCGCATCATCCGACGACGCGGAATATTCGAAACCTCATCCGTAACACTTTCGTTGCACTCCGTGTATTTTGGAAGCGAGACATCGCAGCCGTCGTCACAACGGGTGCAGGAGTTGCTTTACCCTTCGTAGTCATTGCGCGACTGTTGGGAATACCGACTATCTACATCGAGGTCTACGACCGGATCGACACCGCGACGTTGACGGCGCGTTTGTGTCGTCCATTCCTCTCCGCGATGCTCGTCCAGTGGGATGAGCAGCGGCGCATGTACCCGGAAGCGACTGTGGTGGGGAACCTGCTGTGACCGCTGAACAGTTGGAGATCGCGCAACGAGAGCAGACGCGGTTGGCGAGCGCTTCCCCCGCGGACCCGGCCGCTCCCACAGTGTCCGTACCTCGGCAGCGCGACGGTGAGCAGCAGCAAGGGCAGGCCACCATCCTCGTCGCCGTCGGCACCGACAAGCACCGGTTCGATCGGCTCATGGATTGGCTCGACGAGTGGTTTCCCACCACCTCCGTCCGGCCCACCATGGTGATCCAGCACGGCTACAGCCGGCCTCCCAAGATCCCTGGCGGGGTGCAGTTCTTGGGGCACGCCGAGCTGCAAGAGGCGATGGCGACGGCGACGCTGGTCGTGTGCCACGGCGGCCCCGCCACGATCCTGGAAGCCCGCCGGCACGGCCACCTGCCGATCGTGGTCCCCCGGGATCCCTCCCGCCAGGAGCACGTCGACAACCACCAGCAGCTCTTCGCGCGCCGGCTCGCCGCCGCGGGAATGATCGCGCTGTGTGAGTCGCAAGAGGAGCTCACCGACGCGCTCAACCGCGGCCTGGCGCAGCCGACGAGTTTTACCGTCACCGCGGACCCGGACGCGCACGCGGCGCGGATCGCGGCGGTCCACCGGGTGGGCCAGATCGTGGAGGAGCTGGTCGCCGCGGCGCGGCCCCGTTGGCTCTTCGCTCGACGGCTTTTCGGCCGTCGGCGGTAGCCGGTCGTGACATCTGTGGGGGAGAGCGTGAACGACTATCCGTCTGTCAGCGCGGTGGTGCCGACTCGCGACCGGCCTGAGCTGCTGCGCGCGGCGCTGCGTGCGATCCTCGATCAGGACTACCCCGGAGAGATCGAAGTCATCGTCGTCTACGACCAGTCGGAGCCCGACCCGTCCCTGGAGACGGCGACCGACCCCACGCGTCGGGTCCGGGTCATTCGCAACACGCGCACGCCCGGGCTGGCCGGGGCGCGCAACTCGGGCATCCTCGCCGCCACCGGCGAGCTGGTGGCCTTCTGCGACGACGACGATGAGTGGCTGCCCGGAAAGCTGCGGGCACAGGTCGACGCGCTCCACGCCACCCCCGGGGCCGAGTTCGTCTGCTGCGGCATTCGCGTGAGCTACGACGGTCGGACCACCGACCGGTCCCTGGCCATGACCTCGGTGCCGCTTGCCGCGCTGCTGCGCGATCGACTGACCGAGTTGCATCCGTCCACGTTCCTCATGCGTCGGGCCGCCCTCGAGCGCATTGGGCTGGTGGACGAGGAGATCCCCGGCAGCTACGCCGAGGACTACGAGTTCCTCCTGCGGGCCGCCCGCAGCGCGCCACTGGTCAACGTGCCGACCCCCTACGTCGTGGTCCGCTGGCACAGGCGTTCCTACTTCTCGCGCCGGTGGGAGACGATCGCGACCGCGTTGACCTGGCTGCTCGACCGCTACCCGGAGTTCCGCACGCAGCCGCGGGGTGAGGCTCGGGTGACCGGCCAAATCGCCTTCGCGCACGCGGCGGCGGGCAACCGCCGCGATGCCCTGCGCTGGGCGCGGCGGACGTTGACCCGCAATCTGCGGGAGCCTCGGGCGTACCTGGCGCTGGCGGTCGCGGGCAACGTGGTGCGCGCCGACACCATTCTTCAGTCGCTCCACAAGCGCGGCCGCGGCATCTGATCGGCACTCGTGGCCCGAGCGCGGCTCCGGTCAGGCGGGAGCGACCGTGCGCCGGAAGGCGGGGGCGATGGGCTGCCGGAAGTAGGGGTCGAAGGCGATCCGCACGAAGCCCCGCCAGGTGTCCTCGGAGTTGGTCACTCGGGTGTCGCAGCCGCCGGGGTTGGAGTTGAAGGAGACGATCGCCTTAATCCTCGGCGTCTTCTTGATCACCTCGGCGAATCCGACGAGCCACTGCTGGCGGTTGCGGCCGTGGCTGCCGAACTCCGAGAGCATCACCGGCTTCCCAGCCCCCAGACCGCTCTCCTCGAGCCACTGCAGAAACGGCAGGACGGTCTGCTCCGGCGTCTTGGGAGGAACGCCGTGGCAGGCGTTGAAGTCGTACGGGTCGTAACTGATCCAGTCGACGTACTTGTCGCCGGGGTAGAGCCGGGGATACCAGTGGGTGTGCCCGAGGTAGCCCATGATCCACCAGACCCAGACGACGTTCGTCGCTCCCGCCCGCTTGAAGACGTCGTGGATGTGGCGGTAGGCGGCGACGAAGTCCTCGGGAGTGCCGGCGATGTGCTCGCCCCGTTCGAGCTCCTGCTCCGGTTCCTGGTTGAAGGAGAAGAACACACGGCCACCGAGGTCGCGCAGCCGTTCCGCGAGCTGCGTCAGGTAGGCGTCGTGGTGACCGGCCGCGATCGACCGCCACGAGGCGTACTGGCCGGTCGAGAAGTTCCGGGCGCGCAGGTCGAGGAGCAGGAGCCGATGCCCGGCGTACCACTGTCGGTCCCAGTCATCGGGGAGCATCTGCCCCCAGCCGTAATAGCGGCTGACGATGTCGAACGTGCGGCCGAGCCGCTGCTCTAGGCTCGCCAGGTTGCCGAAGAGATCCGAGGTGACCGTCCCGTCGGCCCGGGTCCGGGGCCAAATCCCCAGCCACGCCCCGCAGCTCGGCTCGAGAATCGCGGAGACCCGACCGCAGGTGGTGTCGCGTGGGGGGACCACGGCACCGCCGCCGAGGGTCAAGACGGCCACGCCGACGAGTAAACCGGTGATCAGCCGCCAATGGCGCGCGCCGCGGCGTCGCGCGGACGGAGCGACCGTCGGCGCGCCCGAGACGGATGTCGACGGCACGTCAGGCCGCGGCGCGTGGTTGAGCACGGTCGGCCCCCTTCCCTCACCGGCTTCTCGTGCGATGGATTGAATCCAGACTATGATTCGGTGCGCATCAATATCTGTCTGTGACGTGACGGTTTAGCGCCGCTCCTGGCGGGGAAGTATGACCTCTCGGATGATGAGCTGAAGCGCCGCGACGATGGGGACCGCGAGGAGGGCGCCGAGCACGCCGAACAACGTGACGCCCAGCAGCGCGCCGACGATCGCGGCGACGTCGCTGACCTGCACCGATCGCCGCATCACCTTCGGATAGATCAGGTAGTTCTCCACCTGCTGGTAGATGATGAAGAAGACGACGCAGGTGATCCCGATCGGCACTGAGGTCGTGAACCCGATCAGGCTGACGATCGCCGCACCGAGGGTGGCGCCGACCTGCGGAATCAGGTCGCACACCGCCACCACGATCGCCAACGCGATCGGATAGCTCAGCCCCATCACCGAGGCGAAGACGAAGGTGGCGACCCCGGCGAGGAAAGCGATGGAGAGGGCGCCCACCATGTACGCCCCGACCTTGGCCAGGATCTCGTCACCGAGGAGGCGCACCCGTTCGCGACGTGACGCCGGTACGAGCCGGTAGGCGAGATCCTTGATGCGCTCGAAGGTGGCGAGGAAGTAGATCGTCAAGACGAGCACGGTGACGACGTTGAACACCGTGCCGAAGACCCATCGGGCTCCACCGTAGACACCGCCGATCGCCCGCTCGACCACCTCGACGTTCGCCGCGGACCGCACCCGCTCCGCCAAGTCGAAGCGCTCGATGAGCTCGTTGACCGTGGGATTGCGGCGCAGATCCTCCACATAGGACGGAAGATGGCTGATGAACTCCGTCGTCTGGTTGACCAACGGAGGCACCAGCGCCACCACACCGCCGACGAACAGCAGCAGCAGGCCGAGCGCGACAGCGGCGACGGCCACCCCGCGCGGCAACCCCCAGGAGCGCAGGCGGGTGACGAGGGGATTGAGCCCGATGGCGAGGAAGAGCGCGATCCCGATCAAGACGAGTGCCGAGGCGGCGTTGCGGAGCGCCAGGAAGCCCGCGTACGCCACCAACACCCCCGTCGCGCCGGAGAATCCGATGAGGAACGGACCGCGTCGCAGCGGCGGGCCGGGGCGACCGAACCGCTGCGTGTCCTCCGCGGCGCGGTCAGGGCCGCGCGTGGCGTGGCCATTGGAGGAGGGCACCCTGTCGTGGGGTGGGGTGACGCGGTCGGAGGTCGGGGTGACGCGCTCCTCGCTCGGCGGGATGCGATCGTCGCTGCGCCAGGTATCGGTCGCCTGCCTCGCGGTGTCGTCCGTCTCGTGTGTCGCGACCGGCTCTCCGTCGACCACGGCCCCTCCCGACCTGTCCACGGCCGTTCGGCGGGCGCCTGCCCCGCCTCAACGATCCAGCCCAGCCTATGGTCGGCAGGCTAACGGCCGCGGTGGTCGACGGCCAGTGACCACACCGGGACTGGCGCGATATCACCCGTTCCGAGAGGAGTCGTCCGACACCGCGGAATCCGACTTGCCGTTGGCGGCGCCCACCGGCGCCTCCTGCGGCGCGATCCCGGACGGCTTGTGGCCGTCACCGGAGAGCCCCGCGTGCCCATCGCCGGACATCGACGCCGTCTCCGCGAGCTGGCGGTGGGCGACTTCGGTGGCCTGCTGGACCTCAGCCAGCCGGCGCTGTTCCGCGGCGAGCTGTTGCTGGATCTCCGCGAGGCGCGCCTTGGCCTCGTCGGATTCCTGCCGGGTCGTCATGATTTCGTGGCGGAGGTCGGCGAGGGTCTGCTGCGCCTCCGCGACCTCCTGGAGCACCTCCATGAGCTGTTGCCGCGCCTCGATCACTTCGCGCTGGGCGGCGGCCAGGTGCTGCTGGGTCGCGGCGAGCTGGCGTTGCGCGGTCGCGGCGTGCTCCTCGGAGTGCCGGCGAGTGCGCGCGGCCTGCTCCTCCGCCGCCTGCCGGATGCTCGCCGCCTGCTCCTCGGCCTGCCGCCGGACGGCGACCGCTTGCTCCTCGGCCCGCTGCCGCACCCGGGTGGCGTACTGGTCGGCCTCGGCGCGCTGGGCCGCCACCTCCCGTTCCGCGCTCTCCCGGAGTTCAGCGATCTCCCGCTCCGCCGTCGCGCGAAGTTCCGCGACCTCCCGTTCCGCGCTCGCGCGCAGCTCGGCGGTTTCTCGTTCCGCGCTCTCCCGCAGCGCGGCGGTTTCCCGTTCCGTCTTCGCGCGCAGCTCGGCGAGTTCGTGTTCGGTCTGGCGACGGCGCTCGTCGAGCTCGCGGGCGGCTTCGGCCAGTTGCTGCTCCATCGTGGCCTTGCGCGCCGCGAGGTGCTTCTCGGTATCGGCGCGCTGGCGGGCGATCTCCTGCTCCGCGCGCAGCCGCCACTGCTCGATTTCCTTCTGCGCGTCGCGGCGCGCGGTGGCGAGTTCCTGTTCGGTCGTGGTGCGGAGCTGGGCGAGCTCCTGCTCTGTCGTCGTCCGCCGTTGGGTCAGCTCCTGCTCGACCTGGGAGCGCAGCTCGGCGAGTTCCTGTTCGGTTTGGCGGCGGGTCTCGGCCACCCACGCCTCGGTCTCGGACCGGGTGCGCTCCGCGTACTGGTTCGCCTCCTGAACGACGGCGGCGGCGCGCTTCTCGGCCTCGGCTTGCGTGGCGCGTCCGGATTCGACGAGCCGCTCCGCCTCCTCCCGCGCGGCGGCGAGCGCGCTTTCTCCCTCCTTGCGAAGCCGTTCAGCTTCCTCCCAGGCGGCGCGGATCGCCGCCTCCGCTTCCGCACGCCGGGCAGCGTCCACTTTCTCCTCGTCGGCGCGGCGCGCCGCCAAAGCGAGCTCGAAGTCGCGGATCGCCGCCGCGGCTTTCTCCCGCGCCTCGTTGAGCAGCCGATCAGCCTCCTCGCGCTTGGCGCGGATCTCCTCGGCGGCCTCCGCACGAATCTGCTCGGCCTGTTCCTCGGCGAGCGTGAGGATGTGCTCCACCCGCGGCCCGAGGTGCCGGAAGGACACCTGGTCGATGAAGCTGGTCCGCTTTTGGAGCTCGGAGAGCTCGGCCTGGAGCTGTTCAACTTGGGCAAGCAGCTGTTGGACTTCGGCGTAAGCCTGGTCCCGCTCGGCGGCGAGCGTGGCGAGCTCGCTTTCGGTGCGGGCGACGTACCGGTCCACTTGCCGTCGGTCGTAACCCCGAAGCGCCAACTCGAAGCTCGGGCCCGAGGCCACGTCCCCGTCAAGAGTGAACAGTTCCTCGCCGTGCGCCATGGCTCCATCCTCACACGCGTGCCCGAATCCCGTGACGATACTCACACTCGTCACGGTGAGCCAGTGATGCTGATCAAATAAGCACACA
>k87-552126_pt1 | contig 10212 bp, 7 predicted proteins | sample MGYA00084031_6733416 | MGnify analysis MGYA00084031
ATCCCTTGGAGCACGGATTGCTCTTCGAACGGTTCCTTAACCCGCAGCGCCTGCAGATGCCGGACATCGACGTGGACGTGTGCGACGTGCGGCGGGAGGAGCTGTTGGCCGAAGTGCGCCGCCGCTTCGGGGCGGACCGGGTGGCGCAGATCGCCACCTTCGGTACGCTCGCGGCTCGCGCAGCGCTGCGGCACGTCGGCCGGGTGCTGGACTTGCCGGCCGGCGAGGTAGACGCGCTGGCGCGGCTGGTGCCGGACGAGCCCGGCGTGACGCTGGCGGAGGCAAAGCGGCGGGTGCCCGCGCTGGCGCAGGCGGCCGCGGGCGGGCCTGGGGCGCGGCTGCTGGCGCTGGCGGAGGCCGTCGAGGGGACGCCGCGGCACATGTCGATCCACGCGGCCGGCATCGTCATCGGCGACAAGCCGCTGGCGGGGGAGCTGCCGCTGGTGCAGGCCGCGGGCGGCGCGGCGGTGACGCAGTACCCTATGGAAGACATTCAGGCGCTCGGCTACGTGAAAATGGACTTGTTGGGGCTGCGGACGCTGACGGTCCTCGACAACGTGCGCCGGGCCGTCCGGGCCCGAGGCGTGCCGGTGCCTGAGCGGCTGCCGCTGGACGACCAGCGGGTCTACGAGGCGCTGCGCCGTTACGGGACCGAAGGCGTCTTTCAGCTCGAAACTCCCATGTTCCAGCGGCTGTCGGAGCGGCTGGGGCCGCGGCGGTTCGCCGACTTGGCCGCGCTGTTGGCCTTGGGCCGCCCGGGGCCGGCCGAGCGGGTGGACGAGTTCATTCGCCGGCGCAACGGGCAGGCGCCGGTGCGCTACCATCACCCGAAATTGGCTCCCATTCTCGAAGAAACGTATGGTATTATCGTTTACCAAGAACAGGTCACGCGCATCGCGGTGGAGGTGGCCGGCTACTCTCCCGCGGAGGCGGACTTGTTCCGCCGCGCCATGTCGGCCAAAGACCCGGCCATCATGGCGGCGCAGGAAGACCGCTTCGTCGCCGGGGCGGTGGCCGGGGGCGTGCCCGAGCCTGTGGCTCGCCGCATCTTCGGCGAGCTGGCCGCCTTTGCCGGTTACGGCTTCAACAAGAGCCACTCGGTAGCCTACGCGCTGTTGTCCTACGAGACCGCGTACTGGCGCACGCACTTTCCGGCCGAATTTTTCGCCGCCCTGCTCTCATCGTGGCGAGGCCATCCCCAGCGCATCGCCCGCTACGTCGCGGCGGCAAGAAAAATGGGCGTCCAGGTGCTGCCGCCGGACGTCAACACGAGCCCGGCCGATTTCGCGGCCGCCGGCGGTGCCGTGGCGTTCGGCTTGAGCGGCTTGCGCCACATAAGCGAAGCGGCCGCGCAGGCCATCGTCGCAGCGCGGCGGGACGGGCCGTTCACGTCGCTGGCTGATCTTGCGCGCCGGCTGCCGTCGCGCTTCGCGCACCGGCGGCTGTTCGAAAGCTTAATTGAGGCGGGCGCGTGCGACGGCTTCGGCGTCAGCCGCAGCGAGCTGCTGCGGCAGTTGGAGCGGCTCGACGCTGGCGGCAGGGCCGTGGCGCAGACGTCGCTGTTCGGCGGCGAGGGCGCGGCGGCGCGGCCGGCCGAAAAGCAAGAGTGTGCCGGTTCCGACTTTTCTGCTACAATAAACGAGGGCGAGCCGCTGGTGCTTTCAGTTCCGGCGGGCGCGGCGCGGCATTTCCCGGCCCTGCGGCGGCTGCTGGAAGCCCATCCGGGGCCGGCGCCGGTGCTGCTGCGCATCGACGCCGGCGACCGCACCGTGGTCGTCGAGACCGGCCTGAAAGTGGCACCGACGGCGGCGCTGCTGGATAAGCTTAAGCGAGAGGCGGCGCGAGGCCGCATCACGGGCGCAGGTTTCGGCGGGCCGGAGGGCGCGGGCACACCCCGCGGCACGGCCGGCGCCGAGCCGACAACCGAGGAGTGATCCGCATGAAAGAGGAAGTTCTGCGGCTTTTCAAGGAACGCGGCGTGTCGGTGGAGGACATCGCCGTCATCGTGTTTCACCTGCAACAGCCGCATATGGATGATTTGACGCTGGAAGAGTGCTCCGAGTCGGTGCACCGGGTGTTGGATAAGCGCGAGGTGCAGCATGCCATTTTGACGGGCATCGCGCTGGACATGCTGGCTGAGCGGGATATGCTGCCGGAGCCGCTGTCTTCTATTATTAAGCGCGACGAGCCGCTGTACGGCGTGGATGAGATTTTGGCCCTGGCCGTCACGAACGTCTACGGCTCCGTTGGCTTGACCAGCTTCGGGTATCTCGACAAGCGGAAGGTGGGCGTCATCGCGCGGCTCAACAACCGCGATCAGGGCCGCGTGCACACGTTCTTAGACGATATGGTGGCGGCGGTGGCGGCGGCCGCGGCGGCGCGCATCGCGCACCAGCGGCAGGCGCGGGTGCAGCAGCGGACTTGGAACGACAACGGGGACTTGTCTTCCGCCGAAGGCGAGGGAGGCCAGGCGCCGTCCAAGAAGCCGCAAGCCGCTTCGGGCGCTTAGTTGACCGCGTTTTGGACGAGGCGCTATAATTTGCACGATCATCGGCGGCGTGCAACCGTCTGGAGGGCGTCGCGATGCGGGACGACGCGGTTTGCGGTGATTTCGTCGTCATCAAGGCGCTGGAGGACGGAGTGACCATCATCGGGCTGACGCGGGGCGAGCAGACGCGGTTTCATCACGCGGAAAAACTCGACCGCGGCGAGGTGATGCTCGCTCAGTTCACGGCGCACACGTCGGCCATGAAAATCCGCGGCCGCGCCGAAATCATTACGAGGCACGGCCGCATCGAGTCGGGGGACTAGGGGCGGGTACCTGCGGTGGCGAGACTGAAGGACTTGTTCCGGTCCAAGCAGCGCTACGCGACGGTCCGGCCGTCCCAGGGCGGCCAAGGGGCGGCGGATCCGTCGGCCGGCGCCGGTCCGGGGGCCGGTACGGGCACGCTGCGGCCGGAGCGGATGAAAGAAGTGCCCGACGGACTGTGGACCAAATGCCCGAATTGCCAGAACATCTTTTTTGACGCCGAGCTGGCGAAGCACCTGTACGTGTGCCCGCAGTGCGGCCATCACATGACCATCGGCGCGAAAGAACGGCTCCGGCAGCTGCTGGACGACGTCGACACCTTCGAGCCGTGGGACGAGCACCTGGAGACGGTGAACGCGCTGGGCTTCCCGGGTTACGAGGAGAAGCTGGCCAAAGCCCAGGAGAAAACGGGCTTGCGCGAGGCGTTTCTCGGGGGCCTCGGGCGCATGGACGGCAAACCGGTCGCCATCGGTGTGCTCGACTTCAACTTTTTCAGCGGCAGCATGGGGTCGGTGGTCGGCGAAAAGGTGACGCGGCTGTTCGAGCGGGCCGCGCAGCGGGACGTGCCCGTCGTCATCGTGTCCGGCGGCGGGGGCGGCGCCCGCATGCAAGAAGGCATTTTGTCGCTCATGCAAATGGCCAAGACGAGCCAGGCCGTGGAGCGGTTCGGGCGCACCGGCCGGCCGTACATCTCGGTGCTCACGCACCCGACCATGGGTGGCGTCTACGCTTCGTTCGCGTCGCTGGGCGACTATATCTTCGCGGAGCCCGGCGCCCTCATCGGCTTCGCGGGGCCGCGCATCGTGGAGCGCACGATTCGCCAGCCGCTGCCCGCAGGCTTCCAGACGGCGGAGTACGCGCTGAAAAACGGCATGGTCGACCGCATCGTGCCGCGCAAGGAGCTGCGGCCGACCATCATTCACGTGCTGCGCCTGCACGAACGATAGGAGAGGCTCGCGGTGGTCAACAGCGTTTTCGACTGGGAACGGCCCCTCGTCGAGCTGGAAAACCGCATTAAGGAACTGGAAGCGTTCGTTGCCGAAAGCGGCATCGACTTGTCGGCGGAGATCGGCACCTTGCGGGAGAAGGCCGAGAACTTGCGCAAGGAGATTTTCGCCAACCTGACGCCGTGGCAGCGGGTGCAGCTCGCGCGCCATCCCCGGCGCCCGACGACGCTGGACTATATCCACTTCATCTTTACCGGGTTTCTCGAGCTGCACGGCGACCGCTGCGTGCGCGACGACGAGGCCATCGTGGGCGGCCTCGCCTTCCTGGACGACATTCCGGTCACCGTCATCGGTTCGCAGAAGGGCCGCGACACCAAGGAGAACTTGCGCCGCAACTTCGGCCTGCCTCACCCGGAGGGGTACCGCAAGGCGCTGCGGCTCATGCGGCAGGCCGAAAAGTTCGGCCGGCCCATCATCACCCTCATCGACGTAGTGGGGGCGTATCCGGGCATCGAGGCGGAGCAGCGGGGCCAAGGCGTCGCCATTGCGGAGAACATTCGCCAGATGTCGTTCCTGAAAGTTCCCATCGTCTGCGTCGTCACCGGCGAAGGGGGCAGCGGCGGGGCGCTGGCCATCGGCGTGGGCGACCGGGTGCTGATGCTGGAGAACGCCTGGTACTCGGTGATTTCCCCGGAAATGTGCGCCGAGATCTTGTGGAAAGACACGTCGCGCGCGCCGGAGGCGGCCGCCGTGCTGCGGCTGGGCGCCCGCGATCTGCTGGAGCTGGGCGTCATCGACGAGGTAATTCCGGAGCCGCTGGGCGGGGCGCACCGCGATCCGGAGGAAGCTGCCCGGCGGGTGAAAGAGGCCATCGGGCGCCACTTGCGCGAGCTGCTGCAGTACGACGGCGAGACGCTGGTGGAGCGGCGGCTGGAAAAGTACCGGCGCATGGGCCGGCTGGCCGAGTTGACCGAGCAGCGGCTGCAGGCGGCCGGGGATGTCGTCGAAGGGTAGTCGTTTCACAACCCAAGGAGGGTGTACCGTGCGTCGCACCAAGATCGTGTGTACTATCGGGCCTGCGTCCGACGGCCTGCTGGAAGAGCTCATCGCGGCCGGCATGGACGTGGCCCGGCTCAATTTTTCCCACGGAACGATGGAAGAGCAAGGCCAGCGCATACGCCGGCTGCGCCAGGCGGCCGAGGCCGTGCAGCGTCCGCTGGCCATTTTGCTGGACATCCAAGGCCCCAAGATCCGCATCGGCAAGATGGAGCCCGACTCGGTGCTGGAGCCGGGCCAGCGGTTCAGCCTGATCTGCGGCGATCCTTCCCTCGTGGGCGACAGCACCAAGGCGGCGGTAAGCTATCCTCATTTGTATCGCTTCGTGCGGCCCGGCCACACGATTTATCTCGATGACGGGCTCATTGAAATCCAGGTGGAGGAGGTCCAAGGCGAGACGATTCACTGCCGCGTCGTCATCGGCGGCCTGCTGACGTCCCGCAAGGGGCTGGTGCTGCCCGACGTGGACGTGGACTTGCCTGCGCTGACGGAGCAGGACAAGGAGCATATCCGCTTCGGCGTCGAGATGGGCGTCGACATGATCGCGGCGTCGTTCGTCCGCCGCGCCGAGCACGTGCGAGCCGTGCGGGAGGTCATCCGCGAGGCGGGGGGCGATCAGCCCGTCATCGCCAAGATTGAGAGCCGGCAAGGCGTGGAGCACCTGGAGGAGATTATCCAGGAAAGCGACGGCATCATGGTGGCCCGCGGGGATTTGGGCGTGCACATCCCGCCCGAAGAAGTGCCGCTGGTGCAAAAGCAGATTATCCAGCTGTGCAACCGCTACGGCAAGCCGGTCATCACCGCCACGCAGATGCTGGAGTCCATGGTCAGCAACCCGCGCCCGACGCGCGCCGAGGTGACCGACGTCGCGACGGCCATCCTCGACGGCACCGACGCCATTATGCTGTCGGGCGAGACGGCTGTGGGCAAGTACCCGGTGCAGGCGGTGCGCGTCATGGACCGCATCGCGCAGCGCACCGAGCGGGCCATCGACTACGTGGAGCTGTTGAACCGCCGCAGCACTAGCCCGGAACCGACGATTTCCGAGGCCATCAGCCACGCCACGGTCCGGGCGGCCGCGGATCTGAAGGCCGCCGCCATCCTGACGGCTACCCAGTCGGGCTTTACGGCCCGCATGGTGTCCAAGTTCCGCCCGCCCACGCCCATCATCGCGCTGACGCCGGTGCCGGAAGTGGCGCGGCGGCTGATGGTGGTGTGGGGCGTGGAGCCTATCGTCGTGCCGATGACGCGGCAAGTCGACGAGATGCTGGACGTGGCTTTCGACGTGGTGCGGCGGCGGCCCGACATCAAGCCCGGCGACCGCATCGTCATCACGGCCGGCGTGCGCACGGGCGAGCCGGGCTCCACCAACTTGCTGCAAGTGTATGAAGTGGGCAAAGTATAACGGCGGCGACGGGCGGGGAGGGAGCGTCATGATCATCGGGGTGCCGAAGGAAATCAAGCCGGGGGAAAACCGCGTGGCCATGACGCCGGCGGGCGTCGAGGAGCTGACGCGGGCGGGGCATACGGTCGTCGTGCAGCGCGGCGCGGGCGTCGGCAGCGGCATTTCGGACGAGCAGTACGCCGCCGCGGGCGCCCGGCTGGTCGATGAAGCGCGCGACGTCTTCCAGCAGGCCGACATGATCGTCAAGGTCAAGGAGCCCATCGGCGACGAGGTTGGCTGGCTGCGCCCGGGCCAGATTCTGTTTACGTATTTGCACCTGGCCGCGCTGCCGGAGCTGACGCGAGCTCTGGTGCAGCAGAAAGTGACGGCCATCGCCTACGAGACGATCCAGACGGATGACGGCGAGCTGCCGCTGCTGTCGCCCATGAGCGAAATCGCGGGGCGCATGGCGGTGCACGTGGGCGCGCACTTCCTCGAGAAAAACCAGGGCGGCCGCGGGGTGCTGCTGGGCGGCGTGCCGGGCGTGCCGCCCGCGGACGTGGTCATCATCGGCGCGGGCACGGTCGGCGCCGGCGCGGCGCGCGTGGCACTGGGCATGGGCGCCAACGTGACCCTCATCGACATCAACACCCGCCGGCTGCGTTACCTGCAGGAGACGCTGCACGGCAACCTCATCACCGTCATGTCGAACCGGTTCAACATCGAGCGGTCGGTCCGGTACGCGGATCTGGTCATCGGGGCCGTACTGGTGCCGGGGGCCCGGGCGCCGGTGCTGGTCACCGAGGAGATGGTGCGGCGCATGAAGCCCGGCGCGGTCATCGTCGACGTGGCCATCGACCAGGGCGGCTGCATCGAAACCATCGACCGGATTACGACCCACGACAACCCGACGTACGTCAAGCACGGCGTCGTGCACTACGCGGTGCCCAACATCCCGGGCGGGGTGCCGCGCACGGCGACGATGGCGCTCACCAACGCGACGTTGCCCTATATTTTGAAGCTGGCCAGCCGAGGGTTCGTGGACGCTGTGCGCGAGGACGCGGCGCTGGCCAAAGGCGTCAACTGCTACGCGGGGCACGTGACCTTGGCGCCGGTGGCCGAGGCGCATGGGCTCGAATACGTCAGCCTGGCTGAGCTGTTGTAGGGCAGGCAAGCTTCTCGGCGCCTGGGCAGGCGGACGGCAACACGAAAGGGGCCGACACGGAAGGTGGCGGCCCCTGTTCTGTTTCTTCCCGGCAAGCGATGGCGGCTCCGCGAATTCCGCCCAGCGCGGGACTTCACCTCAGCCTCAGCTGAGCGCCTCCAGTTCATTCAGCAGCTCCTCGAAGACGTTCATGACCTGCAAAATCGGCTCGGGCGTCGTCATGTCGACGCCGGCGTCCTTCAGCAGGTTGAGCGGGTAGTCGGAACCGCCCCGGCGGAGCATCTCCAAGTAGCGCTGGACCGCGGGCTCGCCTTCCTTCAGGATCGCGTTGGCCAGCGCCGTGGCCGCGGCGAAGCCGGTGGCGTACTTGTACACGTAGAACGCCCGGTAGAAGTGAGGAATGCGGGCCCACTCGATGGCGATTTCTTCGTCCGCCACGATGTCGGGTCCGTAATACTGCTTCACCAGGTTGTAATACTGCTCCGACATCCAGTCGGCCGTCAGCGCCTCGCCGCTCTCCACCCGCTCGTGCGTGAGCTTCTCGAACTCGGCGAACTTCACCTGGCGGAAGACCGTGCCGCGGATGGTGTCCAGGAAGTTGTTGATAAGGTACCGGCGCTGCTCCGGCGACTCGGTGGTCTTGATCAGGTAGTGGAAGAGCAGGTTTTCGTTCAGCGTCGACGCGACTTCGGCTACGAAGATGGTCGGCTGGGAGTACACGTACGGCTGCGTGCCGTCGGCCAAGTAGCTGTGCATCGCATGGCCGAACTCGTGGGCCAGCGTGAACAGGTTGTCCAGGTTGTTCTCGTAGTTCATCAGGATGTACGGGTGCACGCCGTAGGCGCTGGTCGAGTAGGCGCCGCTGCGCTTGCCTTCGTTTTCGTACACGTCGACCCAGCGGTTTTCCAGGCCGTGGCGCACCACGCGCACGTACTCCTCGCCCAGCGGTGCGAGGCCCGCCAGCATCTTTTCCGCCGCTTCCTCGTAAGGGATATTGAATTCCACTTCCGGCACGAGCGGCACGTACAGGTCGTACATATGCAGCTCGTCCACGCCCAGCAGCTTCTTGCGCAGGCGCACGTAACGGTGCAGCAGGTCAAGCCGCGAGTGCACCGCGTCGATGAGGTTGGTGTACACCTCGACGGGGACGTTGTCCTCGTGCAGCGCGGCGTGCAGGGACGACTCGAACTTGCGGATCTTGGCGTAGAAGACGTCTTTGCGCACGCTGGCCGCATAGGTGGCCGCGATGGTGTTGCGCCACTTGTAGTACGTGCCGTGCAGCGCCTTGAAGGCGTCGTGCCGCACCCGCCGGTCCCTGCTCTCCATGAGGCGCAAGTAGCGGCCGTGGGTCACTTCCACTTCCCGGCCCTGCTCGTCCTTGATGAAGGGGAACTTGAGGTCGGCGTCGTTGAACATGCCGAACACGTTGGACGGCGCCAAGGCCAGCTCCCCGGCGGCGGCCAGGATGGCCTCCTCCTGAGGCGACAGCGTGTGCGGCTTGTGGCGGAGGAGGTCGTCCAGGTAATGCCGGTACAGCTTCAGCTCTTCGGCCGCCATGTACTGTTCGAGCCGCTCCTGGGGCAGCTGCAGCAGTTCGGGCTCGATGAAGGAAACGGCCGTGCTAAGTTGGATGCCCAGCCGCTGGGCCCGATCGTGGATGGCCTGGTACTTGGGGTTGGTGCTGTCTTCGTCGCGGCGCGTGTAAGCGTATACCAGCAGCCGCATGAACCGCTCTTCGGTCTCAAAGCGCAAGTTCAGGCATTCCGCCAGCGTGGCGGGGGATTCGCCCAGCCGGCCCTTGTACGACTCGAAGCGGGGCAGGACGCTTTGCACTGCGCGGAAGTCGGCTTCCCACGCCTCGTCCGTGGCGTAGATGTCTTCCAGCCGCCAGCGATACTTTTCCGGAATCTCGCTGCGTTTGCGCACGGTCTGCGGCGCAGCTGCCTGGGTCATAGGTGGGTTCACTCCTTCGCCGAAATGGTTAACATGTCCATCAATGTTCTGTGGCAAGGCGGAAATTCCTTGCCGGGCGCCGCTCCGGCGGAGGGGAGCCGGGTGCGGGGCCGCCCGCGGGGCGCCGGCCGGCGCGCCGTGTTCCGCTGGGCAGGCAAGAGATGGAAACGATGGGGCCGGTGTGCTATCGTAGACGTCAGCCGGCACGCGAGGGAGCGAGAACATGACGATTTGGCAAGCCGTCATCTTGGGCGTGATTCAGGGCGTCACCGAGTTTCTGCCCGTCAGCAGCTCGGGGCACCTGGTCATCGCGCAGCACTTCATGGGCATTACGGGCAACACGCTCACGTTTGACGTGGTGGTGCACGCAGGGAGCCTCCTCGCCATCGCGGCGGCGCTTAAGGACGAACTGGCGTCCTTGCTGGCCGGGGCCGCCAGCGTCATTACGGGCCGGCGCGGCGCCGGAGCCGACGCGGGGCGGCTTCGGCTGGCGCAAGTCGTGGTCGCCACGCTGCCGCTGGTTTTGGCGGGGTTGTTCTTGCGCGACGCCGTTGAGCAGGCGTTTTCGTCGGCCCTCGTGCCCGTCGTGCTGCTGTTTGCCACCGGCGCGCTGCTGCTGTACGCGGATCGGACCCGAGCCGTGGGCCGCTCGGCGCAAGTGGGCTGGTCCCACGCCGTCTGGATGGGGCTGGCGCAGGCGCTGGCCGTCCTCCCCGGTTTGTCCCGGTCCGGCGTCACCATGAGCGTCGGCATGATGAGCGGCCTCACCCGCGAAGCGGCGGCCAAGTTTTCCTTCTTAATGGCGATTCCCGCCATCGCCGGAGCCGCCGTCCTTGAACTCGCGGACTTGCTGCAGGGCACCGGTTCCTCAGTGGCGGGCGCGGGCGCTCTCCTGGCC
>k87-379853_pt1 | contig 10208 bp, 8 predicted proteins | sample MGYA00084031_6733416 | MGnify analysis MGYA00084031
CCTGCGGCGTCTCCTTGTCCTCCCCGGCGCCCTCCCCGGCGCCCGGCAGCGCCGCCGCCGCGCTCGGCAGGAACGGCGTGCGCCGCAGCCGCTCCGCCAGCAGCGCGCGCAGCGCGCCGTCGATCTCGCCGCGCCCCAGCGGGCCGGGCACCAGGCTCAGCGTGCCGCTGGTGACGGGCCGCCAGTCGGCCAGCAGCCCGGCGTAGCAGTCGGCGGCCCGCGCCAGCAGAAAGTCGGTCAGCGGCCCCGGTGCGACGCGGCGGCGCGTCGGGTCCAGCGGGAACGTGCCGATCAGCAGCGCGGGCAGCCCCAGCGGGTCGTCGGTCGGCGTCGGCGCGTGCACCACGTGCGGGCTGGCGGGCTCGGCGGGCGCGCCCTCGGCGTCCACCGGCACGGCCCACGTCACCGACCAGTGCCGCCGCTCCCGCTCCTCCAGCGGCCGGTCCGCCAGCAGCTCCTCGCTGGCCTCGCCGCTGGCCGTCGCCAGCCGCCAGCGCGTGGACCGCACGGCGCTGCCCGCGGGCCCCGGCTCCTCGGTGATCTGCGTGTACGGGCCGTACTGGCGGCGCGCCAGCGTCCGCGTCCCCCGGGGCGTGGCCACGGTGACCTCCGCCAGGCCGGGGAGCGTCAGCAGCAGCGTGTCGTCGATATCGTCGAGCAGGCGGCGCGCCAGGTCCTCGGCGGCGGCGTCCCGCAGCGGCAGCACGACCGTCGTGTCGTAGCCCTCGGGCACGCCGGGCACGGCCAGCTCGTCGCCGCGCGCCGGCAGCGGCAGCCGCAGCAGCGGCACCGCGTGGCGCTGCCCCTCGCGCCGCTCCAGCTCCGCCGCCAGCCCGGCGCTGGCGGCCGCAGCTTCGCGCGCGAGCGCCGCGGCGTCGGTCAGCGACCAGCGCACGGCGCCCGAGGAGCTGACGATCCCGGGGGCGTCGCTGACGGACAGCACGGCCGCGAAGCCGACGCCGAACCGGCCCACCGTGCCCTCCTCGCGCCGCTTGGCGGAGGCGCGGAGCGTGGACAGCGACTCGACGCCCGCGGCGTCCAGCGGGGCGCCGGTGTTCGCCGCGGTCATCACCCCGTCGCGCAGGGCCAGATGGAGCCGCCCGGGCTGCCCGGTGCGGGCGGCGGCGTCCGCGGCGTTCTGCGCCAGTTCGACGACGAGGCGGTCGCGGTAGCCGCCGCGGGCGAGATCCTCTTCCGCGTTGGCGTCCTCCCGGAACCGCGCCGGAGACGCGGCCCACGCGCTGAGCACGGCACGGCGCAGCGGCGCGGTGCCGAAGGGGTCCTCGGGGTCGTGGGTCGTCACGACTGCGACAGTACCCGCTGCCCCGGGCGCTCCACGGGGCCTCGGAGCACAGCTGTGACCAGAGGGATACCGACGTGTCGCGGGACCGCGCCCGCCGGGCCGCCGCGCACCGGCCGGCCGCCGGTCAGAGCGGGTCGGCGCCCATGTGGTCGATCACCGGCGGCGCGGGCGCGGGCGGCTTGGGCATCTCGGCGGCCTCCGAGTGCGCGCCGCAGCCGTAGGCGAGCGAGACCACGCGTCCGTCGGCGGGCGAGTACTCGTTGGCGCACACCCCGAACGCCTGCCGCAGCGAGCCCGCCAGCGGCACCAGGAAGCCGCAGGTCTGGCAGGACGCGGGCGCCGCCTGCGCCATGGGCGTGTCCGGACCGAACCGTTCCTCCCAGCGGTCGGCCGCCTCCCGCAGCCCGAACCACGACAGCACGCGGGGGCGGTCCAGGCCCAGTTCCCGTGCCACGTCCGCGACGGCGCCGCGCTGCTCGGGGCCGGGATCGTCGTCGGCGGCCACGGAGTTCGGCGGCGGCTCGTCCTGTCCCGAGTAACCGGGCTCCAGGCGCGGGTCGTCGGAGTCGGTGGGCAGCAGGTCGCCGGGTCCCAGGTCACCTGGCCGCAGCCGCTCGCTCCACGGCACCCACTCCGGCGCGAGCAGCGCGTCGGGCCCGGGGATGAGCGCCACCTCGTCCACGGTCACGTACCGGGCGCGGGAGGCGCGGGCCACGGTCACGCCCCAGCGCCAGCCGGGGTAGCCGGGCTCCTCACTGGCGAAGAGATGGGTGACGAGCCGGTCCCCCTCGGCGACGGCGCCGAGGTACGGGCCGAGCGGGTGCGGGCGCGCGGCTTCCGCGGCGGCCTCACGCGCCAGTTCCACGGCCTCGGCGCACAGCCGGTCGGGGGTACGGCTCCGCGTACGGCTTGGCATCCCAGCACTCACAGACTTCTCCTACGCCTCTTCCGGTGCGGGCGCCCCGTCGGCGTGCTCGTCGCGAGCGTCGCGTCGCGGGGGTGGGGCCGCCGCGACAGGGTGTATGCGGAGGGCGAGACACGCACCAGCGCCCCACGCTACAGCACCTCTGAGAGGTGCCCGCGCTGGCCTTACTCTGGCTGTCGTGGCAGCTGACAGTTCGTCTGGCACCAGGGACCGCTACGGCCCCGCGCCCGCCGCCGCGCGGGCCGCGGCGGCGGCCGGGCGGGCCCTGCGCGCGGGGCCGGTCGCCGTCGCTCGCCGCATCCGGCGCACCACGCACGCCCACGGCGCCGGGGAATCCGGCCTCGGCAAGCTGATCGAGCTCCACGCGGTGCACTCCGCGGGCGACATGCTCATCACGATGGCGCTGGCCTCGACCATCTTCTTCTCCGTGCCGACGGACGAGGCCAGGGGCCGGGTCGCGCTGTACCTGGCGGTGACGATGGCGCCGTTCGTCCTGCTCGCCCCCGTCATCGGCCCGCTGCTGGACCGCATACCGCACGGGCGGCGGGCCGCCATGGCCGGGGCGCTGCTGGCGCGCGGCGTGCTGGCGCTGGTCATCGCCGGGGCGGTCGTCTCCGGCGGGCTCGAGCTGTACCCGGCGGCCCTGGGGGTCCTGGTCTGCTCCAAGGCGTACAACATCGTGCGCGCCGCCGTCGTGCCCCGGCTGCTTCCCCGCAGCATCTCGCTGGTCAAGGCCAACGCCCGCATCACGCTCACCGGCCTGATCTCGGCGGGCGCCGCCGCCCCGATCGGCCTGGCCCTCAACGCCCTCGGCGAGCGCTGGCCCCTCTACGCGGCCTGCGTCGTCACCGTCACCGGCGCCTTCCTGTCGTTCCGGCTGCCGCGCGGGGTGGACCTGGCGCACGGCGAGCGGACGATGCACCTCGCCGAGCTGGCCGAGTCCCGCGCGGCCCGCGCCGCCGGGACCGGGCACCGCTGGAACCTGCTGGAGAGCTGGGGCGCGGGCGGCGGCAGGCTGCTGCGCGGCACCGGTTCCCCCGTGTTCAAGGCGCTGTGCGCCAACGCCTCGCTGCGGGCGCTGTCGGGTTTTCTCCTCTTCTTCCTCGCTTTCCTGCTGCGCAACGACCCGCTGCCGGGGCTGACGGCCGAACTGTCCCTGGGCCTGGCGGGCGTGGCCGCGGGCGCGGGCAACGCGCTGGGCAACGCCGTGGGCAACTGGCTGCGCGACCGGGCCCCGGAGCTGATCCTCAGCAGCGTGCTGCTGCTGGCGCTGGCCTCGGCGCTCGCCGCCGCGCTGGCGTACCAGCTGGTGACGGTGGTGACGGTCGGCGCGGTGGCGGGCATCTGCCAGGCGCTGGGGAAGCTGTCGCTGGACGCGATGATCCAGCGGGACGTGCCGGAGGTGGTCCGCACCTCGGCTTTCGCGCGGTCGGAGACGGCGCTTCAGATGGCGTGGGTGCTCGGCGGGGCCATCGGCATCTCGCTGCCGCTGGACGGGCCGCTGGGCATGGGCGTGGCCACGGCGGTGGTGCTGACGGGCACGGCCGTCAGCATGCGGACTCTGCTCGCCGCCGCCCGGCGCCGCAGGCGGCCCCGGGTGCTCTGACCGGGTGCGCGCGCCGCCGGACGCGGCGGGTGGACCTGCACGGTGACTGAAGAGGGACCCGCACGAAGGACCCGCAAGAAGGACCCGGGAGAAGACCCGTAAGAGAGGCCTGGCAGCGGGGTGCGTGCGGGAACAGGCGGGGCACGGAGGCGGCCCCGGCGGCTCCCGCGCGGGTCGGGGCGGTAATCTGCCAGGCATGACTGCGTTCTCCCCCCGCCGGTCGACCCGCGTCACGCTCGCCGTGGGCGCCGCCTCGCTGGGGCTGCTCGCCCTGACCGCCTGCGAGAAGCCGAGCCCCAACGCCCACTTCACGCTCGGCAGCGAGACCGCGTCTCCGGAGGCGGAGAGCGACTGCTACGGCCACGGCGACCTGCTGAGCGCGGAGCGCGCCGAGCGGTGCCTGAACGACGAGGCCGACGACGCGCCGTCGTTCAGCGTCCGCTCCGGTGACACCCTGCGCGTCGGCGTGGACCCCGAGGTCGCGGAGACCGGCTGGCTGCTGTTCGTGAACGGCCAGCTGTACGGCGGGGAACCGTTCACCGGCACGTACCGCAGCTTCTCCGCCGAGCAGCTGTACGAGGTGGCGTACAACACCAGCAGCGTGCCCGGTGAGCTGCCGCCGACCGAGCGGCTGCGGATCAGCGTCGCGAAGGTCGGTGACGACTACGACTCCGACAAGATCTATGGGAGCGCGGACCAGGAGAGCTTCCAGCAGGAGCTGTTCTCGTCGCTCGAAGGCGTGTGGCACGCCCGCCTGGAGCCTGCGGAGGCATGAGCCTCCCGCCGCGCGTCCTGGTCGTGACCGCCGTTCCGGCGGAATGTGAGGCGGTCGCGCGCGCCGGCGGGCGCGTGCTGGAGCCGGTGGCGGCGGGCGTCGGGCCGGCGGCCGCCGCGGCCCAGGCGGCGGCCAGGCTGGCGACCGGCCGGTTCCGCGCGGTCATCAGCGCGGGCATCGGCGGCGGTTTCGCGCCGGTGGCGCCGGTGGGGAGCGTGGTGGTGGCCTCCCGTGTCGTCGCGGCCGATCTCGGGGTGCGCACGGCCGACGGGTTCACCAGCGTGACGGACCTCGGCTTCGGCACGGCGGAGCACCTGCCGCCGGAGGCGCTGGCGCGGCCGGCCGCCGAGGCGGCGGGCGCCGTGTTCGGCCCGGTGCTGACCGTCTCGACCGTCACCGGCACGGCGGAGCGCGCCGCCGAGCTGGCCGCGCGGTACCCGGGTGCGGCGGCCGAGGCCATGGAGGGGTTCGGTGTCGCCGAGGCGGCGCGGCTGCACGGCGTTCCGGTGCTGGAGGTGCGGGCCGTCTCCAACGCGGTGGGCCCGCGCGACCGTGCGGCCTGGCGCGTGCCGCAGGCGCTGACGGCGCTGTCAGAGGCGTTCGGCAAGATCGTGCCCGTACTGGAGACCTGGAACTTCGAGGACCCCCGTGACTGAACGTCCGCTGTCCATCTCGTACTCGCCCTGCCCCAATGACACGTTCGTCTTCCACGCCTGGGCCCACGGGCTGGTGACCGGGGCGCCCTCGCTGGACGTGCGCCTGGCCGATATCGACGTCACCAACGGCATGGCCGAGCGGGAAGAAGGCGACGTGCTGAAGGTGTCGTACGCCGTGCTGCCGTGGGTGCTGGAGCGGTACGCGCTGCTGCCCTGCGGAGGCGCGCTGGGCCGGGGCTGCGGTCCGCTGGTGCTCACCCGCGATCCGGGCGGCGGCCCGCAGCGGCTGGCGGGCGGCACGGTGGCCGTGCCGAGCGACCGGTCCACGGCGTACCTGCTGTTCCGGCTGTGGGCGGCGCGGCACGTGCCGGGCGGGGTCGGCGAGGTGCGGGTGATGCCGTTCCACCAGATCATGCCCGCCGTACGGGACGGCGAGGTCGACGCCGGGCTCGTCATCCACGAGGCGCGCTTCACGTACCAGGGGTACGGGCTGCACCTGCTCGCCGACATGGGCGAGTTCTGGGAGAGCACCACGGGGCACGCGATCCCGCTGGGCGCGATCATCGCCAGGCGGTCGCTGGGCTCCGGGGTGCTGCGGCAGATCACGGGCGCGATCCGCGCCTCCGTGCGGGCCGCCTGGTCGGATCCGCAGGCCAGCCGCGGCTACGTGATGGAGCACGCGCAGGAGATGGAGCCGTCGGTGGCGCAGGCCCACATCGACCTGTACGTCAACGACTTCACGGCCGACCTGGGCGTCGAGGGCTACGCGGCCGTGCGGGAGCTGCTCGGGCGGGCGGCGGAGGAGGGCCTGGTCCCTGCGGTCCGCCCCGACTTGCTCGATCCTCCGGCCTGATCGCCGGGCCCCGCCCCGGGCACGGCCGGGGGTGGGGCAGGGTGTGGCGGCGGCCCGGACCGGCGGCGCTGGCGGCCGGGCACTCTGCCGCCTTTCTCAGACGAGGCCCTGGGCGAGCATCGCCTCGGCGACGGGCTCGAAGCCCGCGATGTTGGCACCGACCACGTAGTTGCCGGGCGCCCCGTAGCGCTCGGCGGTCTCGTAGCAGGTGTCGTGGATGTGTTTCATGATCTCGGTGAGCCGCTGCTCGGTGTGCTCGAACGTCCACGAGTCACGCGAGGCGTTCTGCTGCATCTCCAGCGCGCTGGTGGCGACGCCGCCCGCGTTGGCGGCCTTCCCCGGTGCGAAAGCGACACCCGCGTCGCGGAGCACCTGCACGGCCTCCGGGGTGGTCGGCATGTTGGCGCCCTCGGCGACGGCCCGCACCCCGTTGCGGACGAGGGTGACGGCGTCGTTCACGTCCAGCTCGTTCTGGGTGGCGCAGGGCAGCGCCACCGTGCCGGGCACCTCCCACACGCGCCCCTTGGGCACGAAGTGGCAGCCGTTGCCGCGGGCCTTGGCGTAGTCGGAGACCCGGCCGCGCCCGGACTCCTTGATCTCCTTGAGCAGCTCGACGTCGATGCCGCGCTCGTCGACGACGTAGCCGTCGGAGTCGGAGCAGGTCAGGGCGATCGCGCCGAGCTGCTGGGCCTTCTCGATGGCGTAGATCGCGACGTTGCCCGAGCCGGAGACGAGGAGTCGCTGCCCCTCCATGTCCTCGCCGCGGCTGCGCAGCATCTCGGCCGTGAACAGCACGCAGCCGTAGCCGGTGGCCTCGATGCGGGCCTGGGCGCCGCCCCAGCCGATGCCCTTGCCGGTGAGCACACCGGACTCGTACCGGTTGGTGATCCGCTTGTACTGGCCGAACAGGTAGCCGATCTCGCGGCCGCCGACACCGATGTCACCCGCGGGCACATCGGTGTACTCGCCGATGTGGCGGTGCAGCTCCGTCATGAACGACTGGCAGAACCGCATGACCTCGGCGTCCGAGCGGTTCTTCGGGTCGAAGTCGCTGCCGCCCTTGCCGCCGCCGATCGGCATGCCGGTCAGGGCGTTCTTGAAGATCTGCTCGAAGCCGAGGAACTTCACGATGCTGAGGTTGACCGAGGGGTGGAACCGCAGCCCGCCCTTGTAGGGGCCGAGGGCGCTGTTGTACTCCACGCGGTAGCCGCGGTTGATGCGGACCCGGCCGGCGTCGTCCGTCCACGGGACGCGGAAGATGAGCTGCCGCTCGGGCTCACAGATCCGCTCCACGATCCGCTGTTCGACCAGCTCCGGGCGCCGGGCGAGTACCGGGTCCAGCGTCTCGAGCACCTCACGGACGGCCTGGTGGAACTCCTCCTCTCCGGGGTTGCGGCGCAGGATCTCCTCGTAGAGCGAACCGGTCTCGGGGCCGAGGGCGTAGTCGGGGTTGGCGGTGGGGCGAGGCGGAGTCATGCGTGCTCCTCGAAGCGTCGGCTGCGACCACGCCGCCGTCGGCTGGCAGGCGGACGTGGGCAGGAACGTTGGCGTCTGCGGGAACGGGCGTCGCCATTGACGCCGAGCTCCGTGGTCTCCCGGTGCCGCACGGCGCCCTCCCGATCACCGGCGCACCTCTCACCACAGGAACCAACGCTAAGAAAGCGGTCCCGCGATTGCCAATCCCGGGCCGGCCCCGCAGGCCCGGCCCGGGTCCGCCGTTGCCGCAGCTCAGCGCCGTTCGAGCCAGCCGGTGGCGCCGGTCGACCCCGTGGTCTCGGGCCGGCAGCGCGCACAGGCGCAGGGCGGCCAGGCCATCGACTCCAGCGGGGACAACGGGGTGCCCGGCAGCACACGCCTGGTCGGCGACCAGGTCCGTCCCCCGTCCCGGGACACCCGGATGGTCATCAGCGGCCGCTCATCCCCCATCGTCAGCGTCCTCCCCGGTACAGCACCACGTTCCACGGTCGGCGTGCGTCCCTTCGGCGGGCCGCGTCCCGGCGGCCCGCGGGCTCCTCCCGCCCTCCCCTGCGAGGGTCCCCGGTACCGACCCCCGGCTGCGAGGCCCTTACGGGTCCGCCACGGAGCGGCCGGGCGCACACCGGGCGCGGGCACCGCGCGGCGTGCGCGCGCCGACGGTCGACGGCGTGCGCGGGGCACGCGCACCGGCGGCGGGGTCGTCGCGTCCCCGCCCCGGCCCAGGTGCCGCGTGCGCGCGCACCGGCGGCGGCGCCCGCCACGCGCAGCCGGCTCCCCCTGGTGAGCATGGACGCCCACCAGGGATGTCATCGGACGAAGGCAGCGACGTCTCGGCCGTTCCGGCGGTAGTTTGGAAAGCGCCCAAATGTCGCCTGGAGAAGACTTGAACACTGCTTTGAGGGCTGCTATGCGAGCCGCGGGCCTGTCGCCGCGTCAGCTTGCGCAGCGGGTAGGGGTCACCGCCAAGACCGTCGAACGTTGGGTGGCCGACGAGCAGTTGTGCCCCCATGCACGCAACCGAGAAGACGCAGCGCAGGCGTTAGGGGTGGAGGCCAGGATGTTGTGGCCGAAAGCAGTGACGGAGCGGGTGAGGAGCGGCGCCGATCGGGAGATCCTGCACAGCTACCCCTACCGCTCGGCCTGTCCGTCCACGGTGTGGGCCGAGCTGGTGTCGCGGGCCGAGCGCGACCTGTTCTTCGCCGGGTACACCAACTACTTCCTCTTCACGCAGCAGCCCCGGTTCACCGCAACGCTGCGGGAGAAGCTGGCGGCCGGCTGCCGGGTCCGCTTCCTGCTGGGCGCCCCGGAGGCGGAGGTCACCCGGGCGCGGGAGGTGGTCGAGGACGTCCGGCTGACGGTCTCCACCCGCATCCGCATGACCCTGGACGAGCTGGGCCGCCTGCCCGCGGACAGCGGCCTGGAGGCGCGGTTCTCGCACCCCCAGGACGCCCCCTCGCACATCGCGCTGTCGGTGTTCCGGTTCGACGACGAGGCGCTGGTCACCCCGCATCTGGCCCGGTCGGCCGGGCACGACTCGCCGCTGCTGCACCTGCGGCGGCACGGGGAGGACGGGCTGTTCGACCGGTTCGCCGAGCACGCCGAGGAGCTGTGGGAGCGGGGCGTGCCGGTGTCGGAGGGGGCCTGACCCCGGGGTCCCGCGTGGTCCGGCCCGGTCCGGGTCCCGGCGGGCCGGCGCCGGGCGGGCTCACCCGACCGGGCGGTGCCGGGCGCCGGCGCGCAGCGCCGCGACGGCCCCCAGGGCGGTGAGCGCGGCGGCCGCGGCCAGCGGGCCGCGCCGCTGGGTGGCCCAGAGCTGGGGGCTGGTGTCGACGGCCCGGTCGTCGAAGACGCCGTGGGCGCCGAAGTCGTGGCCGTCGGGGCCGTCGGCGGGCTCCCACAGGTTGCCCGGGCGGTCCGGGTCGTACGGCCGGTCGGTCTGCTGGGCCCGGTAGCCGGTGCGGGCCAGGTAGCGGTCGAGCAGGCCGGGCGCCAGGGCGTTGCCGAGGACGGCGCGGACGGTGGAGCCGCCCACCCAGTACTGGCGCCGGCCGGGATGGTCCGCGGCGTACAGCACCGCCCGGGCGGCCACCTCGGGCTGGAAGATCGGCGGCACCGGCTGCGGGTGGCGGGGCAGCCGGGACAGTCCCCAGCTGAACTGGGGCGTGTTGACGGCCGGCAGCTGGACCATGGTGACGCGCACCGCGCTGCGCTCGTGCCGCAGCTCGCACAGCAGGGACTCGTGGAAGCCCTTCAGGGCGTGCTTGGCGGCACAGTAGGCGGACTGCAACGGGATGCCGCGGTAGGCGAGGGCCGAGCCGACCTGCACCACGGTTCCCCGGTCGCGGGGGAGCATGCGCTCCAGGGCGGCGAGGGTGCCGTGGACGTAGCCGAGGTAGGTGACCTCGGTGACGCGGCGGAACTCGGCCGGGGAGATGCGGGTGGCCGGGGCGAACACGGTGGCGAAGGCGGTGTTCACCCAGATGTCGAGCGGGCCCAGCTCGGCCTCGGCCCGGGCGGCGGCGTCGGCGACCTGCGCGGGGTCGGCCACGTCGGTCGGCAGCGCCAGGGGGGTGCCGCCGGCGGCGCGCACCTCGTCGGCGGCGGCCGCCAGGCC
>k87-368175_pt1 | contig 10202 bp, 16 predicted proteins | sample MGYA00084031_6733416 | MGnify analysis MGYA00084031
ACCGTTGCCGGCATCGGCGATATTTTGACGAAATCCATCGGATCGAACAACCCGATTAACATGGTGAACGCAACACTCGAAGGACTTAAAAATTTGAAGCACCCGCAAGAGGTTGCGAAATTGCGTGGAAAAACTGTGGAAGAACTGTTAGGATAGGAGGGGATACACATGTCTAAAGAACTGCACATCACCCTCAAACGCAGTATGATCGGGCGGCCGGAAACTCAGCGGAAAACCCTTCGGGCGCTCGGGTTGAAGAAGCGGGAACAAACGGTCATACATCCAGATAACCCCGCCGTACGCGGGGCGATAAAAAAAGTCGGTCACTTACTGGAAGTCAAAGAAGTCGACGCGTAACAGTGAATGAGGAGGTGCAACCATGAAACTGCACGAGTTGAAACCTGCACCGGGATCTCGCCAAAAACGGAATCGGGTCGGACGCGGTATCGGTTCAGGGAGCGGCAAAACGTCTGGACGCGGTCAGAAAGGGCAGAAAGCCCGCTCGGGCGGAGGGGTACGTCCCGGGTTTGAAGGGGGACAAAACCCGATCATCAGACGTTTGCCGAAGCGCGGTTTCCACAATCGCAACCGAAAAGAGTACGCGATCATCAACTTGGACGCATTGAATCAGTTTAGTGAAGGAACAGAAATCACTCCGAGTTTACTCTTAGAAAAGAGGGTCATCCGAAACTTAAAAGACGGATTAAAGGTGTTAGGAGAGGGCGATTTGAACGTCAAACTGACGGTCAAAGCCCACAAATTTTCCAAAACCGCTGAGGAAAAGATACAAGCAGCTGGTGGCACTACCGAGGTGATTTAATGTGTTCAAGACACTGCAAAACATCATGAGAGTGGATGATCTGCGGAGGCGGATCATCTTTACCCTTTTGATGCTTCTCGTGTTTCGGATTGGCAGTTTCATTCCGGTCCCGAACATTAACGTGGAGCTCTTGGAAGAGGTCGCTCAAAACAATAACGTGTTTGGCATTTTAAACACGTTTACGGGTGGCGCCCTGGCGAACTTCTCTATATTTGCCATGGGGATCATGCCCTATATTACAGCTTCCATTATCGTCCAGCTGTTGTCGATGGACGTCATTCCGAAGTTTGCCCAATGGGCAAAAGAGGGAGAGGCTGGACGGCGCAAGCTGACGCAAGTGACACGGTACGGCACCGTGGTGCTGGCGCTCATTCAGTCCTTCGGATTGGCCATCGGCTTTGACAACCTGTTTGGAACGCCGAATGTGGAATTTGTCGAGGATAAAGGTGTTTTCACATTTATTTTAATTGCGTTGACCTTGACGGCAGGGACGACGTTTCTCATGTGGCTCGGCGAGCAGATCACGGAAAAAGGGATTGGAAACGGCATATCTATCATCATTTTCGCCGGGATTGTCGCCGGCATTCCGAACTCGGCTAGACAAATATACGCCACCCAGTTCGTGGACGCCGGAGATCAGCTGTTTCTCAATATAGTGAAAGTGATCGTGATCTTGTTACTGCTTGTGCTCATCACGGCCGGCGTTATTTACATTCAACAGGGAATTCGTCGCATTCCAGTTCAGTACGCCAAACGAGTTGTGGGACGGAGGATGTTCGGCGGGCAGTCGACACACATCCCGCTGAAGGTAAACGCGTCGGGGATGATCCCGGTCATCTTTGCCATTGCGCTGATCTCGTTTCCTTCGCAGATAGCGAGTTTTTGGGCCGGAAACCCGATTGCCAACTGGATTATCAACCATTTTAACTACACTGCGCCGTTTGGGATGTTCTTGTACGTCTTGCTCATCATCGGATTTACGTACTTTTACACATTTGTCCAGATTAATCCGGTGCAAATGGCGGACCAAATGAAGAAAAACGGCGGGTACATTCCCGGCATACGCCCAGGCAAGACGACGGCAACCTATTTGACACGTATTTTAAACCGTATTACGTTAGCTGGAGCGCTGTTTTTGGCAGTCGTTTCAATTATGCCGATCTTTTTTACGAATCTAGCCGGCTTACCGCCATCAGTGCAAATTGGCGGGGTATCCCTGTTGATCGTCTCGGGGGTCGCATTGGAGACGATGAAACAAATTGAGAGTCAGTTAATCAAACGTCATTACAAAGGGTTCATCAACAAGTGACAAAATTCGATGGAGGGATACGCGGTTTGAACATCGTGTTAATGGGATTGCCAGGGGCCGGTAAGGGAACGCAGGCGGAACGCATAAAAGAAACGTACCACATTCCGCACATTTCGACGGGAGACATGTTTCGGGAAGCGGTGAAAAATGAAACGGCGCTCGGCCAAGAAGCCAAAAGGTACATGGATAGAGGGGATCTCGTTCCCGATGAGATTACCGTAGGGATTGTGCGCGAACGCCTTAGCCAAGACGACTGTACCCAAGGATTTTTGCTAGACGGGTTTCCGCGCACAGTGGCTCAAGCCGAAAACCTCGATGAGACGCTGGCGGATCTGTCCCGCGAGCTAGATATCGTCTTGTATATACACGTATCGCGTGATGAGCTGATGAAACGTTTGACGGGGCGGCGCATCTGTCAGGACTGCGGTGCGACGTACCACGTGACGTTTCATCCCCCGGAAAATGAAGGCGTCTGTGACAAGTGTGGCGGTCCCCTTTACCAGCGGTCTGACGATCGAGAAGAAACGGTCGGCAACCGCCTGGATGTGAATATGAAACAGACCCAGCCACTCCTCGACTATTATGCAAGCAAAAAACGGCTCGTCAAAATTAACGGTGAACAGTCAATCGATCAGGTGTTTGCCGACATTGACGCCAATTTGCGGAGAGAGTCGCCATGATCATCCGCAAATCTCCGTACGAGTTGGAATTTATGCGGGAAGCTGGTAGGATCGTGGCCCTGGCACACCAGCAATTGCGGCAAGCGATTGAACCGGGTGTGACGACGCGGGAATTGGACCGCATGGCCGAAGAAATCATTCGCAAGCATGGGGCAACCCCCTCTTTCAAGGGTTACGGAGGCTTTCCCGGCAACGTGTGCACCTCTGTGAACGAAGAACTTGTTCACGGAATCCCCGGGGATCGAAAGCTGAAAGAAGGAGACATCATCAGCTTGGACATTGGAGCAGAGTACCGCGGTTACCACGGTGATTCGGCTTGGACGTACCCGGTGGGAGCAGTTAGCGAAGAAGTAAAGCGGCTCTTAGACGTGACGGAAAAGTCTTTGTACGTTGGTTTACAAAAAGCGAGCCCGGACCATCGGCTTTCCGACATCTCCCACGCCATTCAAACGTACGTTGAAGGAGAGGGATTTTCCATCGTCCGCGAGTATGTTGGGCACGGAATTGGGCAAAACTTGCACGAAGACCCACAAATCCCCAACTTTGGCCCTCCCGGAATGGGCCCTCGCCTGAAGCCGGGAATGGTCCTCGCCATTGAACCTATGGTCAATGCGGGTTCACGTTACGTCAAAACACTGGACGACAACTGGACTGTCGTCACGCAAGACGGCGCGATGTGTGCCCACTTCGAACACACCGTCGTCATTACAGAAGAAGGCTGCGAGATTTTAACTCAGTTGTAGTTAAAGGTGATGGGGGAAATGGCTGACAAGAGTCAACCGGATCCCCGTCTCGGGCAGGTGGTGTATGTATTGCGCGGACGGGATGCCGGCCAGTATGCGGTTGTGGTGGGTAAAATCGATCCAAAGTTTGTTCTGTTGGCAGACGGGTATAAACGCAAGTTTGACACTGCCAAAAAGAAAAATATACGCCACGTTCGTTTTCAGGACTTTGTCAGTGAAGAAGTGGAGCGCAGTCTGCACGAACAGGGTCGTGTCACCAATGCCAAGCTAAGGTATGCTTTACAACAATTTTTATCAACACATCCCCGAGCGGAAGAGAAAGGAGAGTGAACCGTGGCCAAGGAGGACGTCATCGAGGTGGAGGGGACCGTGATCGAACCACTGCCGAACGCCATGTTTCGTGTCGAATTGGAAAATGGACACAAAGTGTTGGCTCACGTCTCCGGCAAGATTCGGATGCACTTTATCCGCATTTTGCCCGGTGACAAAGTAACGGTTGAACTGTCACCCTACGACTTGTCGAGAGGCCGTATTATCTATCGATATAGATGATGACACTCTCCGAATTAAGGAGGTTAGCGATTGTGAAAGTACGTCCATCGGTTAAACCGATTTGTGAAAAGTGCAAAGTCATCCGACGTAAAGGAAAAGTGATGGTCATTTGCGAAAACCCGAAACACAAGCAAAGACAAGGATAACCTTCAGGAGGTGAATGAATTGGCACGTATTGCCGGAGTGGATTTACCGCGTGACAAGCGAGTGGAAGTGGCGTTGACATACATTTACGGTATCGGACGTTCAACATCGCGGAAACTGTTAGCCGACACCGGAATTAATCCGGATACGAGAGTTCGCGATTTGACAGAGGAAGAAACAAACCTGTTGCGCAACAAGATTGACAAGGAGCTCACGGTGGAAGGCGATCTTCGCCGAGAAACAGCCCTGAACATCAAACGTCTGATCGAGATCGGGTCTTACAGAGGCATTCGCCACCGTCGCGGTTTGCCCGTCCGCGGTCAGCGCACGAAAACGAACGCGCGCACGCGCAAAGGCCCCCGCCGTACCGTCGCGAACAAGAAAAAATAAGGTAGGAGGGATTGTATTTGGCTAGACAGAAACAGTCTACACGCGTTAAGCGGAAAACGCGCAAAAACATTGAGAGCGGCATTGCTCACATTAAATCGACGTTTAACAACACGATCGTAACGATTACCGACCCCCGCGGGAACAGCATATCATGGGCGAGTTCAGGTAACTTAGGGTTTAAAGGTTCTCGTAAGAGTACGCCTTATGCGGCCCAGATGGCTGCAGAAGCGGCAGCGAAAGCAGCGATGGAACACGGGATGAAAACCGTCGAAGTGATGGTGAAAGGGCCGGGTGCAGGCCGTGAAGCGGCGATTCGTTCGTTACAGGCTGCCGGTTTGGAAGTCAGTGTCATCCGGGACGTCACACCGATCCCGCACAACGGGTGCCGCCCGCCAAAACGTCGCCGCGTGTAACTGGTATAGCATTCCAAATACACGTCAATACTGGAGCGGATAGGGTTTTATCCAGTTATAACCAGAAATTGTGCCGTTCCGTTCACTAATAGGCTGATGTGAATACCCTCAAGTAAGGTGAGAGTGAACCGGAATGCGACGTCTGAAGGAGGGTAACCCGTAAATGATTGAGATCGAAAAACCGAAAATTGAAATTGTGGAGATCAGTGAAGACTCAAAGTACGGTAAATTCGTTGTAGAACCTTTGGAACGTGGCTACGGAACGACATTGGGGAATTCACTGCGCCGTATTTTGCTGTCCTCTTTACCGGGTGCTGCTGTAACGTCCGTCCAAATTGACGGTGTGCTGCATGAGTTCTCGACCGTTCCCGGTGTAGTGGAGGATACGACCGAAATTATTCTCAATCTGAAAAAGTTGGCCCTGAAAATCCACTCGGATGAAGAGAAAGTACTGGAGATAGACGTCGAAGGAGAAGGCCCTGTTACGGCAGGAGACATCCGTGCCGACAGCGATGTCGAAATTCTCAATCCCGAGTTGCACATTGCATCACTCGCGGACGATGCCCGTTTGCACATGCGCATTACGGCAAACCGCGGTCGCGGCTATGTACAGGCTGATCGGAATAAATCTGAAGACCAGCCCATTGGCGTCATCCCGGTCGATTCCATTTACACCCCGGTAACACGTGTGAATTTCAATGTGGAAAATACACGGGTCGGCCAAGTGACCAACTACGACAAGCTGACATTAGAAGTGTGGACGGATGGCAGCATCCGCCCAGACGATGCCGTGAGTCTCGGTGCAAAGGTGATGACGGAGCACCTGATGCTGTTCGTCGGCCTGACCGACGAAGCGAAAGACGCCGAGATCATGGTTGAAAAAGAAGAAGATAAAAAAGAAAAAGTCCTCGAAATGACAATAGAAGAGCTCGATCTCTCAGTTCGCTCCTACAACTGCTTGAAGCGTGCCGGAATCAACACGGTTCAAGAGTTAACTCAGAAGACGGAAGAAGACATGATGAAAGTCCGTAACCTGGGGCGAAAATCGCTGGAAGAAGTGCAGCAGAAACTGGGTGAACTCGGGTTGAGCCTGCGCAAAGACGAATAGTAGTCTAAAGGAGGGAATACATCCGATGGCGAAAAAATTGGGACGACCGTCTTCCGCCCGTCAGGCCCTTTTCCGTGACCTCGTCACAGACCTCATTATTAATGAACGCATTGAGACAACAGAAGCGAAGGCAAAGGAAGTGCGCCGACTGGCGGAAAAAATGATTACACTTGCCAAGCGTGGCGACTTACATGCGCGCCGTCAAGTGGCCGCGTTCGTCCGTAAAGAGCAAGTGGACCCACACGATGAAGACAGTAAACAGGACGCAATTCAGAAGTTGTTTGACGACATCGCACCTCGCTATAAAGAGCGTTCAGGTGGCTACACTCGTATATTAAAACTCGGACCCCGCCAAGGAGATTCAGCCTCCATGGTCTATTTAGAACTGGTTCAATAACGAGCAACAGATGGAGACTGCCCCTTTCTGGTGGGGGATTCAGTGGGTGCGCAACGGTATCCTGGTTGTCAAAGGGTGGGTCGGAATCTGAGCATCGGATTCTGGAACCACCTTTTTTATTGAGCTGAGAGAACGAGTCGTCGATCAGCACTGTGCTTGCAAAGGTTGAGAATACCCGTCACATGAGCAGAGGAGAAGAGCGATGGGAGAAAAGATGCCCTATCTACGTGTAAAGGATGTCTCGTTTCACTACCGTTCCGAACAACCGAAAGTTGAATGGGCAGTTCGGCGTGTTAATCTGACCGTACAATCAGGAGAGACCGTAGCGATTATCGGGCCAAACGGATCCGGAAAATCGACTCTGGCCAAATTGATCATCGGCTTACTTAAACCTCTGTCCGGGGAGATATCCGTGGACGACTTAAACCCTGCAGACGATCGAGAAGTGTGGTCGGTCAGACAGCAGGTGGGTATCGTCTTCCAAAATCCGGACAACCAGATTGTCGCCCCGACGGTACAGGACGATGTGGCCTTCGGTCTGGAAAATCTCGGACTGCCCCGAGAGATCATTTTGGATCGTGTGCACGACGCTCTAGAGCGCGTGGGATTAGCCGGGATGGAAAATGTAGCGCCGAGCCGTTTGTCGGGCGGACAAAAACAACGTCTTGCCATCGCCGGGGTTTTAGCTATGCGCCCGAAAATGATCGTCATGGATGAGGCGACGTCCATGCTCGATCCCCGCGGCCGAAAGGAAGTGGCCGACGTTGTTCAAAAGGTGAAAGAGGAAGGGGTCGCCGTCATCACGGTCACCCACGCGATGGACGAAGCGTGGCAAGCGGACCGCGTCGTCGTGATGGCGGGGGGAACTGTGCAGTTGACCGGTTCCCCGCAGGACGTGTTTCGTCGAAGGGAAGAATTGACTGCGTTAGGATTGGACGTGCCTTTTTCAGTTAAAGTGCAACATGAATTGATTCAACGGGAGTTTCCGTTGACAGAGAAAGCGATGGACGATCAGAGCTTGGTGAACACGCTATGGACATTGTGGCAAAAAACGTAAGCTATACGTACAGCGAAGGAACGCCTTTTGAAAAGCGGGCACTCAACAATGTCAATTTTCGGATTCCTTCGGCCAGTTTTACGGGGATTATCGGCCATACCGGATCCGGAAAATCTACGCTCATTCAACATTTTAACGGGTTGTTGCGTCCGATGAGCGGTATGCTCAAAGTCGGTGACGTGACCGTCAGCGCCTCTCTGAAAAATGTGAGCGAGTTGCGCCGACAAGTGGGAATGGTGTTTCAATACCCGGAGCACCAACTGTTTGAAGAGACAGTTGCGAAAGATGTAGCCTTTGGCCCCCGCCAGTTCGCACTGGCCGAAAGGGAAGTAGAGGAACGCGTACGCGATGCCCTGTCCCTTGTCGGACTGGAATACGACCAAGTGGCCGAAATGTCCCCATTTCAGTTGAGTGGCGGACAGATGCGGCGCGTGGCCATTGCCGGTGTCTTGGCGATGCGTCCAAAAGTGCTCGTACTGGATGAACCGACAGCGGGGCTAGACCCGCAGGGGAAAGAGGACATTTTGCAAACGATCGTCGATTTGAAGCGCACCGAATCTCTCACCGTCATATGCGTGTCTCACAGTATGGAGGACGTGGCCCGCTACGCGGATCACTTACTTGTCATGCATCAGGGAACTGTCGTCATGGAAGGTGATCCGATAGCCGTTTTTCAAAAAAGAGATCAACTTCAGTCTTACGGTTTGGATTTGCCACCGGTGCTCGATTGGGTCCATCGCTTGAATGCGTTTGTTGAGCCACAGATCCCCTATGCCCTGTACACAGCGGAACAACTCGCCGAAGAAATTGCCATTCGCTGGCGCAAAAGGACAGAGCCGGTATGAACCTGTCGAAGTACGTGATTGTCGGTCAATACGTGCCGGGCGATTCTCCGGTCTACCGTCTAGATCCGAGGGCAAAACTTTTGGGGATCGCATGTTTCGTCGCCCTTGTATTCTTGGCGAACAATGCAGCTTCTTACGCACTTTTAATCGGGTTTACGATACTTTCCATAGCCGTGTCACGGGTGCCGCTTCGATTTTTGTGGAACGGGATGAAGCCAGTCCTCGTATTAATCGCGTTTACCGCGGTGTTGCACCTTACGTTTACAGAAGGTGGGGCCGTCGTGACCGAATGGGGATGGTTCGCCATTCACGAAGAAGGCGTACGTCAGGCTGTATTCATCGCTCTGCGTTTGCTCATTATTATCGTTTTGACATCTTTGCTCACGTTGACGACCTCTCCGTTGCAACTGACGGACGGGCTGGAGCAGATTTTGTCTCCTTTGAAAGCGATCGGCGTCCCGACCCACGAGTTGGCTCTCATGATGTCCATCGCCCTGCGGTTTATCCCGACTTTGCTTGAGGAGACAGAAAAAATTGTGAAAGCCCAAATGTCGCGAGGAGCGAAACTTGACAGCGGCCCTGTCTGGCAACGGATGAAGAACCTCATCCCTGTTTTAATTCCGCTCTTTATATCGGCCTTCCGCCGCGCTGAAGACTTGGCGACGGCGATGGAAGCTCGCGGTTACCGGGGAGGGATAGGGAGGACGAAGCTGAGGGCCCTGCGCTACACGTGGCGCGACCTCGCATTGGCAGGGGTCCTGTTGTGCCTGTTGACAGGACTGTTGTTTCTGAGGAGCTAGATGGACGGGATGGGAAGAAGGTGAGTGTTTGTGCAGAAGATCAAGTTGACGATCGCTTACGACGGAACGGATTTCCACGGCTTTCAGGCACAAACGAGGCGAGACGCGACCATCCGCACTGTACAAAGCGTCTTGGAGGAGTCGCTGGAGAGAGTAACAGGGCATCCAGTTCCCGTGACGGGAGCCGGGCGGACAGATGCTGGTGTGCACGCAAAAGCACAAGTCGTCACGTTTGAATCTGCCGGTGCCGTTCCTGTGGAACGGTGGCCGCGTGTCCTCAACCACCGTCTGCCGCGGGACGTAGTCGTGATCTCGGCCCGATCTGTCCCCCCTTCTTTCCACCCCCGTTACGATGCCGTGGCGAAAGTATACCGTTACACTATTGACACGGCGCCCGTCCCCGACATTTTCACTCGCCGGTTTTGTACGCACTTTACTGAAGCGCTAGACGTGGAACGGATGCAGCAAGCCGCACGGTACTTGATCGGAAAACATGATTTTACGTCTTTTTCAGCTGCCCGGGCCCAAGTGTCCAACCGCATTCGCACCTTGAGAAAGGTAGACGTGTGGACAGACGGGACATACGTTCACTTCCTGTACGAAGGGAACGGCTTTTTGCAGCACATGGTACGGATTTTAACGGGAACGCTGGTCGAAGTCGGTATAACGGAGCGTCAGCCGGACGATATTCCACACATTCTCAAAGCAAAGGATCGGCGTGAAGCCGGCCGCACCATGCCGCCAGAGGGGCTGACGTTGTGGAAAGTGAAATATTCGTAGCAGTGGGTCGGAGGGTGGGATGTGCTGGAGGTCGGCATTTATGGTTATTTCACTCGACCAATGGTGACGCTTGACTCGCAGTTTGCAGTGTTATAATATGAACTTTGGTATTTTTTAAACCCACGAGCCCCGGGTTTAGTGATAAACGAGATTATACGTGGTGA
>k87-832451_pt1 | contig 10200 bp, 2 predicted proteins | sample MGYA00084031_6733416 | MGnify analysis MGYA00084031
ACACCCACGCGGACCACTTTACCCAGCTCCCGCGCTTTCTGGCGGAAGCGGCCGGGCGCGGACACAGAGAAGGCCCGGCCGGCCGGGGCCGTCCCCGCGTCGCCGCCCACCGCTGGGGGGCCCGCAACTTCCGCGGCGGCGATGACCCCCAGCGGGTGGCTTTCTTCCGCCGGTTCGTCCGGCTGGCCGGCGTCCCCGCGGCCGATGCCGCGGCGCTCCTCAGGGGGCTGGCCGGTTTTCTGGCCATCGAACCCCGGCTGGCAGTGGATCGCTGGCTGGACGACGGCGACACCGTCACGATGGGCGACGACCGCTGGCGCGTGCTGCACACTCCCGGCCACGCCCAGTCCCAGATCTGCCTGTACCGGGAACGGGACGGTGTACTGATCAGCAGCGATCACCTGCTGCCGGCGGTCTCCTCCAACGCCCTGGTGGAACCGCCGCCCCTGGATGAGGCGGGGCACCCCGCGCGGCCCGAACCGCCCCGCAGCCTGCTGGACTACCGCACCTCGCTGGGCCGGGTGCGGTCGCTGCCCGTCACCCTCTGTCTCCCCGGCCACGGCGAGCCTTTCCGGGACCACCAGCGCCTGGTGGACGAGCGGCTGGCGGCCATGGAGGCGCGGGCGGGCCAGATCGCCCGCGCGCTGGAGGAACTGGGCGGGGCGGCTACCATCTACGACCTGGCCGTTCACCTCTTCGGGCGGGGCGATACCGGCCACCTCATGCTGGCGCTATCGGAGGTCAACGGTCACGTGGAGTGGATGGAGGCGGAGGGCCGGATCCAGCGGCGCCCGGGCGGGCCAGGGGGCGAGGTCGCCGTCTTCACACCGGTGCAACGCCGCCCATAAACGCCACTAATACAATAAACGCCACTAGATAAGGACAGGCCGGGCCGCGGGGGATCGGATCCCGCGGCCCGGATCGCTTCCCGGCCTTGCCGGCCCGGTCGCTTCACTCTCGCCACCGGCTCCATGCGCCTTTCCCGCTCACGCCCGTCACCCGCCCGGCCCGGCGGCTATCCTGCCGGCCGGATCGGCGCATCCTCCCGGCCCGCTCACTCCACCTTGATGCGGGCGTCCAGGATCTTGCACCCCTGGCCCGGCGGGAAGGCCTTCAGCGGGTTGATGTCCAGCTCGGTGATCTCCGGGATCTCTTCCACCAGGCGCGAGATGCGCAGGAGCACGTCCTTGATGGCCTCGATATCCGCCGGCGGGTGGCCCCGGTAGCCCTCCAGCAGCCGGTAGCCGCGGATACCGCGGACCATTTCATCGGCATCCCGGTCCGTCAGAGGCGTGATGCGGAACACCACATCCTTGAGGATCTCCACGTGGATGCCGCCCAGTCCGAAGGCGATGAGGGGCCCGAACAGCCGGTCGTCGGTCACGCCCACCATGAGCTCGATGCCGCCTGAGATCATGGGCTGAACGTGGTAGCCGTCCAGCTCCTCCAGCCGGCCGGCCGCCCGCAGGCGCTCGGCGATCCGCTCACAGGCCGCGCGGACCGCGGCGGCGTCGCGCAAGTTGAGCTGGACGCCGTCCCACTCGGTCTTGTGGACCAGCGTCCGGGACACCATCTTCACCACCACGGGGTAGCCCAGCTCTTCGGCCGCCGCCACGGCCTCGTCGGCCGTGCGGACGACCCGGCCCGTGGCCAGCGGCAAGCCGAAGGCACCGAGGACCTCCATGACCTCGTCGGCGCCCAGCCAGCCGCCGCCCCGTTCGCGCGCCCGCCGGCACACCTCCCGGGCCCGCTCGATGTCCAGATCGGGATGGTCGGGGATCCGCCCCAGGGGCTGCTGGCGCCAGCGGGCGTACTCGTAAGCCCGGGCCAGGGCGCGGGCCGCCGACTCGGGGAAGCGATAGGAGGGGATGCGCTCGTCGCCCACCGCCAGCGGCTGCCGCAGCCCGCGGGCGCTCATGAAGCAGGCGAGTACCGGCTTCTGGTGGCCGGCCGCCCGGGCCTCGGCCACCGCCTCCCGCACGGCGCTGGCGACGCCCTCCACGTCCGCCAGCCCCACGGGGATGAAGATGACCAGCACGGCGTCGAAGCCGGGATCGGCCATGACGATGCGCAGCGTCTCCCGGTAGTCGTCGGGGCCGGCCGAGGCGATCATGTCGATGGGGTTGGCCACGCTGGCGGCCGCGGGGAGGAACCGGCGCAGGGCGGCCTTGGTCTCCTCACCGGGCTCGGGCACCTGGAGACCGGAAGACACCAGCGCGTCGGTGGCCAGGATTCCGGGCCCTCCGGCGTTGGTCACCACCGCCACCCGGGGACCCTGCGGCAGTGGCTGGTGGGCCAGCAATGCAGCCACGTCGAACATCTCTTCCAGGGTGTCGACCCGGATGACCCCGGCCTGGCGGAACAGCGCCTCCACGGCCGTGTCGCTGGCGGCCAGGGCGGCGGTGTGGGAACCCGCGGCCCGCCAGCCAGCGGCGGTGCGCCCGGCCTTCACCGCCAGGATCGGCTTCTTGCGGCCGACCCGGCGGGCGAGGCGGGCGAAGCGGCGCGGGTTGCCGAAGGATTCCAGGTAGAGGAGGATGAGGCCCGTTTCCTCATCGTCCTCCCAGTACTGGATGAGGTCGTTGCCCGAGACGTCAGCCTTATTCCCGACGCTGACAAAGGTGGACATGCCCAGCCCCATATCCCGCGCGTATTCCAGGATGGCCACACCCAGGGCGCCACTCTGGGACAGCATGGCCACCCGGCCGTGGGGCGGGGTGACGGGGGAGAAGCTGGCGTTCAGGCGCACGTCGGGCGCGGTGTTGATGATCCCCAGGCAGTTGGGCCCGATGATGCGCATGCCGTACCCGCGCGCCTTTTCCACCAGCCGTTCCTGCAGGGCCCGCCCCTCCGGCCCCGTCTCGGCAAAACCCGCGGAGATGATGACCAGGGCCCGCACGCCCTTCATCCCGCATTCGTCGACGGCGGACAGGACGGCATCGCGGGGGACGGCGATCACGGCCAGGTCCACGGGGCCCGGGATGTCCAGCACCGAGCGGTAGGCGGGGATGGAGCCCACCACGTCGGCCTTGGGGTTGACAGGGTAGACCGGCCCGTTAAAGCGATTCATCACCAGCCCCTCGAGGATGCGGTAGCCGATGCTGGTCGGGTTCCGGGAGGCCCCGATCACGGCCACCCCCCGGGGGCGGAAGAAGGGCCGCAGCGAGGCCACGGTGGCCACCCGGTCGCGCATCTCGCTGCGCACCACGCTCTCGCGGCTGGGCTGGACATCGAGGCTGACGACCACGTAGCCGTCGCTACGGCGCTCGTCCAGGTGGAAGCCGCTGTTGCGGAAAACCTCCAGCATCTGGTGGTTGTCGGGCTGGGTCCAGGCAACGAAGCGCCGGATCCCGTGCCGGGCTGCGATCAGGGCGAGGCGCTCCAGCAGCAGCGTGCCCAGCCCCTTGCCCTGGTAGGCGTCCTCCACCAGGAACGCCACCTCGGCACTCTCGCGGTCGCCGGCCTCCCGTACATAGGTGCCGCTGGCGATGATCCGCGGCTGGTCGGGTCCTCCGGCCAGCACCACCAGCGTAAACCGTTCCTCCGGGGGACCCGTCTGGAGCAGGCTGTCAACGGCCGCTTCGCGGGACTCGCCGGCAAAGAAGCGGCGCATGAGCGACGTGTCCGAGACGCGGTGGAGGAACTCCAGGAACAAGCCGCGGTCCTCGTTGCGGGCGGGGCGCAGGACGGCGGCCGTGCCGTCCCGCAGCAGTACCCGTCCCGCCTCCACTGCGTCCTGGGGGATGGGTGCGGGGTACAGGGAGGATTCGGTGCCAGTAGGCATGGGCCTTTCACCTCCAGCCGAGGGACCATTTATCGCAGCCCCGATTCCTCCCTCCCCCTCCAACCTAAGCATTCCCTGAAAATCGCAGGCGGGGCAAGTGTCGCTTGCGCGCCTCCCGGCCGCAGCTCGCGGAGTTGCTCCGCCGGCACGGTCCAGAAGCCGGAGCGGCGCGCCAGGCGCCAGACCAGGTGGTGGCGGCCGTGGCCACCCTCGGCGCCGTCGCTGTACCACGCGTCTACCTGCACCTCGACCCGGGCTTCGCGGCCGGCGGGGTCGATGGAGACGGTCTTGGCGGGACCCAACTCCACGAACACGAGTCCCCGGGCCAGGCGTGCGGACTCCTCCTGCCAGGTGCCGGTGCCGGGGTCCCTGACCATGTGGGCGGCCGTGGCTACGTCCCCGTTGGCCAGGGCCACCAGCAGGTAGCCCACCACCTGGTGGGGAGCGGCGTCCCGGAGCGCCCGCACCAGTCGCCCGCTGCTCTTCAGGATCATGAGGTGGTGGGCCGGGTCGACCCGGTCGCCGCCATGGGTCGTGGAGCGCAGGGTGTGGACGCAGAAGTGGCCCGGGAAATCATTGTCGGCGATCACGCCCTCGCCGTGGGGCATGCCGTTGATGGAGGCCGCGATGCGCCGCTCACCCAGCTCCAGCACCACGGCGCGGCGGCGCCAGCTCCACGCGCCGCCATACAACGAGCGCAGCACCGCCGTGTCTGCGGGTGTGACGGGTTCGGCGTCGGCGTGCTGGGTGCCGCCGAAGCGGCTGACGCGGAAGCGCCGGCCCGATTCCAGGTCGCGGATGACGGCCACGGCGTCACGCGCCCAGAGGCGATCTACCCTTTCCCACGGGACCGGCTCGCCGAAGAACCGCTCCTCCAGCCGTGCCAGCAGGGGCCGGACCGCCTCCCACAGGTCCCCGGCCCGCGGCAGCGGGCCGTAGTGGGGATCATGGAACCGGCCACCGGCGGAGATGAACAGCACGTGGCGCCGGCCGGCCCGGTCGACGAGGGTCAGGGTCCAGTAAGCGAAGTGGGGGTCGGGTTGACTCTCGCTGGCCAGCCGTTCGCCCCGCCGCGGCGCCGCGGCCCGGGCTGCCAGCAGGGCGCGATAGATCCGCGACAGCAGCTGGGGATCGGTGCTGCGCAGCCGGGCCGGGTATTCCGGCCACGCGAAGCCGACCTCGATCGCCACGGGCCGTGAGGTCCGGCCGCCCAGGCCCGGCAGGTGCGGCCAGAAGGGCAGGCCCCGAGCCGCACGCAGGCCTCCGGTGGCCAGCAGGGCCGCCAGGACCAGCAGCAACCCTGCCACCACCGGCGCGCGCCGGTGGTGGCAGGGTTGCTGCTGGTCCTGGCGGCCCTGCTGGCCACCGGAGGCCTGCGTGCGGCTCGGGGCCTGCCCTTCTGGCCGCACCTGCCGGGCCTGGGCGGCCGGACCTCACGGCCCGTGGCGATCGAGGTCGGCTTCGCGTGGCCGGAATACCCGGCCCGGCTGCGCAGCACCGATCCCCAGCTGCTGTCGCGGATCTATCGCGCCCTGCTGGCAGCCCGGGCCGCGGCGCCGCGGCGGGGCGAACGGCTGGCCAGCGAGAGTCAACCCGACCCCCACTTCGCTTACTGGACCCTGACCCTCGTCGACCGGGCCGGCCGGCGCCACGTGCTGTTCATCTCCGCCGGTGGCCGGTTCCATGATCCCCACTACGGCCCGCTGCCGCGGGCCGGGGACCTGTGGGAGGCGGTCCGGCCCCTGCTGGCACGGCTGGAGGAGCGGTTCTTCGGCGAGCCGGTCCCGTGGGAAAGGGTAGATCGCCTCTGGGCGCGTGACGCCGTGGCCGTCATCCGCGACCTGGAATCGGGCCGGCGCTTCCGCGTCAGCCGCTTCGGCGGCACCCAGCACGCCGACGCCGAACCCGTCACACCCGCAGACACGGCGGTGCTGCGCTCGTTGTATGGCGGCGCGTGGAGCTGGCGCCGCCGCGCCGTGGTGCTGGAGCTGGGTGAGCGGCGCATCGCGGCCTCCATCAACGGCATGCCCCACGGCGAGGGCGTGATCGCCGACAATGATTTCCCGGGCCACTTCTGCGTCCACACCCTGCGCTCCACGACCCATGGCGGCGACCGGGTCGACCCGGCCCACCACCTCATGATCCTGAAGAGCAGCGGGCGACTGGTGCGGGCGCTCCGGGACGCCGCTCCCCACCAGGTGGTGGGCTACCTGCTGGTGGCCCTGGCCAACGGGGACGTAGCCACGGCCGCCCACATGGTCAGGGACCCCGGCACCGGCACCTGGCAGGAGGAGTCCGCACGCCTGGCCCGGGGACTCGTGTTCGTGGAGTTGGGTCCCGCCAAGACCGTCTCCATCGACCCCGCCGGCCGCGAAGCCCGGGTCGAGGTGCAGGTAGACGCGTGGTACAGCGACGGCGCCGAGGGTGGCCACGGCCGCCACCACCTGGTCTGGCGCCTGGCGCGCCGCTCCGGCTTCTGGACCGTGCCGGCGGAGCAACTCCGCGAGCTGCGGCCGGGAGGCGCGCAAGCGACACTTGCCCCGCCTGCGATTTTCAGGGAATGCTTAGGTTGGAGGGGGAGGGAGGAATCGGGGCTGCGATAAATGGTCCCTCGGCTGGAGGTGAAAGGCCCATGCCTACTGGCACCGAATCCTCCCTGTACCCCGCACCCATCCCCCAGGACGCAGTGGAGGCGGGACGGGTACTGCTGCGGGACGGCACGGCCGCCGTCCTGCGCCCCGCCCGCAACGAGGACCGCGGCTTGTTCCTGGAGTTCCTCCACCGCGTCTCGGACACGTCGCTCATGCGCCGCTTCTTTGCCGGCGAGTCCCGCGAAGCGGCCGTTGACAGCCTGCTCCAGACGGGTCCCCCGGAGGAACGGTTTACGCTGGTGGTGCTGGCCGGAGGACCCGACCAGCCGCGGATCATCGCCAGCGGCACCTATGTACGGGAGGCCGGCGACCGCGAGAGTGCCGAGGTGGCGTTCCTGGTGGAGGACGCCTACCAGGGCAAGGGGCTGGGCACGCTGCTGCTGGAGCGCCTCGCCCTGATCGCAGCCCGGCACGGGATCCGGCGCTTCGTTGCCTGGACCCAGCCCGACAACCACCAGATGCTGGAGGTTTTCCGCAACAGCGGCTTCCACCTGGACGAGCGCCGTAGCGACGGCTACGTGGTCGTCAGCCTCGATGTCCAGCCCAGCCGCGAGAGCGTGGTGCGCAGCGAGATGCGCGACCGGGTGGCCACCGTGGCCTCGCTGCGGCCCTTCTTCCGCCCCCGGGGGGTGGCCGTGATCGGGGCCTCCCGGAACCCGACCAGCATCGGCTACCGCATCCTCGAGGGGCTGGTGATGAATCGCTTTAACGGGCCGGTCTACCCTGTCAACCCCAAGGCCGACGTGGTGGGCTCCATCCCCGCCTACCGCTCGGTGCTGGACATCCCGGGCCCCGTGGACCTGGCCGTGATCGCCGTCCCCCGCGATGCCGTCCTGTCCGCCGTCGACGAATGCGGGATGAAGGGCGTGCGGGCCCTGGTCATCATCTCCGCGGGTTTTGCCGAGACGGGGCCGGAGGGGCGGGCCCTGCAGGAACGGCTGGTGGAAAAGGCGCGCGGGTACGGCATGCGCATCATCGGGCCCAACTGCCTGGGGATCATCAACACCGCGCCCGACGTGCGCCTGAACGCCAGCTTCTCCCCCGTCACCCCGCCCCACGGCCGGGTGGCCATGCTGTCCCAGAGTGGCGCCCTGGGTGTGGCCATCCTGGAATACGCGCGGGATATGGGGCTGGGCATGTCCACCTTTGTCAGCGTCGGGAATAAGGCTGACGTCTCGGGCAACGACCTCATCCAGTACTGGGAGGACGATGAGGAAACGGGCCTCATCCTCCTCTACCTGGAATCCTTCGGCAACCCGCGCCGCTTCGCCCGCCTCGCCCGCCGGGTCGGCCGCAAGAAGCCGATCCTGGCGGTGAAGGCCGGGCGCACCGCCGCTGGCTGGCGGGCCGCGGGTTCCCACACCGCCGCCCTGGCCGCCAGCGACACGGCCGTGGAGGCGCTGTTCCGCCAGGCCGGGGTCATCCGGGTCGACACCCTGGAAGAGATGTTCGACGTGGCTGCATTGCTGGCCCACCAGCCACTGCCGCAGGGTCCCCGGGTGGCGGTGGTGACCAACGCCGGAGGGCCCGGAATCCTGGCCACCGACGCGCTGGTGTCTTCCGGTCTCCAGGTGCCCGAGCCCGGTGAGGAGACCAAGGCCGCCCTGCGCCGGTTCCTCCCCGCGGCCGCCAGCGTGGCCAACCCCATCGACATGATCGCCTCGGCCGGCCCCGACGACTACCGGGAGACGCTGCGCATCGTCATGGCCGATCCCGGCTTCGACGCCGTGCTGGTCATCTTCATCCCCGTGGGGCTGGCGGACGTGGAGGGCGTCGCCAGCGCCGTGCGGGAGGCGGTGGCCGAGGCCCGGGCGGCCGGCCACCAGAAGCCGGTACTCGCCTGCTTCATGAGCGCCCGCGGGCTGCGGCAGCCGCTGGCGGTGGGCGACGAGCGCATCCCCTCCTATCGCTTCCCCGAGTCGGCGGCCCGCGCCCTGGCCCGGGCTTACGAGTACGCCCGCTGGCGCCAGCAGCCCCTGGGGCGGATCCCCGACCATCCCGATCTGGACATCGAGCGGGCCCGGGAGGTGTGCCGGCGGGCGCGCGAACGGGGCGGCGGCTGGCTGGGCGCCGACGAGGTCATGGAGGTCCTCGGTGCCTTCGGCTTGCCGCTGGCCACGGGCCGGGTCGTCCGCACGGCCGACGAGGCCGTGGCGGCGGCCGAAGAGCTGGGCTACCCCGTGGTGGTGAAGATGGTGTCCCGGACGCTGGTCCACAAGACCGAGTGGGACGGCGTCCAGCTCAACTTGCGCGACGCCGCCGCGGTCCGCGCGGCCTGTGAGCGGATCGCCGAGCGCCTGCGGGCGGCCGGCCGGCTGGAGGAGCTGGACGGCTACCACGTTCAGCCCATGATCTCAGGCGGCATCGAGCTCATGGTGGGCGTGACCGACGACCGGCTGTTCGGGCCCCTCATCGCCTTCGGACTGGGCGGCATCCACGTGGAGATCCTCAAGGATGTGGTGTTCCGCATCACGCCTCTGACGGACCGGGATGCCGATGAAATGGTCCGCGGTATCCGCGGCTACCGGCTGCTGGAGGGCTACCGGGGCCACCCGCCGGCGGATATCGAGGCCATCAAGGACGTGCTCCTGCGCATCTCGCGCCTGGTGGAAGAGATCCCGGAGATCACCGAGCTGGACATCAACCCGCTGAAGGCCTTCCCGCCGGGCCAGGGGTGCAAGATCCTGGACGCCCGCATCAAGGTGGAGTGAGCGGGCCGGGAGGATGCGCCGATCCGGCCGGCAGGATAGCCGCCGGGCCGGGCGGGTGACGGGCGTGAGCGGGAAAGGCGCATGGAGCCGGTGGCGAGAGTGAAGCGACCGGGCCGGCAAGGCCGGGAAGCGATCCGGGCCGCGGGATCCGATCCCCCGCGGCCCGGCCTGTCCTTATCTAGTGGCGTTTATTGTATTAGTGGCGTTTATGGGCGGCGTTGCACCGGTGTGAAGACGGCGACCTCGCCCCCTGGCCCGCCCGGGCGCCGCTGGATCCGGCCCTCCGCCTCCATCCACTCCACGTGACCGTTGACCTCCGATAGCGCCAGCATGAGGTGGCCGGTATCGCCCCGCCCGAAGAGGTGAACGGCCAGGTCGTAGATGGTAGCCGCCCCGCCCAGTTCCTCCAGCGCGCGGGCGATCTGGCCCGCCCGCGCCTCCATGGCCGCCAGCCGCTCGTCCACCAGGCGCTGGTGGTCCCGGAAAGGCTCGCCGTGGCCGGGGAGACAGAGGGTGACGGGCAGCGACCGCACCCGGCCCAGCGAGGTGCGGTAGTCCAGCAGGCTGCGGGGCGGTTCGGGCCGCGCGGGGTGCCCCGCCTCATCCAGGGGCGGCGGTTCCACCAGGGCGTTGGAGGAGACCGCCGGCAGCAGGTGATCGCTGCTGATCAGTACACCGTCCCGTTCCCGGTACAGGCAGATCTGGGACTGGGCGTGGCCGGGAGTGTGCAGCACGCGCCAGCGGTCGTCGCCCATCGTGACGGTGTCGCCGTCGTCCAGCCAGCGATCCACTGCCAGCCGGGGTTCGATGGCCAGAAAACCGGCCAGCCCCCTGAGGAGCGCCGCGGCATCGGCCGCGGGGACGCCGGCCAGCCGGACGAACCGGCGGAAGAAAGCCACCCGCTGGGGGTCATCGCCGCCGCGGAAGTTGCGGGCCCCCCAGCGGTGGGCGGCGACGCGGGGACGGCCCCGGCCGGCCGGGCCTTCTCTGTGTCCGCGCCCGGCCGCTTCCGCCAGAAAGCGCGGGAGCTGGGTAAAGTGGTCCGCGTGGGTGT
>k87-1140438_pt1 | contig 10197 bp, 15 predicted proteins | sample MGYA00084031_6733416 | MGnify analysis MGYA00084031
TCGTTCATACTGATCGACAGCGGCTAGGAAATACCACGGGATGCCGCTTAACGCCTCCATGTGTCGAAAAAGTTGCTCCCGTTGCGTGACAGTGTTGGCTTCCTCAGATTCCGTGGCCGTTGCTGGAGGCTGCCATACGGTCGCGGTGAAAATCAGCATCAACCACACGGTGATTACGCGGCGCATTGGCACTCACCCGATTCTAAGACGTATCAACGTTTAGTGTAAACAGGTGGGGAGCCCTTAGTATGCCATTTATTGTTATTTTAAAATCGCAAGGAGTAACCCCTCGTCCGAGTGGGACTCCCAGGCAAGAGGCGAATGTCCATGGAGATGAACAGCAAGGAGAGCAAGCCAAAAAACAAATTGAGCAGGCTGATGCCTTGTGTGTAGTTGTACAGACGTACCTGTTCGGCGCCGCTCTCTAACGCTTGCATTTGCGGCAACAGTCCATAACTTCCGAAGATCGTCAAAGACAGCATGATGAAAAGCAAGGCACTCACCCATTTAAGCAGGCGTTTCGGGCGTTCGGCACGGAAGGTGCGCACGAGCGAAATGAGGAGCGTAACGAAGCCGAGAATGAGGCCCAATTGGAAGGAAATCGGTAACAACACATTCGCCGTTTGGTAGAACTGTTCTTCAGAGAAATGGGCTCTGAGCGCCGGAGCCAGTACGAGCGTGATAAATCCGATTGAACCTATCCAAAGGGACAGGGCAGTTAAGAACAGCCAGTTTATAACTGCACGCATGTCAGCGCCTCCCTCGATGGACACATCATTTTTTTACCATTGTAACACGAATAGACCGTTTGCGACTACAGAAGGACACACGGGTCTCTGCTGTTGCAATGGCGTCGAATTTATGTTTTCATTCTAATATACATTGAAGCACGATGGATAAGGATGTGAACAACGGTGACAACTATCGATCAGCGAAAGCCGGAGTGGTTGAAAATAAATCTGAAGACCAATCAAAACTTTAAAGAAATCAAGCAGATGATGCGGAACAAAACACTACATACTGTCTGCGAAGAAGCGCGCTGTCCGAACATTTACGAATGCTGGGCGAACCGGACAGCCACCTTTATGATTTTAGGAGATGTGTGTACTCGGGCATGCCGGTTTTGTGCGGTGAAAACGGGACTTCCGACTGAACTGGACTGGGCAGAGCCGAAACGGGTGGCAGAAGCTGTGGAACAAATGGGATTGCGACACGCCGTTGTCACGTCCGTGGCGCGAGATGATTTGCGGGACGGGGGCGCGTCGATATTTGCCGCGACGATAAAAGCCATACGTCAGCGCAATCCGTTGACGAGCGTTGAAGTGTTAATTCCGGATTTTCAGGGAAAAACCGAAGCACTCCAAATCGTGATGGACGCAAGGCCAGACATTTTGAATCACAACATCGAAACGGTGGCGCGGTTGTCCGACAGGGTACGCTCGAAGGCAAAGTACCACCGTACTTTGGAACTTCTGGCTCGCGCCAAGGAGATGCAGCCTGAGATTCCCACGAAATCAAGTATTATGATCGGACTGGGAGAAACGTGGGACGAGATTTTGCACACAATGGATGACTTACGTGCCCACCATGTTGACATTTTAACGATTGGACAGTACTTACAACCGACCCGGAAACATTTAAAAGTGGAAAAGTATTACACGCCCAATGAGTTTGCCGAATTGAAAGAAGAAGGCATGAAACGCGGTTTCCGTCACGTCGAATCAGGTCCGCTCGTGCGCAGTTCTTACCACGCGCACGAACAGGTTAAAGCGGCACAAACACACAAGCAAGCACAATAAACTAGTACAGTAAAAGAAACAGCCATGGGGATATCTCCATGGCTGTTTGTCAGTTATCGGTTGTTTCCGCCCGTACGCATGCGTCCGCCCGTTCCGGCATCGTCAAACTCGCTAATGCCGTTGTCGATGCCGTTACCGTTTCTGTTGTTTGCGTTGGGACGGGGCGGTGTGTCATCTCCCATTTCACGTAACATGTCACTAATTTGATCGCGATAGTCTGCGGCATTTCCGTTATTCGTCAAGCGATCTCCGATTTGTGTCATCCGCTGGCGCATGTCTTCATCGTCGGTGACATGCACTTTGTAGTAGCGGGGAACAACGGACAATGCAGACCTGCGAACTTTGTCAACGGTTTTGGCTTCTAGCGCCTTGCCTTCTCCATCATCGACACCGATAAACACATGATCGTCTGTGACGAGCACAAGGGCGTCGTTTATATCCGGAAATGCCGTCACGAGAGAACCGATCTGATGCGCCAGTGCGTCACGGTCGACGTAAAACTCCGGACGTTGTGTCCCTCTCCCATCGTCATTCCCGCCGTCAGCAGGATTGTAGCGCACAAATCCGATTTCGTTTTGGTTGCGAACGGCACGGGTCGGGTCGTTTCGGGGACCAGGCGCATCGTTGTCTATCGTTCCGTTTCGACTGCTGATGAACCGGTTCCCGTAGTAGTTGCCGTTCCCGTCTTCTTGGTACAGCGCATTGTTCTGTCTGTTGTTTACGTCGTCGGGACGTTCGGCCGGTGTACAGGCTGTGGAGATCAGTGTAAACACAACCAGCCCGATGATGGAGAGTGACCATGTTGACCTCACTGGGTACCACCTCCTGTGAGCTATAGTACCCTGGCACGGACAGGTCAACCCCTGACAAAAAACGCGCCCTTTGCCAGATGCTAGCAGCATCCGACACCTTTTGATACAATATACCTAGACCGATGTGTTGTTAAGTAAGGATGGGTAGTGATGATTCGCGTACAACAAAACGTTTACGAATTAGTCACCGACTACAAGAACGCTTGGAATCAGGAAATATTCCGCGAGCGGTACTGCGAAGTACTGGGGAAGTACGATTATATCGTGGGAGACTGGGGATACGGACAGTTGAGGCTAAAAGGGTTTTTTTCAGACAAAAACCCGAAGGCCAAACGACATTCACGCATCTCCCAGCTGGAGGAGTACGTGTACGAGTACTGTAACTTCGGGTGTGCTTACTTTGTCCTGCGAAAAGTTTCCGATCGAAAAGGGAAAAAGACGGCCCATAACCTCAAGGGTTAGTACTCGGATTCGTCCTCTGTCACTTCTTCCCGCCGGTTGGGGTCGTCGTGGGTAGGATGGGCGAACGCATCTCGTCGCTTCAATCCGGCGTGGAACTCCCGGTCTTCGTACGTAAACCGCGGAGCGGCGTGTTGTGAAGCAGTATAAGGCGTTTCCTTCCCGAGCACGTCTTCGTTTGTGGCGGCGCCGTACGGCCCTTCAGGGAATTCTTCGGGAATCATGTCATTGCGCTGCGATTCGACAGTGGCGGTGTCCGTGTACGGTGTGTTCTTTTTTTTCATGATGGTGAAACCTCCCTCTCGTTTAATGCGGCGAACACTTATCGGTAGGGTTCCGCACAGGAGGGAGGTTTTATGCGTTCTTTACAGTATGACTTCGTGCAGAAAATCTTTCAGCTCCCGGGCTTCTTCTTCGGACAGCCGGTACGCGTGCTCTAAATACCCTGGTGCTTCCAGGTCATCCGCACCGATCACTGCAAATCGATTGGACTGAATGTCCAACACTAACTTTTTTCCGTAAAAGCGTTCAGTTCCGACTATGGCCAAGTCGAACCGGTTCGTTTCTCCGACAAAGCTGACGAAGCGTATTTGCGTGTCTTCGGTCTCATCGTATAAAAAGTACTGGTCTTCTTCTGACATGTCGCATTTCCCCTTCGCATCACTTTCCATTCATTATACATGATTGAGAAAAGGTGCAGAGGGGAATGGCGGTATTTTCTCGCGGATTTCACCTGAACAGTTGAGATAAACGCAGCACGCCGTCTCTTTTGCGCTTCGTTTTTCCTGTATCGCCTGCGGCTTCAAGCCGTTGTTGGAATGTGGCGTTGCGAATTTCCAATTTCAGCTGGTCTTGTTTCTTGCGGACAGCTTCGGTGCCGGATTGCAGCTCTTCGAGGATCTCAAGAATCTGTTGTTGAACGCGTTCCACATTTTTCAGGCGAACGGTTACGGTTTGCAGTTCATTCTGTACGGTCGGAGAGGTGGACGGATTTTGTCTAGAAGGCCAGCGGCCGCTTTTTACTAAGTCCTCGCGCACCTGTTTCAGTGTCTTCTTCCCCGTTTTCAGCTGTTCCTGTACGTCTCGCAAGGCTTTGAGTCCCGATTCGGTCAGGAGGTAGTGGCCGCGTTTGTTCAATTCAGGGCGGATGTAATCAGAAAAAGCGTCAATCCACTTGCGAACGGTGCGGGCGTGCACATTTAATTTTTCAGCTGCCTCGCTCGTCGTGAAAAACTTTTTGGACTCTTCCATCGCGATCGCTCCTCTTTCCATTAGTGGTGATGTTTATGACATTCGTGATGAACGGACGGACTCCTGCACGCCCGACAAACGAAGTCAACAGACGGCAAACAAAGTCACATTGCGACAAAACAGACCATGGGGAATCAGCAGCCAGGACTCCGTTTTTTGGATGGACAGAGGAGGGCGCGACATGTCGATTTGTTGAACACGTTAAGCTATACTTAGCGTGAAAAAGCTAAAAAGACTGTTTCGAGGAGGAGCCAGACACAGTGTATGGAATTGATTTTGAGCGGATCGAGGAGCAGCTGGCTTACTTGCGGACGTGTCTAAACGTGTTGGATGACGTCATTCCGCTGGAAAGTGAGCCGGCCCAATTTGCTGCTGCCCGGGCACTCCATGTTGCGATTGAGTGCGTCACCGACATCGGCAATGCCCTCATTGACGGTTTCTTCATGCGCGACCCGGGAAGTTATGAAGACATCGTTGAAATTTTGAAGGACGAGAATGTCCTGCCAGAAGAGGAAGGAGAACAGATTAAGCGCCTTGTGGAGTGCCGGCGGAAGCTCGTCGTTCAGTACACGGATGTGGACAAGAAAGAACTCGAACGCTTGACCACACTGGCTGACGCGTTAAAGCCGTTTTCGCGGCGCATCGGAGAATACCTCAAACAGGAACTAGGAGAGAACGTTCCTCCCTTTGACATTTAGAGAATGACTATTTCCGTACGGTGTTGAATCAGGTACAATAGTACCAAGGAAGTGATCGTCTTGGGACAAACGTCCACCCGCACACAAATTCTCAACATGTTAAAGTTTCAAGGGCGATTGGCGGTCAGCGACATGGCTAAACAATTGGGGATTACGGAAATGGCTGTCCGCCGCCACCTCCATACACTTGAACGTGATGGCTTGATCCAGTCGACGCTCGTGCGACAGTCGAAGGGGCGCCCGGCCAACTTGTACAGCCTGACATCAGCGGCAGAGGAACTGTTTCCAAAAAACTACCACACTCTGACGTTAGAACTGCTGGACGACATTTGCGAAACGGACGGCAAAGAAGTCGTGGACGAACTGTTTAGGCGGCGAGAGGAGCGTTTAACAAACACGTACGCCCGTCAATTCGACGGCAAAAATTTAGAAGACCGGGTAAAGGAACTGGCCGAGCTGCAAAATAGCAAGGGGTACATGGTCGAGTGGGACAAACTGGGCGAAGGCCGATACACATTCGTCGAGTACAATTGTCCCATTGCCCAAGTAGCCAACCGGTACAACCAGGCGTGCCGTTGCGAGCTCGGATTTTTCCGCAATGTACTGGAGGGCGCCAGGGTAGAGCGACCGGAGTGCAAGGCGAAGGGGGGCGCCAATTGCGTGTACTACATTGAAGCTGAACGGAAAGAAGCATAAAACGGCTAGGCGGTTGTACTGTTTTTTGACAGTCCGGTTTGTTAAAATAAATGGGAAGGTTCATTACATATTGTGAAGGAGGAAGGTAACATGGCGTTGGAAGTTGGCCAACAGGCTCCCGATTTTACACTCAAATCTACAGGAGATCAGGATCAAGTCCGTCTTTCGGATTCTAAGGGAAAAAACGTCATCCTGCTGTTTTTCCCCTTTGCTTTCAGTCCGGTGTGTACAGACGAACTGTGCGGAGTGAGTGATAACTTCTCCGAGTTTGCCGATCTCGATGCGGACGTCATGGCCGTAAGCGTTGACAGTCCGTTCGCCAATCGGGCGTTTGCAGAAGCAGAGAACATTCGCATTCCCCTCTTAAGCGACTTTAATAAAGACGTGTCAGAAAAGTATGGCGTTCTGTACGACTTGGGAGACTTTAAAGGCGTGGCGAAGCGTTCTGCATTCATCATCGACAAAAACGGTGTCATCCAATACGCCTGGTCGTCTGACGATCCGAAGCAAGTTCCGGACTTTAACGAGATCAAGAACCGGCTGGCCGAGCTGAACACGTGACGAATTTAGTCGCCAGACCTCCGTCGGGAGGTCTGGTTTTTTTAACCCGTTTTCTTGACGTCCACCCATTGATCGGCCCAGCGTTCGATCTCGCGCAAGACGGGCTCTAAAGCGCGACCTTTTTCAGTTAGTGAGTATTCGATGCGCACTGGCGTTTCCGGGTAAACTTTCCGGTTGACAATCCCTTCGTGTTCTAAATCTTTCAGTCTTTCCGACAGCAGCCTCCCGCTGATGGAGATGGCCGATTCTATTGAGCAAAATCGCTGGGGACCGGAGAGCAGTTGGTAAATAATGAGTCCGGTCCAACGCTGACTGATGATTTTCATCGCTTTTTCGAATTTAGGACACAATGCAGATTGACCCATATCGCATCACCTCTACAATTCTAGTATAACATACGTTCCGACTTGACATTATTAAATTATCATATTATAGTTAGTTACGAAAAGTAACAAAGTCATAACTCGGACTTCGATGAAGTGGGTTCGTGACGACAAAACGAATGGAGGTTTGTACTCTATGGCAAAGACCAAATGGAATGTAGATCCAGCACACACCACGCTCGAATTTTCCGTGAGACATATGATGATTTCCAAAGTGAAGGGCACGTTTCACGACTTTGAGGCATCGGTAGAGGCGGACCCTGAAGATCTGACGACCGCGGATATCCGCTTCAGCGTCGATACGGCGAGCATCGACACGCGGAACAAAGACCGTGACGCCCATTTGAAGGGCGAAGATTTCTTCGACGTAGAAAAGTACCCGAAAATGACGTTTCAATCGACTGACATCGTGAAAAAAGGGGGCGGGGAATACGAAGTAACGGGCGATTTGACCATTCGCGACACGACGCGCCCGGTTACGTTTACAGTGACGTTCGAAGGTCAAGGAAAGAGCCCGTGGGGGCAAGAGGTCGTCGGTTTTAGCGGGAAAGGGACGCTCAATCGCAGCGATTTCGGTCTGAAGTGGAATGCGCCCCTTGAGACCGGTGGTGTCCTCGTCGGAGATGAGGTCAACATCTCCATCGAACTGGAAGCGACAAAAGAAGCTTAACCTCAGAAGGGCGTACACCTGCCCGATGCGCAGATGAGCGGCTTGAGACGTCCTGAGGGTTAAGCACATACTTTGACAAACATGTGTGACTTGCAGACTGTGTCTCCCAAGAGGTGAGTCTGCAAGTTTTTTATTGGAACAGTCGTTAGGCTTCACCAAGATCACGAAAAAGGGAACATGTGTGCAAATTTTCCGACGTCGGCGAAAAGCGCGGGATATGTCACATTTTCCGTGCAGACAAGTTGGCGACTCGGTTCGAGTGTTTGCCGAGCGTGTTTGTGCTACAATGGAGTTACGTTTGTCGTAGGAGGAAGTACATGACAGCTTGGTATGAGCAGAGTTTCGGCGAAGATTACCTACTTGTGTACAAACATCGGAGCCAGCGAGAAGCGTCTGAGCAAGTAGAGGCGATCTTGCCGCTGTTACAGGTAAAACCCGGGAGTCGCATTCTCGATTTGTGTTGCGGGACGGGGCGACACGCGGTGGAGTTGGCGGCAAAAGGTTATGAGGTCACTGGACTGGACTTGTCCGATGTGCTGTTGTCTTACGCCCGCCGCCATTCGCGCTGCTTGCCTGTCACTTACGTAAAAGGCGACATGCGGGCTCTTCCGTTTCCCGACGAGATGTTCGACGCCGTGCTCAATTGGTTTACATCATTCGGTTACTTTGCAGAAGATCGGGAAAACGAGAAGGTATTAAGCGAAATTGCTCGGGTACTCGCCCCAGGAGGAAAATTTTTCATCGATTTTTTGAACCGAGCGTATACGGTGAAACATTTAATCCCGGTCAGCGAACGGGAGGAGGGCGACATCCGTATTCGGGAAGAGCGCTTTGTCGACGGGGATTACGTGAAAAAGAAAATTACAGTCGCGGAGGGATCTACCCACCGGACGTATTTCGAACGTGTCAAAATGTACTCGAAAGACGAACTGCAGGCGATGATCGAGAGGTCAGGGTTAAAGGTGGACCGCATTCTCGGCGGTTACGACAAGATGGATTACACGGAAGAAGCCCCGCGCATGTTGTTTTTGGGAAGGAAAGACCGTCGGGTAACGAAAGGAGGGTCACAATGGAAGGATTAGAGAGGTGGGAAGACGGTTGGCGCGTGCGGTTGCCCCTTCCTTTCCCGTTGAAATGGATTTATGCGTACCTACTTCCCGGATCGGACGGCTACGCCATCATTGACAGCGGGCTTCACACAGAGGAAGCCTGGCGAACATGGCAGGACGTGTGGAAACATCTCAATGTTGACCCCCGATCTGTACGGACGATCGTCCTCACGCACTATCATCCGGATCATTACGGTTTGACCGGCAGGTTACAGCAGTACACCGGTGCCGATGTGTGGATGTCGCCACTGACTGTACAGTATGCTCAGTTAAATTGGAAAGACGTTGGACAGCTTGAAAAAATGGTGTCGTTTTACCAAACACACGGCTTGCCGGATGAGGCGGCACACGACATGAAACGCGACTTGACACAATTTAGAGAGTGGGTGTCTCCGCACCCTCACCACATCCAAACGTTCGAAGGGGGAGACCGGTTGACCTTAGGGGACCGAACGTACGAGGTGTGGCACACGCCAGGCCATGCGGAAGATCACGTCAGTTTTTTCGATCCTGAAAGGGAATGGCTCGTAGGGGGAGACGCGTTGTTGCGCAAAATCACGCCAAACATTAGCCTTTACCCGGGCCACGATCCGAATCCTTTGCAGACGTATTTCGTGACGTTGAAAAAATTGAGGCAGAAGAACATTCGCCGCGTCTTGCCTGCCCACGGTCCTGCCTTTGAGAACGTCCACGTGCGCATAAGGGAACTGATCGACCACCACGAAGAGCGGCTGCACTGGACAGAACAGTTAGTGGACGGTACCCGTACCGCTTACGACATATGCCTGCAGTTGTTTGGTACCAACCTGTCCATACATAATTTGCGTTTTGCCCTCGCGGAGACACTGGCCCACCTGGAGTATTTGCGCTCGGAAGGCCGGCTCGTCCTCGCAGAGAGGGGAGAAGGTGTGACGTATGAACCGTCCTGACGGTTATTCGTCGTCTGGGATTGCGTCGTCTCGACCGGTCTTCCGGCTGTGGGCGAGGCGTGAAGAGGCCGCGGCGGCAATAGCTCCGACGATGTCGTCCAGAAACGTGTGCACGCATCCTTTTTTCTCCCCGTTCATTTTTTTCAAGATCCCAGGCTTCACTTTGTCGATGTATCCGTAATTGGTAAATCCGATGCTGCCGTAGACATTTATAATCCCGAAGGCCAGAATTTCATCGATGCCGTACAATCCCTCATCTTGGGCAACCATATCTTGTAGAGGCTGTCTCAAGGCTCGTTGTTCGGCGAGCCGGTCTAGTGTGATCCCGGTGAGAATGGCGTTTTGTACTTCTCGCTTGGCCAACACCTTCTCCACATTTTGTCTGCACTCGCTGTAGGTGAGGTCGGGGTAGTAGTCTGATTGCAGAAACATGACGAGTTCAACGAGATCGTGCAACGTGACACCCCGCTCCTTTAAAAACGTTACGGCGGAGGAGTGAATGGAATCTTCCGTCGCCGACGTCTGGTCGGGTCGCTTCACGGGAATCTCCCTTTCTTGACTTTGGTGGACGTTAGTGTTACCCGCGTGCTGGGAAGTTATCACAGTGATGAGGGGGTTGTTGCAGATGGAAATACGGCGCGTTGCCATCGTGACGGGCAGTTCCAGCGGATTAGGGAAGAAAACTGCCATCACCTTGGCTGAAAGCGGTTTTCGCGTCGTTGTCAATTACAGGGCGGATGAACAAGGGGCGGATGCCGTCGTTGAGGCCGTTCGGACTGCTGGTGGTGAAGCGATTGCAGTTCAGGCCGACGTGACGAAGCGCCCTCACA
>k87-551015_pt1 | contig 10195 bp, 7 predicted proteins | sample MGYA00084031_6733416 | MGnify analysis MGYA00084031
ACGCCAAGAACGGCAACCGTCGCATTTTTTAATTTTTCCAAGCCTTCTTTTCCAATTGCCAACTCGTTACGCGAAAATTGGTGTAACATCTATACCCTCCGTTGCATGTTCTTGTTTTCATATCGCTTTTTATCCTACAATAACGAACAGCGAAATTTCAATCTAATTTTTATGTAAAACAAAAATAAAATCCCTATGTAAAGCATCGCCTTTACATAGGGAAATTTGGCAAATGATACGTAGAGCAATCACACGCGCAAGTCCCAATCGTGCCGTCGATGCCTTCGTTTTGAACCCGCTCCCAAGCAGGTGGGTGCCCTGTTCCAAGGTTTGCACGTCCTTGAACGCTAAAGGCATGTACGCCGCTTGGAAACTCCGGGCTCCCGCATAACTTATTGTTCGGTCAAAACAATAGGTTATACGACGAACACATCAGGACTAATTTTTTACTAAATTGTATCATACACTTTGCATCTTTGCAATGAATAGCAAATATCGCTCACTCTGTTTTTTCACGCTGAACGACTAGACGCAATTCTTCCAACTGTTGCTCGCTAACCGGGCTTGGCGCCTCTGTCAGCAAGCAGCTTGCGCTAGCTGTTTTCGGAAATGCGATCGTATCGCGCAAGTTCGTTCGTCCCGCTAGCAGCATAACAAGGCGGTCCAATCCAAGCGCGATGCCGCCATGCGGCGGGGTCCCGTATTCAAAAGCTTCTAATAAGAAACCAAATTGTTTGCGCGCTTCCTCTTCCGTAAATCCTAGGGCGCGGAACATTTTTTCTTGCACTTCCCGCTCGAAAATACGCATCGAACCGCCGCCGAGCTCATAACCGTTTAACACAAGGTCATACGCTTGCGCTCTTACTTTTTCCGGATTTGTCTCTAATTGCGGCAAATCTTCGCGAACCGGCATGGTAAACGGATGATGCGCCGCGTAATAACGCCCATCTTCTTCGTCATATTCTAATAGCGGCCAGTCGACAATCCAAAGAAAGTTAAATTTCGTTTCATCAATTAAATTCAAATCTTTTCCAAGTTTTAAACGCAACGCGCCGAGCGCATCAGCGACAACTTCTTTCCGATCAGCGACAAACAGCAATAAATCGCCGGCTTCTGCCGCAAGCGTTGCGACAAGCCCTTTTTGCTCTTCTTCTGTGAAAAATTTGGCGATCGGCCCTTTCAACCCGTCTTCTTCCACTTTCAGCCATGCTAGCCCTTTTGCACCGTAACGCGCGACAAACTCGGCTAGAGCATCGATATCTTTGCGCGAATATGTACTTGCCGCCCCTTTCACATTAATCGCCTTCACTTGTCCTCCGTTTGCGACGGCACCCGCAAATACTTTAAAGGAAGAATGTTTCACGATTTCCGATACATCGACAAGCTCTAAACCAAAGCGGGTATCCGGCTTGTCCGAACCGTAACGGCTCATCGCTTCATCATAAGACATGCGCGGAAACGGAAGGGAAACTTCCATCCCTTTTGCCACTTTCATCACATACGCCATCATCCGTTCCGTTAACTGCATAATCTCTTCTTGACTCATAAACGATGTTTCGATATCGATTTGTGTAAACTCCGGCTGGCGGTCTGCGCGCAAGTCTTCATCGCGAAAACAGCGGGCAATTTGATAATATCGTTCAAATCCAGCCACCATCAACAATTGCTTAAAGATTTGCGGCGACTGCGGAAGCGCGTAAAACTCGCCGGGATGAACGCGGCTTGGCACTAAATAGTCGCGCGCTCCCTCTGGCGTGCTTTTCGTCAAAATTGGTGTTTCCACTTCCAAAAAGCCTTCTCCGTCCAAAAAGTCGCGAATCGCTTTTGTCACGCGGTGCCGCAATTGCAAAGTGCGAAACATCACCGGGCGGCGCAAGTCTAAATAACGATATTTAAGGCGCACTTCTTCAGCTACGTCTGTTTGGTCAGCGATGGTAAACGGCGGCGTTTTCGCCTCGTTAATGATCGTTACGCGTTCTGCTTGAATTTCAATTTTTCCTGTTGGAATATTTGGATTGATCGTTCCCTCTTCGCGGGCAACAACGGTTCCTTCCACGCTCAGCACGTATTCATTCCGCACTTTTTCCGCCACATGTAACGCTTCTTTCGACACTTCCGGGCTGAACACGACTTGCACGATTCCCGTCCGGTCGCGAAGATCGATGAAAATCAGTCCGCCAAGGTCGCGGCGCTTTTGCACCCAGCCTTTTAAAACGACTTTTTCGCCAACCGCTTTCTCGGTAATTTCCCCGCAATAATAAGTCCTTCCAAACACGCCTGCAATCCCTCCTACGACAATCGTTCTTTTAAATAATCAACGATAGAATGCAGCGGCACTTCCGTCTGCTCGCCTGTGCTCATCTCTTTTACGTTGATGACTTCTTTCGCAAGTTCATCATCGCCGAGAATCGCGACAAACTTCGCGCTTAAACGATCCGCCGCTTTCAATTGCGCCTTGATTTTCCGGTCTTGATAATCTTTATCAGCGACAATTCCCGCTTTCCGCAGTTTGTGAACAAGCGGCACGGATTCCTCTTTTGCTTTTTCGCCAACAGCGACAATGTAGCAGTCAATGCCGCGGCTAACCGGCAGCGCAACTCCTTCCGCGTCTAAAGCAGCCAACAGCCGTTCAATGCTTAGGGCAAAGCCAATCCCTGGCGTTTCCGGCCCGCCTATTTCTTGCACTAATCCGTTATAGCGGCCGCCGCCGCATAACGTCGTAATCGCGCCAAATCCTTCCGCATCGCTCATAATTTCAAACGTCGTATGGTTGTAATAGTCCAATCCGCGCACGAGACGAGAATCTACTTCAAATGGGATTCCTAATTTCGTCAAGTAAGCTTTTACTTTTTCAAAATAATGGCGCGATTCCTCGTTTAAATAATCGAGAATCGATGGCGCTGTCGCCATTAATTCATGGTCACGGTCCTTTTTGCAGTCTAAAATGCGAAGCGGATTTTTTTCGAGACGCACTTGGCAATCTTCGCAAAGCTCGTGAATCCGGTTTTGGAAATGATCAATCAACGCTTGGCGATGCGCCTTTCTGCTTTCTATGTCGCCTAAGCTGTTAATAACAAGCTTTAATTTTTTTAATCCTAATGATTGGTACAACTCCATCGCCATCGCAATGACTTCCGCGTCAATCGCCGGATCATCGCTTCCAAGCGCTTCAACGCCGAACTGAACAAATTGGCGAAACCGCCCTGCCTGCGGCCGTTCATAGCGGAACATCGGGCCGATGTAATATAACTTAATTGGCTGATTCGGATCGCCATACATTTTGTTTTCAACAAATGAACGCACCACCGGAGCGGTCCCTTCCGGACGAAGCGTCATGCTTCTTCCCGCTTTGTCTTCAAACGTATACATTTCTTTTTGCACAATGTCGGTCGTATCGCCGACGCCGCGTAAAAACAATTCCGTATGTTCAAAAATCGGCGTGCGAATTTCGCGATAATTGTAACGCCTGCAAATGTCCCGCGCTATTTTTTCGACATATTGCCATTTTTCCACTTCACCAGGCAAAATGTCTTGCGTTCCTCGTGGAATTTGAAAAGCCATGACAAACCTCCTTACATCCAAAATAAAAACGCCCTTCTTCCCTATATAAAATAGGGACGAGAGCGTTATTCCCGTGGTGCCACCCTAATTGAAGCGAAATGCTTCCGCTTTTTACCGATAACGCGTGTCTCGCGTTCCCTTTTACTGGCGCAAACAGCACGTTCAAAGGGAAACCTACGGAGTGTCTTTCGTTAAGTCATCATGGAGAAATGCTTCCAGCCTAAGGCATTTCCTCTCTGGCCATGTGTATTCTTAACTACTTTTCTCCGTCATTGGTTGTTATTATGTATAATTTTTGTAACTTATCTTACGAATAAATATTCATTTTGTCAAGTTTTAAGAACGGGAGATTTGCTTTTTTAGTTTTTGTACGTCTCTTAACGTTATCCCAAATTCAGACGCCAATTCAAACGCGGTATGTTCCACCTCTTTTTTTATAAACTCATGAAAATCAATAGAAAACAATTCGCACACTTTTCGCTGCGCAAATTCTCCTTTAGCGCTATGCCGCATTTTGCTCATCCTTCCTTCTTGTTTCCACATCTTTTCTTTTATTTTTCCCACCTTGGCAAAAAATAAAAGAAAAATTTAGACGGTTTCAGAAGAAGGCAAAGCTTCAAGGATTCGTGTCAAAAACAACAAAAAACGATTTCACATCGATCTAATTTTATGGAAATAAAAGAAATTTTATCATATCTTAGAAGGATGAGCGTTAAAACATAAAAAAACGGGCGAACATTATTTGTTCCCCGCTTTTTCCTTGCTTTCGACAATCAACGTGACCGGACCGTCATTAATTAGTTCCACTTCCATTATCGCGCCAAACTTTCCTGTTTCGACACGAATGCCTTTTTGCCGAAGCGCTTCGTTCAACGCTTCATAAATTGGCAAAGCATGATCTGGCTTCGCCGCTTCCATAAAGTTCGGACGCCGGCCTTTTCGGCAATCGCCATACAAAGTAAATTGCGACACGGATAAAATGTCTCCGCCAACGTCCAGCACGGAAAGATTCATTTTTCCAGATTCGTCCTCGAAAATGCGCAAATGCGCGATCTTATCGGCAACAAACGCCGCGTCTTCGATCGTATCGCTATGAGTGACACCGACAAGAAGAACGAGGCCATGGCCAATAGAGCCGACAGTTTCGCCATTCACTGTCACTTTCGCGCGTTTTGCTCGTTGCACTACTACTTTCATTTCACTTTTCCTTTCTAATTGTTCATAATTCGTTGTACTGAGTAAATATCGGAAATTTGCTTGATTCGGTCGACAACCTTTTGCAAATGGCTAATATTGCGAATGGCAATCGTCATATGAATGGTCGCGATTTTATTGCGATGATCGGATTTTCCCGAAACAGCGGAAATATCCGTTTTTGTTTCATTCACTGCTTGTAGCACTTCGTTTAGCAACCCGCGCCGATCAAATCCGGTAATTTCAATCTCCACGTTATATTCGCGGTTGGATTTCGTGTCGCTTTCCCATTCCACCGAAATTAAGCGGTCCGCCGCTTCCTCTGACTGCACGTTCGGACAATCAACGCGATGAACCGAGATTCCGCGTCCTCTCGTAATAAAGCCGATAATTTCGTCGCCGGGAACCGGATTACAACAGCGCGATAGACGAATAAGCAAGTTGTCCATTCCTTGAACGCGAATGCCGCAATCGCGTTTTTTCGCGATTGGCATTTTTGCTTCCGATATCGTTTCGGTCAATTTCTTCTGCTGTTCTGCCAAATCGCGTTGCTTTCGCCATTTGTCTGTTAAACGGTGAGCAATTTGCGCGGCGGTAATGCCGTGATAACCAACGGCGGCGTACATGTCTTCTTCATTCGAAAAATTGAATTTTTCCGCAACGCGCTTGACGTTTTCCGCCGTTAAAATTTCTTTCACATCAAACCCGAGGCTACGAACTTCTTTTTCAACAAGCTCTTTTCCTTTTTCAATATTTTCTTCGCGACGTTGTTTTTTGAAAAATTGGCGAATTTTATTTTTTGCGTGCGATGTTTGCGCAAGTTTCAGCCAGTCTTGGCTTGGCCCGTATGAATGTTTCGATGTTAAAATCTCGACAATGTCGCCTGTCTGCAACTTGTAATCAAGCGGAACCATTTTGCCGTTCACTTTAGCGCCGATCGTTTTATTGCCGATTTCTGAATGAATGCGGTATGCAAAATCAATTGGCACCGAGCCGGCTGGCAGTTCGATGACATCCCCTTTTGGCGTAAAAACAAACACCATATCGGAGAATAAGTCCATCTTTAACGATTCCATAAATTCTTCGGCGTTGCTCGCGTCGTTTTGCCATTCCAAAATTTCCCGGAACCACGATAGTTTTTCTTCGAACGAATTCGGTTTAATCGTCTTTCCTTCTTTATAGGCCCAGTGCGCGGCAATACCAAATTCAGCGATTTGATGCATTTCAAACGTGCGAATTTGCACTTCTAGCGGCTCGCCTTTCGGACCGATGACCGTCGTATGCAGCGATTGATACATATTTGGCTTCGGCATCGCGATGTAATCTTTGAAACGTCCCGGCATCGGCTTCCAACACGTATGAATAATGCCTAATACGGCGTAGCAGTCTTTAATGCTGTTCACAATGATGCGGACGGCGAGCAAATCGTAAATTTCATTAAATTGCTTGTTTTGCTTGACCATTTTGCGATAGATGCTGTAAATATGTTTCGGTCTTCCATAAATTTCACATGGGATAGAGACTTCGTTCAACCGTTCGCGCACTTCTTGAATGACTTCTTCCAAATATTGCTCCCGTTCGGCGCGCTTCTTCTTCATCAAATTGACAATGCGATAATATTGCTGCGGATTTAAGTAGCGAAGCGCGGTATCTTCCAATTCCCATTTAATTTTTGAAATTCCAAGGCGGTGCGCCAATGGCGCAAAAATTTCCAACGTCTCATTGGCAATTCTCCGCTGTTTTTCAATCGGCAAATGTTTCAACGTCCGCATATTATGAAGGCGGTCCGCTAATTTAATTAAAATGACGCGGATATCTTGCGCCATTGCCAAAAACATTTTCCGGTGGTTTTCCGCTTGCTGTTCTTCTTGGGATTTATATTTAATTTTTCCTAGCTTCGTCACGCCATCAACGAGCATCGCCACTTCGCTGCCGAATTCCCGTTCCAAATCTTCCTTCGTCGCTTCCGTGTCTTCGACAACATCGTGCAAAAATCCGGCCGCGATCGTGGCGGGATCCATTTTTAAATCAACTAAAATGCCGGCGACTTGAATCGGATGAATAATATACGGCTCTCCAGATTTGCGATATTGATCGCGGTGAGCGCGGTTGGCAAATTCATACGCCTTCTTAATAAATTCGACGTCCTTTTCCGACAAATAGCGGCTTGCCTGTTCAAAGACTTGTTCCGCTGTTAACACCTGTTCGTTGGCCATAGGATCAAATCACCTTTGCGTATAATAAAATCATATATTGATTACTATTATCATGAAAAATTTTTTTCATGTAAAGAGTTATGCAACTCTCGCTGCTGAACTGTAAAACAACCGTTAATAAGAAAGAGCACTCTTTGGAGTGCCCTTCTTATTTCTTAATTGTAACGAAATGATCGAATCATGTCGATGGTTAGAATTGCATAAGCGTTAAAATATCGTAACCTTCTAATTTTTTGCGCCCTTCCAACTCAGTAAGCTCGATCAAAAAGGCAATGCCAGCGACGACGCCGCCAAGCTGCTCAACAAGCTGAATCGTCGCGCGAATCGTTCCGCCTGTCGCTAATAAATCGTCTGTAATCAACACCCGTTGTCCTGGTTTAATCGCATCTTTATGCATCGTCAATACGTCTTTCCCATATTCAAGCCCGTATTCGACACGAACGACTTCGCGCGGAAGCTTTCCTTCCTTGCGCACCGGGGCAAATCCTACCCCAAGCGCATACGCAACAGGGCAGCCAATAATAAAGCCTCGCGCTTCCGGACCGACGACAATATCGATTTTCTTTTCGCGCGCATACTCCACAATTTGATCTGTTGCATATTTATACACTTCGCCTTTATCCATCAATGTCGTAATATCTTTAAACATAATCCCCGGTTTAGGGAAGTCAGGAACAATTGTCACATATTGTTTCAAATCCATTATGCATTTGCCTCCTCATATGTTTGCGAACCTTTCATTTCAAAAAGAAAACGCTTTAATTGTTCATATGTTGAATACAAAAAAAGACTCTCCAACTCATACTGAGCTTGTTTCAAGCGATAAGTCGGCGATTCGCTTAAATCTCGCTTAGCCGGCTGGGGAACAAGCGACACGACGCCATCCCGTTGCGTAATAAATTCCAGTTCAAGAAACACTTTCGCCATAAACAAGACGGTTTCTTCCGTCCAGCCACGCGCACGTGCCAACTCGCCACCGTACTTCGCTAAATTAAACACGCCCTGTTTCCGCAAAAACGCGTAAAACCATTTAAAATGTTCACGCGTCGGCAACGTGCGGAAAAAATGAGTCTCCCTTTGATAGAATAACGCATAAATGCGCGCAGGTAAACTAGAACGTAACAACATTTTTATCATTTCCAAAGACGGGGGCATATCCAACAGCACAACGTAGCGGCCGTCTAAACAAAGCTGCGACGCTTCTTCCACTGAAGCGGCATAACAAATCTCTTCTTTATATGCTTCGAGCCCTAACGCATCCGCCGTATCTTCGCGAAACATAATAAGCATCCGCTTATCTGGCGGAAGAGACGCAATCAGCGACCGTACATCGCGCATGCCGCGAAGATCAAACAGCTGGCATTCATGCACAGCCATATCGTAAATCATCAACTGCGGCTTGCGAAGATGATTCCACTCATTAACAACTAACTCGCCAACCACCGACACTTTCGCATCCGGAGCGATTTCATCGCGCAAATATCCGATGCCGAAGCCAACGCTATCAATCGTAGCGCCATTTTGCGCAAACACAACCTTTAAATGCGATTGATCGGCGCCGACGCGGCGTATCGTTTCGACTGATACATTTTCCATTAAAAAAAGAGGTTTTGCATTACCGACGCCAAACGGGGCAAATTTTTCAAGCTGTTCAGCTATCTCTATCGTTAAATCAGATACGGAACAAACCGCGTCAATCGATGTAATTGGAGTAAAATCATCGTCTGTCAACATATCATCGGCGAGCGCGTTAAGACGCTGGCGCAATTCGTCAATGTCTTCAATAGACAACGTCATTCCCGCCGCCATCGGATGACCGCCAAAATGCGGCAAAATATCGCGGCATGTCGATAAGCTAGAAAACATATCAAATCCATGAATGCTTCGCGCCGAACCTTTCGCGATTCCTTTTTCCGCATCAACGCTTAACACGATCGTCGGGCGGTAAAACTGTTCGACTAACCGAGATGCGACAATGCCGATGACTCCGGGATTCCATCCTTCTTTTGCCACCACAAGCACTTTATTCTCGGATGGCGGAAATTGTTCCTGTACCATTTGCGCCGCTTCTTCCGCTATTTCCGCGACAAGCTGCTGCCGCTCCCTGTTCAAATCATCCATTTCTTTCGCAAGCTTTTTTGCTTCCTCTTCGTCCTCCGTCATTAACAATCTTACGGCAGGATCGGCTTCCCCCAATCGCCCAACCGCGTTCATCCGCGGCGCAATGACAAATCCCACCGTCTGCTCGTCAATTTTTTCTGCGTCTATTCCACATTGTTTACACAATGCGCGCAATCCAATACGTTTTGTATTTCGCAACTGTTCAAGCCCTTGCGCCGCCAATATTCGATTTTCGCCAGTAAGGGGAACGAGATCGGCGATCGTTCCGATTGCGACAACATCCAAAAAATGGCGCGGCACATCCCCAAGCAACGCATGTGCGACTTTAAACGCCACTCCTACCCCGGCTAATTCCCGAAACGGGTATGTACTTCCTGGCTTTTTCGGATGAATAATTTCATACGCTTCCGGCAGCGCCGGTCCCGGTTCATGATGGTCCGTAATAATGACATCCATCCCAAGCTTATTGGCAAGCGCTACTTCCTTCACCGCAGCAATGCCGTTATCGACCGTAACAATCAAAGAAAACCCTTGCTCCTTTGCCCAACGAAATGCTTTTTCATTCGGACCATATCCTTCGGTAAAGCGGTTAGGAATGTAAAAATCAACAATGGCGCCAGCTTCCTTCAAGGCGCTGACCATGACCGTCGTGCTGCTTACGCCGTCCGCATCATAATCGCCATATACTAAAATCTGCTCCCCATCCCGTATCGCCTGTCGAATCCGCTCGATCGCCCGCTTCATCCCATCAAGCAAAAACGGATCATGAAACGGCTGTTTCAGCGGATATAAAAACGCGTTCGCCTCTTCTGCCGTGCGGACCCCGCGATGGACAAGAAGCGTTGCAATAAGCGGATCGATACGCAATTGTTCCACTAAATGTTTTACGATATTTTCGTCGGGGCGCTTCACATCCCAACGTGTTTTTGCGATTAACATGTATCCCACCTCAACTCTTCCTATTATACCAAAATGAAAAAAAGGGTGGGCAATGAAGTTATTTGCTTTTAAAAACAAAAGAGGGTGTCCCAAAAGTATCGGGATACCCTTTCTTATCACCATATATACGCACGAAACACTTTTGTAAAACTATATATTGTATC
>k87-165101_pt1 | contig 10194 bp, 9 predicted proteins | sample MGYA00084031_6733416 | MGnify analysis MGYA00084031
GCGATGGCCAGTTCGCGGCCGTCGAGGCCGGGGTCGGCGTCCGGCAGCACGGCACGCGTGACCAGGGGCGTCAGCACCTCTCCTGGGGCGGGCAGGCCGGGATTCGGCGCGTGTCCGGCCAGGGCCGTGACGTGCTCGGGGAGACTCGCGGCGCCGGGTGCCGGCCGCCGAAGGTCCGGCTCCTTCCGCGCCTTCGGGGCCGCGTCCACGCGATCGGCCCGCGGGGACGCCAGGCGGCGCACCACCGCGCGGGCGGCCTCGTGGCCGAGCCAGTACCCCGAGCCCAGGTCGCCCAGGAGCCAGCCCAGGCCGTCGGCGATGACGTCGAGGCGGCGGTGGGAGACCGCGCCGGCCACCGCACCCGTCCCGGAGATCAGCACGGTGCCGGACGGCTCGGGCGTGCCCGCGGCGAACGCCACCCCCACGTCGTCGACGACCTCGATCCGCGCGCCGGGGGCGAGGTCGAGATGGCCCAGGGCGCGTTCCAGCGCGGCCCGGCCGTCCCCGGTCGAGAACGGCTTGTTCCCCGCCACCCCGGCGACCACCCCGAGCACCGGTCCGGGGGCGTCGGCCGTGCCGGGGCCGCCGTAGCCCGCCAGGGCCTCGGCGACGGCCCGGGCGATGGCCGCGCAGGCGGCGGCGACGCCGTGCGCGGTGGGATTCCCGCCGGGTCCGCGGCCGTGCGCGAGGCGGGAGCCGTCCGGTGCGGCGACGACCGCGCGGGTGGACGTGCCCCCGGCATCGATCCCCAGCACGATCCCGGAATCGTTCGTCACGTGGCCATCTTGGGTCTTGACGCGCGGGAAACGCAAGAATAATTTTCACCCAATCGCTTGCGAGTGAAAGGATTGGTCGTGGCGGCAGGCACGCTTGGACGGATCAGGACAGAGCTGCCTGGCCTGCCCGAGGCGCTGCGCCGGGTGGGCGAGCGCATCCTGGAGGACCCCGAGCGGGCCGCCCGCCTGACGATCATCGCGCTGGCGGAGCTCAGCGGCAGCTCTCCGGCGACCGTGACCCGGTTCTGCCGGATGTTCGGCTTCGCCGGATACACCGAGCTGCGGGTGGCCCTGGCCACCGAGATCGGCCGTGCGGCCCAGGCCAACTGGGGAGCGGGCATGGGCCGGGAGATCGGCCCGGCCGACCCGCTGGACGCGGCCATCGAGACCATGACCGCCACCGTCGCGCGGCTGATCCACGAGACCGCCGCTCAACTCGACACCGAGGTGGTGGGCAAGGTCGCCGACGCCATCGTCGCGGCCAACCGGGTGCTGCTGTTCGGGGTGTCGATCAGCGGCGCCGTGGCGGCGATGCTGGAGGCGCGGCTGCGCCGCATCCGCATCTCCTGCTGGAGCCACAGCGACGCGCACGAGGCGCTGGCCGACGCCGCCTTGCTCGAGGCCGGCGACGTCGCGATCGGGATCTCCCACCGCGGCCGCACCCGCGAGGTCCTGGAGGCGCTGGCCGAGGCGGGCGGACACGGCGCGACCCTTGTCGCGGTGACCTCCTTCGCCCGCTCGCCGCTGGCGGAGCTGGCCGACCTCGTGCTGACCACCGCGGGCCGGCAGATGGAGACCTTCCGCGCCGGAGGCCTGTCCGCCGTCCACTCCCAGCTCTTCGTGCTCGACGCCGTCTACCTGGCGGTCGCGCAGCGCACGTACGAGCGGGCGAAGAACTCCTACGAGCTGACGATCAACGCAGTCGAGAGCCATCGAGTGGAAAGGGGCTGAACCCATCTTGGAAATCGGGGCCGCCGCCTACGTCCAGCAGATCACCGAGCTGCTGAGCAAGGTAGCGCAGACACAGGCAGAGCCCGTACGGCAGGCCGCCGCGCTCATCACCGAATCGCTGCGCCAGGGCGGGGTGATCAACGCGTTCGGTTCCGGGCACTCCGAGGCCATCGCGATGGAGATCGCCGGACGCGCCGGCGGGCTGGTCCCGAGCAACCGGCTCGCACTGCGTGACGTCGTCATCTACGGGGGCGAGCCGACGAGCGTGCTCGGCAGCACGGAACTGGAACGCGACCCGAGCATCGCCCAGCGCATCTACGACCTGGCGCCGGTCGAGCCACAGGACGTCTTCGTGCTGATCTCGAGCTCGGGCGTGAACGGCTCGGTCGTCGAATTGGCCTCCATCGTCAAGGACCGCGGCCACAAGCTGATCGCGCTCACCTCCGTGCAGCACAGCACGAGGATGACCTCGCGGCACCCCTCGGGGCGCAAGCTGCTCGACTTCGCCGACGTGGTGCTGGACAACGGTGCGCCGTACGGCGACGCGATCATGCCGCTGCCCGGCGGTGCCACCTTCGGAGCGGTATCCACGATCACCTCAGCGCTGCTCGCGCAGATGATGGTCGCCGAAGTGGTCAAGAGCATGGTCGAGGCAGGCGAGACGCCGCCGCTGTACCTGTCGGCGAACATGGCGGGGGGCGACGAGCACAACCGCGCGCTGGAGAACCGCTACGCCGGGCGGATCCGCCGGGGCGCCTGAACGACGGCGGTACGACATACCGCATGGAACGAGATCCACCCAGGAGGAGACTCATGGCACACACCCCCCTCACCCGGCGCGAGCTGCTGCGCAGCGCCGCGCTGGCGGGCCTGCTGGTGCCCGCGGCCGGTGCCCTCTCCGCGTGCGCGACCCCTGCCGGGGACTCCGGTGCGTCCCAGGCGCCCACCGCCGGTGCCAAGAGCGCGACCAACCCGCTGGGTATCCCCGAGGACAAGCCCTTCGAAGTGGTGATCTTCGACGGAGGGCTCGGAGAGGCCTACGCCACCGACATCCACCAGCCGCTGTTCAAGACCAACCATCCCAACGTCGAGATCAAGCACTCCTCCACGAAGGAGATCGCCAAGACCCTCCAGCCGAGGTTCGCCTCCGGCAACCCGCCGGAGTTCGTCAACAACTCCGGCGCCAACGCCATGGACCTCGGCGCGCTCGCCCAGGACGAGCAGCTCTACGACCTGTCCGCGCTGCTGGACGCGCCGAGCTGGGACGACCCCGACGTCAAGGTCCGTGACACGATCATCCCTTCGGCGATCGAACTGGGCACCTACAACGGCAAGTTCTGCGTGCTGCCGTACTGCAACACGGTGTGGGGCATCTGGTACTCCAAGACCCTCTTCGAGAAGGAGGGCTGGCAGGTCCCCAAGACGTGGGACGAGTTCATCGCCCTGATGGACACCATCAAGAAGCAGGGCAAGATGGCCCCGTTCACCTACGCGGGCAAGCACCCCTTCTACATCTACGAGACGATCCTCACGATGGCCGCCAAGATCGGCGGTATCGATGTGCTGAAGAACATCGACAACCTGGAGCCGGGCGCGTGGACCGCCGAACCGGTGATCACCTCGGCCACGGCGTGGGCGGAGGTCGGTGCGAAGTACCTCATGGAGGGCACGACCGGCCTGGACCACATCCAGACCCAGGTCGCCCACAACAGGGGCGAGGTCGCGATGCTGCCCAACGGGTCGTGGCTGGAGAACGAGCAGAAGGACACCACGCCCGAGGACTTCAACTACGCGATGTTCCCGCTGCCGGACTTCACCTCATCCGACGCCATGCCGTACGGCACGGTGCACTCCCGCCCCGGCGAGGAGTACTTCGTCGCCGCGAAGTCGGCCAACCCGCTGGCCGGGGTGGAGTACATGCGGGCCATGCTGTCGGTGAAGGCGGCCGGTGAGTTCATGAAGATGGTCAGCACGCCCACGATCGTCAAGGGCGCGGGCGAAGGGCTGGAGCTCACGCCCGGTCTGGCCAGCGTGGTCGAGGCGTTGAAGAACGCCGGATCCAACATCACGTACTTCCGCTTCCGCCAGTGGTACCTCCCCCTGCACGACGAGGTCGCGGCGGCGACGGGACAGCTCATGAGCGGTCGGCTCACCGTCGACAAGTGGGCCGAACGGATCGAGAAGAAGGCCGCCGAGATCAAGGCCGACTCCTCGATCCAGAAATTCACCCGGACCTGATCTGTCGAGGGGTGAGCAAGCGATGAAGTACGGCAGGGCGCGGTTCATCACCGGATTCCTCACGCTTCCGGTGCTGCTCTACGTCGTCTACGTGCTGTCGCCATACGCGCAGGCGTTCTACATCGCGATGACCGACTGGCGTGGGGTCAACGCCACGCCGCGGTTCATCGGGTTGGAGAACTTCCAGCGCCTGATGGGCGACGGCGTCTTCTGGAAGGCGGTCTCGCACAACCTCATCCTGCTGATCCTTCTGCCGCTGCTCACCATCGGAATCGCGCTGTTCTTCTCCTTCCTGCTCAACGTGGGCGGGAGATCGGGGGTCAAGGGGATCTGGGGGTCGAAGTTCTACCGCGTGTTGTTCTTCTTCCCCCAGGTCCTCGCCGTGGCCATCGTGGCCGTGCTGTTCCAGCAGGTGTTCCAGCCGCGGAGCAACGGCATGCTCAACTCGATCGTCGTTGCGCTGGGGCTGGAACCCATCGGCTTCCTGAGCAATCCCGACCTGGCGCTCTGGTCGGTCCTGGGCGTGCTGGTCTGGCAGGCGGTCGGGTTCTACGTGGTGCTGTTCTCCGCGGGGATGGCCTCCATTCCCAGGTACGTGTTCGAGGCGGCGGCGATCGACGGCGCGGGCCGGGTCCAGCTGTTCTTCCGGATCACGCTGCCGCTGCTGTGGGACACCATCCAGGTCGGCTGGGTCTACCTCGGCATCGCCGCGTTGGACGTGTTCGCCGTCGTGTGGGTGATGACGGCCGAGCACGGCGGGCCCGACTCCTCCACGACCGTGATGGCGGCCGAGATCTACCGCAACGCCTTCCACTACTTCCAGTTCGGCTACGCCTCCGCCATGGGCGTGGTGCTGTTCTTCTTCACCGTCGGGTTCGCCGCGCTCTCGCTGCGGCTGTCGCGGCGCGAGCGCATCGAGTTCTAAGGGGTTCTCGTGGTGTCAGAGAGTCTGCCGGTCTCGCGGTCGCGCATCCGCGAGGAGCGGAGGGCGCGCCTAGGGCCCCTGTCGTGGCTGTCGCACATCGCCCTGGCCGTGTGGGCCGTCATGGTGGCGGTGCCGATCATCTGGACGTTCCTCGCCTCGATCAAGACCGAGGAGGAGATCTTCAGCGACGCCTGGAGCCTGCCGGCCGTGCCGCGCCTGGACAACTACGTCAGGGCGTGGGAGCAGGCCAACATCGGCACCTACATGCTCAACAGCATCGTGGTCGTGTTCTTCGGCGTGGCCGGCACGATGCTGCTCGGCTCGATGGCGGCGTACGTGCTGGCCCGCTACAGCTTCCGCGGCGGCCGGGCGCTGTACCTGCTGTTCGTCTCCGGCCTGGCGTTCCCCGTCTACCTCGCGCTCACGCCGCTGTTCTTCGTCGTGCAGAACATGGGCACGCTGCCGCTGATCGGCCCGTTCATCGGCTTGAACACGCACGCCGGGCTGGTGCTGGTCTACATCGCCTACTCGCTGCCGTTCACGGTGTTCTTCCTGGCGGCGTTCTTCCGCACCCTGCCCACGCAGGTGGCGGAGGCGGCGTTCGTGGACGGCGCCTCGCACACCCGGGTCTTCTTCCAGATCATGCTGCCGATGGCCCGGCCGGGCATCATCAGCATCACCGTGTTCAACATCCTCGGCCAGTGGAACCAGTACCAGATCCCGCTGGTGCTGCTCGCCGGGGACAAGGACAAGTGGGTGCTCACCCAGGGCATCGCGGAGATCTCCACCGCGGCCGGGTACGACGCCGACTGGGCGGCGCTGTTCGCCGCGCTCAGCATGGCGATCCTGCCGATGCTGGTGATCTACACGATCTTCCAGCGGCAGATCCAGGCGGGCTTGACCGCCGGCGCGCTCAAGTGAGCGCGCCGGGGATGTTCCGCAGCGCCTCACGGCGGCTCAGCCCGGCGATTCGCTTGTGCTCGACGTAGCGCAGCACCTCCTGCGGCCGTACCTTCGCATACTCACGCAGCGCCCATCCGATCGCCTTGCGGGCGAAGAAGTCGGTGTCCGACAGGCTCGGTTCGATGCACGCGAAGAGCAGCCCGGTGTCGGTGCGTTCCTTGAACGAGTTCTGGCACAGGATCGCGGTGCGTCGCTTCCAGAGGTCGTCGCTGTGCGCCCACTCCAACATGAGCGGACGCATGGTGTCGGGGAAGGCGGCCAGCAGCCTGCCGATGCGGCGGATCGCCAGTTCGTCGACGTAGTCCCACCACGCCCCGGTGACGATCATCTCCTCGTACATCGGCACGGTGTAGAGGGTCTGCCAGGAGCGGTAGTAGCGGAAACCGGTCAGTTCGATCGCGGCGTAGCGCTCCTCGCGGTATTCGGCCTCGCGCCAGATCTCCAGCGCGGTCCTGCGCCACTGGGGCGCGTCGTCGAGGCGGTGCTCGGCGAAGACCTTCCGCAGCGCCGCACGGCGGGGCGTGGCCTGCACGCCGAGGAACGGCATCGTCGACTTCATGTAGGCGCGCATGGCTTCGGCCTTCTCCGGCTCGGCTACCTCGATCAGTGCCTGCCGTACTGCTTTGTGCAACGGGTTCATGCGCGTCGGGTGGTCCTCGTTCCGGTCGTCGGCCCGTCGAACAGGACGGTGATGTGGTGCTCGGTCAGGTCGGCGGTGTCGATTCGTCCTCCGGGACGGAACCACCGTACGGTGCCCGGGATGCCGTCGCGGATCAGCCGGTAGGTCGGCGCGGGGTTCACGTCGCTGCGGAAGCAGCCCGCGCGCTGACCGCGTTCGATCTGCTCGATCCACATGCGCTCGATCTCGGTTCCGGCCTTGTCGAGGTGGTCGAATCGCCCGCCGGGCAGCGAGCGCGGGTAGCCCCGGTCGTTCCGCATGACCGTGACGGCGGCGCGGTGGGCTTCCAGGGTGGCGAAGGTCTCGGCGGCGAGCTTGACGAGGTGATCGCGGCGTCCGGAGGCCCGCCCGTCGCATCGCCGCCTGGGGGAGGTCGTCGCGCCCGCGTTTTTACGCGTGGTCACGACCCCCATTATGGCGTTCGCGCGCTTGCCCGTTCACCGCTGCGAGGGCCGGTCGTTCCCGTCTCCGGCGGTGATCGTCGTCCGGCGGAGGATCCGGCGATACGGTGATCTGTCCCTCAAAACTCGAGAAAGGTGACAAATGGGTACCCCAGTGGCTTACGTGACGTTCCATGATCCCGACGGGCATGACGACGAACGTGCGGCGGTGCTCGGCGCGTGGGCGGAGAAGGGCCTTGCCGGGCGCGCGGTGCGCTGGGACGACCCGGACGCCGACTGGTCCGCGTTCGAGGCGGCGGTGGTCCGCTCCACCTGGGACTACGTCGACCGCCGGGCGGAGTTCGTGGCGTGGGCGCGGCACGCGGGCGAGCGGACGCGGCTGTTCAACTCCGCCGAGGTGATCGAGCGCAACACCGACAAGACCTACCTGCGCGACCTCGCCGCCCGCGGCATACCGATCGTGCCCACCCACTGGTCGGCGCAGGACCTGCCCGCATGGGACGGCTACCGCGAATACGTGGTCAAGCCCGCGATCTCGGCGGGCGCCCGGGACACCATCCGCACCCCCGATCCCGAGGTCGCCGCCCGGCACGCCGCCGCGCTGCTGGCCGAGGGCCGCACGCCGATGGTCCAGCCCTACCTGTCCATGGTGGAGGGGGAAGGGGAGACGTCCCTGATCTACTTCGGGCGGCGATTCAGCCACGCCGTACGGCGCACGCCCATGCTCGTCCCCGGGGCGACCGAGGCGGACAACGCGCGGTTCGTCCGGCGTGAACCCGCTCCCGACCAGCTCAGGCTGGCCGAGAAGGTGCTGGCCGAGGTCCCCGGAGAGCTGTTGTACGCCAGGGTGGACCTGGTCCGCCTGGCGGACGGCACGCCGGTCCTGATCGAGTTGGAGCTCACCGAGCCCTACCTCTACCTGTCCAGCTCGCCGGGAGCCGCCTCCCGGTTCGCCGACGCGCTGGCCGAGGCGCTGGGCTGACCGTGCTCGCCCGTGCCCGCCGACGGACCGGGCCGCCGACGGGACGGGGCGGGATGTGGGCCCCGGGCTCGCGCTAGGTGAGCCCGGGGACTTGGAGGTGACGCCGCGTGGCAGGAACGCGGCGGAGGGGGACGGTGCCCTGGCGGGCGTGGGGGACCCGCCAGGGCACCTCCCGTCCGGGTGCGGGCGGTGCCAGGACCCCGGCGAGGGATGAGGTCCTGGTCCGTTTCACCGCACCCGGAGTCGGTGGGGAGTGAGGTTCGATCGAGGCGTCCGAGATCTCCGGGCGTCGGAACAGGCAGGCGACGGGCTCCGCCGCGCCGATGAGATCGTCCACCGGAAGGGCGGCCGTGCGACCGTCCTCTTTTCAGACGAACCTCTCGTCCGCGCACCGTGCGACCGGGCGACGCGGTGGGCGCGGACGCGCTGCTCCCATCGCTCCGGTTGGTGGGGTGGCTCTGGACGAGGCGGCGCATGGCGCAGCGAACGCGTCACCTCACGAGGGTCGCGCCGAGGCAGGCGAGACGCGCCCCCGTGAACCGTCCGCACCGGCCATCACCCCCTCACCGACCTTTCGATGGTTTTGTACCAACGTTTGGATGATGCGGGGAAGAGGGGGGCGCGGTCAAGAGCTGAGTTTCACACTAGAACTAGATCGTCTAGATTCGTTGGCGCAAAAGGGGTGAAAGTGGCGCGGTCGACGCTGTACCAGCAGGTGGCCTCGGAATTGCGCCGGGCCATCTACTCCGGCGAGCTCGGACCCGGGGATCAGCTTCCGACCGAGGCCGACCTGATGCAGGTCTACGGGGTGAGCCGGAACACCGTACGGCTGGCGCTCGGCGAACTCGTGAACGAAGGACTGGTGACCAGGACGCCCCGGCGCGGCACCGTCGTGCGCGACCGAAGGCCACTGCTCCTCTACCCGCAACGGGAGCTCGCTCCCCAGCCCTCCCGCGCCCCCAGGGAGGCCTTCGCCTACGCCGTCTCCCAGGAGGGGCGCGAGCCGAGCCAGGTGATCGACGTGGCCATCGTCGAACCTCCCGAGGAGATCGCCACCCGCCTGGAGCTCGCCGACGGGGAGCCGGTCGTGGTGCGGCGCAGGCTGCGCTTCGTGGACGGCCAGCCGTACAACACCAACGACTCCTACTTCCCGCACGCGATCGTCGCCGACTCCGAGATCGCCCGGCCCGGCGACATCCTGCGCGGGGCCAACCGGGTGCTGGAGGAGCTGGGGCACCCCCAGGTGCGCGTGGTCGACGACATCTCGGCCCGGATGCCCACCCCGACGGAGTCGCTGCGGCTGGAACTGGAGCCGGGGACGCCGGTCATGGAGCACGTGCGAGTCGGCTATGACCCGGACGACCTGCCGGTGCGGGTCGCCGTCTCCGTCCTTCCCGCCGACAAACACCTCATCAGGTACGAGCTCGACCGTCATTGACCGGGTCTGCAGTCATCCGTCGAAGCGGGGCGAGTGGGCGCGTCCGCTCCGTGCCTCCGCAGCGGTGTCCGCGCAGGGCCGCCGCGCGTCACGCGGGCGGGGCGGCCGCCGGCGCGTTCGCGGCGCCCTCACGCGGGACGGGTCTCCCGCAGTGGTGTGTCCGAGTGTGATGCGGGCCGTCGTGGGTGCGAGGACGCCGTCCCCTTCGCCTTCCGGTCCTCCCGGCCGCGCGGCCCGCCTTCCGGGGCGAACGATCGCACCATCGGGATTTCCGCCCCTTTGGCGATGCATTTCGGGATTTCCGATATTCCGCCGCAGGTGAGAGCGTCCGCGTGGTGAGCCGGGTCCGGCGGCGCCCGGTGTGAGGTCCGGTCGCCGAGGGTGTCCGACGGAAATAGCGCTCCTTGTGAGCTATCACATAATTGCGCAGCTCCTGTCATTTCTTGAGCGTAGTGCTAGAAATTTCCTAAAAATCCCATTTTGTGCCTGATTTTCGCGCACTTCATTGACCACTCTACGTAGCCGTCCGTCAACCGTTCGCAACGAAGGGATCACCATGCACTCTGACACCGTCGTCCAGCGCCAGGCTGTCACACTGCGTCACGCCGGCCCCGACGACCTTCCCGGCGTGCTGGCGCTGCTGGCCGAAGCCGCAGAGTGGCTGCACCGACGCGGCGTGCGCCAGTGGCCGCGCGGCGGGTTCGGCCGCGAGCGCATCATGCCGCTCATCGAAAGCTCCGTTCTCTACGTCGGCCACCTCGCCGAGCCGGAGCGCGCCGGCGACCGCCACGGGGCCGTCGCCGGCGCGCTCCGGCTCGGCGAGGTGGCCGACGTAGAGAAC
>k87-389965_pt1 | contig 10191 bp, 8 predicted proteins | sample MGYA00084031_6733416 | MGnify analysis MGYA00084031
GTGTAGCAACGCACGGCGCACAGGCGCGACCGGCACGGTCGGTTCAGCGCGGTGTTTCCGCCGCGCTATTGCCGAGGCCGGGGCGGATGGTCGCTCGGCCGGGTCCACCGGTAGCTCCCTACGTCCGGCGATAGCGGGGGTCAAGCGCGTCCCGTAGTCCGTCGCCCAGCAGGTTGAACCCGAGCACGGTGATCGCAATCGCCAGTCCGGGGAAGATCGCAACCCACGGTGCCAACTCCATGAAGCCACGCCCCTCGTTCAGCATACGGCCCCAGGTCGGCGTCGGCGGTGACGCACCGAGACCGAGGAACGAGAGTGCGGCTTCCGCCAGAATGGCGTAGCTCAGGCTGGTCGTGATGCGCACGATGATCACGCTGACCGTGTTTGGCGCCACGTGCCGGAGGAGAATCCGCGGACCGCTCGCGCCGATAGCACGTGCGGCCTCGACGTACTCCTTGCGTGACTCGGAGAGACTCGGCGCCCGCGCGGTCCGGGCAAAGATGGGTACGTACACGATGCCGATCGCGATCATGGCGTTAAGCACCGACGGCCCGAGGATCGCCAGGATTGCGATGGCCAGCACGATCTCCGGGAACGCGATCACCGCGTCCATGATCCGCATGATCACGGTGTCGAGCCGCCGCGCGCTGTAGCCGGCCAGCAACCCGAGCGGTACACCGACCAGCGTGGCGATGCCGACGGACACACCCCCGACGAGCAGGGAGATGCGTGCGCCATACATGATCCGGCTGAGGGTGTCCCGACCCAGGTTATCGGTCCCGAGCAGGTGGGCACGACTCGGGGGCGCGATGCGGTTGCGGATATCGCGTTCATAGGGATCATGCGGCGCGAGGATCGGCGCCAGCAGCGCCATCGCGACCACCGCGAGGACGATGACCAGCCCGACCGTCGCCATCTTGTTCCGACGCCACAGCCGGATCTGCTCCCGGGTCCAGGACCGACGTGCAGCTGCGCCGTTCAGCGGCGCGCTCTCAACCGTGCCTGTGCGCTGGTTCTGGCTGATCATGAGTACTTGATCCTTGGATCGAGGTACGCATAGGAAAGATCGACAAGCAGATTCACGATCACAAAGGTGAGGGCAAAGATCATGACGACTCCTTGGATCAGCGGGTAGTCCCGATTGTTGATGGCGAAGACCAGGAGCTGCCCGACGCCCGGGTACCCGAAGATCTCCTCTACAACCACGGATCCGCCCAGCAGGAAGCCCAACTGGAGCCCGATAACCGTAACCGTGGGCATCATCGCGTTGCGCAGAGCGTGACCGAGGACCGTCTTCCGCTCCGACAGCCCCTTCGCGCGTGCCGTACGCACGTAGTCCTGCCGCAGCACGTCCAACATGGCGCTTCGAGTCATTCGGCTGATGCTGGCAGACAGCCCGACCCCCAGCGCCAGCGCCGGGAGTACCAAGTGGCGCAGCGATGCACCCAGGTCGTCGGCCGGCGAGACGTAGCCGCTGACCGGGAACCAGCCAAGTCTGAGCGAGAACAACAGCATGAGGAGGAGACCGAGCCAGAAGCTTGGAACACAGAGGCCCACCAGCGCGGCCAGCATCGCTGCGTAATCCAAGCCGGTGTTGGCCCTGTAGGCGGCCACGACCCCGGCGGGGATCCCGATGCCGATGGCAATAATCATCGCCCCGACTGCGAGCATCGAGGTGGCGGGAATTCGCGCCGCGACGAGCTGGCCCACCGACTCCTGCGTGCGGATCGACTGGCCCAGGTCCCCGCGGGCAACGTTGGCAATCCAGGTGACGTACTGCTCATAGACGGGCCGGTCAAGCCCCCACTTGCGGATGAGCTCCCGTTCGACCTCGGGCGAGAGGTTCTCTCCGAGCATGATGGAAACCGGATCTCCCGGGATCAGCCGGACCAGCGCAAAGACGAACACGGAGACGAGCAGCACGACGCCCACGGCCTGGACCAGGCGCTGCACGATGTAACGCGTCATCGTCTTCCCACTCCTGCGCCCTGGAGGCCCGTCTGGGCCTCCAGGGCGACGCGCATCCGTGCGGGCGGACCTACTGCTTCGTCGCTTCAGTCAGGAACAGGAGATCACCCGGATGCTGGCGGAACCCGGTGACGTTCTTGCTCCACCCATTGGTGATGTGGGGTAGATACAGCCACAGCCACGGGAGCTCATCAACCAGGATGCGCTGCACCTCGGCATAGATTTCCTTGCGCTTGGCGTCGTCGATCTCCCGCCGACCCTGCTCGATCAGTTCGTCGACCCGCGGGTTGCTGTACCGCGTTGCATTATGAACGCCCTTGGAGTGGAAGCGTGGGTAGTAGATCTGGTCCGGATCGATCCGAGCGGAGTAACCCATGTAGGTGATGTAGAAGTCGCTCTTCAGGTAGATCTCCGGCCAGTACGTCGCCCACTCGATCTCGACAAGACGCAGGTTGATCCCGATGTCCGCGAGATCCGCCTGCACGATCTCGGCGACCTCGGCCGACGGGCTCCAGTTCGGGATCGGCATGTCCAACTCAAGCCCGTCGCCGTACCCTGCCTCGGCCATTAGGGCGCGAGCCTTGTCCTTGTCCTGCTCGTAGTCCGGGATTTCGACGAACCACGGAGAGGTGGGCGGGAACGACACATTCGTGATCGTCCCGTAGCCCCAGAGCGCCGCCTCGAGGATGGCCTCTTTGTCGATCGCGTGCGCGACGGCCTTGCGCATCCGAACATCGGCGAATGGCCCCTCCGCACAGTTGAACGCGAGGTAGTACTCCCCGACGCCGGGAATCGGATCGACGACGAACTCGCCGCTCTCCTTGATCTGATCAATGATCTGGGTCGGAACGCTGGTCGTGATGTCCACCTCCCCAGCCCGCAGCGCGGTCAAGCGAACATCGGAATCGGGCATGAACTTCCAGTTCACCCGGGCCGCCTTCGGCAACCCCGGCTCCCAATAGCCGTCGTGCCGCTCCAGGATGATCTGCGAACCTCGTTGCCACTCCACGATCTTGAACGGGCCGGTGCCGATGGGCTTGGTCCCGTCGTAGGCATCCATGTCGGTCATCGCCACGCGGTGCGACAGGATGGCCAGGAATGGAGCGAACGACTCCGTCAGGGTGAAGACAACGGTCTTGTCGTCCGGCGCCGTGACTTCGACATCTTCAAAGTCCGGCGTCAGCATCGATCCCGAGGTGGGATCCTGAATGTGCTCGAAGTTGCGCAGGATCTCCGCTGCTGTGCACGGTTTGCCGTTGTGGAAGGTCACACCGTCGCGAATCGTGAAGGTCCACACCGTCCCGTCGGTGCTCGTCTCCCACTTCTCGGCAATCCTGGGAGAAATCCCGAGGTCATAGTCCCACCAGACGAGCCCGGGCATGACGACCCCACCGATGAGCCCAGCAGCCGCTGCGGTAAGGTTGTGGGGCTCGAGGGACGGCGGTTCCTCGACGACCGCGACGTTGAGGACTACATCATCCCCGGATCCACCCGATTCCGTTCCGGCCGTGGGTGTCTCCTGGGTCGCATCGGGGGTCTCCGCCGCCGATCCGCCCGACCCAGTTCCGCTCGATCCGTCGGACGCAGACTCACCGCCACACGCGGCCAGCAGCGAGGCCGCTGACGCGCCCACCGCCAGCATGGCACCCATGCGCAGAACAGACCGCCGCGACCAGAGCGTCTCCGATCCCGGCACCGGCGCTTCGCGTTCCACCGTTCCTCCTCTCCGCCTCACCGGCGACATCCCCGTGACCCGGCACACCCCAGGCGCCTAGAGGCGCGCCAAAGGAACCTGGTCTTGCACCCATACCGCCACGTCGCACGTCGGACGCGCGAAACCCGACGATCAACCTCACTCGCTCAAAGATATGGTGTGCACGCTTGTGTGTGCGGCCGATTGTATCGTAGCATGGCGCTGTGTTGGCCATCAAGAACTCACAAGAAACAGACCGATGCCGGTTTCGGAACTCTGATCAACGATTGGCCTGCGCAGGTAGTATTTCGGATCCTGTCACCGGGTCACCCGGGCTGGAGGGGTGCGCGCAAGGCACAGTGATCGATCCGTCGCGATCGATGAGCGCCGTGCTACCATCGCGCTCACGGGCACGCGGCATGAGGAGAGAGGAGACGATCCGTTGAAAGGCATGGTCGTCGCGCCGCAGCCGCTGGCGGTGGAAGAGGGTGTGAAGGTCCTCCGGAAAGGGGGAAACGCCTTCGATGCCGCGGTGACGGCCGCGTTTGTTCAGATGGTGGTCGATCCACAGATGTGTGGGGTGGCCGGGTTCGGCGTCGCGAACCTCCGCGCGACCGACGGGCGGCACGAGGTCATCGACTTCAACGGGACCGCCGGCTCACGGGTCACCCCCGAGATGTGGAAAGACATCGTCATCGAGCAGGACTGGACGGGCTATGGCTACCATGTCCGGGGCGCCGTGAACGACGTCGGTTACGGTTCCATCATGACGCCGGGCACCGTTGCGGGCATGGACGAGACGTTGCGCCGCTTCGGCACGATCTCCTGGGCCGATGCGCTGGCGCCGGCCATCCGCATCGCGGAGGAGGGCTTCCCCGTCACCCCCGAGCTTTGGTGGCTCTGGAATCAACCCGCGGCTCAAGGGCGCATCGGGATGCGGGAGCGCCTCAAGGCGACCGAGGCGAGCCGGCAGATCTACTTCCGCAACGACACCGAAACGCTGCAGCCCGGCGAGCTGCTGCGCAACCCCGACTATGCCCAGGTGCTGCGTCGCCTGGCGGAGGCCGGGCCGGAGGACTTCTACACCGGCGAGATCGCCGCGCGGATGGTCGAGGACTTCGAGCGAAACGGCGCGTTCATCACCGCCGAAGACCTGGCCAACTACCGCGTGCAGATCCAGGCACCGCTGACCACGACGTACCGCGGCTACACGATCCACACCAACAACTTCGCCGGTGGCGGTCCATGCTTGGCGCAGATCCTCCACATCCTGGAGCACCGCGACATTGCGTCACTGGGGCTGAACAGTGTGGAGTACATCGACTTCGTCGCGCGGGCCATGCAGGCCGGGTTCCACGACTGGTACACCTACGGCGGCGACCCCCGGTTTGTCGACGTACCGGTCGACTGGCTCCTATCCCGCGAGCGTGCGGCGGAGTGGTTCACCCGCATCAGCAACCGGGAGCCGATCACCGTCCCGCTCTACCCGGAGCCGCCCTCGACGACGCACATCACCGTGGTTGACGCGGACGGCAACTGTGCGGCGATCACCCACTCGCTCGGGTCCTCCAGCGGCGTCGTAACACCGGGTCTGGGCTTCACCTACAACAACATCATGAACGCGGCTAACCCCATCCCCGGCCAGCCGAATTCGATCGCGCCGGGGAAAGCGCGGATTACCGGCATGTGCCCCACCATCGTGCTCCAGGGAGACGAGCCTGTGCTCGTGCTTGGCGCGCCCGGCGGGACGCGGATCATCACCGGGGTGCTCCAGGTCCTGCTCAACGTGATCGACCACGGTCTCGGGCCGGTGGAGGCTGTCTCGGCCCCACGGTTCGACGCGCAGAGCCACCGGCTCGACTGTGAGACGCGCATCCCCTCGTGGGTCAAAGAGGAGCTGGGCCGGCGCGGGTTCCAGATCGTGCCCAACCCGGCAGCGTACTGGACCTTCCCGTTGGTCCAGGCCGTGACCCGCGATCCGGTGACGGGCGCACTCCAGGGCGGCGCGGATCCGCGACTCGGTGGGGCGGCGATGAGCGCCTGAGCGGTCGTCGATCCCGCGCGCTGGCAGCCATCTTGCGGACTTCTGCGATGCTCGGTGGGTTGGCACCCGCGATGGACCGCACCCACTGCCAACCCACACCATCCAACCGCTCTGACCCCGAGACGGGGAGTACGCAGGATGCGTCGGCCCTGGCAGGATGACCCCGGCAACCTCGCGGCTCCGTCTTTCGTGCGCTCCGAGCCGGAGCGCGCACTGCCGCGTCCGCGGTTGCTCCGTCCACCCGGTCATACCCGGGGTAGGGCGAGCGGTGGATCGGCCGCGGCGGCGGACGCTGTCGCCGCGCTGGTGGTGACGTTCGTTCTGGTGCTCCTGGTCTACCTCCTGAGCCTGTCGTCGCGGCCTGCCATCTCCAACCTCGCCCCGAAACCCAACTCGGAGACGCCGCCCGGTCCGGTCACCATCCAGGCGACGGTCAACTCCAACGCCCAGCCGATCCGCCGGGTGGTCATGACGCTCGACGGCGCCGTCGTGGAGCCGGCCGTTACCGTCAAGAGCGACCATGTCTGGGTCGTCACCTTCACCGCTGTCCTGCGACGCGGGCAACACGAGGTGCGGGTCGATATGATCGACCAGGCCGGCCATCGCGACGGCCACACCTGGTCCTTTACCGCGGCTGGACCACGCCTCGCACCGACCGTGACCTTCACCGGTCCGAACCCGGGCGACAGCATCCCGACCGGCCTCACCCACATCGCGGCCGAGGTCATCAGCGAGGGCGAGATCGTGCGAGCCGAGATGCGCCTCAACGGCAACTCGGTCCCCACGTTTCTGACGCCGGACAACACGGCGGGTTCAAGCGCTCAAGGGAAGAGCACCGCCCGGACCTGGACGCTCTTCACCGAGCCGACGCTCGCGCCCGGCTCGTATACGGCCCGCGTCATCGTGGAAGACGTCTACGGGTCTACGACCCAGGAGGTCATCCAGTTCTCGGTGGTGTCCGATCCTGCCGAGGCGTCGGCGCGCTTCGTCGCCGAGACCGGGCAGTACATGCGCAACCCGTTCAAGGCCTTCTGGGAGGCGCACGATGGCGCCAGCCTCTTCGGGCGCCCGCTCAGCCCAGAATTCGTCGACGACCGGGGTATCACCGTCCAGTACTACGAGCGCGCACGCCTGGAGCAGGCACCGGACGGCGCGGTCACACTGGGCCTGCTCGGCAAGGAGGCGCTGCCGGCTCCTGCGGCCCCTGTCGAGGACCCTCACAACCCCGCAGTCCTCTACTTCCCTGAGACCGGCCACACGCTGGCCGGGAAGTTCCGCGAGTTCTGGGAGCAGCGGGGAGGGATCTCTATCTTCGGATTCCCCATTACGGAGGAGATGTATGAGGCTGGTGTTCGGGCGCAGTACTTCGAGCGGGCTCGGTTGGAACTGCGCCCCAACAGCGACGGCACCGGTATGGAGGTGAGGATCACGCCCCTCGGTGAGCAGTTATGGCGGCAGCAGCGCGGTGGCGAGTGAGCAGGGGCGTCACTCCCGCGACTCGATCGCGTTCAGGATGGCCCGCACCGTTTCGTCCACCGTGAGCGCTCCCGTGTCGACCGTGACGGTGGCATTAGCACGGGCATCCGCGAGTCGATCGCGCTGCGTGCGGTAGAGCCACTCGGGCCACGACTGACCGCGGCGCTGGCGTATCGTCTCCAGGTCCGCCTCCAGCACCACCAGGGAGTCGGGATGCGACCGTTTCCACAGGTCCGGGATGATGGAGTGCTCCTGCGCGACGACGTACGCGTCGTACCCCGCCTGGCGCAGGGCGCGGACGATCGTCGTCTTTCCCGACCCGCAGACACCGACCACCGCAATCCGCATCGCGATTCCTCGATCCATGCTGGCCGACGGGCACCGTGCCACGGCAGCAAGCGGTAGCGGCTCAGCCGAGGGGCACCATCAACGCCATGCGGCGGATCGGTTCAGCCTGCTCGACATGGCGCAGGCATAGTACCACCACGGTCATGTCGTCGCCGGCCCGGCCGTTGTCGGCTTCCAGTGCGGCTTGGAGGAGCTGGTCGGCGGCCACCTGGGCCGGCGTTTCCGGACCAGCCACTCGCACGCCCGTCGCCCAGAAGTCCAGCGGCTGTCCCCGCCGCCCCCCGGCACCGATGATTCCGTCACTGACCAGGATCACTGTCAGCCCAGGCTCAGCCGGGTACTCCAGCACGCGGGGGCGAGTATGCCGATAGACCCCGATCCGCCCCCCGGACTCCGAGATTTGCTCGAATTCACCGTTCCGCCCGAGCAGCATCGGCACCTCGCTGTTGCGGGTGACCAGCACCGAGCGCGAGGCGAGGTCGACCGACAGGATGTCGAGCGCAGCGGAGACCTTGCCGTCTCGCATCGCGTAGAGGAAGTCATGCGCGGCCCGGGCCGCCGCACCGTCCCGCACCCCCTCGTTCAGAAGGCGCACCGCCGCCCCGGCTACGAGCAAGCTCAGACGTTTTGCAGCTGCGCCGCTCCCTTGCCCATCGACCAGCACCGCCGAGAAGCCGCCACCCGGGCGCTCAACCAGTTCGACGGTGTCACCGCTCTCGCGGGTGCCGAACTTGTGGGTCTTAGCAACAGCCAGCTCGATGGCGACCGGCATGGGCGTCACCGATCGTCTGGCGCCTTGAGGACGGCGCGGGAACCATAGTTCCGGCCGTAGTACTCAGCGAAGGCCGCGTCGCGCAGCGGCCCCCACCAATCCCGGCGCTCTCGGTACCACGCAACCGTATCGCGCAGTCCCTGTTCGAAGGGCACCTGCGGACGCCAGCCGAGCGCGCGCAGCTTCCCAGTTGCCAATGCGTAGCGACGGTCATGCCCCAGGCGGTCCTCGACGTGCTGGATCAGATCGTGCGGCTGCCCGAGGAGATCGAGGATCTGGCGCGCAACCTCGAGGTTCTGGCGAGGGTTGCCCCCGCCGATGTTGTACGCTTCCCCGGGCTTCCCGTGGAGAAGGACCGTCTCGATCCCCGAGCAATGATCCAGCACGTGGATCCAGTCGCGCACCTGGAGACCATCGCCGTAGATCGGCAGCGGCCGACCCTCCATGGCGTTGGTGATCATCAGGGGGATGAATTTTTCTGGGTACTGATAGGGACCATAGGTGTTCGACCCGCGGGTGATGGTTGCCGGCACCCCGTGGGTCGCCACAGCGGCGAGCACCATCATCTCCCCCCCGGCCTTGCTCGCCGAGTAGGGGCTCCGCGGCCGGAGCGGATCCTCCTCGCGGGACTCACCGACCGGGACGTCGCCATAGACCTCGTCCGTGCTGACGTGGACGAAGTGGCGCACCCCGTGCTCGCGTGCAGCCTCGAGCAGGACGTGCGTCCCGACGACGTTCGTGCGCAGGAAATCATCCGCATCCAGCAGCGAGCGGTCCACGTGGGTCTCCGCGGCGAAGTTCACCACGGCATCGCAGCCACGCATCGCGGTGGCGACATCGGCGCGGTCGCAGATATCGGCGTGAATGAAGCGGAAACCGGGATGCCCCTCGACATCGGCCAGGTTTGCCCGGTTCCCGGCGTAAGTCAATTTGTCGTACACCGTGACCCGCGGCACCCCGCGCTCCAGGAGATAGCGGACGAAGTTGCTGCCGATAAACCCCGCCCCGCCGGTGACGAGCACATGCCGCAGATCGTGTCGCACGTTCCTTCTCCCCGCCCACTACATCGCTCGACCGTGTCGCTGCGCGAGAGCCTAACAAACCCGAAGCCCACCGGCAACGCACGACCATCTCCTAGATCGCACGTACCGCCTTATCGGTAGACAAGTATTGACACCGCAGTGCGAGGGTCCTATACTCAGACCAGGACGAAAGTAATCCCTGCAGGCGCAGCGTTCAGAAACGGAACGTAATGACTAGATGTCAAATCTAGTCATGGGCGCCGGTGGTTGTGGCCCGAGTCACGGAAGGAGATCGCCCGTGAAGTGGAAGAACTTCCGCTGGAAGTAGTAGCCGAGGATCTGGTTGGCGTGCCGTCATCAGCAGGAAGGAGACAAGGGCCATGAAGAATTTCCGCTGGAAGTAACGATCGAAGACTCCGCATCCGTGAGAGAGTCATCGCCAGAGAGACGCACTCATGATGCGGAAGAACGTTCGTTGGAAGTAGGGACACCGCGTTGCGGGGTCTGCCGCGCGGGCAGCTAGAGCTGATCGGATGATCGGTTCGCGTCTGGCTGCCCGCACGTGTTTCTCTGCGCAGGGACTCGGTGGTGACAGCGTGACCCAGCAGCGGGAAGCGGGAGGTAAGCCCCGCTGGCATTCCCGCTGGATGCACGCCTAATCCGGCGTGGCTGCGGTCACGACGCGGCGATGAACTAGTACGGACACAGTACTTTCAGGCAACGCAAGGCCAGTACTCTCACGCCGAGATGTGGCCCCATTGGTACGCGAGACGGCGAGAACCGGCTGCTATAATGCCAGAGACCGTGGAGGGAACCGCTCGGTTTGGCGCGTTGAGTGGGATCACGCGCCACCAGCCGGCGGCCGAGA
>k87-366656_pt1 | contig 10190 bp, 8 predicted proteins | sample MGYA00084031_6733416 | MGnify analysis MGYA00084031
AGCGTGAAGGTTTCGGCGGGCTCCAAGCTGAAGGACGCGGCCAAGGGCAAGTAAGGGCACCCGAGCAGACTCCGGCCGGGCGCCCGGGGCGGCCGCCGGTCCTCGTGACCGGCGGCGCGCATCCGGCGCCCCGTCAGGGTGCTTCAGCAAAGCCGATGGGGCGGTCACCCGGGTCCGGGTGACCGCCCCATCGGCGTGCGGATACGCGGGCGTCAGCCGAGCGCCTTGCCCGGCAGCTCCGCCTTCGCGCCGAGCTCGACCAGCTTCTCCATGAAGTTCTCGTAGCCCCGGTTGATCAGCCCGATGCCGTGCACCCGGCTGGTGCCCTGGGCGGCGAGCGCGGCGATGAGGTACGAGAAGCCGCCCCGCAGGTCCGGGATGACGAGGTCGGCGGCCTGCAGCGGGGTCGGGCCCGAGACCACCGCCGAGTGCAGGAAGTTGCGCTGGCCGAAGCGGCAGTCGGAGCCGCCCAGGCACTCGCGGTAGAGCTGGATGTGGGCGCCCATCTGGTTGAGCGCGCTGGTGAAGCCCAGCCGGGACTCGTAGACCGTCTCGTGGATGATGGACAGGCCCGTGGCCTGGGTCAGGGCGACCACCAGCGGCTGCTGCCAGTCGGTCTGGAAGCCGGGGTGCACATCGGTCTCCAGCGCGATGGACTTCAGCTGGCCGCCCGGGTGCCAGAAGCGGATGCCCTCGTCGTCGATCTCGAAGGCACCGCCGACCTTACGGTAGGTGTTCAGGAACGTCATCATCGAGCGCTGCTGGGCGCCGCGGACGTAGATGTTGCCCTCGGTGGCCAGCGCCGCGGACGCCCAGGAGGCGGCCTCCAGGCGGTCCGGGATGGCGCGGTGGGTGTAGCCGCCGAGTTTCTCCACACCGGTGACCCGGATGGTGCGGTCGGTGTCCATCGCGATGATCGCGCCCATCTTCTGCAGCACGCAGATCAGGTCCTCGATCTCCGGCTCCACGGCGGCGTTGGACAGCTCGGTGACGCCCTCGGCGAGGACGGCCGTCAGCAGCACCTGCTCGGTCGCGCCGACCGACGGGTAGGGCAGCCGGATCTTGGTGCCGCGCAGCCGCTGCGGGGCCTCCAAGTACTGGCCGTCGGCGCGCTTCTCGATGGTGGCGCCGAACTGGCGCAGCACGTCGAAGTGGAAGTCGATCGGCCGGCCGCCGATGTCGCAGCCGCCCAGACCGGGGATGAAGGCGTGCCCCAGCCGGTGCAGCAGCGGGCCGCAGAAGAGGATCGGGATGCGCGAGGAGCCGGCGTGGGCATCGATGTCGGCGACGTTCGCGCTCTCCACCGACGTCGGGTCCATCACCAGCTCGCCCGGCTCGTCCCCGGGGCGGACCGTCACTCCGTGCAGCTGCAGCAGACCCCGTACGACGCGGACGTCGCGAATGTCCGGAACATTGCGCAGCCGGCTCGGAGCGCTGCCGAGCAGCGCGGCCACCATGGCCTTCGGTACGAGGTTCTTCGCACCGCGGACACGGAGCTCGCCCTCCAGCGGGGTTCCGCCGTGGACAAGCAGTACGTCATCAGTGCCGTTGACGGTCATGAATCTCGCGTTCCGTGGAGTAGGTCGGGGGCCAGGAGGGAAAGACTAATCGCCCTCCACCCCCCTTCTGTAAGCCCGAGCACGGACCAGCCACGTCATGGATCTGTCACAACACGAACCGTTCACCGGCGTGTGCGAGCGGTCACCGGCCGGCCCCGTGCGCCGGGGGTGCTTCCGTCCCCCCTGAGCTGCGTTCACTCCCGTACCCGCATTGCCTCCCCACACGCGGCGAAGATGCGGGATCATGTCTGGCATGACCGAGGTGTCCTCGCTCACAGGGCGGCTGCTCGTGGCCACCCCCGCCCTGGCGGACCCGAACTTCGACCGCGCGGTGGTGCTTCTCCTCGACCACGACGAGGAGGGCTCGCTCGGTGTCGTCCTCAACCGCCCGACCCCCGTCGACGTGGGGGACATCCTGGAGGGCTGGGCCGACCTGACCGGCGAACCGGGTGTCGTCTTCCAGGGCGGACCCGTCTCCCTCGACTCGGCCCTCGGCGTGGCCGTGGTGCCGGGCGACGCGGACGCCGAGGCGGCACCGCTCGGCTGGCGCCGGGTGCACGGCGCGATCGGCCTGGTCGATCTGGAGGCCCCGCCGGAGCTGTTCGCCTCCGCGCTCGGCTCCCTGCGCATCTTCGCCGGGTACGCCGGATGGGGCCCCGGCCAGCTGGAGGAGGAGCTCGCCGACGGCGCCTGGTACGTCGTCGAGTCGGAGCCCGGCGACGTGTCCTCCCCGTCCCCGGAGCGGCTGTGGCGCGAGGTGCTGCGCCGCCAGCGCAGCGAACTCGCCATGGTCGCGACCTATCCGGACGACCCGACGCTCAACTGAAGCGGGTGCGCTTCAGTACCCTGGGCTCTATGAGCACTCTTGAGCCCGAGCGCGGGACTGGTACGGGGACCCTCGTCGAGCCGACGCCGCAGACCTCGCACGGCGACGGTGACCACGAGCGCTTCGCCCACTACGTCCAGAAGGACAAGATCATGGCGAGCGCCCTCGACGGCACGCCCGTCGTGGCGCTGTGCGGCAAGGTCTGGGTGCCCGGCCGCGATCCGAAGAAGTACCCCGTCTGCCCCATGTGCAAGGAGATCTACGACTCCATGGGTTCCGGGGACGACAACGGCAAGGGCGGCAAGGGCGACAAATAGCCGCCGGGCCGGACAGACCTTCTCGAGGCCCCCGAGGGTGCGCTGACGCGCGCCCTCGGGGGCCTTCGTGCTGTCCGGCGCTGTCCGCCCGCCCGGGCCTCTCGCGCCGCCCCCTCTCCTGAGGTCTCTCGCGACGGCCGCGCGTTGCACAGGATGCGTCGGCCGGTCACAGAGTGGTTGAGACCTCTGGTCCACCTCTTGTGGCGTGGTTCACGCGTCCCTAGCCTCCGAGGTGTTGTGCACAGCGAAACCATCATTGCGCATGTTGCAACGCATCGGAGGAGCACTCCATGAAGCTGTCCGTCCGCCTCGTCGCGCTCGCGGCCCTCGTCGCCACCGCCGCCTGCGCCCCCCAGACCTCCGGCGACACCTCCTCCGGCAAGGACGAGAAGTCCGGGACGCTGCGCGTCTGGCTCTTCCAGGAGGTCAACAACAAGCCCAAGGAGCAGGTCGTCGACTCCGTCGTGGCCGAGTTCGAGAAGGCGCACAAGGGCACCGAGGTCACCGTCGAGTACATCCCGGTCGAGACCCGCGCCCAGCGCATCAAGGCCGCCTTCAACGACCCCAAGTCCGCACCCGACCTCATCGAGTACGGCAACACCGACACCGCCGGCTATGTGAAGGACGGGGGACTGGCCGACATCACCGAGGAGTTCGGCGCCTGGGACGAGGCGAAGGACACCGACCCGACCGCCAGACAGTCGGTCACCGTCGGCGGCAAGGTCTACGGCGCGCCCTACTTCGTCGGCGTGCGCGCCCTGTACTACCGCACGGACGTGTTCAAGGAACTGGACCTGAAGGTGCCCCGCACCCAGGCCGAGCTGATCTCCACGGCGAAGAAGATCCGGGCCGAGAAGCCGGAGCTGTACGGGCTCGCCGTCGGCGGCGCCTACACCTACGGAGCGATGCCCTTCATCTGGGCGCACGGCGGCGAACTCGCCGAGGCCGAGAGCGGTTCGTACGCTTCCGCGATCGACAGCCCGGCCGCCCGCAAGGGGATCGAGGCGTACACCTCGCTCTTCGGCGACGACAACTGCCCGGCCGCCAAGTGTGCCGGCATGGGCGGCAACGACACGGTGACCGCGTTCGCCTCCGGCAAGGCCGCCATGGCCATCGGCGGCGACTTCAGCCACGCGGCCGTGGAGGCGGGCAAGGTCAAGGGCAAGTACGCGGTGGTACCGCTGCCCGGCGTGAAGGCCGGGTCGATCGCCCCCGCGTTCGCCGGCGGGAACAACCTCGGGGTGCTGAAGTCCACCTCGCACCGCACGCTCGCCGTCGACCTGATGAAGCGGCTGGCCTCCAAGAAGACCCAGGGCGAGCTGTTCGAGGCGATGGGCTTCCTGCCGACGTTCTCCGATGTGCGCGAGCAGGCGGCCGCCAAGGAGCCGTTCGTGAAGCCGTTCGTCCAGACCCTCGAGGCGGGGACGAAGTTCGTGCCGGCCTCCCCGGCCTGGGGGCAGATCGACTCCTCGCTGGTGCTGCCGACGATGTTCCAGGAGATCGTCAGCGGCAAGAAGAGCGTGGCCGAGGCCTCCGGTGACGCGGCGAAGAAGATGGACGCGGCGTTCGGGTCGGCCGGATGAGCGCACCCGTGAAGTCCGAGCCGCTCGGGCGGGCGCGGGTGCCGGTGCCCAGCGGTGCCCCGCGCACCTCCCCGCGCCGTGTGCGGCGGCGCAGCGCGGGGCCCTGGCTCTATCTCGCGCCCGCCCTCGTCGTCCTCGGCGGGCTGCTCGCCTACCCGATCTATCAGCTCGGCCTGATCTCGCTGTTCCACTACACCCAGGCGCAGGTCAGCGGCGGGGAACCGACCAGCTTCCAGGGGCTGGGCAACTACCGGAGGCTCTTCGCCGACCCGCAGTTCTGGCAGGTGCTGTCCGCGACCGTGGTGTTCGCCGCCGCCTGTGTGGTGAGCACCCTGGTGGTGGGGTGCGCGCTGGCCGTCCTGCTCACCCGGGTGCGGGCGCTGCCCCGGCTGGCGCTGATGCTGGCCGCGCTCGGCGCCTGGGCCACACCCGCCATCACCGGCTCCACCGTGTGGCTGTTCCTCTTCGACCCGGACTTCGGCCCCGTCAACCGGGTGCTCGGCCTCGGCGACCACTCGTGGACCTACGGGCGGTTCAGCGCGTTCTTCCTGGTGCTGCTCGAAGTGGTGTGGTGCTCCTTCCCGTTCGTGATGGTCACCGTCTACGCCGGCATCCGGGCGGTGCCGTCGGAGGTGCTGGAGGCGGCCGCGCTCGACGGGGCCTCCCAGTGGCGGATCTGGCGGTCGGTGCTGGCGCCGATGCTGCGGCCGATCCTGGTGGTGGTCACCATCCAGTCGGTGATCTGGGACTTCAAGGTCTTCACCCAGATCTATGTGATGACCAACGGTGGCGGTATCGCCGGCCAGAACCTGGTGCTCAACGTCTACGCCTACCAGCAGGCGTTCGCGTCCTCGCAGTACAGCCTGGGCGCGGCGATCGGCGTGGTGATGCTGCTGATCCTGCTCGCCGTGACGCTGGTCTATCTGCGGCTGCTGCGCCGCCAGGGGGAGGAACTGTGAATCTTCCGCGTGCGCGGGTGCGCCGTCCGTGGCGGCTGGCGGCGGAGGCCTCGGCGCTGGTGATCGCCGCGGTGGTGGCCTTCCCGCTCTACTGGATGGTGCTCGGCGCCTTCAAACCGGCTGGGGAGATCGAGTCGACCGAGCCGCGGCCGTGGACGCTGTCGCCCACCCTGGACTCCTTCCGGCGGGTGTTCGGACAGCAGGAATTCGGCCGCTACTTCCTCAACAGCGTCGTGGTGGCGGTGGCCGTGGTGATCGCCTCCGCGCTGATCGCCTTTCTCGCCGCGACCGCCGTGACGCGTTTCCGGTTCCGGATGCGCACCACCTTGCTGATCATGTTTCTGGTGGCGCAGATGGTGCCCGTGGAGGCGCTGACCATCCCGCTGTTCTTCGTGATGCGGGATCTCGGGCAGCTGAACACGCTGTGGTCGCTGATCCTGCCGCACATCGCCTTCTCACTGCCCTTCGCGATCTGGATGCTGCGCGGGTTCGTGAAGGCCGTTCCCACGGCGCTGGAGGAGGCCGCCTGCATCGACGGGGCGAGCCGGGCCCGGTTTCTCTGGCAGATTCTCTTCCCCCTCGTCCTGCCGGGGCTGGTCGCCACGAGCGTGTTCTCCTTCATCTCCACCTGGAACGACTTCCTGTTCGCCAAGTCGTTCATCATCAGTGACATCTCGCAGTCGACCCTGCCGATGGCCCTGCTGGTCTTCTACAAGCCGGACGAGCCCGACTGGGGCGGAGTGATGGCGGCGTCGACGGTGATGACCATTCCGGTGCTCGTCTTCTTCGTACTCGTACAGCGGCGGCTGGTCTCCGGACTCGGCGGCGCGGTAAAGGACTGATGTGACCTCACCGACTTCCCAGGCACGCCCGGGTTCCCCCCTGGAACTCCTCCCCGCCCCCCGTGTCGTCGTCCCTTCCCGCGGCGAGGTGCGGCTGACCGAGCACTCGCGTCTTCACGCGGGCCCCGGTGCCGAGGCCGTCGGCCGCTGGCTGACGGGTGCGCTCCGCCAGGCCACCGGACTGCCGCTGCCGGAGCACCGGGAGGCCGCCGGCGCGGCGGGCGACGGCATCGCCCTCAGGCTCGACGCGGCGCTCGCCGACGAGGAGTACCGCCTCGTCAGCGGCCCGCACGGGGTGCTGATCGAGGGCGGCACCGCGGCCGGGGTCTTCCGCGGTGCCCAGACGCTGCGCCAGCTCCTCGGCCCCGACGCCTTCCGCAGGGCGCCGCTGCGCAGCGACCGCGCCTGGACCGTGCCGCACGTCAGGATCGAGGACGCGCCCCGCTTCCGCTGGCGCGGTCTGATGCTCGACGTGGCCCGGCATTTCCTGCCGAAGGACGGGGTGCTGCGCCAGCTCGATCTGATGGCCGCCCACAAACTCAATGTGCTGCATCTGCATCTGACGGACGACCAGGGCTGGCGCATCGAGATCCGGCGCCACCCGAGGCTCACCGAGGTCGGTTCCTGGCGTGCCCGGACGAAAATCGGACACCGTGCCTCACCGCTGTGGGACGAACGGCCGCACGGCGGCTACTACACCCAGGACGACATCCGGGAGATCGTCGCCTACGCCGCCGAACGGCATATCGAGGTGGTCCCCGAGATCGACGTACCCGGGCACTCGCAGGCGGCCATCGCGGCATATCCGGAACTCGGCAACACCGATGTCGTCGACACCGCCTCCCTCGGTGTCTGGGACACCTGGGGCGTCAATCCGAACGTCCTCGCCCCCACCGACCACACCCTGCGGTTCTACGAGGGCGTGTTCGAGGAAGTGCTGGAGCTGTTCCCCTCCGAGTTCATTCATGTCGGCGGGGACGAATGCCCCAAGGACCAGTGGCGGCGGTCCCCGGCCGCACAGGCCCGTGTCCGGGAACTCGGACTCGCCGGTGAGGACGGACTCCAGGCGTGGTTCATCGGCCACTTCGGCGAGTGGCTCGCCGCGCGCGGACGCCGGCTCATCGGCTGGGACGAGATCCTCGAAGGCGGACTCGCCCAAGGCGCCGCGGTGTCGTCCTGGCGCGGATACCGGGGCGGGATCGCCGCCGCGCGTGCCGGGCACGACGTGGTGATGTGCCCCGAGCAGCAGGTGTATCTGGACCACCGTCAGGACGCGGGCCCCGACGAGCCCGTGCCCATCGGGTACGTGCGCACCCTGGAGGACGTCTACCGGTTCGAACCGGTTCCACCGGAGCTGACGCCCGAGGAGGCCCGGCATGTGCTGGGCACCCAGGCCAATGTGTGGACGGAGGTGATGGAGGACCAGCAGCGCGTCGACTACCAGGTCTTTCCCCGGCTCGCCGCCTTCGCGGAGGTCGCCTGGAGCAGCCTGCCCGCCCCCGAGGACCGGGACTTCGCCGGCTTCGAGCAGCGGATGACCGCCCACTACCGGCGGCTCGACGCCCTGGGCGTCGCCTACCGCCCGCCCACCGGACCCCGGCCCTGGCAGCGGCGGCCCGGCGTGCTCGGCCGCCCCCTCGACGGGCCGCCGCCCCTGCGCTAGGCGGCCCTCGCGGTGGGCACTCCCCGACCGGTGACGTAACCCTGCACATCACCGAAGAGTCTCAATTCGGACACTCTTCGCGATGCGGTGACCTCTGGCCGGAATGCTCCCATGTGTGGGACGAGACGGGCGAACGCCTCCTAGCGGACCCCTGTCTTCGGCGCTTGCCAAGATGTGCCAGAGTTGCCACGTCCGCCCTGTCAGCACGTACCGTACGGCAACACAGGCGGGTCCAGGCGACACCAGGTGGGAAGCGGGAAGGGGCAGCCGGCTTTGAGCACGCACGCACCGCAGGCGGCGCAGGCCGTCACCCTGCCCACGACTCTGGACGAGGCCGTGGCGGCGCTCGCGGCCATGCCCGCCGCCGTACCCGTCGCGGGCGGCACCGATCTGATGGCCGCCGTCAACTCGGGGCAGCTCAGGCCCGCCGCCCTGGTCGGCCTCAATAAGATCAGCGAGATCCGCGGCTGGCAGTACCTCGACGGGCATGCGCTGCTCGGCGCCGGACTCACCCACGCCCGGATGGGCCGCCCCGACTTCGCCGCCCTCATCCCCGCGCTCGCCGCCGCCGCCCGCGCCGCGGGCCCGCCGCACATCCGCAACGCGGGCACCCTCGGCGGCAACATCGCCTCCGCCGCGCCCACCGGCGACGCGCTGCCGGTGCTGGCCGCCCTGGAGGCCACCCTGATCATCGCGGGCCCGGGCGGCGCCCGCCGCGAGATCCCCGTGTCGCACCTGCTGGCCGGGGTGGAGATGCTGCGCGCCGGTGAACTCATCGGCTTCGTGCGCGTACCGCTGCTGCACGCACCCCAGGTCTTCCTCAAGGCCACCGGCCGCACCGGACCAGGGCGCGCGGTCGCGTCCGTCGCCCTCGTCCTCGACCCGGCCCGGCGCGGGGTGCGCTGCGCGGTGGGCGCCGTCGCCCCCATGCCGCTGCGCCCCCTGGAGGCCGAGCAGTGGGTGGCCCAGCTGATCGACTGGGACAACAACCGCGCCATCGTGCCGGAGGCGCTGAACGCGTTCGGCGAGTACGTCGCCGCGGCCTGCATCCCGGACGCCGCCCCCGGCGAGGACGGCACGGTCCCGCCGCTGCCGCCCGCCGTACTGCACCTGCGGCGCACCGTCGCCGCGCTGGCCCGACGAGCACTGGGGAGGGCGCTGTCGTGACCGACGACCAGCACGGAGACCGGCACCGCGAGGGCGCGCCCGGCAGCGGCGGCCGCTGGGACCCGCTGCCGCAGGGCGACTACGACGACGGTGCGACGGCCTTCGTGCAGCTTCCCGAGGGCGGCATCGACGCCATGCTGTCCGGTGCCGACAGCCCGCTCGCCGCGCCGGGTCACGGCTATGTGCCGCCGCCGATAACGGTCGCCCCCGCCACCACCGCGGGCACCGACCCGGCGGCCACCGGCACCTGGTCCGTGCCGGGTGCGGGCGCCCCCGTGGACGGCGCCCGGTGGAACAGCCCCGGCGCGCAGAACAGCGGCCAGACGGACCAGGGCGGCCAGGGCGGTGCGTCCAGCGCGTCCGGCCAAGGCGGCCAGGACGGGTACGGCTACGACCCCGGGGCCACCGGCCAGTGGTCCTACGGCGACCCGAACACCCCCGAGAGCAGCCCTGAGGGGGGCGCACCCGGCCAGGACGCGTCCGGGCCGTGGTCCATCCCCGTGGCGAACGACATCCCCGACGAATCGGGCGAGTTCACCCGGTCCTCGCTGGTCGAGCAGTGGGGCGGCAACCCGCCGGCCACCCTCCCGGGCGGCGCCCCCGCGCCCTGGGCCAACACCCAGTCCATCGGCCGCCCCTGGGGCCCCGGCGTGCCCGGAGTCCCGCAGGACGACCACGACACGCCCCGCGACCGCGGCCCCGAGCACCCCGGCGCGGCCCGGCAGGGCGAGGACCAACGGCACCCCGCCGGCGGCCACACCCACGCGGAGGCGCCGCCCGCGCAGGACGGCACCGGCCGCGGACACGACGGCCACCCCGCGCAGGGCGCGCCCGACGGCCAGGGCGGCCTGCCGGACGACCGGGCGCAGGACGGGAACGCCGAGACCCAGCAGCTCCGGGCGCTGCGGCAGCACACCGCCGGGTCCTACCCCGCGCCCTCCGGCGAGCCGCACTGGCGGCCGGGAGAGCGCCAGGAGCCGGGCGCCGAGGCCGCCGGCCGCGGCGCGTCCCGCGAGCACCCGCAGAACGACGCCCGCCCCGGCGACGGACCCGGTGAGCCCGGCGTGTCCGACGAGCCCGCCCACCAGGGCCGCGAGCAGGACGCCGGGCAGGACGACCGCCCGCAGGCACGGAACGAGGAGGGCGACCGCCCCGCCGACGGCGAGGAGACGGACGCCGCCGCCCCCGAGGGCCGGCCCTCCCACGAGCAGGTCGCCGACGCCGGCTCCCGCCCGCAGGACAAGGACGGCACCGGGGGCGAGTCCTCCTCCGAC
>k87-1153441_pt1 | contig 10177 bp, 10 predicted proteins | sample MGYA00084031_6733416 | MGnify analysis MGYA00084031
CCGGCCGGTTCGGCCTGAGTTCGTTGCGAGGGGACTGGCGATGGCGCCGCTGGCACCAGCCGCTGCGTCTCGTGGCGGTGGTAGCGGCCGCCGCAGCGGTGCGAACGCTGTGGGAAGCACTGGGTGGTGGTGCCGCGCCCGTCGAGTGGGCGATCTACGCGCTGGGAGGCTACTGGATCTGGAGCCGGCGGGGTGACTAGGCGCGCCGCGGGTCGTCGCCGTCCGGGCCCGCGACGGTGAGGCCTGCATCCCGCAACTTGGCCACGAGCTCGGGACTCGCGTCGCGGACGACCACGCGCCGCGGCGCCAGGGCTCGCAACAGCCCCACGGCCAGGTCCTCCCGGTCCAGCTTGATCCGCGGGTCGAGGTGCCCCTCCAGGAACTCGCGGTACACCACCTCGCCGTTCCGCGTCCGGATCTCCAGCTCATCGCCGGAGCCCCACAGGACGAGCTCCTCCGGGCTGTCCCCGGCCCGGGCTCCCAGGGCGTCGAGGAACTGCCGCAGCGCCCGCTCCAGCCAGAGCTGCTGAAATCCCGTGCGCGCCAGTTCCGCCAGTAGCGAGCGGAAGAAACGCTCGCCCCGGAAGCGCATCCATCCCGCGATGCTGAGGCTTCCGTGCTCGACCAGGTGGGAACGAAGCTGCATCGCCGTCCCGCGTGCCAGGGAAGGTTGTTCCAGCAAGGGGACGCTGCGCTTCCACACCACCAGCCGGTCGTCCGGATCCACATCCTCGTAGCGGCTGTCGATGTGCTCCAGGAGCATCTCCGGCAGGACGACGCGGTGGAGGAAGCGCGAGGTCGCCTCCGCCGCCGGGTGGGGCACGAAATCGGTGACGAACACCCACCGCTGCCGTGAGCGGAAGACCCGGTAGACCAGGCGGTCCTGGTCCAGCGTGCGCGCGAACTCCGACGGGTGCGTCTCGACCGAGATGGCCAGCCGTCCCTGCCCGCCCATGCGCATTCCCCCGCAGCCTTGCGCGATGTCGCGGTCCGGTCGGGCCGCTGCGTCACGAGTGTCCCATGTCTCTTCCTACCTGTCCCATGTCTCCTGTCCCAGGTCTCTTCTTATCCCATAGTGTAAGCGCCGCGCCGTCCTATGTCTTGTCAGGCGCCGTCGATGGTGCCGGGCGGGCACCGGGGCGGCCCGGAAATCCACGGATTGGCGGCAGGAGCGAGGGCGGACAAGGGCAAACACCCTTAGTTATGACTGGAACGGGGGTGCCCGCTGGTGCCGCTAGCTGCGCTCCGCCGGCCACGAAGGTGCGGCGACCGGCGGAAGGGTGCCGCGCCGCCTCGCTGGCTGGCCATCGTGCTCGTCATGCTTGCGTTCCTCGCGGCTGCCGTCCCCGCGCCGGTGGCGGGGGCGGCGGGGAGTGATGCGGTTCCGGCCGAGCCGCCTCCGGTGGACGCCGGGGCGGTCATCCTGGTCGACGCACTCACGGGCCAGGTTCTCTACGAGCGCAACGCCGACCAGCGACTGCCCATGGCCAGCACCACCAAGATCATGACCGCCCTCCTCGCCATCGAGCGGGGAGACCTGGATCAGGTCATCACCACCAGCGAGAACGCCTGGGGGGTCGAGGGATCCAGCCTGTACCTGGCCCTGGGCGAGCGGCGCACGCTACGGGAGCTCCTGTACGGCCTGATGCTGCGCTCGGGCAACGACGCGGCCGTGGCCATTGCCGAGGGCCTGGCCGGGTCGGTGCCCGAATTCGTCGCCTGGATGAACCGGCGCGCCGGCGAGCTGGGTCTCCGCAACACGCACTTCACCGATCCTCATGGTCTGGGCGGAACGGACCACTACACGTCGGCTCGCGACCTGGCGACGCTGGCGCGGATCGCGATGCGGAATCCGGTTTTCCGCGAGATCGTGGGGACCCGGGAATATCGGATGCCCTGGCCGGAACAGGGCGGCGAGCGGGTTCTTTATAACCACAACAAGTTCCTCTGGCGCTACGAGGGCGCCACGGGCGTCAAGAACGGTTACACCACGGCCGCACGGGGCGCCCTGGTGGCGTCGGCGGAGCGCGATGGCGTCGAGCTGATCGCCGTGGTCCTGGCCGCCCACCCGGTGGCCATGTACAGTGACGTGGCCCGGCTGATGGACTGGGCCTATGCTCGCTTTGAGCCGCTGACGCTGGTCGGGGCCGGCGAGACGGTGGGGACCGTGGCGGTCACGGGCGGCAACGCGCCCAGCGTCAGCGCCCGGGCGACCCAGGCCGCACGCCTGCTGGTGGCGCGGGGGAGCGACCGTCCGGCCCTGGAGCGACGCGTGATCTGGCGCCCGGCGCTGCGGGCTCCCCTACCCGCGGGCGCGCGGGTGGGGACGCTGGTGTTCGTCCGCGATGGGGACGAGATAGCGCGCGTGCCCCTGATAGCCGCCGAGTCCGTTGCCGCGCGCTCCCCCGGTCGTGCCTGGCCGGTGTCGTTCCGGTGGCCCCTGCTTGGCCTGCGGCCGAGCTGGCTGGCATCCGGCCTCGCCCTCCTGCTGGCGGCAGGCTGGACGGCCGCCGTGGCGGCCCGTCGCGCCCGGGCGCGGCGCCGCTGGCGGCGTCGCCTGGCCGGGCTGGACCCCTTATGGTACGCGTACCGCTTCCGCGACCCGGGTGCGGACTGAGCCCCGGCGTGCGTGATGGGAATGGCGGCAACGCGTACGAACACGAACGGGGTACCGCGAACCCCAGGGAATGGAGCACCGCCAACACCAGAGGGAACGGATTGACGGCGCAGGGAACAACCGCGAGCATTTCCCCGCTGCTGGCTCCCGACACTATGCCTGGCCCCTGCTGGTGGCCGAATACCGAACTGAGGTGGTGCTCCCATGGCGCGACGACGGCGCTCCGGCGGCCCGCTGATTCCGGGCGCGCGGCCCGGCCTCGACCGGCTGAAACTGCAGGTGGCCGGCGAGATCGGCCTCGTGCCGCCCCATGCCGCCTCCCCGCAGGCCTATGAAGCGGCTCTAGACCAGCACAAGTGGAACGTGGCAGCGGAGCTGGGCCTGGCCAACCGGATCCAGGCCGTAGGCTGGGGCGAGATGCCGGCCCGCGATTGCGGCGCTATCGGCGGCCGCATCGGCGGCCGGCTGGGGGGCGAGATGGTCCGGCGCATGATCGCCCTGGCCCAGGAGCGGCTCGCCCGGACGCCGTAGCGCGGGATGGTACGTGTGAAGGCGAGCACGGGGCGGCGGCGCCATGCCGCCGCCCCGTGCTCGCCGGGCCGGGGGCGGGCCGTTAGGGGGAACCCGCCGGCGGCTGGCGGCCCGCTGCGAATTGCCAGCTTCGGGGCGGCGGCCCGTGCTGGTAGCATGGAGGGAGAGGAGGGGGCAGGGAGATGCAGCCCGCGATGGCAGGCGCGGGGCCGGCCGTACCGGGAAGCGACGCGAGCGGCCCGGAGGGCGGCGAGAGCACGGCCCGGATCTTGTCGCCCCGGGAGCTGGCAGAGAGCCTGAAGCAACAGGCCCGCCGGCTGGGCTTCGTGGCGGTGGGCATCGCCGCGGCCGAGCCCTTCGTAGACCTGGCCGGATTGCTGCGCCGCCGCCAGGAGGCGGGGAGGGCCACGCCGTGGGAGGACCCGAACCCGGAGCGCAGGGCGGATCCGGCCACCTTGCTGCCCGGCGCGCGCTCGCTCATCGCCGTCGCCATGCCCTACCCGCCACCCCGGGGCAGGCGCCGGTCCGCGCCGCGCCGGGAGGCGTCGCCAGGCCGGGAGCCCGGCGATACCGGCGCGCCCGCCCCTGCCGGTGGGGATCTCCGCGGCTTCGTGGCCGCCGCGGGCCGGACCCGGTCCTATCAGCACTTCATGACGGAGCGCCTGGAGGCGCTGGGCCGCTGGCTGGAACGACACCGCCCGGGTTGCCGCTGGGCCGTCCAGGTGGATACCGGACCGCTGGTGGACCGCGCCATCGCGGAGCGGGCCGGCATCGGCTGGATCGGGAAGAACTGTTGCCTGATCGTCCCGGGTTACGGGTCGTGGGTGTTTCTCGGTGAACTGGTGACGGACGTGGAGCTGCCCGCCGACGCACCCCTGGCCGACGCCTGCGGGGATTGCGACCTCTGCTTGCGCGCCTGCCCGGCGGGCGCCTTTGACGGTCCCCGGGAACTGGATCCCCGGCGCTGTGTTTCCTTCCTCACCCAGGCCGCCGGCCCTCTGACCGGCGAACAGCGGGAAGCGATCGGGACCAGCCTCTATGGATGTGATGCCTGCCAGGTGGTCTGCCCCTTCAACCGCGGCGGCGCCGCGGCGGAGGCGGTTCCCCCCGGGCTGTGTGCTCCCGACCCGGAGGAGGCGGCCGCACCCCCGCTGCTGGAGCTCCTGGCCATGTCCCGCTCCGAGTTCCGGCACCGTTTCCGGCCGCTCACGGGTGCCTGGCGGGGCCGGAAGACATGGCAGCGTAACGCCGTCATCGCCCTGGGGAACCGGCGTGACCCGGCGGCGGTACCCCACCTGCGCCGGGTACTCCTGCAGGATCCCCGCCCCGACATTCGTGCCACGGCGGCCTGGGCGCTGGGGCGGATCGGCGACCCGGCGGCCCGGCAGGCGCTGCGCGAGGCCCAGGCCTGCGAGGATGACCCCGCGGTCCTGGAAGCGATCGCCCGGGCGCTGGCCTGCCGCCCGCAGGACGAACGGCCCGGGGCGCAGAAGTGAACAGGAGCGCGCCAGCCACGAGGACCCGCCCCTTGTCTCCCCCTGGGCAAGGTGAGGGCAGTGGATATTCCGCAGCCGCGACGGATCAGGTTAATCCCGTCAGCGGCACCACCGTCGTTCCAGGGGCCAGGTGCGCGAGGTGGTGAGCCACTTGCGAGTCTTCGTCAACAACCATCCGGTGGAGGTCTATCCTGGCGCCTGCGTGCGCCACGCACTCTTACGTTATTCGGAAACGGTGTACCAGGACGCCGTTGCCGGCAAGCTGACCGTCACAGACCGCCACGGTAACAAGCTGAGCCTGGGCGGGCCGTTGGAGGAAGGGCTGCGCCTGACTGTGGAAGGACCCGGAGGGTACCGGCCCGCTCCCGCGAACCCGGAGGTACTGGCCCTGAACACCGACGCGGTGAGCCGCAACGGGCGAGTCACCACGTCGACCAACGGCGTGGCCGCGGGTGTGGGGCGCGAATCCGGCGACGGGGCCCGGCGGCGCCGGCGGGGCCGACGCCGGGGCCAGCGACGCCGGGGCCGTGGCCGCGCCCGGCCGGACCAGGGCAGCACCTGATCCGCACAACCGGGCCACGCGCACGCCGCCAGCGCGGGCCGCGGCGGGGGCCGGTGGCGGAGGGCACGGGAACCGCGGGCGGGTGCAGCGCAGCGGCAGGCAAGACAACGGTGGCCGGGGTCCCTCAGAAGGCCCCGGCCGCTCGTGTTTCTTCCAGCTCGTAGACCTCGCTACGCTCCAGGGCTTCGGCCAGCAGTGGCTCCCAGTCCCGCACCCGCTCCGCAGCCTCGGCCTGGTGCGGGCGCGGCCGGGTGGCCGGCTGGCTGGGGACGAACAAGGTGCAGCAGTCCTCGTAGGGCAGGATGGAAACGTCGTAGGTGCCGATGGCCTGCGCTCGCTGGATGATCTCGCTCTTGTCCATGCCGATGAGCGGCCGCAGCACGGGCAGGGTGGTGACCTGCGAGATCGTGTGGATACTCTCCAGGGTCTGGCTGGCCACCTGGCCCAGGCTCTCGCCGGTGACCAGCGCCAGCGCGCCCTCCCGCGCGGCGATGCGCTCGGCCAGGCGGAACATCATGCGCCGCATCAGGGTGATGGTGAGCTCCGGCGGGCACTCCAGCTGGATGGCCCGCTGGATCTCGGTGAAGTAAACCACCCATAGCCGCAGCGGGCCACCCCAGCGGGCCAGGATCCGTACCAGGTCGATGACCTTTTCCTTGGAGCGCTCGCTGGTGAAGGGCGGGCTGTGGAAGTGGACCGGGATCACGGTCAGGCCCCGCTTCATGGCCATCCACACCGCCACCGGGCTATCGATGCCGCCGGAGAGCAGGGCGCAGGCGCGCCCGGTGACGCCCACGGGCAGCCCGCCCGGTCCCGGTACCGACCGGGCGTACACGTAGGCGGCGTCGTGGCGGATCTCCACCCAGACGGTGATCCGCGGCCGGTGCACGTCCACCCGCAGGTCCGGGAAGGCTTCCAGCAGGCGCCGCCCCAGCTCCTGGTTCAGCTCCAGCGAGGTCAGGGGAAAGCGCTTGTTGGACCGCCGGGCCTCTACCTTAAAAGTGACGGGCGACCCGCTCTCGCCGGCCAGGGCCTCGCCCAGGACCGTCACCGCCGCCTGCGTGATGGCGTCCAGGTCCAGCGGCACCCGGTCCGCGGGTGAGGCGGCGACCACCCCGAACACGCGCCGCAACGCCTCCAGCGCGCCCTCGATGCTGTCATCGCCGCCTTCGCTGCCGAATTCGACCCACACCCGGCCGGGCGTCCGGTACACCTCCACGCCCGGCCGCCCCGCCAGGGCGCGGCGGATCTGCCGGACCAGGGCTTTCTCGAATTGGGGGCGGTTACGTCCCTTGAGGCCGATTTCGCCGTAACGGACCAGGATCACGCGATCGCGCAATGGAGCGTCCTCCCATGCTTGGCCCGGTGGCAGCCGGACGACCGTGGGGCCGGGCCACCGTTCTCAGCGCCGCCGGTGGCCGCGTGCCGCCGCTACGAGGCGCACTTCCTCCGCCGCCTCGCGGAGGGCGGCGACGAATCGCTCCACGTCATCGGCCGTGGTTTCCCGGGACAGGCTGACGCGCAGCGCGCCGTCCAGCCGCTCGGGCGGCAGCCCGAGGGCCTGCAGCACGTGGCTGGGGGCGGTGCGCCGCGACGTGCAGGCCGAACCGGTCGACACGTAAACGCCGCGCTGGGCCAGGGCGTGGACGAGGACCTCTCCCCGCGCCCCGGGTACCGAGAGGTTGACGATGTGGGGTGCCGCCTCCGCGGGATCGGGACCGTTGATGGTCACCCCCGGCACCTCTTCCTGAACGCGGGCGACCAGGCGCAGCTTCAAGGCCCGCATGCGCTCGCTCAGCGCCGGCTGTTCCTCCAGGATCAGGCGCGTGGCCGTGCCGAACCCGACGATGCCGGGGACATTGTGGGTGCCCGGCCGCAACCCGCGCTCCTGCTCGCCGCCGGTGAGTTGCGGCTCCAGGCGTACACCGTCCCGCACGTACAGGGCACCCACGCCCTTCGGCCCGTGGATCTTGTGGGCGCTCACGGTGAGCAGGTCGACGCCCCACGCCCGGGGACGGACCGGGATCTTGCCGAAAGCCTGCACGGCATCCACGTGGACCAGCACGTCGGGGCGCCGCTGCTTGACGGCCTGCACGATGTCCGGGATCGGTTCGATGGTGCCGATCTCGTTATTGACCAGCATGACGCTGACCAGCACGGTATCCGGCCGGACGGCGGCAGCCACCGCCTCGGGGTCCACCCGGCCGGCCGCGTCCACGGGCATGATGGTCAGCTCGTACCCGAGTTGCGCCAGGGCCCGCGCGGTGGCGAGTACCGACGAGTGCTCAATCGCCGTGGTGATCAGGTGGGTACCCTGGCGCCGGTAAGCGGCCATGACGCCGCGCAGGGCCAGGTTGTTGGCCTCCGTGCCGCCGGAGGTGAAGAGGATTTGGTCCGCCGGTACGTCCAGAGCGGCGGCGACGGTCTCGCGGGCGGCCTTGACCAGGCGTTCCGCTTCCAGCCCCGCCGCGTGGACCGACGCCGGGTTGGCGAACCGGTTCTCCAGGGCATCGACCATGGCGGCCACGACTTCCTGTCGCACGCGGGTCGTGGCGGCGTTGTCGAGGTAGACGCCGTCCTGCGCAAGCGGCCGATGATGGGTCATGGCTACCCTCCTCCGCGGCACCGGGCCACTGCTTGGACCTTCGATTTATTATACTCGAGTGTGATGGCCGCCCGGGCGGTGGCTCCCGCTCCGGGCCGGAGCCCGGCGCGCCCCGTGGCGCCCCGCAGGGTGCCGCGGCCGGACGGGACGAGCGGGCAGGTAGCCTGAGCGGGTAGCCGTTGCCGGCGGGTGCCCGCGGGCCGCATGGCCCGCCAGCGCCGCGCGGCAGGGCCGGGCGTGCCGGCAAGGGCAGGGTCGACTATCATAGTTGCTGACACATGTGATTGGCGACGGAGCCCGGGGCAGGAAGGGCCGCCCGGGGCTCGAACGCTGTTGGGGTATCCGGAGAGGGGCAGCGGCTATGCTTCGGTACGAAGATCTGTGCGACATCCTCTTCGACGCCGCGGAAAGGGCCGGACTGGAAATCCGGCGGGTCGAGCACCACGTCGAAACCCAGACCATGGACCGCTACTGCCTCTTCGTCTGTGTTCCGCAGGGCGACGAGCCGCCCCATCGCGTGCGGGCGGAGATCAGCTTCTCCTGGGATTCGGTGCTCACCGCGCAGTCCGTCTACGGCGGCAACTGCAGCCTCTATCATTCCGAGGAGGACGACTGCACCCACAAGGAACTGCAGCCCGATGTGTACGTGGAGTTGGAGATCCGCTACGTGTTCGACGTCCCCTCGGCGGAGCAGGTGCCGCCCCTGGCCAACTCCATCAAGCAGATCCTCTTCGAGCAGATCGACCACGACAACATCCCCGAGGTCAAGTTCGTCATCTCGGTGCTGCCGGACGGGCGGGTGGCGGTCCACGAGGCGTACGCCGTCTACGTCTGGGAAGTGGACTGTAACAACGAGCCGGATGTGGACGACATGTTCGCGGAGGTCCACCGCATCATGACGGCGCTGATCCGCTCCGGATACTTCCCGAAGTCAGGGGAGATGCTCCTCTGACCCGGCGGGCACCCAGTGCGGAGGAAAGGGCCCCTGCCGGGACGAATCCGGTAGAGGCAGGCAGCGTCCGGCCGGGAGGCATGGCAGCCATGGATCATGCGGCCGAGCACGAACTTACGCGGGCGTTGCCGCCCGCGCGCCCGCCCGCGCAGCCCGCGGACCTCACCCCGGAAGACCGGCAGGTCCTGCAGGTGGTGTTCGCCGCCTTGCGGGAGCGAGGATATGACCCCGCCCGCCAGCTGGCGCATTACCTGGTCACCGGGGAGCCCGCCTACATCACCGCGCACAAGGGCGCGCGCACCTTAGCCCAGCGTCTCGACCGCGTCCGCGTGGTGGAGGCGATGGTGCGCTCCTATCTGGAGCCGCTGTTCAGTGAGTCGATTTCTTCTACAAATTCCCAGGATCATTGCGGCCGCGCCGGATCACGATAGGGATGCGAGGATCACGCACATTCGCCCACACGGTGCGAGAACCTGCGTGATCCCGCAGGGGAAGGCGCTAATAAGCGCCTTCCCCGTTTTTTGCGGCCGGAATAAGCGCCGTGCCCGGAAATGCATACTAACCCCGCCAGGCCGGGCGCTCCGGCGCGTCAGAAGATCCGGAAGCAAGAAGAGGTGACGCCATGAAGGCCACAGGCGTGGTTCGGCGCATCGATGACCTGGGACGCATCGTCATCCCCATCGACATCCGCCGCAGCATGAACATCAGGGACGGCGATCCCCTGGAAATCTTCGTCGACAAGGGCGGCGAGGTCATCCTCAAGAAGTACTCGGCCATCGCCGACCTGGAGGAGATGGTGTCCGGCATCGCCCAGTCGCTGGCCGACAAGACCGGCCTGGTCGCCATGGTGACGGACCGTGACCAGGTGGTCACCGTGGCCGGTGCCCCGTCGCGTGAGTTCGTGAACAAGCCCGTGGGATCCGTGGTCTACCAGGCCATGGATGAGCGGCAGGTCCTCCATTTCACCGGGGACCGTCACCGCCACCCGGGGCCGCTGGTGGGTGCCGACGAAGACAGCCCGTGTCCCTTCTACAGTGAGGTCATCGCGCCCATCGTGGTCGGGGGCGACCCGGTGGGAGCCGTGATCATCGCCTCCCGCGAGCCAGGCCGGGATACGGGAACCCTCGAGCTGAAGATGGCCGAGATCGCCGCTGGCTTCATCGCGCGCCACCTGGAGGAGTAAGGACCGCACCCGAAGTCCCCGGGTCGTCACGAGCCTCCGCTTCTCCATGCTTCCACGCCGCACCGGGCGTGGCACCCCGCCCACGACCGGCAGAACGTGCCCGGCGCGGCCATCGGGGCTGCAGCTGGCACTGCCGCCCCTGTCCGCGGCGGCCCGCAGCGGTGACGAGGCCCGCCCCGCATGGACATAAGCGGTAGATTCTGGTATATTGTGGATGTCCGGACGCTCGCC
>k87-41572_pt1 | contig 10174 bp, 10 predicted proteins | sample MGYA00084031_6733416 | MGnify analysis MGYA00084031
CCGCCGAGGGCGAGGCCGGCGGCCGACGTCATGGCGTGCTGCTCGGCGATGCCGACGTCGAAGAAGCGGTCGGGGTAGCGCTCGCAGAACGGGGTGAGACCCGTCGGGCCGGGCATGGCCGCGGTGATGGCGACGACGTCGGGACGGTTCGCGCCCGCCTCGAGCAGTGCCGCGGAGAAGATCGAGGTCCAGTCCTGCGGCGCCACGCTGGTCGGCCGGCCGGTCACCGGGTCGATGATGCCGGTGGCATGCATCTGGTCGGCCTCGTGGTTCTCGGCGTGCGCGTACCCCATCCCCTTTCTGGTGACGGTGTGCACGATGACCGGGCCGCCGTAGTCGTGGGCGTTGCGCAGCGCCGTCTCGACCGCACCGATGTCGTGCCCGTCGACCGGGCCGACGTACTTCAGGCCGAGATCGGTGAACATCGCCTGCGGGCTCAGCAGGTCCTTGAGGCCGCTCTTCATGCCGTGCAGGACTGCATAGGCGGGCTCGCCGACCACCGGGACCTGCTTGACCACGCGGCGGCTCTCGTCGAGGAACCGCTCGTATCCGGGCTGCAGGCGCAGACCGGAGAGGTGACGCGCGAGTCCGCCGATGGTCGGGGCGTAGGAGCGGCCGTTGTCGTTGACGACGATGACGATCGGGCGGTTGGCGGCGGCGATGTTGTTGATCGCCTCCCAGCACATGCCGCCGGTGAGGGCGCCGTCGCCGACCACCGCGACCACGGTGCGGTCGCCCTGGCCGGTCAGCTCGAAGGACTTCGCCAGACCGTCGGCGTAGGACAGCGCCGCCGACGCGTGGGAGGACTCCACCCAGTCGTGCTCGGACTCGGCCCGCTCCTGGTACCCGGTGAGGCCGCCGCGCTGGCGCAGGTGGTCGAAGCCGTCCTTGCGTCCGGTGACGATCTTGTGGACGTAGCACTGGTGCCCGGTGTCGAAGATGATCGGGTCGTGCGGCGAGTCGAAGACGCGGTGGATGCCCAGCGTGAGCTCGACGACGCCGAGGTTGGGCCCGAGGTGCCCGCCGGTCGCCGCCACCTTCTCGATCAGGAAGGCCCGGATCTCGGCGGCCAGGGTCTTCATCTCCGTCTCCGACAGGGACCGGAGATCGGCCGGCGAGTTGATCCGGTCGAGCACACCCATCGTTTCCTCCATCGCGTGACGCACCCGGGTGGAATCCCGGTTCGAAACCGTCGGGGTCGATCCCCCGGTTCATAACCCGTCAGTTTACGGAAGCGTTCGGACCCGTCCCGCGTCGCGGATGGCCCTCCGCCGCCCCGACCGCACCCCGGCCGGGGCGGTCATCGACCCCGGACCAGGCACGCGACCGCCTCCACGTGGTGTGTCAGCGGAAACGCGTCGAAGGCCCGTATCCCGGCGATCCGGTAGCCGGCCCGCGCGAAGAGACCGAGATCACGCGCGAATCGCGCTGCGTCGCACCCGACGTGGACCACGACGGCCGGCTGCGCCGCGGCGATCGCGCCGATCACCTTCTCCCCCGCACCGGTCCGCGGCGGGTCCAGGACGACGATGTCGGGCGTGGCCTCGAGGGCGGCCAGGCAGGCGGCCACCTCGCCGCGATGGGTGGTCAGCGGATGGCCGGCGAAGGTCTGGTCGGCCGCGGCGAGCGCCCCGGCATCGGAGTCGACGACGTGCACCTGTTCCAGCCCGCCGAACCCGTCGGCGTCGAGCAGGGCTCCGGCGAACACCCCGGCGCCGCCGTAGAGGTCCCACGCGATCCGCGGAGCGGCGTCGAGGTGTTCCCGCGCGAACCCGACGACGGTGTCGGCGTAGGTCTGTGGGGCGGCGCGGTGGGCCTGCCAGAAACCCGTGACGGGGATCTGCCACTCGCGTCCGCCGACACGGCGCACGGCGGCGGCGTCGCCCTCGACGACCGTCTGCGCGCGGCGTCCGGTGCGACGCTGCCGGTTCTTCTGGGCGCGACGCCGCGGGTCTCCCCGGCGCACTTCGGTGACCGGGGCGAGTTCGGTGATGTGGCGGACGCCGCCGGTGTCGAGGACCACCGCGAGCTCGGCGTGCGGGGTGAAGCGGCGGGCGGCGAGGTCGTCGACCATTCCCGGCGCGGGTTGCACGCACGCCTCGTGGACGACCCCGGCGCCGCGGAACGCACGCTGTCCGGCGCGACCGGTCCCGTCGACGGCGAGGCGGGTCCGCACCCGCCAGCCGGTGTCGGGGCCGGGCAACCGGCCCACCCCGCGAACGGCGAGCTCGGTGTGGGAGACCGAGGCCTCGTCGAGATGGCCGACGCGGGCCAGCACGTCGAGCAGGACGGCCTGTTTCAGGTTCCGCCCGTGGTCGGGGTCGATGTGCCCGAGGTCGCAGCAGCCGGCACCGGCGGCCGCGGCCGGACACGGCGTCGGCACGCGGTGCGGCGACGGTTCGAGGATCTCGACCGCGTCGGCCCGCCAGTACGAGTCGTGGCGGTCGTCGGTGACCTCGGCGACGACCCGCTCGCCAGGGATCGCGCCGCGCACGAACACCACCCGGCCGTCGGCCCGACCGACCGCCTCCCCGCCGTTCGCCGGCCGGTCGACGGCGACCTCGATCCTTCGTGCAGTCGTGTCCGCGCTCATCGGCGCTCCTCCGTCTCCCCGAGCGCACGGCGCGTCACGCCCGGCGCCATGTACCGCTTGGTGTCCTTGCGCCGGTCGGACGAGCTGAGCTGCCACGGCACCGACGTCACCATCACGCCCGGCTCGAACAACAGGCGCCCCTTGAGCCGCAGGGCGGACTGGTTGTGCAGGATCTGCTCCCACCAGTGACCGACGACGTACTCCGGGATGAACACGGTGACGACGTCGCGCGGGTGTTCGCGCCGCACGCGCCGCACGTAGTCGATGACCGGGCGGGTGATCTCCCGGTACGGCGAGGCGATGACCTTGAGCGGAACCGTGATGTCGCTGGCCTCCCACTCGCTGACCAGGTTTCGGGTGTCGCGGTCGTCGACGTTGACCGTGATCGCCTCCAGCACGTCGGGCCTGGTCGCCCGCGCGTACCGCAGGGCGCGTCTGGAGGCCATGTGCAGGCTCGACACCAGCACGATGGAGTGGGTCCGGCTCGGCAACACGCCCTCGTCCTCGGCCTCGGCCAGCTCCAGCTCGTGCTGGACGCTGGCGTAATGGCGGTGGATCAGCTTCATCAGCGCGAACAGCGCCACCATCGCCAGCACCGCGATCCAGGCGCCGGAGGTGAGCTTGGTGGCCAGCACGACGACCAGCACGGTCCCGGTCAGCAGGAAGGCGATCGAGTTCACGATCCGCGACTGGATCATCCGACGGCGGGCGCTCGGATCGGATTCGGTGCGCAACAGCCGGGACCAGTGACGCACCATGCCCAGCTGGCCGAGCGTGAAGGACACGAACACCCCGACGATGTAGAGCTGGATCAGAGTGGTCACCTGCGCGTCGAAGGCCACCACGAAGACGATCGCGGCCACCGACAGGAACAGGATGCCGTTGCTGAACGCCAGGCGGTCGCCGCGTGTGTGCAGCTGCCGCGGCAGGTAGCGATCCTGCGCGAGAACCGAACCGAGGACCGGGAACCCGTTGAAGGCGGTGTTGGCCGCCAGCATCAGGATCAGGGCGGTGACCACCACGACGAGGTAGAAGCCCGCGGGGAAGGAGTCGAACACCGCCCGCGCGATCTGGGCGATCATCGACTTCTGCTGGTAGCCGTCCGGTGCGCCGACGAGGTCGGCGGCCGGGTCCATCACGTACTTCGCGCCGATCTCCTGCGCGAGGACCACGATGCCCAGCAGCAGGGTGATCGACAGCGCTCCGACCATCACCAGTGTCGTCGCCGCGTTGCGCGACTTCGGTTTCCGGAACGCCGGGACGCCGTTGCTGATCGTCTCCACGCCCGTCAGCGCCACGCACCCGGAGGAGAACGACCGGGCGACGATGAACACCAGGGCCAGGCCGGTCAGGTCACCGTCGTCGGCTCGGATCCCGAAATCGGCTGTCTCCGAACGGACCTCCTCCCCCAGGACGAAGATCTCGGTGAACCCCCAGACGAGCATGGCGAACACGCCGATGATGAACGCGTAGGTCGGCAGTGCGAGCAGCGCCCCGGACTCCTTGATGCCGCGCAGGTTGATCGCCGCGAGGACGACGATCGCGCCGACGCAGAACCAGACCTTGTGGTCGTCGACGAAGCCGACCGCCGACCCGATGTTCTCCGCGGCTGCGGTCACCGAGACGGCCACGGTCAGCACGTAGTCGACGAGCAGGGCGCTGCCGACGGTGAGGCCCGCGTTCGGCCCCAGGTTCAGGGTGACGACCTCGTAGTCGCCGCCACCCGACGGGTAGGCGTGCACGTTCTGGCGGTAGGCGGCGACCACGACCGCGAGCACCACCGCGACCGCAACGGCCACCCACGGGGTGAACACCAGCGCCGACAGGCCCGCCACCGACAGGACGAGGAAGATCTCCTGCGGCGCGTAGGCCACCGAGCTGATCGCGTCGGACGCGAAGACGGGTAGGGCTATCCGTTTGGGGAGAAGCGTGTGGCCCAACTTGTCGCTGCGGAACGGTCTGCCGAGCAGCAGTCGCTTCGACACCTTGGTGAGGGTGGACACCAGGCAACCCTAGAGCCTCCACCTCACGGCGGGTAGGTTCGACTCGCGGCACCCGAGCCGCGTCACGAGAGGAATGTCGTGCAGGTAGTCATCATGGGTTGCGGGCGCGTCGGCTCGTCGCTCGCCATGGCGATGCAGAAGCGCGGACACGACGTCGCGATCATCGACCGCGACCCCTCCGCCTTCGCCCGGCTGGGCTCCGGGTTCGCCGGACGCACCATCGTCGGCGTCGGATTCGACCGGGACATCCTCGTCAAGGCCGGCATCGAGCATGCCGACGCCTTCGCCGCGGTGAGTTCCGGTGACAACTCCAACATCATCTCCGCCCGTGTCGCGCGCGAGACCTTCGACGTCGAGCGTGTGGTCGCCCGCATCTACGACGCCAAGCGCGCCGAGGTCTACGAGCGTCTCGGCATCCCCACCGTCGCCACCGTGCCCTGGACCACCGAGCGTTTCGTGACCGCCCTCGGCGAGACCGCCACGACGGAGTGGCGCGATCCCTCCGGCGGGCTCGCGATCGCGCAGATCGACGTCGACGAGTCGTGGATCGGCGTGACGGTCACCCGGTTCCAGGAGCTGACCGGCGCCCGGGTGGCGTTCCTCAACCGGGTCGGGCGGCCGATCCTCCCCGACGCCAAGACCGTCCTGCAGCAGGACGACGTCGTCTACGGCGCCGTCCTGCTCGACAACCTGAAGTACGCGCGCGAGGTCGCCGCGAAACCGTTCTGGCAGGAGGAGTCGTGAAGGTCGCCATCGCCGGGGCCGGCGCGGTCGGGCGTTCGATCGCCCGTGAGTTGCTGACCAACGCCCACGAGGTCACGCTGTTCGAGCGCAAGGCCGACCACATCGACCCGGACTCGGTGCCGGGCGCGTCGTGGATCCTCGCCGACGCCTGCGAGCTGTCGCGTCTGGAGGAGGCGCAGCTGCAGACCTTCGACGTGATGATCGCCGCCACCGGCGACGACAAGGCCAACCTCGTCGTCAGCCTGCTGGCCAAGACCGAGTTCGCCGTGAACCGCGTGGTGGCCCGGGTCAACGACCCCCGCAACGAATGGTTGTTCGGGGAGGACTGGGGAGTCGACGTCGCGGTGTCCACGCCGCGGCTGCTCGCCTCGCTGGTGGAGGAGGCGGTGTCGGTCGGCGACCTGGTCCGCCTGATGACGTTCCGTCAGGGCCAGGCCAACCTGGTGGAGCTCACGCTCCCGTCGAACACCCCGCTGGCCGGCAAGCCGGTGCGCAGGCTCGAACTCCCCCACGACGTCGCGCTGGTGACGATCCTGCGGGGCGGACGGGTCATCGTGCCGCAGTCCGACGACCCGATCGAGGGCGACGACGAACTGATCTTCATCGCGCCCGAGGAGGCCGAGGGCGCGCTCTACGAGGCGATGAAGATCGCGCGCTGAACCCGGTCGAGCGCCGCTCAGGCCTCGACGGAGTGTTCCTCGCGGACGGCGCGGCGGACGAGCAGGATCGTCGCGAGCACGACGAGCGCCGTCAGCGGCCACCCCATCGCGATGCGGGTGACCGCGAGCCACCCGGTCGCGCCGGCGTCGTACAACTCGGACTGGGTGAGATAGCGCGCGAGGAAGACCAGCGCCCACAGCGCGGTCGCGATGTCGTAGGCGCGCAAGGTCGGCCGATGGCGGCGCCATGCGGTCCCCTCGCCGTTGACGAGGTGCCAGGCCACGCCGATCAGCGGCCACCGGACGAGGATGGACCCGGCGAACAGGATCGCGTACGCGAGGGTGGTCCAGATCCCGAACAGGAAGTACCCCTTCGCGTCACCGACGCGGTGGGCGATGAACACGCAGATCGCGACGCCCAGCAGACCCGACAGCGCCGGGGTGAGGCGCTCGCGGCGCAGCAGCCGCACCGCGAAGATCCCGACGCCGACCACCAGCGCGGCGATTATGGCGGCCCGCAGGCCGAAGAAGGAGTTGACGGGCACGAACACCACCACCGGGATGGTGGAGTAGATCAGCCCGGAGACGCCGCCCATCTGTTCGAGAACCGTGGGCGCCGCCACCTCCGGCTCGGTGTCCGGCGCGGGATCGGGTCCGCTCGTCACAGGCCCGTTCTCGTCGTGGAGGGGGCGTTGCTGGGACTCGTCGGTCCCGGGATCGAAGGTCACTCGTCGGTGCCCTGCAATTCGTAGTACGGGTTGAAGATCACCTTGTGGCCGTCCTGGACGGCGACGCGGCCCCGCACGGTCAGCTTGCGGCCGGGTTCGAGTCCGGCGATCCGGTTACGGCCCAGCCACTTCAGCAGCACGACGTCGGTCCCGTCGAAGAACTCCGCCTTCACCCCCGCCTTCGCGGCGCGGGAGCAGGTCTCGACCGCGCGGAGCTCACCGTGCATGGTGACCTCGTCGCCGCGCGCGCAATCCGACGCGCGTTGAGCGCCGGTCGCCTTGGATTCCTCGGCGATGCGTTCGGCGTCGACGTCCCCGAGGTCCTCGGTCAGCCGACGGGTCAGTCGCTTGAGATAGCCGGCTGTGGGCATCCCAACCTCCCAGGTGTTTCGGTCGGCACCGTGACCCACGCGGGCGGCGCCGGCGCCACCGAACACATGATCGGTGACTGCCCGCCAGCGTAGACCCGGTGTCGGCCGGTGACAATGTCGACGGCCGGGCCCCGGCCCCCGACGGGCGGAGCCCCTCTGACCCCGTCCGGAGGACACCTCCGGCCCGGTCCTGAGGACACCCTAGGGCATGATCGTCGCGTGCCGATCACCGACGCCCCGACCGGAAGGCCGCCCGAGCCCGCGGCACTCGTGGCGATTCCCGGAACCGGTTCCGACGCCGATCACGTCACCCGGGCGTTCGGACCGGCCGCACGCTCGCTGGGGGTCGACCTCATCGCCCTCGAACCGACGGCGTCGCTGATCGCAGGTCACGTGGCGGGGCTGGAACGCGCCGCCGCCGAGCACGGCCGGATTCTGGTCGGCGGGGTGTCGATCGGCGCGGCGATCGCCGTGGACTGGGCGCTGCGGGCAGGTGGCGCAGGATGCGCCGGGGTGTTCGCCGCACTGCCGGCCTGGAGCGGTGCTGCCGACGCCGCGCTCGCGGCGGCAAGCGCACGCGCCACCGCCGACGCCCTCGAGGCCGAGGGGCTCGAGGCGACGATCGCGGCGATGGCGGCCGGCAGCCCCGACTGGCTGGCCGTGGAGTTGTCGCGGTCGTGGCGACGCCTGTACCCCGCGCTCGTCGGCCAGCTCCGCGAAGCGGCGTCGTACACGGCACCCACTCTCGGGCGGATCGCGACCCTCGAGGTGCCCCTGGCGATCGTGGCGGCCGACGACGACCCGATCCATCCGCTCGCCGTGGCGCGTGCATGGCGTGACGCGGCACCGCGAGCGGCGCTCGTCGAGGTGACCCTCGAGGGCTGGGGCCGCGAGCCCGCCCTGCTGGGCGACAGTTGCGCGGCGGCCTACCGGGGTCTCAGGGGCTCATAGCCGCTCGCCGGTTGACACTCGCCGGGGTCCGCACCCGGACGGGTCACCGACGGCGGAAGAACCGCTGCATCGCCGAGCCCGACGACGGCGGCAGCGGCGGCTCCTCGTCGGCGGCGGGGTCGGCGGCCGCAGGCGCTCCGGTGTCACCGACGGCACCTGAGGCATCGTCGCCGAGCACGGTGGCGCCCGCCGCCTGGGCGGGCGCGCCGCCGGTCTCGGGTGCCTGCGGCACCTGTCCCGTGGCCTCGGCGGGCTGTCCCTCCTGGTCGCCGAACATCTGTTGCCGGGCTGCGGCGACCTGATCGGCGAGCACCGGCGGCAGGACGATCGGCAGCGGGTCGCGCGGCGGGTAGGGCTCGGAGCCGCGACGCACCACGGTCTCGGCGAGCACGGCCCGGCTGAGGCGGGCGAGGTCGTCCGCGGCCTCGGTGGGCCCGCTGCCCACGCACCGAACGAGCCAGCGCGGACCGTCGACGCCGATGAAACGATGGGTCGCGCCGTCGGCCTCGGCGACCACCTCGCGTCCCCAGTGACCGTCCTCGACGCTGGTGGCGGCCCCGCTGTCGCGCAGCGACTCGGCGAGCTCGCGCACCACCTCCCGCCACAGTCCCGGGGTCTTGGGGGCGGCGAAGGCGCTCACCGAGATCCGACCGATCGGGGTGACGAGATAGACGTTCTGGGGCTGGTGGTCCTCCGACATCTCGACGGTGACCTGGCCGCCCTCGACGACCGGGACGAGGACCGACCCCAGGTCGAGATGCGAGTTCTCCAGCTCCCGGGGATCGGTCTCCAGAGCATCGATGTCGTAGGGACCGCGAGCCTCGCCGACCCGCAGCCCGTCGGAGGTGTTGTTCGTCATCGCCTACTCCTCGTCGCCGGCATCACGTCATGAACATTAATCGACGTGTGCCCGGCGACCTCCGTCGTGCGATCTCAACCCAGGATGGCGTGTCCGCCGCTCGAGCCGTAGCCGCCCTCGCCGCGGCTCGTCTCGTCGAGTTCGTCGACCTCCACGAACTCCGGGAGCTCGACGCGCTGCACGATCAGCTGCGCGATCCGATCCCCGCGGGAGATGGTGATCGACTGCTCGGGGTCGAGGTTGATCAGGCACACCTTGATCTCGCCGCGGTATCCGGCGTCGATGGTTCCCGGCGTGTTGACGATCGACAGGCCGGCGCGGGCCGCCAGCCCGGAGCGCGGATGGATGAGCCCGACGGTGCCGTGCGGCAGCGCGATCGCGATGCCGGTGCCGACGAGCTGCCGGCGGCCGGCGGGGAGTTCGAGGTCGATCGCCGAACACAGATCGACTCCCGCGTCCCCGGGATGGGCGCGGGTCGGCAACGGCAGATCGGGGTCGAGGCGTCGTACCGCGATGGGCGGCAGAGGGGGGAGATCTGAGGTCACGCACGCAGACTACGCTGACGCGAGTGAGCGCACCTCATCCAGACAGCAACGGCGGCGCCGACCTCTACGACGAACGACTGGTCGTCCCCTCGTGGTGGTGGTTGGCCGCAGTGGTCGTGACCGGGGTCGTCGGCTACGAGATCCAGCTGTCGGCGCACGGCAGCAAGTGGAGCATCATCGGCTACGTCGCCACCGCGTTCATCGCGGTCATGCTCCTGATCTCCATGAGCCGCACCCGCATCCGGGTGACCGCCGACGGCGAGCTGCACGCGCACCGCGCCCGGCTCCCCCGCTCGGTCATCGCCCGCGGGGCGACCGTCCCGCCGAGCGCGAAGTCGGCGGCCCTCGGGCGCCAGCTGGACCCAGCCGCCTATCTCGTGCACCGCTTCTGGGTGAAGACCATGGTGTTGCTCGTCCTCGACGACCCGGACGACCCCACGCCGTACTGGCTGGTGTCCACGCGCCACCCGGAGAAGGTCCTCGAGGCGCTCGGCCTGTCCGACGCCGCCGCCGACCGGCCGGAACCGCGGGCCTAGCCGGCTCCGGTCCCGACCGAGATCTGGCATGTGAAGCGGCGCTCCCGCTCCCCTGCCGACAGACGACCAGACCCGAAGGCGACAAAAAGGGGCCGCGCCGCATGGCGCAGGCCCCTCGTCGTCGGTCCGGTCGATCAGGCGCAGTCGACGCAGATCAGCTGGTTGCCGTTCTCCTCGGCCAGCCG
>k87-82019_pt1 | contig 10168 bp, 7 predicted proteins | sample MGYA00084031_6733416 | MGnify analysis MGYA00084031
ACCCCCGCCCGGGCGCGCCGCCCCTGGTAGAAGCATGGGCATGGCCATCGAGACCGCACAGTTCTCCGTCGACCGTCCCGGACGCTTCATGGGCGTCGACCTCGAGGTGAGTGACGACGGGTCGCTCTCGATCAGCCAGCCGGTGGGACCGCACCTGTTCGACCACCGCGGGCAGATCACGCTGTCGTCCATCGGGGTCTTCTGCGACTTCGCGGCGGCCGCGCCTGCCGGTCTCGCTCGGCTCGCGGAGACCGGGGAGCGCCCGCAGGGGGTGCTGTCGCATCTGGACGCCTCCCTCGCCCACCCCTTCCCCGTCTCGGGCACCGTCTCCGGGCACGGACGCAGCCTGTTCTACGACGACGCGACCGGGCTGTCGCGCACCGAGGTCCTCGCCGACGACGGCACCCTCGTCGCGCACGTGGTGGCCCGGTCGGTCGTGGTCGGCCGCGGAGCCGTCGACACCGGCACCGCGGAGGACGACGACGTCCTGGTCCGCGACGAGCCGGAACCGTGGATCGACCCGGCCGTCCTGGCCGAGATGCCCGGCCTCGACGTCGTGGCCGGCATCGCCGCGGGCACGCTGCCGCGCGGCCCCCTCGCCGGGCTGCTGGGCCTCGAGGTGACGTCCGCCGAGCGCGGCGACGTCCGGGCCCGACTGACGCCCCGCCCGTGGACGGTCAACATCATCGGCTCGGTGCAGGGCGGTGTGCTCGTCTCGATCGCGGAGACCGTCACCGGGCTGGCGGCGCAGACCCTGACCGGCATCGGTCAGCGGTACCGGCTGCTCGAGATCGGCCTCGACTACCTGCGTTCACCCGCCGTGCCCGGCGACGCCGTCGAGGTCCACAGCCGGGTGATCCGCGCGGGACGTCGCCTCGCCTCGATCGAGACGGTGCTGCACGCCGCCGACGGCACGGTGTACGTGCGGGGCCACGCGAACGTCCAGCTGGTCGCCTCCGCCTGAGCGACCGCCCGGGGGACGGTCAGGAGGCCTGCCGCGCGACCGTCACGGCGGCCGCACCGAGCCGCGGGAACCGTCCGTCGGAGATCGTGGTGAACGCGTTGCCCATGCGGTTGGTGACGAACGCGATCGACAGTCCGGTCTCCACGTCGGCGAACGCTCCCGACCCGCCGAACCCGAAGTGGCCGACCGAGCGGAGCGGCTGCCGGCGCAGCGCCACCCAGCCGGGGTGGTAGCCGAGCCGCCAGTTGGGCCGGATCCCGAGCACGTAGTCGCGTTGCCGGGTCTGCACCTCGAGCAGCTGCTCGACGGTGTCCTCCTTCAGCAGCCGCACGCCGTCGAGGGTGCCGCCGTTGGCGATCGCGCCGTACATGCGGGCCAGGGACCGGGCAGTGAACACCCCGTTCCAGCCGGGCATCACCGCGTCGTGCGCGCGGGGACTGCGCATGAGCTCGTCGAATCCCTCGGCCATCCCGGCCTCGGCGAGTCCCCGCACACCGGGCGCCCGGGAGAGCACCGCCGAGGTCGTGCTCCACGGGGTGGGCAGGAAGTTGACCTTGGGGAAGATCCGGGCCAAGCGGTGCCGCTGGTTCTCGGGTACGTGGTACCAGAACTCCTCCACCCCGAGCGGCTCGGCGATCTCCGTGCGCACGAGTTCCTGGAAGGGGGTGCCCGACGCGCGGGAGGCGACCTCGGCGACGAGATTGCCGTAGGTGACGGCGTGGTAGCCCGGGCCGCGGAGGCGGCGCGGGTCGGGTACGGCAGCGGCCAGGGCGTCGGCGACGGCCTTCGAGTCGAGCAGGCCGTCGCGGCCGGGCACGAGACCGCGGGCCCGGTGCAGACCCGCCCGGTGCGACATCAGCTCGCGGAGGGTGATGGTCTCCTTGCCCGCCGCCGCGAACTCCGGCCAGTACTCGGCCACGGGCGCGTCGTAGTCCAGCAGGCCGCGTTCGGCGAGCCGGTGCACGACGGTGCTGGCCACGCCCTTGCCGGTGGAGAACGACAGCACGATGGTGTCGCGGTTCCACCGCTTGTCGCGGCCCGACCAGCCTGCCCAGATGTCGAGGACGGGTTCGCCGTGCAGATAGCAGGCGAGGGCCGCCCCGCCCTGGCTCGGCTTGTAGAACATCCGGAAGAACAGATCCGCGACCGGCATGAATCGGGGATCCACCAGCATCTGTGTCGACGGAATCGATGGTGTCGACGGTCTCGCTTCCGCCGGGGAACCTTCGGTCATGGGGCCGATGTTAAGAGCATGTGAACTCTTTCGTGGGCGTTCCCCGACTTCTGCGGCCATCCTGTGCTCGGGCTTCTGCGCGCCCACCCCATCCGGTGTAAGGATGAGGAGCATGACCCTCGCGCAGAACTCGGAGATCCGCTCCGGCATCGACCTCGGACACGTCGACGAGCGGGTCCGCCCCCAGGACGACCTCTTCGAACACGTCAACGGCCGGTGGCTCGCCGAACACGAGATCCCCGCCGACCGCGCGCTCGACGGCGCCTTCCGCACGCTCGCCGACAAGGCCGAGATCGACGTGCGGACCATCATCGAGGAGGCCGCGGCCTCCGGGGCGGAACCGGGCTCCGACGCCCAGAAGATCGGCGACCTGTTCACCTCCTTCATGGACACCGCGACCATCGAGGCCGCCGGTCTCGATCCGATCCGCGGTGAATTGGACGCCGTCGCCGGTGCGGCCGATCGCGCCGCCCTCGCCGCCGCACTCGGCCGGTTGCAGCGTGTCGGCGTGACGGGCGCGCTGGCGCACTACGTCGACACCGACTCGAAGAACTCCGAGCGGTACCTGATGCACGTCACCCAGGGAGGCCTCGGCCTGCCCGACGAGTCGTACTACCGCGAGGAGCGCTACGCCGAGATCCGCGAGCAGTACGCCGCGCACATCGCCCGCATGTTCACGCTCGCCGAGCTGCCCTACGACGCCGCGAAGGTGGTGGCGCTCGAGACGAAGCTCGCCGCGGGCCACTGGGACGTCGTCAAGCGCCGCGACGCCGACCTGAGCTACAACCTCGTCACCCTCGACTCGCTGCTGTCCGATCTGCCGCAGTTCGACTGGACCGGCTGGATCACCGCGACCGGCGCGACCACCGAGCAGTGGGCCGAGATCGTGGTGCGGCAGCCGAGCTTCCTCGAGTCGTTCGCGGCGCTGTGGGCCGACGAGGACCTCGACGACTGGAAGGCCTGGGCGTCGTGGCGGGTGCTGCGGGCGCGGGCGCCCTATCTGTCCGAGGCGTTCGTCGACGAGGACTTCGCGTTCTACGGGCGCACCCTCACCGGCACGCAGGAGATACGGGCCCGCTGGAAGCGGGGTGTGTCGCTGGTGGAGAACCTGCTCGGTGAGGCCGTGGGCCGGCTCTACGTCGAGCGTCACTTCCCCGCCGAGGCGAAGACCCGCATGCAGGTGCTGGTCGACAACCTCATCGAGGCGTACCGCCGGTCGATCACCGACCTGGAGTGGATGAGCCCGGCCACGCGCGAGGCCGCGCTGCGCAAGCTCGAGAAGTTCACCCCGAAGGTGGGCTATCCCGACAAGTGGCGCGACTACTCGGCCGTCACCGTCACCCCGGACGACGTGGTGGGCAACTACCGCAGCGGCTACGCCGCCGAGTACGACCGCGATCTCGCCAAGCTCGGCGGTCCGGTCGACCGGGACGAGTGGTTCATGACCCCGCAGACCGTCAACGCTTACTACAACCCGGGCATGAACGAGATCGTCTTCCCCGCAGCGATTCTCCAGCCACCCTTCTTCGATCTGCACGCCGACGACGCCGCGAACTACGGTGGTATCGGCGCGGTGATCGGGCACGAGATCGGGCACGGCTTCGACGATCAGGGCGCGAAGTACGACGGCGACGGCAATCTCGAGAACTGGTGGACCGATTCCGACCGCGAGGAGTTCGGCAAGCGCACCGCCGCGCTCATCGCCCAGTACGACGAGTTCGAGCCGAAAGCCCTTCCGGGACACCACGTCAACGGCAGCTTCACGATCGGTGAGAACATCGGCGATCTCGGTGGCCTGTCGATCGCGTTGAAGGCCTACGAGATCGCGCTCGACGGCAAGCCCGCCCCGGTCATCGACGGGCTCACGGGCCTGCAGCGGGTGTTCTTCGGCTGGGCGCAGGTGTGGCGCACCAAGGTTCGCGACGAGGAGGCCCTGCGGCGCCTCGCCGTCGACCCGCACTCGCCGCCGGAGTTCCGATGCAACGGCGTGATCCGGAACATCGACGCCTTCTACGAGGCGTTCGACGTGAAAGAGGGCGACGGCCTGTATCTCGCACCGCCGGAGCGCGTGAAGATCTGGTGATCCACGACGTACTGCGGCCTCGGTTCCGATTCGGGACCGAGGCCGCAGTCGTAGGGGCGCAGCCGGGAAAGGTCGGTCAGCCGAGGTGCCCCGAGGGGACCGGGATGCCGCGGGCGTGGAACCACGGGATCGGGTCGACCTTGACACCGCCCGGCTGCCACACCTCGTAGTGCAGGTGCGGGCCGGTGGACTGGCCGCGATTGCCCATCAGGGCGATCTGCTCGCCGGCACGGACGTGCTGACCGACCGACACGAGCGACCGGTCGATGTGACCGAAGACGCCGATGGTGCCGTCGTCCTGCGCGACCCGCACCCACAGGCCGAAGCCGGAGGCGGGGCCGCTCTCGATCACGACGCCGTCGGTGACGGCGAGGATGGGCGTGCCGATCGCGTTGGCGATGTCGATGCCGTTGTGGTTGGTGCCCCAACGCGGGCCGAAGCCGGACGACAGGACACCCGCGGCGGGGAAGAACAGGGCGGGGCGGCGCGCGGCCTCCTCGCGGGCGGCCCGCTCGGCGGCCTCGCGGGCGATGCGGTCGGCCTCGGCCTGCCGGGCGGCGATCTCGTCGGCGATGCGCCGGGCCTCGCGGTCGGCGGCCCGCTGCAGCTTCTCGGTGTAGTGCGAGGGGTCGAGTCCGGCGACCTTCAGCACCTGCGGTGCGGTCGACAGGCTCTCGCCGGCGCCGGTCCAGGCGGCTCCGGTCTCGACGCGGGCCGGCCGGTCGGCGGCGTGCGCGAGGGTGGTACCGGCGACGGTCACCGCACTCGTGAGGACGGCGACGGCCATCCACTTGCCGGCACGCCCCACACGGCGGCGCAGCTCGGCGGCTTGTCGAGCGGATGCTGATTCAGGGTTTCGGTTCACGGGAACTTCCTCCGGTACGGGCCCGTTAGTAACGAACGGGTCACGATTCCGTCACAGAGTACTTCGAAGCCGAAGAATGTCGGCGTGTCGATTTGACAGAAAACCGACCAATCGATCACAAACCATGCCCTGTTGGCCCCACAGGCGTCACACGAGCCCCACGGGGGATCAGCCCTTTCGCGAACCGGGTCACAAAAGTGTGATGCAGGTCATGCCGTCGTCCTGCGCTGCAGGTCGAATCGCAGCCCGAAATTGTCGAATGTCGCGGGCAACGGACGTGCCGGATCGGGCTTCGTCTCCGAGATCACCGCGAACTCCCCCGAGCGGAGCAGACATGCCAGGAAGGTGCTCGCGGTGAACAGGACGATGCTGCGCCCCGGGCACATCGTGGGGCCGGCGCTGAACGGCACGAGGGCCGGGTACTGCTCGGCCCGCCCGTCGAGCCAGATCTCCGGTTCGAAGGTGTGCGCGAACGGCAGGTCGCCGGCGCGGTGGAAGGCCGACGACAGGATCACGAAGCCCGTGCCCGCGGGAATCGTCGCAGCACCCCAGGTCGTCTCCTCCACCGAGTCGCGCAGGATCACCGGGGTCGTCGGCCACAACCGCGTGGTGTCGAGGACGCAGGCGCGCAGATAGTCGTAGGGCTGCGGGGTGCCGGGTTCGGTGCCGGCGAGTTCGGCCTCGGCGCGGAGCCGCTGCTCGGGGTGGGTGGACAGCACGGCCAGGGTGCGGGCGGTGACCATGCCCGCCGCGTCGAAGGCGAACAACCAGTGCGGCATCTGCCCGATCGGGTCCACCGAGGCGGGAGCGGCGAGGTCGCGGACGACCCCGGCCAGGCTCCCCGGCGGTGCCGCGGTGACGTGCCGGTGCAGGTTCTGGGTGAACCGGTCGCGCAGGCGGCGCCGCAGTGGGTGCGCGAACGACCAGTTGCCGTTCGACCGCAGCGTCCAGAGCTGGTCGGTGATGCTCTCGTCGTCCCGGGCGGCATCGCCGAAGGCGAGCCGCCGCACCAGCCGCCACCGGGCGCGGACGATATCGGTGCCGTCGAGTTCCCCGCGGGAGCGTGCGTCGGCGAACAGCGCCTGCGCCTCCTCCTCGACGACCGGCGCCCACACAGCGGCCAGGTGGTGCAGGGCGTGTTCCGGTTCGAGCGCGGACTCGTTGAACGCCCGCCGCTGCGCGCGGATGTCGCCGCGGGAGATCAGCACCCCGTTCGGCTGGAAGGGGCTCAGCGCCGCCAACAAGGAGAAGGTGGCGGCGGTGAACGAGGCCGTGTCGGTGCGCAGGATCCGGTCGACGTCCTCGGGGGTGAGCACGATCGCCAGGGTGTGGCCGGGGATCGGCACGACGAGCGGGCCGTCCCCGTGGCGGGACCGCAGCTCGGCGACGAGGCGGACGACGGCGGCGTCGGACTGTCCCTTCTCGAGCAGTTTCATCGCCCACCGGCGCCGGGCGATCGGCCCCACCGCCACGAACGGCACTGCGACCTGTCCGAGCAGGCGTGCGGCATCGGTGGGCGAGACGGTCGTAGCGGGCACTGTCGCTCCTGGGGCCGGGTTCGTCGGGTTCCCCGGGAGGATCCCCGGCGGGGCGGCGTCCAAACGTTCCACCGGCGCCGGAACACATCGTTCCGTCCGGAATGTTTCGTCCGCTCACCTTCGGGGTAATCCGCGGGGCATCGAACGCGACGCCAGGGGGAAGAACGTGAAGAACCGTTCCGCCGAGCACACTCCGGACTCCCATGCAGGACCTCCGGACCAGGTACGACGCGCCATCGGCGCATCGGCGATGGGAAATTTCACCGAGTGGTTCGACTACGGGGTGTACGCCTATACGGCCACCTACATCGCCGACGCGTTCTTCCCCGGTGATCTCGAATCCGCCACCCTGCTCACCCTGGGTGTCTTCGCAGTGTCGTTCCTCGTGCGGCCGCTGGGCGGCATGGTGTGGGGCCCGCTCGGCGACCGGCTGGGCCGCCGGCAGATCCTGGCTCTGACGATCCTGCTGATGGGTGGCGCGACGGTGCTGCTCGGCATGGTTCCGACCTACGCGACCATCGGATTCTGGGCGCCCCTGCTGCTCGTGCTGTTGCGCATGATCCAGGGGTTCTCGACCGGTGGTGAATACGGTGGGGCCGCAACCTTCATGGCCGAGTACTCCCCCGACCGCAAACGCGGGTTCTACGGCAGCTTCCTCGAATTCGGGACGCTGGGCGGTTTCTCGTTCGGTGCCGCGCTCGTGCTGCTGGTCGATCTGCTGTCGACCGACGCGTTCATGGCGACCTGGGGCTGGCGACTGCCGTTCTTCGTCGCGGGTCCGCTCGCCCTCGTCGGTCTGTATCTGCGGTCGAAGCTCGACGAGACCCCGGTCTTCCGGGAACTCGAGGAGAAGCACCAGGAGGAGAGCAGTTTCGGGGCGGAGTTCAAGGATCTGCTCACCCGCTACTGGCGTCCGATCCTGAAGCTGATGGGTCTGGTCATCGCACTGAACGTCTGCAACTACACGCTGCTGAGCTACATGCCGACCTACCTGCAGAACCGCATCGGATTGACGAGCACGTCCGCGCTGATCCTGGTGCTGATCGGTCAGCTCGCGATGATGGCGGTCATCCCCTTCTCCGGCGCGCTGTCGGACCGGATCGGCCGTAAACCGTTGTGGGCCATGTCGCTCGGCGGCCTGTTCGTCCTCGCGATCCCGATGTACATGCTGATGGCGGTCGGATTCGGTTGGGCGATCCTCGCCTTCGTGGTCCTGGGCCTGCTCTACGTGATGCAGCTGTCGACGATCTCGGCGACCTTCCCGGCGATGTTCCCCACGCAGGTGCGGTTCGCCGGCTTCGCGATCTCCTACAACGTCTCGACGTCGATCTTCGGCGGGACGGCTCCGGCGGTCAACGAGTGGATGGTGGAGAAGACGGGCAACGACCTGGTGCCCGCCTTCTACATGATGGGGGCCTGCGCGGTGGGTCTGGTCGCGCTCTACTTCGTGGCGGAGACGGCCGGTGCATCGCTGCGTGGTCGCGGTATCCCCGGCGTGGACACCGCGGCGCATCCCACCGGCCTGACCCACGCCCGCGCCCACGCCGACGCGACACGGTGACCGAGGCGACAGTCACCCGGGAGTCGATTACTAAACCAGATTGATAAATCTGGTTGTATATTCGTACGGGTGGAGACGCCCGACGGAAACCTCGCCCAATCCCTGCGTGAAGCCCTGCGGCCGCTGTGGCGGCGACTGAACGCGAACAAGACGCTCTCCATGGGCAAGATCGACGTGCTCGCCCGCCTGGAACGCGGTCCCGCCACCTCGGCGGACCTCGCGACCGCCGCGCGGATCAGCCCGCAGGCCATCGCCACCGCGGTACGCGAGCTCGAGAGCCTCGGCCTCGTCGGCCGCACCCCCGACGACCGCGACCGGCGGCGGGTGTGGATCGAGCTCACCGAGGCCGGACGGGAACGCCTGGCCCAGGAGCGCGCGATCGGCAACGCCTGGCTCGAACAGGCCCTCACCGAGCAGCTGACCCCGGAGGAGCAGAAGCTCCTCGCCTCGGCCGTCCCGCTGCTGCGCAAGCTGACGGGCGGTGCCGCCGGTGAGTGAGCCCTCCACCCGGCCCCGGCTGGTACCCGCACTCGTCTACACGGCCCTGACCAGTGCGATCGTCAGCTCCCTCGGCATGCTGCTGGTGCCCACCGTCGCGCAGGAGTTCTCGGTCACCGTCAGCGCCGCGCAGTGGATGCTCACCATCAACCTGCTCGTCGGCGCCGTCGCCACCCCGATCATGGGACGGCTGAGCGACGGCCCGCACAAGAAGCGGCTGCTGCAGTGGTCCCTCGCCACCATCCTGGTGGGCTCGCTGATGGCCGCGTGCGCCCCGAACTTCGCCGTCTTCCTCCTCGGGCGCGCCCTGCAGGGCCTGTCCTACGGCATCGTGCCGGTGACCATCGCCCTGGCCCGGCGGTATCTGGACGAGGAGAAGGTGCGGCCGGGCATTTCGAGCCTGTCGGTCACCGTCTCCACCGGTCTCGGTCTCGGCTATCCGCTCACCGGCATCCTCGCGAGCGTCACCGGGTTCCGCGTCGCCTTCGGCTTCGCCGTGGTCTTCCTGATCTCCGCCTCGGTCGTGGTGTGGCGGATCGTCCCGGACGGACCCGACCTGCGCGGTCTCCGCACCCGGTTCGACCTCCCCGGCGCCGTTCTGCTCGGCAGCGGCCTGTCGGCGCTGCTGCTGGCCGTCAGCGAGGGGTCGGGCTGGGGCTGGACCTCGGCGTGGACCCTCGGGTGCTCGGCCGCGGCCGTCGTCCTGCTGACCGGATGGGCCGTCGCCGAACTACGCATCCCGAACCCGCTGGTGAACCTGCGGGCGGTCCGCACCAAGGACGTGCTGCTCGCCAACGGCACCGCCATCGGGCTCGGCGCCGCGATGTACATCGGGATGTCGGTGGGCAGTCTGGTCGCGCAGTCGCCGACCTCCACCGGCTACGGCATCGCACTGCCGTTGTTCTGGGCCGGCTTCGTCGTGCTGCCGCTGTCGGTCGGCAGCTTCGGTGCCAACCGCGTGGTGCGCCGTCTCGCCCGTCGCATCCGGCTGACCACCCTGCTCCCCCTCGGCGCCGGCGTCATGACGATCTCCGCCGTCCATCTGTGGCTCGAACACGACCGGCTGTGGGAGATCCTGATCGGGATGTTCCTGTTCGGCGTCGGCACCGGCACGACCTACGCGGCGATGCCCGCCCTCATCGCGCGGAGCGTGGCGGACACCGAACTCGGCAGCGCCGTCAGCTTCAACCAGGTACTCCGCACGGTCGGTGGCGCCTTCGGCAGCGCCCTGTCCGGTGCGGTTCTCGCCGCGCACATGGCCGGCGACGGGCACCCCACCGACTCCGGCATCACGCTCGCGTTCGCGCTCGGGGCGCTCGGCAGCGCGGTCGTCTTCGCCGCCCTCGCGGTCAACTGGATCCGCACCCGCAGACCAAGATCGAACACAGGAGTCACCCCCACTCCCATGTGACCACTCACAAGTCC
>k87-246777_pt1 | contig 10167 bp, 7 predicted proteins | sample MGYA00084031_6733416 | MGnify analysis MGYA00084031
CATGCGGCGCTGGACGGCGTCGGCGAGGACGGCGTTGACGGAGCCGAGGTCGTGCTCCATGCGCGCGACCTTCTTGGCCACGCGGGAGAGGAACTCCAGGTCGGCCTCGTAGGAGCCGGCCTGGGCCTGCTGCCAGCCGGCGCCGATGAAGTGGGTGATCTCGGGGTCGTTCTTCTGGCCCCAGCGGTCGATGCGGCCGATGCGCTGTTCGAGCTTGTTGGGGTTGAAGGGGATGTCGTAGTTGATCAGGCGGTGGCAGTGGTTCTGGAGGTCGATGCCCTCGCCGGCGGCGTCGGTGGCCAGGAGGATGCGGACCCTGCCCTCCTCGCGGGAGGGGTCGGCCTGGAAGCCGAGGCGGATGCGCTCGCGGTCCGCGGCCGACAGGCCGCCGTGCAGGCGCTCGACCCGGCCGCCGTCGGTGAGCTGCTCCTGCTGGAGGAGGTCGTGCAGCCACTCCTGTGTGTCGCGGTACTCGGTGAACACCACAACGCGTTCGTTGGTCCACCGCTTGCCGTCGGGGCGGCAGATGGCCTTGAGCTCGCGGATCAGGGCCTCCGCCTTGGAGTCGGGTGCCGCCTCGTGGGTGAGGGCCCAGCGCTCCATCTGCTGGAGCAGGCCCAGTTCCCGGCCGTCCTCCGCCGGCGTGAGCGAGGTGGAGCGGGTCAGCGCGTCGTCCTCGGCGTCGACCAGGCCGGTGTCGTCGAGGTCGGCGACAAGGTCGGCGAACTCCTCCAGCCACTCGGGGACTTCGGCCGCGGCCGAGCGGCCCCGTGCGGGGCCGGTGTCCTCCAGGTGGGACAGGTAGACCTGGACGGTGTGCAGGAAGGCCGCCGGGGAGGAGAACAGACGCTTCTTCAGCAGCAGGGTCACCAGGTCGGCGGCGCGGCGCCCGCCCCGTGCCTGAGGCGTCAGCTTCTTGCGGCGCAGCTCGGCGAACTCACCGAGCAGACCGTGGATCTCGCGCTCCTGCGGGGTGTACTCGACAGGGAGTTCACGGGTCTTGCGGGTGCGGAAGCGGGGCGTGCCGTCCGCGTTGGTCACCGTCGACTTCAGGCGTCGTACGACGGTGTCCTTGAGCGCTTCCTTGTCGGGGTCGACTCCGCGTGCGAAACGCTGGTCGTCGATCAGTTCCAGGAGCGCCGTGTAGGACTCGGGGTAGCCGTTGTGCGGGGTGGCCGAGAGGAACAGACGGTGCTCGAAGTGCGGGACGAGGCGCCGGATCAGCTTGGTCTGCTGGGAGTCGACGGCGTACACCTGTTTGGGCGCGGCGGGCGCCACGTGGTGGGCCTCGTCGAGGACGAGCAGGTCGAAGAAGCGCTTGTGCTCGCCGTCGGGGCTCTCCTCGGGGGCGCCGATGACCTCGTCGAGGAGGCGCTGGGCCTTCTGGCCGCGCAGCCAGGGCAGGGAGACGATGGTGAGCGGGTGGACGCGGAAGGGGTTCGCCGCCGTGCCGTGGGTGCGGCGCAGGCGGGCGCAGTGCTCGGAGTCGACGATGGTGAACTCCAGGCCGAACTTCTCGGCCATCTCGTCACGCCACTTGAGGGTGAGGCCGGCCGGGCAGACGACCATGACGCGGCGGGCCCGTCCCCGCAGCAGCAGCTCCTGGACGACGAGGCCGGCCTCGATGGTCTTGCCGAGGCCGACGTCGTCGGCGAGGAGGAGGTTGACGCGGGGTGCGCCCACGGCGCGGGAGACCGGCTCCAGCTGGTACGGCTCGACGGCGACGCCGGAACGGAAGGGAGCCTGGAGGGTCTTCGCGTCGGCGGAGGCCACGGCGGACCAGCGGACGGCGTCGAGGAACGCGGCGAGGCGGTTCGGGGGATCGTAGGTGCCGGTGGAGGCGTCGGGGAGCGAGCCGGCGGGCAGCACACGGCGGCCGGGCTCGACCTCCCAGATCACGGAGAGGGTGTCACCGAAGCGGCCGTCCGCCACGGACTGGAGGTGGACCAGGGTGGCCGGGCGGCGGTTGTCGTGGCCGTCGGGGGCGGGCGGGGACGGCTCGACACGGGCCACCACCCAGGACTGTCCGCGCACCTCGACCAGGTTGCCTTCTTCGGGGAGTTGCTCCGTTCCGGTCCGCCCGGTATCGCGCTGCGCTGCTGGCGTCATGGGTGCTGTTCCCCTCGCTGTTCTCCGCCGCCGTCCGTAGACAGTCTCCTGTCTCCCCTCCGGAACGACGCGACCGCAGGCTAACACGCCGTGTTCACTGTGAACAGAGATTACAAAAGTTCGCTCGGGCACCGCCTCAGGCCATACGGCGCAGCCGCTCCAGAAGTGCCCGGCTGCGCCCTGGCCCGCTGCCCCTGGCGGGCAGGACGCGGTCCTCTTCGTCGGCGAGGCGGCGCAGCAGCTCCTCGGCGGCGTGCCGCTCGCCGGTGCGCACCAGCAGCACGGCTATCTCATAGCGGGTGTCGATCACCGCGGGGTGCCCCGGCCCGAGCAGGCTGCGCTGCTCCGCGAGGACCGACCTCAGGTCGTCCAGGGCCTCACGGGTACGCCCGAGCGCGCCGGCGCACAGGGCGGCTCCGGCCCGGGCGGCAAGGGCGCTCGCGCGGTCGAGGCCGCCGCCGGCCAGCAGCTGCCGGTACTCCTCCAGGGCACGGGCCGGACGGCCCGCCCGGCGCAGGGCCTCGATCTCGGACAGCCGGGGATGGGCGGGCATCTCCTCGGCGACGGGAGCCGGCCCGGTCGCCCATGCGGCGAGCAGGGCGGCCACGTCCGCGGCGGAGGCGGGCCGGTCCTCGGGCTTCTTCTCCAGCAGCCGCTCGACCAGCGCCCGCAGGCCGTCCGGCACATCGGGGCGGCGGTCGGTGAGCGGCGGGACGGGCTCGTTGGCGTGCCGGTGGTACAGCATGAAGGGGCTGCCGTCGGTGAACGGCGGTGCGCCGGTGAGCAGCTCGTACAGGACACACCCCAGCGAGTAGAGGTCGCTCGCGGGCACGGTCCGGCCGACAGCCTGTTCGGGCGCCATGTAGACGACGGTGCCGGGGGTGGCGTTGGAGGCGGTGAAGCGGGTTTCCCCGGGGTGGGGCTCCAGCGCGGCGGCGACTCCGAAGTCGAGGACCTTGATCTCACCGTCGGGCGTGATCATCAGGTTGGACGGTTTGAGGTCACGGTGCACCACGCCCTGGCCGTGGGCGTAGGACAGCACCTCGGCCGTGCGGCGGGCGACGTCCGCGGCCTGCTCGACGGGGAGCGGGCCGCCGTTCTCCAGGACCAGGTCCAGTGCGCGCCCCGGAACCAGGTCCATGACCAGGTACAGCTCGCCCTCGTGGGTGCCGTGGTCGTGCACCGTGGGGATACCGGGGTGGCGCAGGCGGCTGGTCAGGCGGACTTCACGCAGGAAACGGCGTTCCAGGGTGGTGAGTTCGGACCCGCGGTCGCGGCGTGCGAGTACCTTGACGGCCACCTCTCGATCGTGGTCGCGGTCGTGGGCCGCCCAGACCACGCCCATGCCGCCCCGGCCCAGTTCGCGCGTGAGCTCGTACCGTCCAAGGCTTCGCCGCATCGCGCCCCGCCCCCACTTCCAGCGCCTGCCGCGCCCGCCACCTCGTGACGGCCGGGAACGCGCGCCGCCCGGCCGACGAGAGCATTTTGTCACCGGCGCGGCACGCCTGTGCCCCATGTGGCCATAAAGATGGGTGTGGCAACCACCTCCCACCTCCGCCCGGATCGGGCGTGAGGACCTCACAGGGGCAGCGGACCCTGCGGGACCAGGAACGGGCGACAGGGATCCTCGGGCACAGTACGCCTGACCGCCAGCTCGGGGCGCGAGTGCGGCAGGTGGGGCCCCAGGGCCGCGTACACCTCTGCCGCGGAGGAGGGGCGGTCGTCCGGCCGCTTGGCGAGCAGCGCCGTGATCAGGTCCTGGAGATCGTCGGGCACGTCGACCCCCGCGTCGGCGACGAGAGGCGGGGGTGTGGCGAGATGGTGTGACGCGAGGAGCGCCGGCTGATGGGTCGGGAAGGGAGGCGCCCCGGTGAGCATGTGGTGCAGCAGACAGCCCACGGCGTACAGGTCGCTGCGGCCGTCCAGCCGGCCCCGGCCCTCCAGGAGCTCGGGCGAGGCACAGAAGAGGTTGCCGACGCCCTCGCCGGTCGCCGTGAGACGCGGGTCCGCGTCACTGAGCAGCTTCACGAGCCCGAAGTCCAGGATCTTCACGGTCCCGTCGCGCCGGATCATGATGTTCTGCGTCTTCAGGTCACGGTGGACGAAACCGGCCTCGTGGACCGCGGACAGTCCCGCGCAGATCTGTGCGCCGACGGAGGCCGCGGAGGGGACGTCGAACCGCCCGTCGTCGTACTGGTCGAAGAGGTACTCGAGGGTGGTGCCCTCGATCAGTTCCATCACCAGGCAATAGGTGTCGTCCGTGAGCGACGCGTCGAAAACGGTGGCGACGTTGGCATGGTTCAGCCGTGCGGCAGCCCTCGTCTCACGGTGGAACCGCGCCAGGGCCGCGTCGCGGCCGCCCGGCACGGCCAGCAGCTCGGTGGCGACGGTCTTCACCGCGACGGGCCGGTCGAGGGGCAGATCGACACCCCGCCACACCTGCCCCATCACACCTCGGCCCAGGATCGACTCCAGCCGATAACGGTCGCAGAGCACCATTCCCGGCGCTGGAGTCGGCATCTTCCTTGACCTCCACATTCTCTGCACATCACGGCGGAACGAGGGCTCTGTGAACAAAGTCAATAAGCGTAGTAGCCTCTCATTACTACGGCAGCTGGGACGCCGACCTGCCCAGCCGGCCAAGTACCTCGGAGACTGATCGATGACTAGCCCGGACGTCGTACCCGTCAGCCTGGCCGAGATCGCCCGGATCGCCGGCGTCGGGCGAGCCGCAGTGAGCAACTGGCGGCGCCGCCATGATTCCTTCCCCACCCGTATCGGGGGCACCGACGTCAGCCCGCAGTTCTCGCTCGCCGAGGTCGAACAGTGGCTTCGGGACAACGGCAAGCTCGACGACATCGGCCGCAAGGAGCTCATCTGGCCGCGTTTCGAGGCACTCGGCAGCCGTAACGAGTCGGGGCTGGCCGTGGCCGAGGCGGCCCGCCGTATGCGCTCCCCCGGGGCCCGGATCACCCATCCGGAACTGTCCGCGCAGGCTCGTGAACTGGTGTCCGAGGCGGCGAGGCTGGGACGGGAGGAGGGTCCGCGCGAGACCTTCGAGTTCTTGCTGCAACGGTGGCTGGAGACCCATGTCCGGCAGCTCAGCACCACGCCCCCGCCCCTCGCCGCACTGATGGTCCGGATCGCCCTCGCAGTCCGGCTCGGTTCCGGGGACGGCGGACTGACAGTCCTCGATCCGGCCTGCGGCACGGGACACCTGGCTGCCGCGGCCGCGCAGGAGTACGACGGCACGAAACTCGAACTGCTCGCGTGCGAGCGGGACGAGGCACTCGCCGCGCTGGCCTCCGCCCGGCTCGGCTTCCTCACGGCGGACCGTGACATCCGTACGCGGATCGCCATGGCCGACTCGCTGCGCGACGACCCCTTCGGCGGCACGCAAGCGGACATCGCGGTGTGCAACCCGCCGTTCAACGAGCGGGACTGGGGATACGAGGAACTCGCCACCGACCAGCGCTGGGCCCATGGGCTCCCTCCCCGGACCGAGCCCGAGCTGGCCTGGGTGCAGCACCTCCTCGCCCACCTCAGGCCCGGCGGTGCCGCCGTGGTCCTTCTTCCCCCGGCCGTCGCGTCGCGCAAGGCGGGCCGCCGCATCCGGGGTTCCCTGCTGCGTACCGGGGCGCTGCGGGCCGTCGTGTCCCTGCCCCCGGGCAGCGCGCAGCCGCACAGCGTGTCCCTGCAGTTGTGGATCCTCAGGGCGGCGGCGGACGGCCCGGCGGCCACTCCCCCGAGCCAGGACGCGCTGCTGGTGGACGCCACACGCTTCGCACGGCCGGGGACACGCGAGCCGAGCCCGGACTGGGACGCTCTCGGTTCGTTCGTCCTCGCCGCACTGGCGACCCTCGACGATCCCGGCAAGGAGCCCCCGGAGGGAGCCGCCCGCGTTCCCCTGCTCGACCTCCTGGACGACGAGGTCGATGTCACCCCGGGGCGGCATATCGCCCCCCTGTCGGAGTCCTGCCCGAAGCAACTCGCGGCGCGATGGGGCGAGTTCACCTCGCTGCTGACCGATCTCGCGGATCAGGCGCGGTATCTGTCCGCTCTCGACGTCGAGACCGGCACGCAGCAGGCCATGACGACCCTTGGAGACCTGGTCAAGGCGGGCGCGCTGACGCTGCGCGCCGGGCAGCAGCCCCCGGAACCGACGGCGCCGGTCCGTGGCGCCACCGTGCCGTTCCTCACCGTCGCCAACCTCCTTCACGACGGCACGCCGGGCCAGGTCCTGCCCACCGACTCGGCGCAGGCCGTCGCCGAAGAGGGTGACGTCGTGGTCGCCGGAGTGATCCGGGCCTTCCGGGCCTGGGTGCACCAGGGGCCGCCGATGGCCGTCGGCCCGCAGCTCTACGTCCTGCGGGTGGACCCGGAGAAGCTGGACGCCCACTTCCTCGCCGGTTGCCTGCGCGCGCCGGCCAACGGGCGCCAGGCGGGCACCCATGCCTCCAGCTCGTCCCGGGTCGACATCCGGCGTCTCCAAGTCCTCCAGCTTCCCCTGGAGAAGCAGATGGCGTATGCCGAGACGTTCCGCCGCCTCAGCGCATTCGAGGCGCTGCTCACCACGGCCGACGGTCTGGGCAAGGCACTGGCGGGCGACGTGAACGACCATGTGGCAGCCGGAGGCCTGACCGCCTGACGTGGCGGTGTTCAGCCGCCGATCGAGACCGCAGCGCTCACCAGACGCGTTCGCCGCCTGTGCGATCCGGGCTGTCACCGGCCGCGACCCCCGAACAGCGGCAACGCCGACGCGGTGCGCCGACTCCATGGTCACTTATCGTGCATACCGGCGTATTCCTCACCGAAGATGACGGGAGCGGTCGTGGCAGCCGAGCGACGGTCCTTGGCACCGCTGCTCGCGGTGTGCGCCGGGTACTTCATGGTGATCCTGGATGTGACGATCATCAATGTCGCCGTGCCGGTGATCGGCAGAGAGCTGTCGGCCTCGCTCACCGGCATCCAGTGGATCACCGACGGGTACACCCTGGTGTTCGCCGGCTTCCTGCTCACCGGAGGCGTGCTGGGCGACCGGTGGGGCAACCGGCGGGTCTTCTGCGCGGGCGTGGCGGTGTTCACGGTGTCGTCGGCCGCGTGCGCGCTCGCGCCGGACGCCCCCGTCCTGGTGGTGGCCCGGCTGGTGGAGGGGCTCGGCGCGGCGCTGATCGTGCCGGGTTCCCTGGCCCTCCTCCAGCAGACCTATCCGGAGCGGGACGAACGCTCCCGGGCCTTCGGGGTGTGGGGTTCGATGGCGGGCATCGCGGCCTCCGCCGGACCCCTGCTGGGCGGCGTTCTCGTCTCCACGGTGGGCTGGCGCTGGGTGTTCCTCATCAACCTGCCCGTCGGTGCCGCCTGTCTGATGCTGACGATGCGCTACGTGGAGCGCTCGCCCCGGCTGCCCGGCCGGCGCCCGGACTGGCCGGCGCAGTGCGCGGTCGTGGCGGCGGTGGCGCTGCTGATCTCGGCGCTCAACGAGGCCGGACGCCGCGGCTGGGCCGATGAGGCGGTCCTGGCCGGCCTGGGCCTCGCCGCGGTGGCGATCGCCGCGTTCGCGGTGCGCGAGCGGCTGGCCCGGTCCCCCGTCCTTCCGCTGAGCCTGCTGCGCTCGCGTGCGATGAGCGGCGGAGCCGTCATCGGTCTGCTGTTCAACTTCGCCTTCTACGGCATGGTGTTCGCCGCCAGCCTCGACTTCCAGCATCAGCGCGGGTACAGCGCCTTGAGCACCGGGCTGGCACTGTTCCCCGCTGTGGCGATGACGATGTTCGCCTCGGTCCTGTCCGGGCGGCTCAGCCGGCGCACCGGGGACCGGCCGCTGGTGGTCTCCGGCATGCTGCTCGCCTTCCTGGGACTGGCCGTCTGGGCGGCAGGCGGATCCACGCTGGCGTACCCACTGCTGGTCGCTCCGATGATGGCGGCGGGCTTCGGTACGTCCTTCGCGCTCACCGGCTCGACCGCCACGGTGATGGGCGCCGCGCCCGGCAGCCGCTCCGGAACCGCCTCCGCCTTCTTCAACACCACCCGGCAGGTCGGCAGTGCCATGGGCGTCGCGGTCGGTGGCAGCCTGCTCGCCTCCGCCACCGTCTACGACACCGGGCTGCGCACCGCCATGGCCGCCTTCGCCCTCGCCTATCTCACCGCCGCGGGCCTCACATGGCTGTGCGTGCCGTCGAAGGCCGAACGGGCGTAGGTGCCGGGGTCGAGACGTCATGGCTGGGTACAGAAGGGCACCCGCTACCCGGAGTCCTCGATCCTGCCCGACGACACCGTGCTGATCTCCGGCGGCTCCGAGGACTACCGCGGGCGCAGCGACTCCGACATCCTCCAGGCGCGGATCTATCACCCGGACACCAACACGTTCCAGCGCGTCGCCGACCCGCTGGTGGGCCGCAACTACCACTCCGGTTCGGTGCTGCTGCCCGACGGCCGCGTGATGTTCTTCGGCGGGGACCCGCTCTTCGGCGACAAGGCCAACACCAAGCCGGGCACCTCCGAGAAGCGCATCTCGATCTACACGCCGCCGTACCTCTACCAGGGCGAGCGGCCGGCGCTGGGCGGCGGCCCGAAGACCGTCGAGCGCGGGGGCGCGGCCACCTTCGCCACGAAGGACGCGGCGTCCATCAGGACGGCCCGGCTGATCCGTCCCAGCGCCACCACGCACGTGACCGACGTCGACCAGCGGTCCATCGCGCTGGACCTGAAGAAGACGAAGGACGGCGTGACCGTCACCGTCCCGAGGAACCGCAATCTGGTCCACTCCGGCTGGTACATGCTGTTCGTGGTGGACGACAAGGGGACACCGAGCAAGGCGCAGTGGGTCAGGGTGCCCTGAGGCACGTCTCCATGTACGAGAGGGGAGGTCTCGGTTGCCGGGCCTCCCCTGCCTTGTTCGGGCGGGGCGATCAGCGTGCGCGGTGCGGGTCACTGCATCAGGATGAGTGTGTGAACAGCCCCACTGAACACATAGCCGCCGTGGGCCGGTTGTGGCGGGAGCGTCTGCGCGCGGCCTTCCCCGCCGGCCTGCGCGGTGCCGAACCGAGGGGCGTCGACCTGGTGATGCTCGACGCCGACATCGCCGGATGTGTCTCCACCTGGCAGACCAACGGTGGCGCTCTCGATGCCGAGCGCCACCGGATCCTGCGTGAGTGCATCGCGGACCTGGAGCGGGTCCTGCCGGGGCTCGACGACTCGGAAGGGTTCCGCTACTTCGGGCGCCTGGGCCGGCTGGCCCGGCTCGTGGCGGAGGGCGGGCCGAGGCCCGTCGATTGAGGGCTCTGCTACTCGTCGGAGGGCGGTCCGCTGGCCGCCGAGTGAGCCGGTCCGCTACTGCGGGCGGCGCGTGCGGCCGGCTGCACCACGGCCGGCCGTACGCGTGTGCGCGATCGCGAGGGTGAGGAACAGGCCCACGACCGCGGCGGAAACGGCGGCGGCCGCCAGCCAGTCCATGCCGTACCCGGGCCCGGCCGCCACCCTGAGGATCGCGGTGGCCGACCCGGCGGCCAGTCCGGCGCCGAGGAGGACGGCGACGACGGTCCGGGAGGGACGCGCGGCGCCGGGCCGGGGCACCTGCCGGCTCAGCTCTGCCCAGTGGCGGGCGGCCTCGCGCATCTCGCGTCGCCGCTGCACGGCTGCACGCACCCGGAGGGCGGCCGTGAGGGCGGCGCCGGCCGCGGCGGACGGTATCCACCACGCCTCGGCCACCAGCAGCAGCACGGCGACGATCCCGGCCGTGCTCCAGCCGCTGAGGCAGGCGGCCGCGGCGGTGCGGCGCGAGACCGGGCGGTCGGCTCTCGCGCGCAGGTCGGCGAGGGCCGGCACGTACCAGACACAGCCGGAGGCGGTCACCGCCGCGAGTCCCAGGGCGACGACGGCTTGGGACATGGCCTACCTCGCCGCCTCGAGCTGTGCGATCTCGGGGTGGTGCAGGTCGAAGGCCGGGGATTCGGAGCGGATGCGGGGCAGGCTGGTGAAGTTGTGCCGCGGCGGCGGGCAGGAGGTCGCCCACTCCAGGGAGCGGCCGTAGCCCCACGGGTCGTCCACGCCGACCGGCTTGCC